>JGI12316J15309_10001283_pt1 | contig 22308 bp, 22 predicted proteins | sample MarCyaLeptolynsp_FD_15309 | JGI IMG/M metagenome (IMG submission 15309) | reverse complement strand
AAAGGAAGATAGATCGAGGGCTTGGCGTCAGGCAATGCGACGCGCATGGCGGCGGGAACCGCAATATACGACGCGCTCGCGGCCAGGGTCGTCATCAGGGCGACACCACCCGCGGAGAGCCCAATCAGCTGGGCCAACCCGAACCCTAGCGCAGCCCCGATCAACGGCATGTAGAGCCCGAACAGCACCACCTTGGGCGACAAGTTCCGGCCTTCGCGCATGCCTCGCCCTGCGATGATACCCATATCCAGCAAGAATAAGCACAAGATTCCCTTGAAGGGGTCGACGATGAAGGCGGAGATGGAATCCAGTCCGTCGCTGCCCGTGATCCAGCCAATCGCGAACGCCCCAACGAGAACGACGATCGAGCCGTTTAGAAACACCTCCCGGAGCATCGCTCCGTCGAACGCGGGCCCGTTCTTACCGTTCTTGGCGTTACCCGCGTTCTTTGCGAGCCAAAGGGCAACGATGATCGGTGGCGTCTCCATCGCCGCGGCGATGGCCACCATGTATCCCTCGTAGGCAATCCCCGCCGTGCTGAGCGCCTGTGCGGCGGCCAGGAAGGTCACGATGGAGATGGACCCGTAGCAGGCCGCGATGCCGGCCGCGTCCACGCGCGACAAATGGGTCGTCCCCGTCAACAACGGAAATGCAATGAGCGGGAGGATGGCGCTTAAGACAATGCCCGCAAGCAGCGCGAGCAGGAGCGTACTGTCGACGCCGTGCTCGGCAACGCCGGCGCCGCCTTTGAAGCCGATGGCCAACATCAGATAGATGGCCATCCCTTTGGCGATGGCCTCCGGAATAACCAAGTCCGATTTTGCCAAGGCAGCCAGGAGCCCCAGGACAAAAAACAGGATCATGGGGGAGGTCAGATTGGCAATGGCCAGTTCGCCCATGATCTTCCTTCTTTGTCAGCGGCCTCTCGGGCCAAATGCGAAGATTTGACCGCCACGGGACAGGTGATTGTCAGATCGTCAGCGGCTGCGGTCAGGCTCACGCCGGCGCGCTAGCACCCGAGGGAGATCGACACTGGCGAGACGGTACGATGATCCCCCTGTCGCGTGAGCCCGCGATCTTGAGCGCTTGACATCACAGAGGTTGCCGGGCTAGTCAACCGTTCAGTCCCTTGGATAGGGAGAACCTTGCTTCGATAGGGAACGCCTTTGGCGGAACCGTCCGCCATGCCGGTATGCCTATCGGCACCAAGAGAGGTGATCCCGGCGAACACGGTTGTGGCGTGTGGCGGAGATTGCGCGCCCTAGCGGGCGATCGGCCTTTTGGCGATGCTGGTGATGTTGAGGCGGCTGGCGAGCAGGCCGTCGGACGCATTTGGGTCTAACCAAATGCTAGGCCGTGCATTGGCCTCGGAAAGGTCCTTGGCAGCGGTCGCCCCGATCATCGCGACCAACGTGACGGCCAGCAGACCCGCCATGAATTGTTGACGCATACTCATCGCCGCCCACTTTCAGGGACAGCGGTGAATCAAACGTTGACGGGTTCGGTTAAGGCCCGGCTTACGGCGCCGAGGGCGATCGGCGCCGTACTGCTAAACACCGGCTAGTCTTTTCGACGAAGAATCGCGTCAAGGCTCCAAGGTCCGCCGCCCACGAACGCCATATAGAGGAATATGAAGCAGTAGAGGATCGCCGCGTCACCGCCGTTGAGCTGCGGATGAAAGTTCTGTGGCGCGTGGAACTGCCAATAGGCGACCGCCATCATGCCGGACAAAATGAATGCGGTGGGCCGTGTGAACAGGCCAAGAAGCAGCAATATGCCGCCAATGACCTCAATCCAGCCACCGATCCACAACTGAGACATGAACTCGGGCGCGTCTCTTCCTGTATCGGGGAACCCGAAGATCTTCGCAGTGCCGTGCGCCATGAAGATCAGCGCCGCGACAATGCGAACGATACTGAGGACGCGCGGCCCCCACTCTGTCTGAAGGCTATCGGCTGTCATGACGGAGAACACCCCCCTTCCTGATCGGCTTCTAGTGAGCTTTGGAAGATTGAGTTTAGCTGCTCGGACGGCAGCCGTCAGCACACGCTCTCGTTAGAAAGTCGCAAGATGTGGAGACCAATCGGCTAGGCGCGCGCGGGCCAGGCGGTCTCCGCCGTGTCGTCTCCCGGGGCGAACATTGAGAGCATCGGCTCATCGCTCAGAAGGACTTCATCAAACGCGCCGAACCCGTTGAAACGATTCGCCAAGACGCGGCCATAGGCGCCCACTTGGCCGATCTCGAGATAATCGCCCTCGCCGACGCAATTGGGCAGCATGAACGGGCCAGGCAGGTAGTCAGAGCTGTCGCAGGTCGGTCCATAGAGCGCAAAGGCCGTATCGGGTTCTGCCGCCTCCCGCCCCGGCGTCACCAGCCGGACCGGAAACCGGAAACCGGAATAGGCGGCGTCGAATAAGGAGCCGAAGGCCCCGTCATTGATGTAGAGCGCATCACCACGGCGCGCATCGATGCGCACGATGACCGACTCGGCCTCGGCCACGAGCGCGCGCCCCGGCTCGCACAAGAGTTCGCAACTGTGCTTCACGGCAAGCTCGTCCGCGGCCCGCACGATCTCATCCATAAAGTGCTGAAGCTCCGGCGGCTCGGAATGCGGATAGCGTGCCGGAAACCCGCCGCCGATATCGACAGCGTCTACCAGCACACCTGACGATACGATCAGCTGGCCCACTTCCCGCAACGCCTCGCCAAAGGCCGCCGGGACCACGGCCTGGGAGCCGACGTGGAATGTGATACCAAGACGGGCCGCACGCTGCCGCGCCTTGAGCAACAGCGCCGGCGCTTCCTCCCCCGTGGCACCATACTTCCCTTCGAGCGGGATCAGGCTGTGCGTATTGGGACACGCGATGCGCAAGAACAAGGTGAGGTCGCCCGCGCCATCGGTCTCGTCAAGGACCTTGTCGAGCTCATCTTCGGAGTCGAACGCAAAGCATCGGACGCCGAACTCCCGGTACGCGCGGGAGATCGCCATGCGGGATTTCACCGGGTTCATGAAATAGAGCTCGGCGCCGGCGACCCGCCTCGTGTGGGCAATCTCCACCAAGGAGGCCACATCGAAGGCGCGAATACCCGCCGCGGCCAGCGCATCGATGATATGCGGTGCGTCATTGGCCTTGGCGGCGTAGATCACGCGCCCCGGGAAATTCTCCAAGAACCACCGGGCCGCGCGGGCGACCGTGTGTGGCCGCACGGCAAGAACGGGACGCTCAGGCCGGTGATGACGGAGAAGCTCTGCTGCGGATGGAAAAGCGTCCATCCCATGTGTACTCCCACACGAGATTGCGATGTCGCTGCCCTTGGGCGGTTCCGCTTGCGAGCCGCTCGCACCTAGGGAATTCCGGCCCACTTGTAAAGGGATTTTGGTGGGCGGCCCGATCTGCCCCGGCGGTCTAGTTTGTGTCCGCGGTCTCGACCTCTGAGCCCGACAGCACCGGCGTCGCGGCACTGGAATAAACGGGCTGCTGCAACAGTCCGAATGTCTTGCGTCCGGCCAGGCGCGTCATCGCCGCCGTGTAGGCGTGAAGTTCGGCGCTGTCCACCACCCCATCGCCGTTCCCGACAGGATAGAGATCGCCCCGGCCGGCAAGGCCTTCGACGACGTAGCGGGTGAAGAGCCCCACATCGTAGCTCGTGTCGATCAGCGCCTTCTGCCCTCGGTCGGTGGCCGACAGCACGGTGACCGTCGAAAGCGGCTGGGGCGGCAGTACCGTGCTTGTGGTTTCCGGCAGATTGGGCGGCAGCACATAGGAGCCATGATCGCGCCCATACGCGCTCTCCAGCAGCACGAGCACCTTCTCCGCGTTGAGGGCGGCGAGATTGTCATAAAGCGTCGACATCGGGTAGCCAGCCCGCTCTTCCCGGTAGGGCTCCGCGTCCACCGGCAGGACGTAGGTCTCGCTATGGCTAGAATTGGTCGCGCCATGACCGGAATAGTAGACAATCACCTTGGCGCCGGGCTGCGCGCGCACCAAGCGAGCAAGTTCTCCGTCCGATCCGGGCACCGGACCGAACACCCGCTCCAGATCCGCCCGGCGCGCGTTCCGCAAATCAATGATGCGATCCTGCCGGAGTCCCATATGCTCCGTCAGGAAGAGGTACATGGCACCGGCATCGTTCGCGGCGGTGTGCGCCGGCGGCAGATTCTCATATTGGCCGTTGCCGATGATCACCGCAATCGCGCCAGCGTCCTCCGGCGCCGGCGGCAGGGCTCGGTACAACTCGCGGATGCGGCTGAAAGACTTCACTTGGTTGCCGTCGGCATTTTTCGGCCGCGGGAGCTGACGCGGCGGCACGGTGCAGAGTCTCAAATTGCCCTCGTCCTCGATCCGCGCCATGTCCTCCAGGGAGAGATGGCCCTCAATCTCGACGCATGCCCGGCACCACGTCACGTTATGGCGGTTCTGGATCTCGTCGAGCTGCGACTGGCTGAGCCCGCGCGGCGACGGCAAGCAACCGCGATAGCAGGCACGCGCCCTGACGCCATCGCCATGGGCCGCGCGCAAGAACGCGACGAGGTCTTCCGGGAGACAGTCGACATCGAGACGGGTCGGCGGCGGAGGCGGCTCGTCCTCAATGGCGGGCTCTGCAAGGGGCGCAAGCGCCGCCGTCAAAGCCCCCACATCGGCTTGGTCCTGCTCTGCGGCCTGCTCCCCCTCTCTGGCTTCTTCCGGCTCTTGCGCCGCAGCCGGTTCCGGCACCGTCACCGCGACCGGCTCGGGCTGTAGCGCTTCGTCCTTGCAGAGCTCCTTGATCTTCTTCTGGACCGGCTCCGACAAGAAGTCGCCGTATCTCTTCAGGCCGTGGTCGTTCTTGAAGTACCAGTGCGCCGTCCAGGTCGCTTCGTTGACCTTGCCGGTGATCGGCCCCTTGTAGTAGCCAAGCTGAGCGTAGCAGCGCTGCGCCCGGGCCGTCTTTTCAGCCTTGGGATCGCTGAGCTCCACGGGGTCTGGCGTGGGCTCCTGCTCCGGCGTGGCCACGGCCACGACCAATCTGTCCTCGGCACTGGCTTCCGCACAGAGTGCCGCGACGCCAAAAACCGCCAGAGCGAGCCCTAAAAACAGGCCGTGCCCGCGCCCTCGTCTCCCCGCCATATGAATCCTCAACGCAACACGCATGCGGCCTTCGAATGCCGCAATGCACCAATTCAAAACACCCAACGGATACCAAAGCAAGAGCGAGGCCAACGGGATCCATTGGTGGTGGATCATCGAGGCCTCTCTGAGGGCCTCTCTGCGCCACAACCGATTCTTCACCCGCTGCTCTAAGGCGCGGCAACTGAACCCGGAATGAACGCCCCGGCCAAAGCGCTAGCCCCGGTCGTCCGGCCTCGTGGTGTTCCGCACGGCATTGGGGCGCGGGGGCAGTGTCTTGAGGAAGGCGGCAATCGCTTCGCGGTCCTCCGCCGAGAGCCGCTCCATATTCTCCTGCACCGGCACCATGTTGTCGCCGATCACATCGAAGTCCGGCGTGCTGCCCGTCTCGAGCAAATAGACGATGTCTTCCTCGCTCCAATCGCCGATACCGTCGGCGCTGGGCGTGATGTTGGGAACCGTACCCCGTCCGTCTGGATTGTGCGCGCCGGCAAAAGCTTCGCTGGCGATGGGCCCACCAAGGGCGTTCCGGGGCGTGTGGCACTCTCCGCAGTGACTTACGCCCAGCACCAGATAGGCGCCATGATTGACTGTGTCGCTAGCCTTCGGATCGGGCGTGAAGGTTTCGCCATCGACATAGAGGCGCTGGAACACGCCGACCCCGCGTCGAATGCTGTAGGGAAAGTCGAGGGCGTTTGGCGGTGCCTGATAGCGGACGGACGGCAGCGTATCGAGATACGCTTTGAGGTCGATGATGTCCTCATACCTCATGCGCTGATACGAGGTGTAAGGGAAAGCGGGATAGAGGTGGACGCCGTCCGGCGCCACGCCGCGCTTCATGGCGTTGACGAAATCGAGTGTCGTCCAAGAACCGATGCCGGTTTCCGCATCCGGCGAGATGTTCGGCACGTAGAACGTGCCGATGTCGGTCTTGAGACAGCGCCCGCCGGCGAGCACGGTTTCATCCTCGACGTCGAGATCGTCGCATGCACCGGCAGGCTTGGCATGGCAATCGGCGCAACCGCCGGCGATGAACATGACCTTGCCGTTCTCGATGTCGGGAACATGATCAGGCAAGGCGGACGCCGGCACCGGCACAGGTTCGGTGAGAACGTAGAAAGCGATCGTAACCGCTGCAATCAGCCCTACGGCAATGAGACCCGCTCGGCGCAAGACGTTATCCTCTTATCGCGTGCGCATCCCTGACGCTTGCGTGCCCTCGTCTGCCATGCGTATCAAGCCTCCGCCGCACGACGCGTCAGGGCATGGGAATCTCCCGTCCCGTGTCGAGCACATCCCAGCCACGCTGTACCGCAGGCCGCTCCGCGATGGCGACATACCACCGCCTAACGTTGGGATGGTCGGCAACCTCCACCGTTTGCCAGGCAAAGCGCGAAATCCACGGCCAGATCGCGATGTCGGCAATGGAGTAGTCGCCCGCAACGTACTCCACCTCTCCAAGGCGCGCCTCCAGCACACTCCACAAACGCTGGGCCTCTTTGGAATAGCGCTCCTCGGCATAGGGGCTCTTACCGGGATTGTATTTCACGAAGTGGTGCACCTGACCGAGAAACGGACCGGCGCCGCCCATTTGCCACATCAGCCACTCCATCACGCGCCACTTGGCCGGGAAGTCTTGGCTCCAGAGCTTGCCCGTCTTCTCCGCGAGATAGAGCAGGATCGCGCCGGACTCCATTAGATGCAGGCCGTTGTCGTGATCGACGATGGCCGGGATCTTGTTGTTGGGCGACACTTTGAGGAACGCCGGATCGAACTGCGCCCCCTTCTCGATGTCGATCGGATGCACGCGGTAGGGAAGCCCGACTTCTTCCAGCATGATCGACACCTTCTGTCCGTTCGGCGTCATCCACGTATACAGATCGATCATTGAGTCCAGGTTCCTCTCAATATGTTGCGTCGCTTCCCGCAGCGCACACGCGCTTGTTCGCAGCCGCGAGAGCACCGGTTCACCAAGTCATCAATCGCCCGCCGCGCTATCGCCCGAAACCGGTCCAGCCGATGCCACAGGACGTTGCTAGACATCCTCCTTGAGCGACGCAAAGAGGCGCCCGCCAGCAGAGGGAGACATAGATGTTCAATCGTGGCCAGATTGGCAACCAGCTCCAGCCGCGGCCCGTGGCCGGCAGCGCGGCATTTGCCCGCTATACGATCTCCTATACGCCCGCGCCGGGAACCGCACTCGCGGCATTCGGACGCTCATGGTTCGGCCGCGCCAATGACGGCGCCACCTTGCAGGCGTTCTCCAGCTCAGGCCTCTCCAGTGCCACGGCGCCCTCGGCCGCGGCAGGCCGATACACAGGCCTGCACGCGCTCTTCTGCGAGCCCTTTGCTCTGCGCGACGATATCGCGTGCGACGCCTTGCGGACGCGTCTCATGACCTTTGCGGCACATCGCAAGCCGGTGGAGACGGGCCCACTGACACTGGCGTCGACCGGCGGGCATCTCTCCTTGCGTCCAGTCGACCCTGCGCCCGCGCTTGGCTGGCTCGGGACCCAGTGCGCTCGGGCGATCGAGGACTTGGCCCTCGTTCTCGGAGACGAGGATGACGACCAGGGCTCCTGCCCCGGCGACCAGAGGCCGCCTTTGCCGGGCCCCTTCGGCCAGCCGCAGGTGGCGGACCCGCAGCCCCGGTTCTCCATCGTGCTCGCCGGCCCGCTCCCACCGGCCCACCTGGAGCGCGTCTCCCAAGCCCTATGGCCTGTCCTCGACAGCATCTGTAATGCAGGTATCACCGTGGACGGCGTGTCGCTGTTCGGCGATCCCGGAGGTCGCGCCCCCTTGCGTCTGATCGGCCGCTATAGTCTCGGGGGCTGAGCCGGAACTCCCGATCTACTTTAGAGCGAGCCTAAGTTTTGACACACGGCTCCGCCACCCTCGCCTGGCTGGGAAGAAACGGGGGTTCCAATGCCCGACTATGGGGAAATCCTGGCGTTCCTCGCCGCCAATCCGCCGCGCCATGACACCGAGCGTGAGCTGCATGCCTCCCTGCTTGAGCTTCTTGCCAAGTGCTTGCGCTGCGAGCAGGTCGTCGTTGGCGACGAGGAGGAGGACGCGACTGAGCCGGACGAGATCCGTTGGCTGAGCGTCAACTGATCGCCGTTTCCTAGAGAATTGACCGGCATCAAGGCTTGGGGCCCCAACTCAACTAGGCAAGGACCCTCACTGATTTGGGCAAGGCAGCCCGGACCTCGGCAATTGCGCAACACGTGACCGGGGTGCTATTTGAGCGGTTTGGATGGGGTCAGCCTGGGCGCTGGAAAGACCAGCAAATTTGATCCTTTCGAAGGAGTCGACCTGCATCATGAGGGAAAGCGTGGCTTTGAAACACTCAGACGCTGAGACGGCGAAGAGTTCGGCGGAGGACATCGTCCGCAGCTTCTCGCAAAGCGTCGCGAACAGCGATCGGTCCGATCAGCCCTACTCACATTGGGTTTTGCGAGGGTGCTTCCCCGAAGACACCATCCAGGACGTTCTCAATCTCCCCTTCCCGGCCCCGTCTCTCGGCGGCGTATCCGGCAAGCGGGAACTGCACAACAAGACGCGGAAGTATTTTGACGCCGAGAACCAGACGGCCTTCCACGCTGTTGCCGCCGTGTCCGAGGCTTTTCAGGACAAGCGCATGACCGACATGATCGCCAAGACGTTCGGCACAGACCTCGATGGCACCTATCTTCGCATCGAGTATGCGCAAGACACCGACGGCTTCTGGCTGGAGCCTCATACCGACCTCGGCGTGAAGTCGTTCACGATGCTCATCTACCTCTCCGATGAAGAGGGTCACGAGGATCTCGGCACCGACATCTACGACGCGGACAAGAGCCATGTCGGCCGGTCGCCCTTCGCACCCAATGCGGCCATGATCTTCGTGCCGTCCGACAACACCTACCACGGCTTTGAGAAGCGCCCGATCAAAGGTGTGCGGAAGTCGCTGATCATCAACTACGTGACTGACGAGTGGCGCGCGCGCGAACAGCTGGCCTTTCCGGAGGCGCCGATCAAGTCTTGATCCGCGCGGTCTCATGCAAGCACATTCGGAAATGGCCGGGCTCGCCCCGGCCATTTCCTTTATGGTGACGCGCGTATCAAAGAAGCGGGACGGACGGAGCACGACGCATGAGCAAAGCCGCATGGATTGGCCTTGGCGTGATGGGCTACCCCATGGCCGGTCATCTCAAGGCTGGGGGACATGACGTCACGGTCTTCAACCGCACACGGGAAAAGGCGGAGCGTTGGGTTGCCGAGCATGGCGGCATGCTCGCAGAAACGCCGGCAGAAGCTGCCCAAGGTGCCGATTTCGTCTTCACCTGTGTTGGCAACGACAAGGATGTGCGCGACGTCACGCTCGGGCCGGATGGTGCGTTCCATGCCCTGAAGCCTGGTGCGGTCTTCGTCGATCACACCACAGCATCCGCCGCGATTGCCCGGGAGCTCCACAAGGCCGCACAAGACCGCAACGCCGGCGCGATCGACGCGCCCGTCTCCGGGGGTCAGTCCGGCGCCGAGGGCGGCACGCTCACCGTCATGGTGGGGGGCGACGAGGCCGACTTCGCCAAGGCGAAGCCGGTAATTGAGACATACGCAAGCACGGTCAACCTCATCGGCCCGTCCGGGTCCGGACAGCTCACGAAGATGGTCAATCAGATCTGCATTGCCGGGCTGATCCAAGGGTTGGCGGAAGCCCTGCATTTCGGCATGCGCGCTGGCCTCGACATGGAGAAGGTCATCGCCACCATCTCCAAGGGGGCCGCGCAGTCGTGGCAGATGGAGAACCGCTGGCAGACCATGATCGACGGCAAGTTCGACTATGGTTTTGCCGTCGACTGGGTCCGTAAGGATTTCGGCATCTGCTTCGAAGAGGCCCGGCAAAATGGCGCTAGCCTGCCTGTCACCACCCTCGTCGATCAGTTCTACGCGGAGGTTCAGGAGATGGGCGGCCAGCGCTGGGACACGTCCAGCCTGATCGCGCGCCTTGAGCGGAAGGACTAGGCCTTGCCCCGTTCCGCGGCGTAGTCGAGCGGCAACGCCGTGGTGAATTTGATCTGCTCCATCGCGAAGGCCGAGCTCACGTCGGAAAGATCGATTTTCGCAATGAGCCGCTTGTAGAACGCGTCATACCGTTCGATGTCGGGCACGACGACGCGCAGCAGATAATCGATCTGACCGCTCATGCGGTAGAACTCGACCACCTCGGGAAAGTCCTCGAGCGCTGCGTGAAACCGCTCCAGCCACTCCTTGGTGTGGTTGCTCGTGGTGATGGACACGAACACGGTCACACCGACATTGACCTGCTTTGCGTCGAGTAGCGCCACGCGGCGCTCGATGACCCCTTGCTCCTCCAGCTTCTGGATGCGCCGCCAGCAGGGCGTGGTCGAAAGGCCGATCTGCTTGCCGATCTCCGCCACCGGCAGGGTGCAGTCCTTTTGCAAGATGTCCAGGATCTTGCGGTCCATGCGGTCGAGCATTGCCAAGGCCTGATAAAATAGCCGACGAAAACCGGAAAAGCTGAGAACAAATTTCCACTGACCTCAGCCAGTTGGCTTATAGATAGATTATTTTACCCCAAATCGCAAGGACGCTTCAGGAGACGACGGACCTCGCGGCGCAGGACCGGCAAGAGCTCCGCCTCAAACCAGGGGTTTCGCGTCAGCCACGCATTGTTGCGCCAGGACGGGTGGGGCAGCGGCAAGATGCGAGGGCGCCGGGCCACCGCCAAGTGCTCACGCCATGCCAGCACGGTTTCGTGCAGCGACTTGCCCCTGGCAGCGCCAAGGTGGAAGGCTTGCGCATAGGCACCCACCGCCAGCACCAAGTCGACCTGCGGCAAGGCGGCAAAGACCCGCTCATGCCACACCGCGGCGCACTCCCGCCGCGGCGGAAGATCCCCGCCTTTGGCGTCCTGGCCTGGGAAGCAGAACCCCATGGGCACGATGGCAATGCGGGACTGATCGTAGAACTCGTCCGCACTCACCCCCATCCACGCCCGCAGCCGTTCGCCCGAGGGGTCGGTGAAGGGAACGCCCGACGCATGCACGCGGGTTCCGGGTGCTTGGCCGCACACGGCAAGCCGCGCCGTAACGCTCGCCCGCAAGACCGGGCGGGGCGCATGCGGCAGTGGTTTTCCGCGCGGCGTCTCGATGCAAACGCGGCACGCTCGAACTTCGCGCAGAAGCGCGTCAAGCTCTGCCGCGGGGCTGGTCATAGGTCGATGATCATACCGTCCTCGGCAATCATGAAGCGGGACGTATCGACCTTCTCAAGCTCGGCAAGCATTGCCTCCCCCATATGCGTGAGCAGGACCTGTTTCGCGTTGAGGTTTTCGTAGTTCGCCTCGATGGTCTTGTAATCGAGGTGAATCGGCATCGTCTCGTCGTACTGGAAACACTCACTGATAAAGAGATCCGCACCGCGGGCGACGTCGAACAAGGCCTCGACCCAACCGGTGTCGCCCGTGAAAGCGACCACCCGGCCATCCACCTCAAACCTCAGTGCATAAGGTGGCGCGCCGGAGGGGTGATGAACTTCGAAGGGCGTGACGGTGACGCCCGAAATCTCCAGCGGTTGCCGCTCTTCGTACTCGACGAAAACCAGATCGAAATCGCGTTCCGCACGCGTCGAATTTGCATAAAGGGCCTCGGCGAGATCGACGAAGCGTGCCTCGATCCCGCGCGGTCCGGCCACAACCAATGGCCGCGTCCGGTGGCTGACATACTTGGCGTCGATAAGGAGCCAGGGCAGTCCACCAAAATGGTCCCCATGTAGATGGCTTACGAACACGGTCTCGACGTCGTTGAGGTCGATTCCGAGCCGGCGCATTCCGACCAGCGTGGTGGCCCCGCAATCGATGAGAAAACGCGATGAGGCTGAGTGGACGAAGAAGGAAGTCTGCAGACGGCCTCCAGAGCCGAATGCGTCACCGCAGCCGATAATGGATATCTGCATGGGCTCCCCTAATAGCTAACTCCCCGCGCCTTCGCGAGCCCTATCCAACTAGAGAAAATGGGGGCTGCGGGGTCGATGGCAAGAGCCCCCGTGCCAAGCCGGGCCGACAGTAAACGGAGCGTTAGGGATTTTCTTCGATAGTTGGCGTTAAGCCTAAAGTGGGGGTCTAGGCGCTGGGCCGCGAATGCGTGCACTATGCCATTGATCCGTAATGGCTTTCGTGAGTTAGACAGTCGCGGGTTCAAGAAGTCATGTCAGCAGGCGCGGCAGCCGAAGCCCCGCGAATTGAAGCGGAACCGGCCAAGAGCAACAAGCGGCGCGCATATCGCAGCGTTCAAGAAGCCCGCGAGAAGCTCACCTACAAGTCCGGGCATAGGCCGGAGTTCGACTACGAACTCCTGATGATGTTCGTAAAGAACGAGCTGTCGGCTGCGATCACGACGCCGTTGCTTGCGATCATCGTGGCCATGGGCGCGATGTTTTGGGCGCCGCCGCGCGAACTTCTGCTCTGGCTTGGTGCCGTGTTCGTGGCCAAGGGCATTCTCATCTGCATCTGCCGACAGTTCGCGCGTGCGCCGCGCGACGACGCCACGACGCAAAACTGGCGCGCCAAGATCACGGCGGCTGAGTTTCTTTATGGCGTGACCTGGGCGTCGGTCGCCTTCATCAGTCCGGAAACACAAGGCGAGGCCGCGCACACATTCATCTTCGCCTCGCTGCTCGTTGTCATCTCGATGCGCATGCTGTTTGCCTCGACGGTCATGCCCATCGTCTATGCCGGCACGCTGCCGATGACGGTCGCCATCGTCGTTCGCTTTGCGCTGCTGGACAATCCCTTCTACTGGGCGATGGCCGCCATGGCGATTGGCGTGCACATCTACTTCATCTGGCTCATGAACGGCTTCAACAGCACGGTCATGGCCATGCTCGAATACCGCGCCGAGAAGGACGCGCTGATCGCCGAGCTCGAGCAGTCGAAGTCGATCTCCGACGAAGCACGCATGCGTGCCGAAGAAGCCAATCTGGCAAAGTCGCGCTTCCTCGCGACCATGAGCCACGAGCTGCGCACACCGCTCAATGCCATTCTGGGATTCTCCGAGATCATGCGTGGCGAAATCTTGGGGCCGCATTCCAATCCCACGTACAAGGAATACGCCAACGACATCCATGAGAGCGGGCAGCACCTCCTGACGCTCATCAACGAGATCCTGGATATCAGTCGCATCGAGGCCGGCCGTTACGAGCTGAACGAGGCGCCCATCAAGCTCACCGACATCGTCGAGGACTGCCACCGGTTGATGCGCGTCCGGGCCGAGAATAAGGGGCTGAAAATCGTCGAGTCGTTCGAGGACGACATGCCGAAACTCTGGGCGGACGAACGCGCCGTGCGGCAGATTTGCCTCAACCTCTTGTCGAACGCCATCAAGTTCACGCCAAGCGGCGGCACGGTGACGCTCAAGATCGCGCGCACGAAAACTGGCGGGCAGATGCTGGGCGTCAAGGACACGGGGCCGGGCATTCCTGAGGACGAAATCCCGCGCGTATTGCGCAGCTTCGGCCAAGGGTCTCTCGCCCACGAGACCGCAGAAGGCGGGACAGGCCTTGGTCTGCCGATCACCAAGGGCCTGACCGAACTGCACGATGGCAATTTCGAGCTCAAGAGCAAGCTGCGCTACGGGACGGACGTAACGATCTCATTTCCGCGCAGCCGCTCTATGGAGGCCCTGCCGCGCCTCGCCGAGCCGGGCGAGGAACCGCCCGAGGAGGCGCAGGTTCGCCAGCGCCCGACCCCCGACCGCCGCGCCGGATAGCCCCGCCGCCGGGCATTTGCCCTGATTGGGCTTACTGCCTACATAGAGGGCTTGGTCATCCGACTTTGCGGGGCTGCTTTGGAAACACCGTGCGTGAGTGTGTGCTTGCTGGACGAGAGTTCTGGTCTATGCGTCGGCTGCGGCCGCTCGGGCGACGAAATCGCCGAATGGGCCAGCCTGACACCGGATCAGCGCCGCGCCATCATGGCGATCCTGCCCGACCGGCTTGAGAAGCTCGAACGCCTCGCCGAAGCCAAAGGATCCGGCCCATGACCACGTGGTTGGCCCTGTTCATTCTCGCGCTTGCCGCCATGTTCCTGGTGAGCAATGACAGCGGGATGATCGCCGGGATCGACACCACGACCTTCGGCTATGTGGCCTTCCTGCTGGCACTCCTGGTCTACGTGGCCGGGGGTCTCTTGACCCGCTATGCCGGCGGGGCGAGTGCCATGGTCCGCGATGCGGTGACCTGGATCGCCCTCGGGCTTGGGCTCATCACGCTTTATGCCTACAAGGACCAGCTGACGCCCATCGCCGCGCGCGTCGTGGGCGAGCTTCTGCCCGGAACTGCCATGACCGTGGAAACGAGCACCGGCGGCTTGACCGAGGTCAAGATCCGGCGGCGCCTCGATGGGCACTTCACCGCGGCCGTGGACGTCAACGGCGCGGAGGTCTCCATGATCGTTGACACCGGCGCCTCCTCCATCGTGCTGACGCCCGAGGATGCCAGGCGTGCGGGCTTCAACCCCGACGAACTCTCTTATCGGGTCCCGGTGTTGACGGCGAACGGGCGCACCGTGGCCGCCCGCGTGCGCCTGAACGAAGTCTCCATCGGCCCGCTGGACCGCACTGAGGTCGACGCCTTGATCGCGCAGCCCGGTGCGCTCACCCAGAGCCTGCTCGGTATGAGTTTCTTAAGCCGCCTCCGCTCCTATGAATTCTCCGGCGATTTCCTGACGCTGCGGGGCTAGGCCCCCTTGCGCGCCGGATCCGGGAGCGAAGCGTTATGCGTTCGGCGACCAGACATCTGCTGCAAGAAGGGGCCTTATGGACCGCCGGCCTTCTGGTCGTAGCCCTTGGCATCTACTTCTTCAGCGATTTGAGAACTGCCTTCGGGCCGCAGGCTGAGACCCCACGGTCGGGCGCCGCCCCCGCCAAGGCCTCGCTTGAGCGGCGCAGCGGATTTTCCGGCGAGGTCCGCCTCAAAGGCGACGGCCGTGGCCATTTCGTGTTCGAAGGTGCCGTCAACGGCCGCCCGATCACGTTCATGGCCGATACGGGCGCGACCATCGTGGCGCTGAGGTTTGAAGATGCCAGACGGGCCGGCCTCTCGCCCCACAGCCTGCGGTTCGACGCACACGTGCAGACCGCGAACGGCATTGCCCGCGTCGCGCCGGTGACGCTCGATCGCGTGCGCGTCGGCACTATCACCGTTCGAAATGTGCGCGCCGCCGTGGCCGAGAAAGGCGCCCTCGCCACCAACCTCTTGGGGATGACCTTCCTTGGCCGTCTCGAGAGCTTCCAGGTTCGAGACGGCGAGCTGGTTCTCACGCAGTAGGCGCCGATTACAATCCATCGCAAAAGTGCTAACCCGTGGCGGGTCTCACTTCGCGCCTATCTCAAGGAGTCCTTATGTTCCCCAAGCCACGTCAAGATCTCGTGCCGAACACCGCAGAGTTCGAACGCCTTCCCCTGGTCAAGGCCACTGGGTTTCGCGAGTACGACGCGCGTTGGCTCTACCCCCAGGAGGTCAATCTGCTCGGCATGGAAGCCGTGGGGCTTGGGCTGACGACCTTGATGCGCGAGCGCGGCGTACCAGTCCGCATTGTGGTGGGCCACGATTTCCGCTCCTATTCGTCGGCCATTAAGGCAGCCCTGACCACGGGTCTTCTCGCCGGTGGCGCCGAAGTTCACGATATCGGCCTCGCCCTCTCCCCCATGGCCTATTTCGCGCAGTTTGATCTCGACGTCGAAGGCGTCGCAATGGTGACCGCCAGTCACAACGACAATGGCTGGACTGGGATCAAGATGGGCATGGACCGGCCGCTGACGTTCTCGCCCGATGACATGACGGCCTTGAAGGAGATCGTGCTGGGGGCGAAGTTCGCGCCCTACCACGCCGGCGCCCGCTACATCTACGTGCCGGATATGGCTGAGCGCTATGTGGCCGACCTCCTGAAACACCCCAAGTTCAAGCGGCCCCTGAAAGTGGTCGTCTCTTGCGGCAACGGGACCGCGGGCGCGTTCGCACCTCAGGTTCTCGCCAAACTCGGCTGCCAGGTCGTTCCCCTCAACTGTGCTCTTGATCACACCTTCCCGGCGCATAACCCCAATCCGGAAGACCTCGCAATGCTCGATGCCACGCGCGATGCGGTGCTGGAAAACCAGGCCGACGTGGGGCTCGTTTTCGATGGCGACGGCGACCGTTGCGGCGTGGTGGACAATCGCGGGGACGCCATCTTCGCCGACAAGGTGGGCGTCATGCTCGCGCGCGACATCTCCGCGCTCAACAAGAACGCGCACTTTGTCGTGGACGTGAAATCCACCGGTCTATTCCAGACCGACCCCGTCTTGAAGGCGAACGGCGCCGAGACCGCCTACTGGAAGACCGGCCACTCCTATATCAAGCGCTACAGCCATGAGACGGGCGCGCTGGTTGGATTCGAAAAATCGGGCCATTTCTTCTTCAATCCACCCCTGGGTCGGGGTTATGATGATGGCTTGGTAGCTGCGCTCGCGGTGCTCGACATGCTCGATCGCAACCCCGACAAGACCCTTGCCGAACTGAAGGATGCGCTGCCGCGCACCTGGCAGTCGCCTACGATGTCCCCCCACTGCGCCGATGAAGAGAAGTACGCCGTCGTCGACCGCGTAGTGAAGCACTTCGAGGACGTGGCGGCGAAGGGGGGCAAGCTCGCCGGTCAGAGCATCCGCGAGGTCATGACGGTCAACGGAATCCGCATCGTACTCGAAGACGGCACCTGGGGCTTGGTGCGCGCCTCATCCAACAAGCCGGAACTCGTTGTCGTGGTGGAAAGCCCGACATCGGAGGAGAACATGCGCGCCATTTTCGGTGAAATCGACAAGGAGCTCGCGCAACAGCCAGAAGTCGGCGCGTATAATCAAAAGATCTAAGAAACCGGCGCGCAACAACGCAACAGAACTGTCAGATGTCTGTCGCAAATTTGCAATCCGACTCTGCTCTTTTGCCCGCCTGTCATGGAAGAGATCAGTTACACACACGTCGTTTTTGCAGTCGGCCTCGTGGTCGGCCTCGCGCTTAATTTCGTGTTGCTTCGCACTCTTCTTGCTCCACCCTTCCGCATTTGGCCGACGCCCGAGCCGGGAAGCTGGCAAAGCCTGACCTTCTGGGGTTTGTTCCGCGGCGGCATGGTGCTGACCTTTGTGGTCGCAATCTTGGATTGGAATAGCGCAGGTCTGGTCGACTTGAGTCGACTCGTGATCGGCTTGCCGCTGTTCCTTGTTGGTTTCGGTATAACCGTTCTTGGCTACTTCAACCTCGGCCTCGGCAATACCTATTGTGGCGCCGACGGGCTGGTGAGCCACGGTCTTTACCGGTTCAGTCGCAATCCCCAATACGCGTCGTCCATCTTGGGCCTGGTCGGCACGGTGATCATCGCCAACTCGTGGCTGACCCTGCCCTTGGCGCTCTTGATGAGTAGCGCCTATGTGCTGATGGCGCTGACCGAAGAAGCGTGGCTCGACGACCATTACGGCGCGACCTACAAGGAGTATCGCGCCCGCACCGCCCGGTTCTTCGACGCCCACGGCTTCTTGCTTGCGGTGCTCGACAAGAAGCAGCAAGCCTCCCGCCGTACGGGCTGACGGCCACCCGCGGGCGCCCGCGCGTGGCCGCCGCAACTCTTGCCTGAGACATCCTAGGACGACGGCGGCATCAACAGCCCGTCGATGCTCAAGATTTGGGAGTTGCCAAACAAGAAGGGGCTGGCGTTGCCATCGATCATGATCTCGTTGCCGGACTCGGTCTGAACGGTGATCGTCTCGTTGGCCCACGGGCTTGCGAAGGTGCTGCCCGGGCTCAACCGGTTCTCCAACAGAGCCTGTAGTTTGTCCTTCGTCTCCGGCTTCGGGACGTGCTTGACGGTCCCGTCCGGCAGGGCCGCGAAAGACCCATCGGCCGGGGCAAGGACCGTCCAGCTCTCGGCGCCGGTCAGGGCATCGGTCAACCCGGCGGCGTTAGCCAGCCAATCCGTGCCCGTGGGCCCCACAGGTTGAGTTCGCTCGTGAAGCGTGAGCGTCTCTTGTTGGGCGTCCTGGGCCGCTTGAGCGGGGCCGACAATCAACACGCCCATGGCAGCGGCGCCAACGGCCGACTTCCACATCATCGCCAAAGTTCCTCCTCATCCACGTGGATCTGTACCGAACACGGATTTCCCGCTTCCCCGACACGTGGGTCGGCCCAGGCCTGACGACCAATTGAAACTCTGCCGAGTACTCATCGCCATTCGCATTGGACACGCGGTTCCAAAAACAATGGAAAAAACAGTTATTTTGATAGGAATTTCCTATGTTCATTGCGTGTCTTCTGAGACGCCCTACATGTGCTTGGAAAAGAAAGGGTAGATCGCCTTGCCGACATTGAGACAGTTGGAATATCTCGTCGCCGTAGCAGATACCCGTCACTTTGGCCGTGCCGCCGAGCGAGTACACGTCACCCAGCCGACCTTGAGCGAGCAGCTCAGGACCCTCGAGCAACGCCTCGGGGTTCAACTCGTGGAGCGGTCCCGGTCAAACGTGGTGGTCACGCCCCTAGGCTTCGAAGTGGTCGAAATCGCTCGCCGCATGCTGCGCGACGCCCAGCGCATTCGCGACCTGACCGGGTATGTCGGGTCGGGAATGGGCGGCGTGGTCCGTCTCGGCCTACCCTCAACGATCGGGCCCTATTTGCTCCCCCGAGTGGCCCCACACCTGCACGCCGTCTACCCGCAGCTAAAACTCTACGTCCGGGAAGAACTGCCCTATGCCCTGCCCCGCGGGCTGGCCGAAGGCGTGCACGACGTCATTGTCGCACCCCTGCCGGTGAGTCAGAGCGGCCTGAGGGAGGCCGTTCTCTTCGAGGAACCCTTGCATCTTGCCGTCCCCCTCGATCATGAACTGGCGGAGCGCGACAGCATAAAGGTGCAAGACCTCGAAGGAGTTGACCTCTTGGCGCTCGGCCCTGGGCATCAGCTCCGCGATTTGGTGGTGAATCTCGCGGCGGAGTCAGGCGCAAATATCCGCTTCGACTATGAGGGAACCAGCCTTGATACCCTCCGCGAGATGATGGCCACAGGGCTTGGCGTCAGTCTAATGCCTGGCCTCTACGTGCGTAGCGTTGTAAGCAAGGACCCTCGTTTTAAGACATTCGATATTGGTCGGCGGGGCCTCAAGCGCACCATAGGGATGCTGTGGAGAAAGACCAAAACTTCGCAGCCGAACTTCGAACGGCTGGCGATTCTCTTTAGAGAAACCGTCGCTGAAGAGTTTGCCGAAGCGCGCGTCGAAGCTCTGACTGACTAACAAGATTTCGTATTCGGGGGTCATTTGATGGAAGTCGTCCACGCGTTGGTCATGGGTAAGCCCGTCTGGATGTGGGCGCTCTTCATGACCATCGTGGTCACCCTTCTTGCTCTAGACCTTGGTGTCTTCCACCGCAAAGCGCGTGAGATCGGCGTCAGAGAGAGCCTGGTCCTCAGCGGCTTCTACATCACGATCGGTTTGCTTTTCGGCGCTTGGGTCTGGGCAAATCTCGGGCCGGTCAGCGGCAAGGAGTACCTCACGGGCTTCATCGTCGAGAAGACGCTGTCCATGGACAACGTCTTTGTCATCTCGCTGGTCTTCTCCTATTTCGGCATTCCGCGCATCTATCAGCACCGCGTCCTCTTCTGGGGCATTCTCGGCGTCATTGTCCTGCGCGGCATCGTTATCGGGCTCGGTGCGATTCTAGTCGCCAGCTTCCACTGGGTCCTCTACCTCTTTGCACTGCTCTTGATCTTCACCGGGGTCAAAATGCTGCTCCCCGGGGATGACATGCCGTCCATCCAGGACAATCCGGCGCTGAAGCTCATGCGGCGCGTCTTCCGCATCACGCCTCGGCTTCATGGCCAACGCTTCTTCATCCGGCGCAAGGACAAGACGACAGGCGCGGTGGTCACCTGGGTGACGCCCCTGTTCATCGCCATGATCCTCATTGAGATCGTCGATCTCATCTTCGCACTCGACAGCGTGCCGGCGATCTTCGCCATCACCACCGACCCGTTCATTGTCTACACATCGAATATCTTCGCAATTCTCGGTCTGCGCGCGCTCTACTTCGCCCTTGCGGCGATCATCGACAGGTTCACCTATTTGAAGCCGGCGCTTGCCATGGTGCTGGTGTTCATTGGATCGAAGATCTTTGTGGCGGACCTGGCCGGGTGGGAGAAGTTCCCAGCAGCGGTATCGCTCGGCGTGACGCTGACGCTGATTGCCGGTGGCGTCCTCTACTCGCTGTGGCGTACGCAGCGCGAGCCCCGGACCGTTACAGACACCTAAGAACAGCAGACGCCCGCTCACAGGCCTCGGCACGATGTCGCAGGCGGTTGCAGCGGTTGGCGATTTTCCAAGCGCCACAAACGCCTTCAATGGTATTCATGAATTAATCTGTATACTTTTCATTTTTTACCGCTCTTTCGCAGCCCCTACGTTTGCCCCTCAACCTGGGGGTATTATCGTAATGACTGCGAAGTTCACGTCTAACTGCCTGAGACTATGCAAGCTTTCGGTTGCAGGACTACTCGCAACGGTTGTCGCCGACCGCGCTGCCGCGCAAGGCGCGCCGACCACGCAGCAGGTGGTCCAAGCGAATCCGTCCGCGGAAACCACCGGTCGAGAGGCGCCTGAAGCTGCGGCGAATGACGTGATGCTGGACCAGGACACGGCAACAGCAGGCCAAGACGCGGGACGCGCCGATGAGTCCATCAGCGTCCCTGCCATTGAAGTCATGCAGCCCGACGAGACGCGCCCCGATCCTGACCCGGCCAGCGAACCTGTCATGGACGAGCGCGTGGTCGCGGTCCAGCCACGGCGATACCAGCCAGCTCCCTATTCCGGGCGCAATCAGGGGATGGCCGGAGCCGGCGGCGCCGGCGGTGAGGCAGCGGGCCAAGCCGACGCAGAGGGTCAAGGTCACGGTGCGGGCGAGTCCGTCTGGGGACCGGTCGACGGCTTCGTCGCGACGCGCAGCGTCTCCGGCATCAAGACCGACACACCGATCATCGAGATTCCACAGTCCGTATCCGTCATCACTGCCGACCGGATCGAACAACTTGGGGCCAACAGCCTGCCGCAAGCCTTGTCGTACACCGCAGGTATCACCCCGAATGCCTTCGGCTTCGACGGCCGCTTCGATTGGCTCAGAATCCGCGGCTTCAATGCTTTCTTTCCAGGCTTCTACTTCGATGGCCTGTTTGCCCGGAACAACAACACTTGGGCGGCGTGGAAGGTAGAGCCCTATGGTGCGGAGCGCATCGAGGTGCTCAAAGGCCCGGCCTCGGTGCTCTACGGCCAGATGAACCCTGGCGGTACCATAAACGTCATCACCAAGCGGCCCACGGAGGAGACATTCTACGAGGTGGGGATGGAGGTCGGAAACTTCGGCCGGCTGCAACCCTTCTTCGACTTCGGTGGTCCGGCCACCGAGAGCGACAACGTTCTGTACCGCGTGACGGGTCTGGGGCTGAAGACCGACACCCATATCGACTTCGTCGAAGAGGATCGCTTCTATTTCGCGCCCGCCTTGACGCTCAAGCCGTCCGAGGACCTGACCTTCACCCTGCTAGGCCATTACATGGAGCGCGATACGGGCACCACATCGAACTTCCTGCCGCCCGAGGGAACGCTGCTGCCGAACCGAAACGGCCAGATCCGCCGTAGCTTCCATTCCGGCGATCCCACCTTCGACACCTTCGCACCGGTTCAAAAAGCCATCAGCTATTTCCTGGACTACCAGGTCAACGAAACCTGGGAGCTGCGTCAGAACGCGCGCTACGGCAATCTGAGCGTGGAATACGACACGCTCTATGGCGTGGGGATCGATCCCTTCGACGTCACCCAGAGAACCTTGAACCGCCGCGCCTTCTTCTCCAGCGAGAATGTCGATCAGTTCGTCGTGGACAATCAGGCGGAGGCCAACTTCGTCACGGGCGCGATCGAGCACACCATGCTGTTCGGCGTGGACTATCAATGGAACGACTTCGCTCGCAGAACTGGCGATGGGCCGACAGCGCCGCTCGACATCTTCTCTCCGACTTATGGTGAGATCGTCTTCGACCGGCCGCCCGTCTACAACCTCTCTGACACGGTCCTGACCCAAACCGGCATTTATGCTCAGGAGCAAGCCAAGATCTTCGACCGGCTGATCCTCGTG
>JGI12316J15309_10004022_pt1 | contig 22368 bp, 19 predicted proteins | sample MarCyaLeptolynsp_FD_15309 | JGI IMG/M metagenome (IMG submission 15309) | reverse complement strand
CGGATGTCGACTTCTCCGACGCAGACCACGTGGTCGTCGTCGCCAATCCAGACGCCACAACGCTTGCATTCGGCCCGACGCTGGTCGCCAACGACGACTTCTACGCGCTGCAGGCCGACGGCGTGCTGATCCATAACGCGATCACCTCCGCGTATGACCTCAACTTCTGGGGCCACATGTGGCTCAACCATGAGACGGGGCACTCGCTCGGGTTGCCCGATCTCTACGCGTTCGCCGGGGGCCATCCGCACGTCGGCCAGTTCGACCTGATGGGCAACATCGCCGGGGAGTCGCCGAGCCTGCTGGGCTATCAGCGATGGCTGCTCGATTGGGTCACCGACGAGCAGGTCTACTGCCAGACGACCCCGGAGGAGATGGTCGAGCTGTCGCCGATCGAGACACCGGACGGGGTCAAGCTTCTCGTCGTCCCCCTCAGTGCATCGAGGGCGGTCATCGTCGAGAGCCGCCGTGCGATCGGGGTCGACGCCGCGATGCCCAAGGAGGGCGCGCTCGTGTACACGGTGGACGCCGAGATCGTCACCGGCGAAGGCCCGATCAACATCGCGGCGGCGGACGGCGTGCCGTTCTACGACGCACCGCTGCTCACCGGCGAAGCGCGCGAGGTCGAGGGCATCACGATCGAAGTCGTCGATCAGGGTGAGGACTTCGACCTGGTGCGCGTCACCGCGCCTTGATCCCAGCTCGCCCGGCGCAGACGGCGACGCTGCCATCCGGGGCAGCATTCTCGGGCTGCACTGTAAGAACCAAAGGGTCACGTCCGTCTGCTCCGACGAGAGGCCCCAAGGGCCCGAAACGACGGAGACATACCCATGCAACAAACCTGTCAGTGCCCCTGCAAGCAGTGTCCGGACACCTGTACGTGCCCATGCGCATCGTCCCGCAATCCAGGCTGCTGCTGCGGCGCAACTTGTACGTGCGATCCATGCCCCTGCGACGAGTCCTGCGGCTGTCCCGCCGCGAAGAAGTGAACTAAGTTCGAACAATGGCCCTGGGGGCGAAGAGCGAGCTGGTCGCGGACGCGCTCGGCGAATTCGGGAACGAGTTGCGCGCGTTCGTCGCCACCCGCGTTCCACAAAGCGATGTCGATGACGTGCTGCAGACCGCGGCATCGCGGGCACTCGAGCGCGCCGAGTCGCTTCGGGATCCGGAACGCGCGCGTCCGTGGCTGTTTCGGCTCCACCGCAACGTCATCGTGGACACGCTGCGCAAGCGGGCGAGCGTCGAACGGCTCGTCGATCCCGGCACTGCGCTACCCGACGTCGCGGACGAGCGGGCCGAGCCGGCATCGTGCGCGTGCAGTCTTGCCCAGGCCAAGCGAATCAAGCCGGCCTACGCCGCCGTCCTGACGCTCGTAGACGTGGGACATGCCTCGGTGGGCGAGGCGGCCACGGCGCTCGGCATCTCGGTCAACAACGCCACCGTGCGACTCCACCGAGCTCGCAAGGCGCTCCGCACAGCGATGCTCGAGCACTGCGGCGTGCAGCGGCCTGGCGACTGCATCGACTGTCGATGCGCTGCAGATGGGTGCTGCCCGGTTTGAACGCAGCGGACCGAGCCGACGGTGTGGGCGCCGTCGCGAGCAGCCTTTGTGCTGCCCACTGCGCCGTCAGTGCATTCCTGCCTGCGGCTTTCGGCGCACTCGGGCTCGGGTTTGTCGTTGGGCACCAGGCCGAGTGGGTGTTCACGGTCGTCGCGATCGCGTTCGCCAGCGTTGCGCTCGTGGTCGCGTGGCGGCGTCGGCGAGATCGGCACGTCGCCGCGTTGCTCGCGTTGGGCATCGCCGGCCTGTTCGTCTCGCGCGTGGTGGAAGGCTCATCCGCGCACGCCGATGACCACCACCAAGCCGTCCACGAGAGCGACAGCCATGGCGAAGAGCACGACGATCCGTGGCACCTCCTGGGAACCGCGATCGGCGTGTTCGCGGGGCTGATGCTCGTCGGCGGGCACGTCCTCAACCTTCGAGCCCAGCAGCGGCACCCAATGGCCAGCGGCACGATGCGCCATCAATCGTCGACGTGCATGGAGCGTTCGAGCTCGAGCTGTTCCTTGTAGGCGACGCTGTAGCGCGCCCACGGACGCGCCTTGAGGCGGGGCAGCGCGATGGGCTCTCCAGTGCCCTCGCACAACCCATACTCCCCGGTCGGGAACTTGCTCAGCGCGTGCTCGACGAGCTTGAGAAGCTTGCGATCCTTGTCGGCAAGGCGCAGCTCGAAGGCGGCCTCATGATCAAGCGACGCCTGGTCTGCCTCATCGGGCAGGCGTGCACTCTCCCCCAGAGCCTCGCGCGCCCGCCGCCGACTTCGCGCCACGATCGCGTCCCGTTCATCCCGGAGCTCGCGTTCGAGTTGTTGAAGGTCGTCGGGTTCCATTGCGGCAAGCAACGTGCGGCCGAATTGCACCTTGTCAAGCCACACGCGAACCGATTGCATATGCATACTGATTGCAATCTGACGAAAACGCTGCAATGACGTCGGGCCGTGGCTGACACGTCCGAGCCCTCCGCACCGTCTACGTCCGTCGACACTCGCCTGCCCGTGACTGTGTTGTCGGGCTTTCTGGGCGCGGGCAAGACCACGCTTCTCAACGAGGTCCTCAACAACCGCGAAGGCCGGCGCGTCGCGGTCATCGTCAACGACATGAGCGAGGTCAACATCGACGCCGCGCTCGTCGAGCGAGGTGGGGCCGAGCTCTCGCGGACCGAGGAGAAGCTCGTGGAGATGTCCAACGGCTGCATCTGCTGCACGTTGCGTGACGACCTATTGGAGGAGGTCTCGCGACTCGCGAAGGACGGTCGTTTCGACTACCTGCTGATCGAGTCGACCGGGATTTCGGAGCCGATCCCCGTTGCCCAGACCTTTACCTTCGAGGACGAAAACGGGGTGAGCCTGCAGAAGATCGCGCGCCTCGACACGATGGTGACCGTGGTCGATGCGGCGAACTTCCTTCGCGACTACAACGATGCCGAGGCGCTCGCCGAGCGTGGCGAATCACTCGGTGAAGACGACGAGCGTACCGTGACCGATCTGCTGATCGAGCAGGTCGAGTTCGCGGACGTCATCGTGCTCAACAAGACCGACCTCGTGGTGCCCGAGCGCGCCCGAGAAGTCGAAGCGATCCTGCGCGCGCTCAATCCGGGCGCGAAGATCCACGCCACGTCGCGCTCGCGCGTGCCGTTGTCGCAGGTGCTCGACACCGGCGCGTTCGACTACGAGAAGGCGGCGAACTCGGCCGGCTGGATCCGCGAGCTTGCGGGCGAGCACACACCCGAGACCGAGGAGTACGGGATCACCAGCTTCGTCTACCGCACCCAGCAGCCGTTCGACGCTGAAAAGCTCTGGGCCCTGCTCCACGACGAGGAGCTCTGGGAAGGGATCCTGCGCTCAAAGGGGTTCTTCTGGGTCGCGGCCGACCACCGGGTGGCATACGAGTGGGGCCAGGCCAGTGGCGTGAGCAACGTGCGCCCGATGGGCATGTGGTGGGCCGCCGTTCCCCGCGAGCGCTGGCAGATGCCGGACGGCCACCGACCCGATCAGCAACCCGGCTGGCACCCGCGATTCGGCGATCGCGGCCAGGAGATCGTATTCATCGGGCAGAACCTCGATGAGGCGGGGCTGCGCGCCCGGCTCGACTTCTGTTTGCTCGACGAGCGTGTCGCCTCGGGGAACAGCAGCGAGTGGGAGCACTTGGTCAATCCGTTCCCGAGACTCGGCGCCGACTGAGCCGGACGCGGGAAGACACGGGCGGCGCCGGCGGTTCGACCACGGAGCCGGGCCATGCTGTTGCTGTTCGTTCTCGCTGCCGTCTGGTTGGGAGGGATCGTTTGGGCGATCCGCGAGTCCCCGGCCCTGCTCCGGCGCGAAACCGTCCTGGCCGAGTTCCAGACCGACCGACGCCCGACGCTCGTGGCGACCCCGCCGTTCGATCGGCTGCGCGATCTCGATTGGTGCCGGCTCGCGCTCGGCGGAAAGGTCGTCCGGATCTATCTGACCCATGACGTCGAGTTCACGATGCCGCATGCGGGCACGTACGGCGGCATGGACGGCACGGTGCGAAGTCGCCCCGGCTTGTTCCTGGTCGACACCGGCGGCGTCGCCCACGAGGTGCTCGGCGCCCGTACCCTTCCCGAAGGCGAGGTCGAGAACGTCGCCCACGAACTCGCCACCGCCCTCGACGTTCCGCTCACCTGGCTTTGAGCGGGGGCGGCGTGAAACCATCGCCAGCCGGGGTGTCTCTGAAGTCGTAGTGCTCAATCACGGCGCTGCGGCCGCGGACCTCCGCCCATCCGCCCCACCGCAGCGGGACATGAGCGACACTGTCGGCCTGTTCTCCATGTTTCGCGTTGCTTCTGCCCTTCCCATCGTGGCTTTGGCGTCTCTGTTGGTGGGATGCTCCGATCCCAATCCACTCTTCGGACTCAGCGCGAGTGGGACCGAGGGCGGCGCGGGCGAAGGCCAAGGTGGAGGCAGCGAGGCGGGGCGACCCGATGACGACGGCAACGCCGAGGGCCAGGGGGTTGTCGACGGGTCGGAGGGATCAGGCGTTGGCGGCGGGGGCTCGGGAGGCACCGAGCCGTTCTGCGGCGATCAAGTCACAGACCAAAACGAGCAGTGCGACGACGGCAATGAAAACCCGTGGGACGGGTGCGTTGCGTGTTCGATCCCGAGCTCGTGTCTCGAGGTCCTCGACCTCGACGACGAAGCCGAGAGCGGCCCGCACCTGATCTGGCCGGATGGCGTCGACGACTACGTCGATGTCTTCTGCGACATGGAGACCGACGGCGGCGGATACACGTTCCTCAAGCTCGACGCCGGCGCTGGTGCAGCTTCAGCCGAGCAGGCCGAAGCCGAGTGCAAGGCGTACGGGATGCAGTTGTGGATCCCGCGTACCCCCGATCACTTCGACGCCGGAATCGATGTTGCGCTCGACCCGGAAATCGACCCGGGAGGCTCGAGCGCGTTCCTCGAGATCATGGGCGTGCGGCCCGAGTTTCCTGGCGCGAGCTGTGGCGGTCAGCCGCTCAACAGCGACAACCCGGAATGCGACTGGCACGCCAGCGACGATGAGGCCTTCTTCATCACCGATAGTCCGATGGGACCCGAGCCCAACGGCGACACCGTCGACACGGTCGTCGTCTCGATGCAGTACTACTGGTCCAACGACGGAGTACTCACGGACTTCAACGACTGGCCTGGCGGGCACTCGGCCCGGCGCTTCATGTGCGACGTCGGCGACAAGTACTGAATCGTTTGCTGGTCCGCGCCGTACGAGGGGGTGACGATTGCGGCGCGCCCCCGGACCCGGGCAAACCGATCGAAGTGCGTCGTTGGTCGGACGCACGACCACGGCACCGTCGCGCTGCACCTGCGCGATGACTGTTAGCAACCGGGTCGAACGACGGCCCGAACCTAGACGGTTCCAAGTCGTTGCGTTGAAAATCCGTGGACGATGACACGTTGCGTCCAACTCACCACCATCGCCCTCTCTCTGTTCGTTGGCCTCGGTCCCCTGACCGCGTGCGACAGCAGCAAAAAGGACGCGGCGGCATCGAAGGGCGACAAGAAGGACGCCGACAACAAGGACAGCGACAAGAAGGACGCCGACAAGAAGGACGCCGACAAGAAGCCCGACGACGAGAAGGCCGACGACAAGAAGCCCGACGACAAAAAGGCCGACGACAAGAAGCCCGACGCCGAAAAGGCCGCCCCGAAGGTCAAGGTGCCCGAGAAGGCAGCGGCTGCGAAGGCGCTGATCAAGAAGGCGACCCCGCCGCCGGCAGACCAACTGGCCACTGCCCAGGAGTGCCAAGACGCCATCGCAAAGGTCACCCTTGCGGTCCTCGCCGCGGGCGCGGCCGAAGAAGACTTCGATCTCGAATCAGCCTCCGAAGACGAGCTCGCGATCATGCTCGCCGCCGTCGCGATGGAGATCTTCGGCGAAGACCTCGACGCCGCCGAGGCCGACTGCCAGAAGAACGCCACCAAGGCCGAGCTCGCATGCCTCAACAAGGCCGACGAGTTCGAGCAAGTCATCGGCTGCATGGCCGAGGCCGAGTAGGCCGTCAACCTCCCGAAGTCCCACGGGCGGTCTACTCCGCGGGGGTCGCGGTCGCGACCACATGGGGGGCGTCGAGCCCCTTGCAGCTATCGAGGATCTCACGCAGGCGCATCGCGAAGCGAGCGGCAGGAGCTCCATCGAGCAGGTCGTGGTTGAGGACGATCGAAATCGGAAGCACGGTCCGGCGCGCGACCTCGCCCTGGTGGATCCACGGTTTTTCCACCGTGCCGCCAACGGCGAACGCCGCCGCCCGGGGCCCGGTGATCAGCGAGCACGCAAACCCCGGGATCGATGCGTACTTACCGACGGACGTGACGAGCGTCGTCCCCCCGCGTCGCTTCATCAGGAACGCATTGTTCATGTACCGGCGAAGCACCCCGCGCCGCACGAAACCGGGCACGAAACGGAGCATGCTCATCTGGCGGCGAGACCATCGGTCCCTGGCGCTGAGCTTCCCATGACTGCGATGGCTGCCGCGGGCGTCTTCGATCTCCGCGTACAGCTCGGCTGGACTGCGGTGTTGCACACGCCGAAGTACGAGCTCGCGGGGGAAGCGTCCCTTGGCCGTCTTCACCTCGACGGGCACGCTGACGTCGACGTCTTCGAAGCGCACCAGCTTGCGACCGTGCGGAAGCAGGTTGAGGTCCGGGTGTTCGGAGATCGCGACCGCGATCGCGTGCACGACGAACGCGAACAGCGACACCCGGACGCCGCGCCGCCGCATGGCTTCGATTCGTTCCAGCGGGACCGTGACGTCGAACTCGAGCAGCGCAAGCATCGGGTGCGCCGGCGGCAGTGCCTCGAAGATGTGCATCGCCTGCCGCCGATCGAACGCCGGCTCGAACACCTCGTAGCGCCCATCCGAGTCGTTGCTCTGTACCGTGGTCATCGCCGACGATCGTGCCCCGCCCGATGCGGGCCCGTCCCGCAGGATCTGCGCCGGCTGAGTCGCCCGCGAGCACGCAACTCGGTCGTCGGCAAACACGCCCTACCGCGCGGAGGAAGACTTGCGACTTTGGGCACGCTCGGCGGCAGAGTCCGGGTCGGCGGCCTGCTTCGCCCGAAGGTACGGCTGCTTGAAGCGCCGTTGGTACACGTCGTCCTCGTCCTCGGCCTTGGTGACGGACCCGGCGACGAAAGCATCGAGCCGAGGTCCTACGGCGAGGCGCCCCTCGACCACTCCGGCCGCGGTTTCGTCGATGAGCGTCTCGAGGTACGTCCTGATCTCCTGAATCGCTTCGCGCGCGTCTCCCTCTCCAACATCACCGCCGAGGCGAACCCGGTGCCGCACGCTCCCCAGATTGCTGCGTACATCCATGAGCGAACGGAACGCGTCGCGAAGGATCTTCTGGTCGCCCCCCGCCGTCGCGATTGCTCGGCGGGATGCGTAGACCTCTCGGTGGGCATCGCCGAGCTGTCCGAGTACCTCCGCCCGGAAGTTCGCGAGAGCCTTCTGCCCGTCGAGCCAGAACTTCACCACTCCGCCCACGATCCCTACGACGAGGATCTGGGACGAGAGCTTGACCAGGTCGAGGATCAGTCCGTCGACTCCGTCCGAGTCGACCCACTGCAGACCAAGCGCAAGGCCGATGAAAGAGCCGAGAAACAGCGCTGCCAGACCGTAGAGAATCCAGGGCGAGCGGACGATCCGTGTCCAAGTTGCCGATGCCATGCCGGCTCTCCTTCGTCGGGCATCCGGCCCAACCCAGACACGATACATCGGCGAGCCACGGCGCGAGGTCGCGATGATGCACCGCCACCCCGACCTCCTTCAGCGACCCGGATCCGGAGTTTCACGATCGCGTAGCGGCAACCCGCCGTGGCTGGCCCCCGTGCTAGCCTCCGCGGCCAGCATCGACAGAGGAAGGCACCATGACAGCGAAAGACCGGCCTGAGTTGCCGAAGCTTCCACCAGCATGGGTAGTGCGAAGACTGCAGGGACTCCGCAACCGAGTCGGCGACGTGCATCGCGGCATGACGCCGCCGCCCGTTGCGGTCCTCGAAGCCCTGACCGGGATCGTAGTGAACAAGGCGCTCGGCGTCGCAGCGGAGTTCGACGTCGCCGAGCATCTCGCGGACGGGCCTCGGCGCATCGAGGACTTGGCCCGGGCTTGCCAAGCCGACGCGGTCAGCCTCGATCGCGTTCTGAGGGCACTGGTCGGGCTCGGCTTTTTCGGAGTCGACGACGAGGGCCGCTACGAGAACAACGCATCGTCCGAGCTGCTGCGTGCCTCGCATCCGCAGTCCATGCGCGACTTTGTCCTGTTCTTCACCTCCCCCTGGGTCTGGGACCTCTTTGCCCACGCCCCCTACGCCGTCCGAACCGGGCGCAGTGGCGTCGAGGAGGCCCATGGCTGCTCGTTCTTCGGCTACCTTCACCAAAATGAAGAAGTCGGCCCGCGCTGGGACCGGGCGATGGCGTCCTCATCGAGGGTCAACGCCGCCATCCTTGCCGCGCGCTTCGACCTCTCTCGCTATCGCAAGGTCTGTGACCTCGGCGGCGGAACAGGCACGAACCTTTGCGAGATGCTGCGCCACAATCCGCGGCTCGAAGGCGTGCTCTTCGAGGTGCCCATCGTGGCGGACCGAGCGCGCGAGACCATAGCCGAAGCGGGCTTCGCCCACCGAGCCAAGGTCATCGGGGGTGATTTCTTCGAGGCGATCCCCGAAGGCTGCGACCTCTACTCGCTGCAGGTGGTCCTGCACGACTGGAACGACGACGACTGCGTGGCCATCCTGCGGCAGATTCGCGAGACGTCGCCGCGCGCCAATGTCCTCGTGCTGGAGTCCGTTCGCCCCGAGCACGATCGGTACGACTTCACGAAGCTCATCGACGTGTGGATGCTGCTCGCAGTCGGAAGCGGTGGCGAGCGCAGCCCCGCGCAATGGGAGGAACTGTTCGCGAGAGCCGGCTACGCAGTGGAGCAACGGCGGCCGCTTCCAACCCTCTTCGAAGCGTTCGAGCTGAGCCCGGCCTAGGGCCCTGAGTCAGCAATGAAGACAGCGGTCGTCATCGGCAGCGGGCTCGCCGGTCTTGTCGCGGCGCTGCGACTGCAGCGTGCCGGATACCGGGTCCAGGTGCTGGAGCAGCAGGAACGCGCCGGAGGCCTGTGCGGCACGCACGAGGTGGACGGGTTCGAGTTCGTGATCGCGTGCAACGACTTCGGCCGAGGCTTTGCCGACGAGATGCGGGAGCTCGACGTTCCGATCGATTTTCACCAGCCGCAGACGCGCTTCTGCTTTCGCGAGCGGACGTACACGATGCCGTTGACCCCGCGGGGGACACTCCCCTTGCTTCGCAGTGTCCCCGGCATCGCTCGATTCGCGCTGGGCATGCGCCGAGGCGCCGAGTACATGGGACCGCTCGTGCGCCGGACGATGAAGACCCAGCACGGTGCGGATCTGATCCACTCGCTGGCCTACCCCCTCGGCATTCACCCCGACCGCTTCGCCCTCGACCTGCTCCGGGCCCAGTTCTCCAAGGAGTACGCCTACGGCTACGACGCGCCCCACACCCCGGTGGGTGGCCCACAGGCGTTGATCGACGCGCTCGTGCAGCGGCTTCGCGCCGGTGGCGGCACCATCGAGCACGGCATCGTGGTGCAGCAGGTGGCCCGCGACGGCTCGAACAAGATCGTCGCGACGTCACAGGGGGAGCGCGTCGCGGACCAGGTCGTCAGCAGCGCCGGTCGATGGGACCGGTACCCGGAGAGGTTCACTCCGTCCCTGGCGGTGAGCTCGCTGCTGTTCGCCGTCGACAAGCGCCTGGAGTACCCGCCCAACGTGCACACCCTGGTGCACTTTCCACCGGGGATCCGCGGCTGGATGCACGAGCTCGAGCGCGGCGTCCAGCCGCCTGCGTTCGGCTTCCACGCATTTCGTAGCGATCTGCCCGCGCAACCCAACCACTACACCCTCAACGTCTTGACCCTGGCCCCGCGCGGGGTCGATGCGCCGAACGATGCGGCCCGACGCTGGGTCCGAGACTACGTGGTCGAGCACCTGGACCGACGGCTCCCCGGCTTCGAGGGCGCGATCGTCCACGAAAACTTCGTGAGTGTCGGCGAGTTCAAGGAGCGGACCCGAATGTCGCCGCATCTGACGCCCCGAGTGACCGAGGCCGGCTTCCGAAAACCTCCGATCCATGACACCAACAGCGGCGTGTACTACGTCGGCAACTCGGTGGAGCCTCCCGGTGAGCACGCCGGCTCTGCCGTGCTTTCGGCGAAGCTCGCGACCGACGCAATTGTGCAGACACAGGCCGCGCGATGAGACTCCGCCGACGCGCCAAGTACCTCAACAGCCTCAAGTCGTTCATGGACGACTACACGCACCGCCGCGTGTTCCATCGAACGCTCGAGAGCGACGCGCTGTCGGGGCGCTTCATCGAGCTCGACGGGCGACGGCTGGTCAACTTCGGGTCGTGCAGCTATCTCGGCCTCGAAACCGATCCGCGGCTCAAGCGGGGGGCCATCGAGGCGATCGAGCGCTACGGCGCGCAGATGTCCTCCTCTCGCGCGTACCTGTCGCTCCCCGCGTACCGCGAGCTCGAGTCGCTGCTCGACCAGATCTTCGGGGGGCACACCTTCGTCAGCCCGAACACGACCTTGGCCCACCAAGCGGCGATCCCCATCCTGGTGGACGAGGGTGATGCGATCATCGTCGACCACCGCGTGCACGCGACCGTGCGGGTGGCGACTGAGCTGACGCGCTCCTACGGGGTTCGGATCGACGTGCTGCCCCACAACGACGTCGACGCGCTGGAGACCCTGATCCGCGAGCGCCAGGCCAGCCACCGCGCGGTCTGGTACATGGCCGATGGCGTCTACAGCATGCACGGGGACTTCGCCCCCCTCGACGATCTCGCCGCGCTGCTCGAGCGCTACCCGTGCTTTCACTTGTACTTCGACGACGCCCACGGGATGAGCTGGACGGGCAAGCGCGGGTGCGGCTTCGTCCTATCCCGCATGCCGCTCCACCCGCGAATGGTGGTGGCCGTGTCGCTCAACAAGTCCTTCGGCGCGGGGGGCGGTGCCCTCGTCTTTCCGGATGCGGCGGCGAGGGATCGGGTATTCACGGTTGGGGGCCCGATGGTGTTCACCGGCCCACTGCAGCCGGGGTCGCTCGGAGCCGCGCTCGCGTCCGCCCGGATCCACCTGTCTCCCGAGATCGACCGCCTGCAGGCGGAGCTGGTCGAGCGCGTGCGCTACTTCCATCGCATCGCGATGCAGCTCGAGCTCCCAATCTACGCCCTCGACGAGTCTCCGACGGAGATGCTCGGCTTGGGCATGATCGACGTCGCGGCAACCATGACGCAGCGCCTGTTCGAGCGCGGCCTGTGGACGAACGTCGCCGGGCCGCCGGCTACGTCACCGCGAGGAAGCGGCGTCCGAGCCGGGATCACCCGGCACCTCGAGCTCGAGGACCTGGACGCGCTGGCGCGAACGTTCGCCGAAGAGCTGCCCGGCGTGCTCGCTGAGCGCGAGTCGTCCGTCGATGACGTGCGGGTGTACATGGGACTGCCCAGCACGTGGCGCCGCGGCGAAGCTTCGAGCGCTGCTGCCTCGCGACTCACCCTCGAGTACCACCGCACGCTCGACGAACTCGACAACGAGGAGTGGGATCGCTGCTTCGAGGGGCGGGGCGTGTTCACGGTCGCGGGCCTGCGACTGTTCGAGCGCACGTTCCGAAACCAGGCGAAGCCCGAGGACCGCTGGGACTTCCACTACTTTGCTGTTCGGGACGAGGACGGAGCCCCCGTCGCGCTCACGTTCTTCACCTCGACGCTGTGGAAGGACGACATCTTCGCCTCGCCCGAAGTGTCGCGGCAGATCGAAGCGATGCGCGCGGAGGATCCGCTCCATCTGACCTCGAAGGCCTTCGTCATGGGGTGCTTGCTCAGCGAAGGCAACCACCTCTACCTGGATCGCGGGCGCGACTGGAAAGGGGCGCTGCGGATCCTCCTGCACGCCGCCCACCGTGCGGCGTGGAACAACGACGCAAAGACGCTCGTCGTCCGGGACCTCCCGGCGGAGGATCCGGAGCTCGACAGCGTGCTGATCGCCGCGGGCTTCGTGAAGCTCCCGCTTCCGGAATCGATGCACGTCCGCACGACTTGGTCGGACTTCGGCGAGCTGCTGGACGGGCTCACCAGCAAGCGCCGCTACGAGCTTCGGCACAACGTCATGCCGCACGAACGGGTCTACGACGTCGAGGTCCTCGACCACGACACGCGCCCCCCGACCGGCACCGAGTGGTCTCAGATCTACCGGCTGTATCGCAACGTCCAGGAGCGAGCGTTCGAGCTCAACACGTTTCCGCTGCCCGAGGCGCTGTTCCATCGCATGCTGCAGCTCCCCGGCTGGGAGCTGGCCCTGTTCCGTGCCGACCCATCCGCGACGGGCGATCCCGACGCAACGATCCACGGGTTCGGTGCCTACTTCGTCACGGAGCGGACGCTCACCGTGCTCGTCGTTGGGCTCGACTACCGACTCGTGCGATCGCATGCGCTGTACAAGTGCATCATGCTCCATGCGCTGCGGCGCGCTCAGGGCCTGGGTATAGAGACCGCGTTGCTCGGCGTGGGCACGACGACACCCAAGCGACAACTTGGAGCCACCGCCCGTCGCAACGCGCTGTTCGTGGCGAGTGAGAACACGTTTTCCGCCGACGCGATCGCGGAGCTCGAGGCTCGGAACAAGAGCAACGACGCCGCGCCCTGAATCGCCAGTCGGTTGGCGAGGCTCGCACGAGCCCTCTGAGCGACTCGTTGCTCCTGGAGAACGGTCGATTCGAGGGTGCCGTTTGTGTGGGTTGCCCTCTACTCTCGAGCCATGCGCGCGCTCGCCATCCTCGGCTGCCTCTCCCTCTTTGTTGTGGCGCCGGGCTGTGGCGACAACAAAGCGAGCGACGGCGGCAAGACCAAGACCAAGCCCCAGCCCAAGGCTGACGAGGACAAGCCCCAGCCCAAGCCCAAGCCCCAGCCCAAACCCGACGAGGGCAAGCCCAACCCATCGGCGCTCGAGCTCGAGTCGAGCACGCTCGATCTCAAGGGCCTGTTCAAGGTCACGGTCGATCTGCCCAAGGGCTGGACGGAGTCGGGCCTCGGCAACGGCACGCACCTCGCCCACAAGGGCGAAGACATGATCCAATCCACGTTCTACGTCGACACCACCAGCGAGGGCACCTCCACCGTCCCCGAGGAGCTGGCGGCTCTGACCGCCAAGCACGTCGAGTCGTCCAAGCGCACGTTCCCCACCACCAAGATCGTCAAGGAGGGCATCGTCGCGGCCGGCGGCTACGAATACCAACTCGATCTCGCCAAGGCCGACGGCTCGAAGGCGGCGAAGTACCACACCGTACGCTTCACCGAAGGATGGGAGTTCGCAGTCCTGTGCACCGTGGAGGTGCTCGAGCCCGACCTGCCACTGTTCGACGAGTTGATGGCCGCGTGCAGCAACATGAAAGTCGAAGCGCTTCCGCCGAAGTAGCCGGTGGACGGCGGGCTCCAAGTCGGTCGGACTACGCCCGGCGATTCGCCCGGGCAAGCGCCGCTCGGTTCTCGAGGACGCAGTACGCCAGGAACTCTCGGAACGTACGGAACCGCTGATCGACGAATCCCGGGACCTTCATGTAGAGCACCTCGAGCTCTCCGCGAGCCGACTTGTCCGTACGGCTGAACCCCCAGAGTCTGCCGTTGCGATCCGTGGCGAAAGGAATGAAGTCCGCGCTGCTCACGACATCGAGCCCGTCGTTATCGTCCGCGTCGATCTCGAACGACGCCTCACGGGCCAGCTGCCGACTCGAGCGGCTCGTTTTCTGGCTGCCGACGATACAGAGCTCGCCCCACACGTTCGAGCCGCCGTCATGAGCGTGCAACAGGCGCCGAAAGCTCGACGGACACGTCACCTGGTGCCGCTTTTCCCAGACGCGTATTCCAGATTCACTCGCCGGACCGTTCCACCGCGGTTTGCTGCCTCCCTCTCGCTCGCACAGGCCGAGCTCGGTCTCGACCAGCTGGTTGAGGATGGCTTTGACGGACCTCCTGCTCCACGACGGTGGAATCCGCCACACGTCGACTCGCTTTGTCCGCTTCCCCCGCTTCCCCTTCCCCGTTCGAGCCTTCTTGTCACGTCCGGTCGGCGTGACGATCGAGTAGCCCCGGATCGTTCGGATCGCGACCTGGTGGTCTCGCTTTCCGATCGCGGCCAGACGTGATTCGCACTGAAACCGACGCTCGCTGAGCGGCTCGCCCCGGCCCTCGGCGCCGAGCTTCCACGTTCGAGCGAGCACGACGTGCCGCTGTTCGTCTTCAATCATGATTTCAGCGAACTTCTTCGCCGCTCTGTGAACCAGTCGAATTGTTTTTGGCATTGGCGCACTCGATCCTGAGGGTTCGATGACCCAGCCCCCAGTTGCACGTGGGTCCCAAACGTCCCCCCAAAAAACTGTTATCGGCACATTCAGAGAGCTTCTTGCGGGACGCGGCGGCGGCTCGCGCAACCGGAACAAGGCGGAGCTGCGCGACGAGCCGCCATCTGCCCCCTCGAGAAGACCGCGACCAAACGAACGACGTTCGTCGACCGGGTTTTCACGAAGCAGGTCGGGGCCGCGTGGTAGCGTGCTCAGGTGGCCCCCGCCTCAGACGCTGACTTGTTGCTCGCATGGCGGGCAGGCGATCGCCGCGCGGGGGAAGCACTGGCGACACGCCACTACCCTGCCGTGCTCCGCTATTTCGAGCTCAACGCGAGCTCTGCGGCGGAGGACCTCGCACAGCATGCGTTCACGGCGTGCCTCGAGGGGCGCGACAAGCTTCGCGATGCTGGCGCGTTCCGGCCGTATCTGATGAGCATCGCACGCCGCCAGCTCGCGCTTTATCACCGCAAGGCTTCGCGCACGCGGCTGCTGCATCGGTTCAACATCCCAGGCCGGCGTACTCAGCTCAGCACGCTCGTTGCGAGAAACCGCGAGCAGCTCGCGCTCCTGCGTGCGCTCGCCAGTATGCCGAGGCAGCCGCAGCTGCTCCTCGTGTTGTTCTACTGGGACGGCGTCTCCACCACTGAGCTCGCCCAAAGCTGGGACGTGACGCCAAGCACGATTCGCTCTCGACTTGCGCGTGCGCGAGAGCAACTGCGCCAGCGAATGGAGGCACTGACTTCGACGGAACCGGCCGAGGGAGACGACCAGAGGCTGGGCGAGCTCATCACATCGGTTTGCGTCGAGTCGGGCTCACTGTCGACCAAGGCACCGACGCAAGCCGCAACGAACGAATGACGACGCCCGTCGGACCCGAGCGAATCGCGACCGGGGCGCGAATCGGTCGGTACGAGATCGTTCGGCGCATTGCGCTGGGTGGTATGGCCGAGCTCTACCTGGCGCAGCAGGCCGGATTCGCGGGCTCCGGGCGACTGGTGGCCATCAAGCGGATCCTGCCGCATCTGGCCGAGGACGTCGGATTCGTCAAGATGTTCCTCAACGAGGCGCGTGTGTCCGCCGGCCTCGACCACTCGAACATCGCGCACATCATCGACTTCGGGGCGATCGACGATCAGCCGTTCATGGTGCTCGAGTACGTCCACGGCAGAAGCGTGCTCGACATCCTGCGTACGGCGGAAGGTGACGGAGGCGTGCCCCTCGCGTGCGCGGTGACGATCGCATGCCAGGTCGCGGATGCACTTCACTACGCCCATGGTCGAACCGATTCCACGGGGCAGCCGTTGGGCCTCGTGCACCGCGACGTTTCGCCTTCGAACATCCTCGTGAGCTTCAACGGCGAGGTCAAGCTCGTGGACTTTGGAATCGCCAAAGCCACCACCGGCGGAGAGGCAACCACCGGGGGACTGGTCAAGGGCAAGCTTCCCTATATGGCCCCGGAGCAAGCTCGGGGCGAACCGGTCGACCGACGGACCGACATCTTCGCGCTCGGCGTCGTGCTCTACGAGCTGACCGTTGGCGAGCGATGCTTTGCGGCGCCCGGCGACTTCGCTCTGCTCAACCGAGTCGTCAGCGCCAAGTACGACAAGCCGAGCGTGGTCGTTCCAGGGTTTTCGCCGCAGCTCGAAGCGATCATCGGGCGTGCACTCCAGGCCGACCCGGCGGATCGTTATCCCGACGCACTGACGTTTCAGCGGGAGCTGTTGGACTTCGCGCGTGATGAGCAGCTGCCGCTCTCCAAGATCGAGCTGGCCAACTGCATGCGCGCGCTGTACGGCGACGAGACCTACCCGACCGCCGATCTGGCGATCTCGACGGCGGTGACCGAGAAGAGGGAGCCGGACGCTCAACCAACGGTGGAGCTCCGGCCGCGCCGTCGCGCAAGGATTGCCCTGGGCGCAGGGCTGGCGCTGGGCATCGGAGCCTTGGGCGTGAGTGCCTGGTCGACGACCTGGAACCGGCCGCAGCCTACCCCAGAGTCGCCTCCTGCCTCGCCCAGTCTCGTGGGCCCCGTCGCGATGCTGCCGCTAGCCAATGAGACCGCGAGTCCGTTGCTGGAGTCCGCGGACAAGGGCCTCTCTTTCCTCCTCGGTGCGGAGCTCGAAGCCTGCTCGGATCTGGCCGTGATCGACGTCTACCAGCTGTCCGCTCGGGTGGGCCCGGGCAGCTCGCAAAGTGACTGGGACGATGCCGCGCGATCGCTCGGTGCACGCACCCTCATTACGGGTGCACTCGCGCCCGATCCCGAGGGTGTGCGCGTACGCCTTCGGGCCGACCTCGTCGAGGGTCCGACGATCCGTGGGGTCGACGTCGTGGTCCCCGAACGACAAGTGGTCGCGACGATCCACTCGTTTGCCAACGCGTTGACCGAAGGGTGCGACCGCTCGCCTCCCGATGCCGACGCCGACCAGGCACTCATGCTCGGGATCGATGCGCTCTACGAACACCGCCTGTTCGACGCGCGCGAGCTGCTGCAGCAAGCGGTGGCGCTCAACCCCGACTCTGGCGCGGCCTATTATCACCTGGCCCTGGCGGTCTGGTGGCATGGCGGTCGCGAAGAGGACGTATTGTTCGCGATCGAGCGCGCGCGAAACCTCGGCTTGGATGACGATGACTTGGTGTTCCTCGAGGGGCTGGGGCAACTGGCCCGGCGAGAGTACGCCTCCGCCATCTCGACACTCGAGGTCGGGGTCGCGAGTTATCCGGAGCATCGCGATCTCGCCTATGCGTTGTTCGAAGCGCTGTATCACGGCGGATTCCCCGGCCGCGCGCTCGAGGTCCACCGCCGAATCGTCGGCGAGTATCCGGACTTCCGGCTCGGGCTGCTGCACGCGTTTCGCTACTACCTCACTCACGTCGAGCTCGAGCGGTTGGACTCGGTCCTCGCAATGGTGTCGGCCGCCGATGCGATGCACTGGGGCGCACTGGCTAAGCTCGTCCGCGGAGACGCAGCGGCGGCAGCTCGGGGTTTGGAAGCCGCCATCGCAACGCAGCCGCTCAACGACGACGCGCTGAGCTCAGAGCTCATGGTCGTTTACTTGCTCGCCGACGACATCGGCGCAGCGCAGCGGCTGCTCACCCGGGCGCCGCACTCCGCCCAGCTCGAATATCGACTCGCGATCGCTCGGGGCGACGACGAAGCAGACCTCCGCCGAATTGGCCGCCGTGCCGAAATCGACCTCATGCGTGCGTACGCCGAGCGACCGCGAGCGCTCGCTGCGGTCGAGCGCGTCTGCATCGACTCGGTCCGTGGAGAGCCTGCGGAGCAGCTCGAGATGCTGATCTCGCGGTTCTCCAGCGACTTTCTCGAGGGCAGACTCGAGCTCGCGATGGCACGAGTCATCATCGATCCCGAGACGCCCTCGGTCCCGGAGCAGACGTTCGCGGAAGTTGCGGCGATGCGCGCCGGATTTCGGGCCGAGGCGCGCGGCGACCTCGGTGCAGCCGCACGGGCCTTCGCCGAGGCCTCTGACCTCAGTGCCGACGGCAGGTTCTGGATCCTGGAGCGCTACCACGAGGCCCGCGCGCGTCGGAACGACGGCGACGAAACCGGGATGCTGCGGGCCTGTGCTGCCGTCATCGATCCACCGGTGCCCGACTGGACGTGGGTGGCCGCAGCCCCGAAGTGCATGGGCTGGGCCGCGGATGCCTACGAGACCCGCGGCGACACACGGCGCGCCATGGCTCTGAGATCGCGACTCGAGCGACTCCGCGGACCACGGCCGAGCGAGCCGAACCGCTAGCGACGCGAGCTCACGGAATGTACGCGTGCAGCTGTGCGGGAGGGGTGTCGTCTGGGATCTCGGCGTCGTCGACGACCCGCTCGAAGCCCGTGACTCCGAGCGCGGTCAGGTCCTGTGTCGACATCGGCGTGTCGATTCCTGCGCCCGACTGACCAAGTCCGTAGTCGAAGGTTGGCTCCTCGACCGCCGTCACGTACGTCACATCCGAAACACTCATGCGTGGCCCCTCGACCGTCTCGCGGGAGCCCGTGACGTAGTGCGACAGGTAGCGTGGTGAGCCCGAGGTCCCCAGCCAGACCACATTCGTGACCGCGTTGTTTCGTGAGGCCCGTTCGTGCAGCAACAGACTCACGTCGCGCAGGACGGCGTTGTCCAGGGTCGTCGACTCGACGTACTGATCGAGATCGAGGAGGCCATAGGCGTGGTGCACGTTGATGGCGCGCACGTGATGATCGCTGCTCCACGGCACTCCATCGGGTCCGAAGTTCTGATGCTTGATGCGGATCGCCCATCCCTGCACGCGCATCTGGTCGAGATTGATGACCTCCAGCCGCGCGGAGCCTCGCTTGTACACGCCGTGCGCCATCGACCCCTTGCCCGGCTGCGACTCGTCCGAGTTGATCGGATGGTTCCAGCCGACGTCGGTCATCCTCGTGTCGTAGATGCCGACCGCCCCCGCCGAGTTCCACACCGAAACGCCATCGGCAACGCTGTCGCGTAGGTGTAGGTCGATCAAGGCGCCGGCTCCCTGGGTTTGAAAGGACGCGGGGTGCTTCGTGTTCGCGATCGTTCCGTTGTGGACGAACGCGGTGGCGTACGCGATGGCGATCCCCGAGGTGTTCCAAGGGCTGGCGTTCACCTCGTCGTCGAAGCTCAACGTCGCGCCGCCCAGGTCGAGGACCGAGTCGCTGGTGATCTCGAGCGGACCGTCGATCAGGACGTCGCCGCCCGTCCATCTGATGTAGCCACCGGAGGTCGTCAGCCAGTCTCGCAGCGTCCCGAGATCCTCGGTCTGCGCGTAGTCCCCGTCGAGCTCCACGTCTCCAAAGAGCGACCGCTGGCTCCACCCCGTTGCGGAGAGTTCGAGTTCCAAGCTCAGCGTTTCGTGTGCCTGTGCGCCGTCGTCATCGGTGAGCGTGAGCGTGACATCGGTCGTACCGGCTCCGCTCGGTTCGAGGGTGAGCACGAGCGAGCACACACCGGGCTCGATGCTCGTCAGCGACACACCGTCCGTTGCGACAAGACCAGCATCGGCCACGTCGACGTCGACGCTGTCTTCACAGCTGACCGTCCCGTCGGGGTCGGTGATGGTGAACTCGACCGGCCCGGCCGTGCCGGCGTCCTCGTCGACGACCAGCGGGGCGATGGGCCCGAACTCTGGAGGAAGATTCTCTGGGCCCGGGCACGCGGCGTCCCAGATCTCGGGCCAAGTGATGCCTTCCTCGAGCTCGACGCTCGCGCCGCACTCGACGAGCAACGACCCCTCGACCGTCACCAGCTCGTCGCCATCGAACAGCTCGAACTGGGCGTGGGCGGGGGACTCGAGCACCATGTCCCCTTTGATCGCGCATCCGTGACCCCGCAAGAAGACGCGAGAGGAGTCGGCGGTGAGGTCGAGGTCATCGAGGCTGTCGAAGGGCTTGGACGGGCTCGTACCGTCGAGGCCGTCCGGGGCCGAGCATGAGACGTAGTAGGCGGTTCCTGGCTCCTCATCGCTGTCTGTGGGACCTGCCGCAGGCGTCCACGGCGAGCCGTCGCCGCTCGCTGAAAGTGGATTGCTGCCGGCAAGACCGGTTTCCGCTCCGTCGTAACAGCCGGTCAAATCAAGTGCGGCGGCCAGCCCCGCCGTCCACAACCCGAAGCGTCTCGCTCGTCCGTTGCTCGTCATGGCCTTCTGTATGCTCGAGGCGCTCCCGCGTCCCGCCGAGGGGTCGATTTTTCGAGGACCGCCGACCAGGCGACCGTCGCCGACTCCTCCGCATGGCCGGGCACGTACTAAGCTACGCGGGCCGTGACCTACAACCCGCTCGTCGACCCCGCGCCCGACCACTGGTTGGACCTCTCTGAGCAAGAGCGGATCGATGCCGTGCTCGACCATCACCGGTTCGACGGTCTACCCGCGTCCCAGGCCGAGCTCCACGCCGTCACCCACGTCGTGATCGAGACCATCTTGGCCGAGGGCACGGTCGAGGGTGCGTCCGCCAAGCTGCGCGAGCTCGTTGCGGATGGGTTGGATCGACACGAGGCCATTCATGCGATGGGCACCGCGGTCGCCGGTGTCATCTTCGAAACCCTGCAGTCAGCCGATGACGGGGCGCCGCCCGAGAAAAGCCAGCGGCTCGTCGCTCGGCGCCTAGCGGAGGTCACGGCGGAGTCCTGGCGTGAACTCGCCGCGCCCGAGTCACCGCCCGCCGTCGCATACGAAGATCCTGAGGCTCCTTGGGTGGCCGAGCTCGAGTGTGAAGACGACCTCGACGACGAGGTCGCCGACCGGATCGTGGAGCTCGGCGAGCACGCCGTCGAGCCTCTGCTTCGTCGGATCGAGGCGAGCCTCGTACCGGACGACGAGAGCTGGGCTTGCGTCCACGCGGTGAGGCTGCTGGGTCGGATTGGGGATCCCAGGGCGATCGCCCCGCTATTTTCGACCATCGACGCAACCGAGTCGGGGGACCCACTGCACGAGGCGTCAATCCTGACGCTGCCGCAGTTCGGCACGGCATTGGTGGAGCCGGCCCTCGCCCGTGCGCGGGTGCTCGAGCCCGACGACATCGAGATCATGACGTGCGCGGACGTGCTGTCTCGGTGCGGCGTGGCCGACCCGCGGATCTTCGCGCTGCTCGAAGACATCCTGCCCTTCTTCCCCGACTTCACGGCCGGGTGCTTCGCGGACTACGGTGACCCGAAAGCCCTCCCCATCCTCCACGATGTCCTCGAGCGCCACGTGCTCGTCGGTGAGATCGACGTGGATCGCATCGTCGTCGACCTCGCCGACGCCATCGAGAGCCTCGACGGAACCCTGAGCGGCGCGGAGAGCCGCAAGCTCGAGGCCTACCACGCCCGGCGGCGGGAGACGCACGGCCAGCCGGCGATCAAGTCCGAGCGCCCCGGACGAAACGATCCGTGCTGGTGCGGCAGCGGCAAGAAGTACAAGAAGTGCCACCTTCGCGCGGACGATGGACTGGCGTGAGACCGCTACGCACCGTGTGCCTCATCGCCATGCTGACCGCAGCGACGGCGTCGTGCCTGCTGCCATCGCCTGAGCGGATCGAAACCCTGAACGCCGCCGATCGCGATGCGGTCCAGGGAGCGGCCTCCTCCAAGTGGGATTGCGAACGAGCGTCGATCTCGGTCCGCGGCTCGCCGAACGCGCTGGGGCGCATGACGACCTGGTACGCCGAAGGCTGCGGCCACCAAGCGAAGTACTCCACCGGCGGAAAAGCGGGCGACGAGGGTCTGGTCGAGATCCCATGGACGACGCCTCCGTGGCGGAAGCGGCGGACCGAGCCGGAGGCAACGTCCGATGCGACACCGTCCGAGACTCCGGGCGGTGAGCCCTGAAAGGGAAACGAAAGAACTCCACCGTCGGGCCCGAGCCGCCAGACCTGGCTCAACGCCACTCGACCTCGCACGATCGGAGCATGAAGTTCCCGAATTTCGGTGAGCCCAGGACGACCTTGTACGGGCCTGCCTGGTCGTCGCCGAACTCCATCGTGAAGTTCAGAACATCATCGACGTGCGAGAACTCTGCGTGATGGGTGGTGGAGTAGGAGTAGTCCTCGCCCCGGTGTCGGCCGTACACCGTCATCTCCCCCCCGAACTTCCCCTCGCAGCGGACCTGAAGCACGAGACCCGAGGCGCGCGTCGAGGCGCGGATCTCGACTGATCCCTGGGTGCCCCCCGGGCCTTCGTTTTCCACCCACATCTGATTCAGTGCCGCGCTCCAAAAAGCGTTGTAGGCGTCCAAGTACACGCGGCCGACTGCGGGGCGGCGCGGGGTAAGCTCGACCTTCTTCAACGCGATGAGCTGATCGGCGGGCGCGGCGGCGGCCTTCACCTTTCCCTGGGTGGCTTGGTCCGACTTGAGCTCGGCGGGCGCGGAGGGCGGGTCGGGCACCTT
>JGI12316J15309_10016463_pt1 | contig 22437 bp, 22 predicted proteins | sample MarCyaLeptolynsp_FD_15309 | JGI IMG/M metagenome (IMG submission 15309) | reverse complement strand
TCATCGAGGCCGGCAACGTTGTCAAAAGTGATCTTTACTTTATTTTCTGCATCGAATAGCGCTGCACGCGATTTTCCAATATTGAATATCTGTCCACCTGGACCGGCATTCCCTGTCATTCTACGCATCATTAACCAGAAGAACAGCACAATAAGTATCAAGAAACCCCATGTGCTCAAGAAGTCCATGATGGTAGTTCTGTCATCAAATTCAGTAGTGACTCTTTGTTGTTGTGGTATGCTGCTCGTCTCTAGGAAATTATCATAATATGTCCTGAAGTCTTCTGCAGAGAAGAACTGCTTCTGGATTGTATAATGAGGTCCGCTGTTAAAACCAAATACACTGTTTCCATCCAGTTCGGTTTTATACTTTGCGTTCTGCAGTGCTTCCTGCTTTAACGTCACCTCTACGGTATTTTGTCCATTAATAAACACAACGCGAGCAACATCATTGCTCTTAATCATATCCTCAAAACGCGACTTTGTAATGGCAATGCCAGAACTCTGACTGGTAAAATATGATACTGCGAAAAATACTATGATCAGGGATACGAAAATCCATACCTGATTATTCGGTCTTTTTCCTGCTGGTCCAGGTTTGCCTAGTATATTTTTCTTTCTTGGATTATCCGGCATTATATATTTTTTAAAATTTTATAAACCTACTTAATAACGCTCTCTTAACAATAAAGTTAACTATGGATTTTGAGAGACTTGTGTAATGATGGCGTCACCCCATAGCTCTTCAATAGCATAATGACTTCGCTTACCCTTATTGAAAATGTGAGCTACAACATTGACGTAATCGATAAGAATCCACTCTCTGTTTGTAAATCCTTCTTTACGCCAAGGACTCTCATTGGAGCCTTTCTTCATTTCATCTTCAACAGATTCGGCTATTGCCTCGATTTGGGTATCAGAATTTCCAGAGCAAATGATGAAAAAATCACTTATCGCACCTTTTACCTTTCTAAGGTCCATTATGACAATGTCCTCAGCTTTCTTCTCTTCCATTCCCTTAACAACGATGTTGCTCAATTCTTCAGAACTCATTCAATTGTATAAGTGATTTTAACTTAATTTTAGGATCAAAACTACTAAAAAATCATTGTACAAAATCCTTGCTAACACCTTATTTCTGGGCAAAAAAGTGATTTACATGCCAAGTTGTCATTCTACCAACGACATTGCTCTGGAAATGACTCGAAACACTGACATCACTGAAGGGACTGTCATTATAACCGATCACCAAACAAAAGGAAGGGGGCAAAGAGGGAATTCTTGGTTGGCTAGTCCTGGTGAGAACATTACAATGTCTCTTTTGCTCAAACCTAAATTTCTAGAGGCATCTAGACAGTACTTTTTGAATATGGCGGTATCTCTGGCTGTTTTGAAGACGGTCAATGATGCACTAGGTGAGGATAAAGGTGTCATTAAATGGCCGAATGATATTTTAGTAAGAAATCGTAAGGTGGCCGGTATTCTGATAGAAAATGGTTTGGTAGGCAAATATCTTGAATATGCGATTATCGGCATTGGGCTAAATGTTAACCAAACGAATTTTAACGAATTTCAGGCTACTTCTCTTGGGAAGAATTTGGGTAGAAGGCTTCAATTGGAAGATGTCATAGGATCTTTGATAGAGAATATCGAAGCTTTTTATTTAAAGCTTAAGGCCCATATGACTTCAGAGATAAAAGAAGAATATTTGAAATCTCTTTTGGGGTATAGAACCCCACTCAGGTTTAAGTCTGAATTTGAGTTTGACGGTATTATCGAGAATGTTACCGATTCAGGGTTATTGTCGGTGTTAATAAATGGGGAGGTTAGGAAGTTCAATTTACAAGAAATTGAGTTTGTCCTTTAATCTTAGAGCAATCTTTGATTTTGCTATTGGCTTCAGTTACCTTTGTGGCGCAATTAATACATGAATCATGCAAGAAACACTTGAGTACAAAGTAAAAGATATTAACCTATCAGATTGGGGTAGAAAAGAGATCGAACTAGCCGAGGCAGAAATGCCAGGTTTGATGTCTTTGAGAGAGGAATTTGGACCATCTCAAATTCTTAAAGGGGCAAGAATAGCAGGTTGTCTTCATATGACAATTCAGACAGCTGTTCTAATCGAAACATTAAGAGAACTTGGTGCGGAAGTTTCTTGGTCTTCATGCAATATTTTCTCAACTCAGGACCATGCGGCAGCTGCAATTGCTAAAGCGGGGATTCCAGTTTACGCCTGGAAAGGCATGAATGAAGAAGAGTTCGATTGGTGTATAGAGCAGACATTATTCGCATTTGAGGGGGGGAAGCCTCTGAATATGATTCTTGATGATGGTGGTGACCTTACTAATATGGTATTGGATAAATACCCAGAGTTAGTGCCTAATATTAAAGGTCTTTCTGAAGAAACTACGACTGGTGTTCATAGGCTATATGAACGCATGAAGAATGGGACACTTCCTATGCCTGCAATCAACGTTAATGATTCTGTAACTAAGTCGAAATTTGACAATAAGTATGGCTGCAAGGAATCTCTTGTTGATGCGATTAGGAGGGCTACGGATGTAATGCTTGCAGGCAAAGTAGCTGTAGTAGCCGGGTACGGTGATGTTGGAAAAGGGTCTGCCGCTTCTTTGGCCGGTGCTGGGGTTCGTGTGATTGTGACTGAAATTGATCCAATCTGTGCGCTTCAGGCTGCAATGGATGGTTTCGAAGTTCAGAAGATGGATAATGCCATTCCAAGAGCTAACATCATTGTAACTGCCACAGGTAACTACAATATTATCCAGCAGAGACACTTTGAGGCAATGAAGGATAAGACGATTGTCTGTAACATTGGACACTTTGACAATGAAATCGATATGGCATGGTTGAATGGTAATCATGGAGATAGCAAAGTAGAGATCAAACCTCAAGTGGATCTATACAATGTTAATGGTAACGATATCATTGTTTTAGCAGAAGGCCGTTTAGTGAACCTTGGCTGTGCTACGGGGCATCCTTCTTTTGTAATGTCCAACTCTTTTACAAACCAAACTTTGGCTCAAATCGAGCTTTGGACCAATAGAGAGGCTTACGAAAACGCTGTTTATACTTTGCCTAAGCACTTAGATGAGAAGGTGGCAAAACTTCATCTTGCAAACATTGGTGTTGAGTTAGATGAGTTGACTCCAGAACAGGCAGAATATATTGGGGTAACTGTTGAAGGCCCTTATAAGCCAGAGCATTACAGATATTGATTAGTATTTGAATACTTAATAAAGGCTCCCTTGGGAGCCTTTATCTTTTAAGGTAAAACAGTAATTTTACCTCGCATACCACTGAAACCATGTTATTAGTTCACAAGCTGAGGAGATATAGATCTCTAATAAGCCAGTTCACCAATTGGCCTGGATATTTATCTTTTAAAGGAGGTAAGGCTCCTGCGTTTAAATTTAGAATGAGGAATGGCTTTGAAATTGAAGTTCAGAGAAAGATGTTACCTCCTTTTAAAGAGAGCTTTTTCGATCAGGTTTATTTAAAAGGTTATCCTGAGTCATTCAAGATGCCTGAGGAGCCTGTGATAGTAGATATTGGTGCCAATGTTGGGTTTTTTGGGCTGTTCATTTTTTCACAGTATCCTAGTGCGAGAGTTTTTGGCTTTGAGCCGATGCCCTTTAACTATAAACAGTTGAATCAGTATCAAGATACTTACCCACAATTTGCCTGGAAAAACTATAACGAGGCTGTCTCAGAAAACAGAAATGGCCTGACACTTTTTTCAAGTACCATTGATCAATTCTCTACCATGGCTGGAGTGTTTGCCACAGACGGAAGGGGAGAGAAGATAGAGGTCAAGACCCTAACCCTTGTTGATGTAATGGATCAGAATGAGTTGAGTCATATTGATTTGTTAAAGTTGGATTGTGAAGGTTCTGAGTACTCAATTCTCTATAACTTGAGTGATGAGCAACTGAGTAAAGTCACAAACCTTTCTATTGAAACTCACCCTGGAGGTTCAGACTCAGAATCTCATGATGCTTTGAAGTCTTATTTGGTTGAAAAGGGTTTTGCGTTAACCGATAAGATGAATGATGATGGAACAGGATACATTTGGGCTTGGGTTGCCTAGTTGATGTTTCTAGTGACCACATGATATCTGGCAAACTTGGAGAAATCACCCTTTTCAGCTTCTAGACAGGCAAGTATAAACTTTAGAAATTGAGACTCACTGGAAAAGTCGTAAATCATTCCACTCCAGATAGATTCGAAGTCACTATTCAATTCACCGATGCTTTCGTCTCTTACCAGTGCTAGTACCTTTCCGTCAACTGAGTTAATTTGAGGTAGTGTCTGATCACGAATGGCTCTTCGTTCAGCATAGAAAGGAATGTTATGAATTAATGTGGCCTGAATATGAATTGGGATTGCTTTATCGATTGATTTTTCTTTGTTGATGACCATACCCAATTCGTCATAAGGTCTAAATCTTTCCATTCTAGGAAGATATATGGCAAAACAGATTAAGAAGGCTGAAATTGACCAAAAAGGCAGTATTACATGCCAATCAGCGTCTCTATATTTTATTATCCACAAGATAAATCCAGCAAAAGAAAGTACGGGCAGTATATATAGCAATAGCGGAAGGGCCAGAAGATTGATGGCATAAAAAGTGGCTCCGATTATTAGAATGGTGGGAAGTCCGAAACTCAGTTTCCATAAGATCTTAAATATGCTCCCCGAAGGCTTGTACTCCAATAAAACAGGTGTGATCAGTAAGAACATGGCCGGATGACCTTGAATCATGTATGTAGGTATTTTGCCCTTGGCTATTGTGAAAATAACCAACATAACAACCAGCCAACATAGCGGGAATAACACCTTAGCAACTTGTTTTCTGTCCTTAACCCATTTGACTACCACATAGAAGAAGACTACAGAATAGGGTATAATACTCCATGAAATGACTTCTAGGTAAAAGAAGGGTTTTGGCCCATTTGTTTTTTTGCTCAGCGCCCTGCCAAAGGTCTCTCTGTAGTAAACCTCCCAAAAATCAGCACCATCCTTTAAGTACATGAATATTACCCAACTCAGGCCCACCAGTAATGTTATGGGGATACCAATATGAAGCCTAAGCAGCTTAATGTCTTCCCAAATCCTTTTCCATTTTAACGCTCCTCTTAAGAGTACGTAGAGTCCAATAATGCCACCAATCACAATGATATAAGGAAAGCCTTTTGTCAGAACAGTAAAGCCCAATGCTAAAAAAGCATAAACCATGTGCATAGGCTTTTGCGACTGAAAGCCTCTGATAAAACAATACATGGTCAGGGTAAAGAAGAAAGTGAGCGGAACTTCCGGTGAAGCATATTGCTTAACGGCCAAGAGTTGTACTGAAAAGGCCATCATGACCAGACTATATAAACCTCCTTTAGGTCCATAAAGCAATTTGCCTAGTAAATAGGTAAGCCAAATGCTACCAAGGCCTAGGAGTACTATGGGCAATCGAATAGCGAATTCGTTCAATCCAAAAACTGCCGAGGAACCAGCAATAAGCCAGTAGGTTAATGGAGGTTTATTGTAACGTGCTTCATAATTGTAGAAGAACTCTGTGAAATTACCCGACTCAAACATTTCTCTGACAGCTTCTGCATAGAAGCTTTCATTAGGTGTCCAAATGTCGTTTACATGGAAATTGAATAGATAAACTATGCTGATGATAGTCATCAAAAAATAAGCTTGCTGCTTATGCGGGGCCTTGAGTAGAAGAAAATCCGAAATAGTCCTCATTCGTCAATTTTTTTCCCCTTGTTTAAGTTTCTTAAATACGCATACTTCAAGAAAGTAGTGTGACTGCTTGTTCCGCAGATCACCAAGCCATAAAAGCCATCACGAAATCCGCCTCTTAGGATATAGTCTTGTAAAAACCTAAAGCCGGCACTTGAGATCATCTTGAAAATAGAGGATTTTTTGCCTTTCTTAAACAATGCTTTGGCGGCTATTTTGGCGTACTTGGCAGATCTAAGCACATGCTCCTCCATCGTGTAATATGAATAGTGAAGCAGGTCCCCCTTAAGTTTCTCTATATGGCTAGATGGTTCTAACTCGACTGAGTCATGAGGGTTGGTTCCTCCCCAAATACCTTTTGTTTTATCCCATAGCCTAATCTTGGTATCAGGATACCAGCCAGAATGCTTTATCCATTGCCCACAGTAGTTAGTAAACCTGTTAAACTGATAAGCATCAGCTTGCCAATTAGACTTGATGCTTAGTATTGAATTAGCAAGCTCAGCGGACACCTCTTCATCAGCGTCAAGAGATAATACGTGATCATACTGCGTTTGGCTTAAGGCGAAGTTCTTTTGCTCAATATGTCCACTGAAGGCATTCTCAATAAATTTGACACCATATTTTGAGCATATACTTTTGGTTTCATCCTGACTAAAGGAATCAACCACCACTATTTCATCACAAAGGTCTATTAATGACTTTATACACCTTTCAATGTTACGCTCTTCATTGAAGGTAATGATGACACCACTAAGCTTTTTTTCCTGATCCATTCAGATTGTCAAAAATAATCAAAAGGACTGTACACAGATTGATAAATGATGCATATGATGTTCGATACACTTTGGAAGACTGATTTTCATTACATTTGAACCAATAAATTCAACGGTCATGCTGAGTTATTTGAAAAGGAAAAGAGAACGAAAGGCCCTCAAACGGACATTCAAGGAATACGGTTATAAGATTAAGCAGTTTGAAATTCAGGGTTTGGGGAAGGTTGAATATGCACAATGGCTTCATCCTTTTGAAGGCCCAAAAGAGGTTAATTCGGAGCAGATCAATTTTTATAAAAAACTGGCCAAATCTGGCGAGGCTATAATAGACATTGGGGCGCATACAGGAGATACGACAGTGCCTATGGCTCTTGCCGTAGGAAAAGATGGCATTGTCCTGGGTTTAGAACCCAATCAATATGTTTACAAAATCCTCGAAAAGAATGCTGAACTTAACCCCGAGCTGACAAATATTGTCCCATTGCCCTTTGCTGCGACAAAAGAAGATGGTGAGTTCGTATTTAACTACTCAGACGCCTCATTTTGCAATGGGGGCTATCTATCCCAGATCAAAAATCAGAAGCACAGACACTTTTATGAGTTAAAAGTGCAAGGCAAAAATTTCAGTAAATACCTCAGGGAAAACTATGCTGAGTGGCTGCCAAAAACAAGCCTCTTGAAAGTGGATGCAGAAGGTTACGATAGTGAGATACTCGAAGATATGGCGGATATCATCTCTGAGTTTAGACCTAACATTATGGCTGAGTGTTATAAGAAGCTAACAATGGAGGAAAGACATAGGCTTTATGACTCAATAGCCAGTCATAACTATACAGTATACATGAATGACACCAATTATTTAGAGGATGGTTTTGTCGAAAGTGCCTCTCTAGTCAAACTTTCACGAGATAATATGAAGATTAAGAAACACTTCGAGATTTTAGCCACTCCAAATTAACTTGGTAGATGATTTTAGTAGACAACGCAGTTATCAGCGATGACATCAAAGAGCAATTTTTCGTCTGTGACCTTGATAAATGCAAAGGCGCCTGCTGTGTAGAAGGTGACTTAGGTGCTCCTCTCGAGGAGTCGGAATTAAAGGAGCTGGAAGAATGCTATGGTGTCGTAAAACCTTACTTGTCAAAAGAAGGCATTAAGGCCATTGAAAAGGAAGGACCCTATATCAAGGATTTTGAAGGTGATTATTCTACTACAACCATTGGTGGTAAAGAATGTGCCTTTGCCATTTACGATGAGCATAATGTATTAAAGTGTGGTATTGAGCAGGCCTACATAGATGGCAAAACTAAATTCAAGAAACCTATTTCATGTCATTTGTATCCCATTAGAATAACCAAGTATGACCATTATGAAGCTTTGAATTATGACAGATGGTCTATCTGTTCAGCAGCATGTGCCTTGGGGGAAAAATTGGGCGTTCCTATTTATAAGTTCTTAAAGGATGCACTCATTCGTAAGTATGGAGAGGCTTGGTATCAGGACCTCTGTGACGATATCGAGGGTAACTAGTGATCTAGAGAATAGCCTCTTTTATCTACTGTATGGTTTAGTACTTCTATTTCTTTTTATATCGTAGTACGATTTTCTTAAATCATGTTTTGTAAACTCAAAACAACAAAAACATGGTTAAGAATTATCTCAAAATGGCGTGGAGAAACTTGTTGAAGTACAAGGGGCACGCGGCCATTAATGTATTCGGTTTGGCAGTCGGAATGGCCTGCTTCCTTTTGATACTCTTTTATGTCAAAGATGAATCATCCTATGATAAGTTTCATGCAGATCATGAACGAATCTATAGAATAACAGAGGTCAATTACACCGATGGTGGCGATAACTACCTTGCAAATGCCTACAGTGCAATTGGTCCGGCACTACAAAGTGATTTTCCTGAATTTGAGGCATTTGTGAGATTCCATATTGAGGAATTTTCTGTTGAAAATGGACCTGAAAAGAAGTTTCAAGAACCCCTTTTTGCTTTTGCAGATTCTACGCTTTGGGATGTCCTGGACTTCACTTTACTCGAAGGTGATAAAAGTAGTGCCCTGGCCGATCCTTTTTCAATAGTTATTACGGAATCTATGGCCAAAAAATACTTCGGAGATGAAGATGCGATGGGGCAGACTTTGAAGGTAGATAGTCAAAATGACTATCAAGTGACAGGTATCTTACAAGACATTCCTAACAACTCTCATTTACAATTTGATTTCCTTGCATCGTTCATAAGCCTAAGACAAGTTCAAGGCGGTTGGATGTTTAACAACTGGTATTGGCCACCAATGTATACCTATGTAAAGGTGCCACAGGGGGTGAATGTGAAAAACGTGGAGGCAAAGTTTCCAGGCATGGTTGAGAAGTACCTTGGTAAACTTACAGCAGAACAAAGAGGTTATAAGATGCAAGCACTTGCTGACGTGCACACTACTACAGAATATGCCAATGAACTAGGCAAAACCACCAATAAAACCTACCTGTATATACTCACAACAACTGCATTCCTGATCTTGGCTATTGCCTGTGTTAATTTTATGAACCTCTCTTTGGCAAGGTCAATCAGCAGATCAGGGGAAGTAGGAGTCAGAAAAGTGTTTGGTGCGGTGAGAGAACAAATTATCGTCCAATACCTGAGTGAATCAATTCTTGTGACCATTATTTCTGGAGTAATTGGATTCGGGCTTTTCTTGCTGGCAATGCCAGCATTTAACAACCTTACGGAAAAGTCATTGGTAGTCGGATTAGCTGATGTGCCATTGATTTTGGGAGGATTGATTGTCATTGCATTGATAGTGGGTTTTCTCTCGGGCATTTATCCTGCTCTGTTTTTATCAGGCTTTTCGCCAGCCGCCATTTTAAAGGGCAAGGTGGCAAAGCAGAGCCCATTTGCGAGCCTTTTCAAGAAGGTCCTGATTACCTTTCAATTCGTTATTTCGGCTGCACTGATCATATCTACTTTTATCATCTATTTCCAACTGCAATTTATGCGAAACAAGGCTTTAGGCTTTAATAAGGAACAGACCGTAGTGCTAGAAGTACGATCGATAAGAGACCAAACTAGAATTAAAACTTTAAAGGACAGGTTAAACCAACTGCCACAGGTCACAGGAGCCGCTGTGTCTGCAAGGATTCCTGGTCATGAGGGTTTTTATGATTACAATGTCTTACCCGAGGGAGAAACAGCCGAGAACAATATGCTCTTTATGCGCTTAGAAACAGACCTCGATTTTAGTAATCTGTATGAATTCGAGGTGCTCAAGGGGAGAGGTTTCGATAATAGACTGAATACGGATTCTTTATCTTATCTGATCAACGAAACTGCGGCTGCTCAACTTGGTTGGGACGAAGGCGATTTGAATAAGAAACTCAATATGGGAAGTCTTAATCAGGACGGTAGCTTCAGGGTATTACATACAGGTAGAGTCATTGGTATCGTAAAGGATTTCAATTTTGTATCCCTTCACAATGAGGTTGATCCTGTTGTGATTAGCGTAATCCCAAGTTCTCAACCTTACATGCAAAGCAAACTGTCAGTCAAGATTGCTCCTGGGGATTTGATGAAATCCATGCAGGCTATTGAGGATGAGTGGCGTCAATTTGCCACAGCTGCCCAATTTGAGTATTTCTTTTTGGACGACTCGGTGGATCGTATGTACAATGCGGAGAAACAACTAGGCAAGGTGTTTTTGACCTTCTCGTCAATCAGTATTGTGCTTGCATGCTTGGGACTCCTGGCCATGACCACTTTGCTGGCGGCACAGTTGAAAAAAGAAATCGGAATAAGAAAAGTACTTGGTGCCACTGTAGGAAGCATTGTGCTTTTGATGTCAAGAGGTTACTTGCAACTCATTGCCATCTCGTTTGTCATCGCTTGCGTGATCACTTATCTTGTTATGGAAAAATGGCTTGAGAATTTCGCCTACCATATACAGATGCAAGTCTGGTACTTCTTACTGGCAGGTGTAGTCTTAGGGCTGATTTCATTTTTAACGATGAGCTTTAAATCTGTGAAGGCCGCATATGGAAACCCCGTGGAGGCACTGAGATACGAATGAGAGTAAAGTGGAAAAGTATAGGGGTGCATCTGCTCTTTTGGTTGCTCTACATTGTCATATGGGGCATCCATGATTTAGCTTTTGCACCTACTTTTTGGGATACAATTGATGGGAATGTAATCGGTAGCCTTTGGTACGCTGTTGGCGTGTATATTAATCTCTACCTTCTGATCCCTTACTTATTGCTGAAAAATAAGAGATGGACTTACGTTGGCCTCTTAATCATTATTGGATTCCTGGTCTCTTATGGTCTGGCTCAGACCTTTGCTTGGCATTATGGACGCGTTCACCCACCAACGGGTGATTTCTTCGACAGTGCTCAGGGAATTGCCAATACGGCCTCAGATTTTTTGGTGGTCTATGGTTTGGCCACCTGTTTCTATTTTATCAATGAGTGGTATATCAAAGAGCGCAGGTTACGCGAGCTTGAAAGTCAAAACTTGAAGGCAGAACTAGATCTATTGAAAGGTCAAATCAATCCTCATTTCTTGTTTAATGCACTAAATAGTGTACATGTATTGATTAGAACGAATCCCGATTTGGCCACCCAGACATTGGAGAAATTTTCGGATCTGCTCAGTCATCAATTATATGATGTAGACAAGGATAAAATAACCTTGCAACAGGAGGTTAAAAATCTGGATAACTTTATTCAACTTCAGAAAATGCGTCATCAAGACCATGTAGAAGTAAATGCCTCGTTCGAAATCGATTCAGGAGGGAGGTCCATCGCCCCGATGCTGTTTTTGAATTTTGTTGAAAATGCTTTTAAGCATGGTTCTGAGTCAGAAGATGGAAAGGTAAAGGTGGACATAAGGCTGTCTTGCGCACAGGATCGGTTAGTATTTAGGTGCACTAATTCATTTGTTGATCAGCCAGAAGCACCCAAAAAAATCGGTCTTGGGATTGCCAACGCACGAAGACGGTTGGATATTATATACCCAAATCGGTATGAGTTATCCACTGGTAGCGAAGGAGATGAATACATCGTATTACTTAACTTAGACTTGAGTGAAAGTTAGTTGCATAGTCATAGATGATGAGCCTCTTGCCAGGCAAGGTCTTAAAGACTACATTGATAAGATTAGTCTATTAGACTTGGTGGGTGAATTCAAAAGTGCAAGGGAAGCACGGAGCTTTTTAGAAGATCACCCCGTAGATCTGATGTTTTTGGACATTAACATGCCGAAGTTAAACGGTCTTGATTTTGTCAAATCATTGTCTGAAGCCCCAAAAGTGATTTTCACTACAGCTTATAGGGAATTCGCCAGCGAGAGCTATGACTTAAATGGAATCGACTACCTACTAAAGCCTATCTCTTTTGAACGATTTTTTAAGGCAGTTAACAAGGTCTTTGAGCTTTTGCAACCTGCGTCAGAGAAAAGTCCGGAAGATCATTTTTTTGTCAAGGTTGATGGTAAAATCAAGCGCGTAAAGAATGCGGATGTACTCTACATTGAGGGAATGAAGGACTACGTTAAGATCTATCTGGATGATGGATCAACAATGATAACGCTACTTTCCCTGAAGCAAATGGAGTTAGCTTTGCCCGAAGACTTTATGCGAGTCCACCGATCATTTATAGTGTCTATTGATAAGGTAGGAGAGATTTCAGGAAATATCTTGAAGATCGGATCGGCTGAAGTACCTATGGCACCCAACCTTAGAACCGAAGTAATGCAAAAGGTTTTGGGAGATAACTATTTGAGAAGAAATTAAAAAGCCCCGACTGGTCGGGGCTTTTTTTTATAGGTCTGAAAAATCAAAGTCATCGAGGAAAGCTGTGGTAAACTTCCCTGACTGAAACCCTTCATCTTCCATAAGTTTGATATGGAAAGGGATTGTAGTCTTGATTCCTTCGATTACAAATTCTTCCAGTGCTCTTTTCATCCGCACCATCACCTCTTCTCGAGACTGACCGCTTACAATAAGTTTTGCGATCATTGAGTCATAGTTTGGTGGAATGGAGTAGCCCGCGTAAACGTGACTGTCAATTCTAACACCATGACCTCCAGGAAGATGTAAATTGGTGATTTTGCCTGGTGATGGCCTAAAACCATGTCCGGGATCTTCTGCATTAATTCTACACTCCATGGCAAAAAGCTTAGGGTAGTAGTTAATTCCCGATACCGGTTCGCCAGCCGCTACTTTAATCTGCTCTTTAATCAAATCAAAGTCAGTTACCTCCTCTGTGATAGGGTGCTCTACCTGTATTCTGGTATTCATTTCCATAAAGTAGAACTCACCATGTTTGTCCAATAGAAACTCCACAGTTCCAGCACCTTCATAACCAATGGCTTCGGCAGCTTTAACAGCAGCAGCACCCATTTTGTCTCTGAGCGCTTTGTCCACGGCAGGAGAAGGTGTTTCTTCTACCAATTTTTGGTGCCTTCTTTGAATTGAACAGTCCCTTTCAGACAAGTGACAGGCCTTACCACGGCTATCGCCTACTACCTGAATCTCCACATGACGCGGTTCTTCAATAAACTTTTCGAGATATAAGCCATCATTTCCAAAAGCTGCTGCGGACTCCATTCTTGCGTCATCCCAAGCTTTTTGGAAGCCTTCATCGTCATTCACAATTCTCATTCCGCGACCTCCACCACCGGCAGTAGCTTTTAAGATCACAGGATACTTCATCTTGTTGGCGATTTTGATTCCGTTTTCGACAGTATCAAGCAAACCATCAGAACCCGGGATTGTAGGTACTCCAGCCGCTTTCATTGTGGCTTTGGCAGTAGCCTTATCACCCATTTTATCGATCATGTCAGGGCTGGCTCCAATAAATTTGATACCATACTCTTCACATACGCGAGAAAATTCAGCATTTTCTGAGAGGAATCCATAACCTGGATGAATGGCATCGGCATTGGTGATTTCAGCGGCCGAAATGATATGTGGAATCTTTAAATAAGACTCATTAGAGGGAGCCGGGCCAATGTTTACGGCTTCATCTGCAAACCTGACATGCAGGCTGTCTTTATCCGCTGCCGAATAGACAGCAACAGTCTTGATGCCCATCTCTTTACAAGTTCTGATAACTCGAAGGGCAATTTCTCCTCTATTGGCAATTAATATTTTCTTGAACACAGTGATTCAATTAAAGATGATACATTTGGGTTTTACCCTTGCCTATGATGGATCAACCAAGAACAATGGCTGATCGTACTCTACCGGTGAAGCATTTTCTACCAACACTTTCACGATAGTACCAGAGATCTCAGACTCAATTTCATTGAATAGCTTCATGGCCTCAATGATACCGACTTTGTCACCAGCCGAAACTGAGTCACCGACACTCATAAATGGAGGGTCTTCAGGTTTAGGAGCTCGGTAGAATGTACCAATCATTGGAGACTTGATCTCAACGTATTTACTCGTATCGTCTGCCTTCGGGGCTTCTGCCTTAGGAGCCTCAGTAGGTGATGGTGCCGGAGCGGCTGCCACTGGAGCAGGAGCAGGAGCTGCGGCTGGTAAAGCAGGCGTACTTGCTACCACTGTAGCTTCAGCGTTGCGCCTCACCTCAATTTTGAACTCTTCAGTTTCAATGTTGACTTCTGCCAAACCAGATTTGGCAATGAAGTCGATCATGTTTTTTATTTCTTTCGGATTCATTCGTAGGTCAGTTGATTATTTTACGCGCTCACCATATGAGTGAGTTCTTGTGTCTACTTTAATTTTATCCCCTAAGTTAATGAATAATGGCACTTGTATTTCAGCACCAGTTTCCAAGGTTGCGGGTTTAGTGGCATTGGTGGCAGTATCTCCCTTTATGCCAGGCTCAGTATAGGTGATTTCAAGGACTACATATGCAGGGAGTTCACAGGTCAGAGGAAGCTCAGTTTCAGCATGAAAAAGAATGTCAACTTCTTGGCCATCCTTAATGAGTCCAGCACTTTTTCCAATCATTTGTTCTTCGATCATCACCTGCTCGAAAGTATCGGAATTCATAAAGTGGAAACCAAAGTCATCTTTATATAAGAACTGATGAGCTCTCTTTTCAACTCTTGCAGTTTCAATCTTGTGACCTGCGGTGAAAGTATTGTCTACCACTTTTCCAGATTTCACATTCTTCAATCTTGTTCTGACAAAGGCTGGGCCTTTTCCAGGTTTTACATGCTGAAATTCTGTGATCATCCAAAGGTCTTGATCTTTAACTATACAAAGTCCGTTTTTTATATCTGCTGTAGTTGCCATATGACAAATCTATAGAGTTAAGTCTGAAATTACTTAGGATCGTAGGCCCATTTTAACCAAATCGATCCCCAGGTGAAACCTCCGCCAAAAGCAGCAAGAATTAGGTTGTCACCTTTGCGAAGTTGAGATTCATAGTCCCATAAACATAATGGAATTGTTCCACTGGTTGTATTACCGTATTTGTGGATGTTAAGCATAACCTTTTCTTCGCCTACATCCATTCGCCTTGCAGTCGCATCAATAATACGCTTGTTAGCCTGATGGGGCACAAGGTAGGCTATGTCTTCTCCAGTCAGGTTATTCCTTTCCATCACTTCAGCTGCCGCATCTGCCATATTGGTTACAGCAAATTTGAATACAGCCGAGCCTTCCTGATAGACAAAGTGTTCTCTGTTTTGGATGGTTTCCAGGCTCGCAGGTTTTCTACTGCCGCCTGCTTTCATATGCAAATGCTGTGCGCCTGATCCGTCAGATTTAAGCATAGAATCCATGATCCCAAGGTCAGGAGATCCAGGTTCAAGTAAAACCGCACCACCACCATCACCAAAGATGATACAGGTTGTTCGGTCTGTATAGTCGATGATGGAAGACATCTTGTCCGCACCCACGACTACCACCTTCTTGTACTTTCCTGTTTCTATAAACTGTGATCCCGTAATTAATGCATAAATAAATCCAGAGCAGGCTGCCTGGAGGTCATAGTTAAATGCATTTTTTGCACCAACAGCATCTCCAATAAGATTGGCTGTTGCAGGAAAAGTCATGTCAGGAGTAGTGGTGGCACAAATGATTAGATCAATGTCCTCAGCATTGGTATTGGTTTTTTCAAGAAGCCCTTTTACGGCTTCTATGCCAATAACTGAAGTTCCCTGATTTTCACCTTTGAGAATGTGCCTTTGCTTGATGCCAGTTCTTGAAGTGATCCATTCATCAGTGGTATCTACAATAGTTTCAAGTTCCTTGTTTGTTAAAACGTAATCTGGAACGTAACCATGGACACCCGTGATTTGAGCTCGAATGTTCGTCATTAAGTAGTATTAAGGCCTATATGATGACCTGAATTAAGTTCGGAGCCCAATATAAGCGTAAACGATTCAGAATCATAATCAGAAATTAGAAAGAGTTGATTGGACAAATGCCCTTAAATAAGTACTGCTCCTGAATAAATATCCAGGAGCAGTACTTTTAAGATCTTAGTACTTATACTAAAACTTCTTTTTCCATCACAACTTTACCTTTGTAGTAAAGCTTACCTTCATGCCAGAAGGCTCTGTGTGGCATGTGTAACTCGCCTGTCGTAGGGCAAACTACCAAAGTTTTGGCAGTCAATTTCTTATGCGTTCTACGCTTGTCTCTACGCGTTCTTGAAATTTTTCTTTTAGGATGCGCCATCTTAAATCTTATTTATTCGCTTTCGCTATTTTTTACTCTGTAAACCTTTTAATGCTGCCCATCTAGGATCAACATCTTCCTCTTGCTGCTCGTCAGCTGTATCATCTTGATTTGAAGTATACACCATTGCACCTTCTTCATTCTGATCATCATCATCTTGAAATCTGGGGTGAAGCTTCTTCATTGGAATTTGTAATCCAATAAATTCAAAAAGTAAATCTGCTATGTTAATGGTTTGGGTATCCTTGAGGATAACCATAACATCTTCAGACAACTCTTTCTCTTCTTCTCCATACTTGAAGATCATTTTATTCTCAAAAGAGATTTGCTGATCGAACAAGTCCAAACTTCTGTCACAAGCCAATTCAATACTTCCTTCAATTGAGAAGTCCATTTGAATCATACTATCTGACTTTTGAAGTGAAACATTAGCATTGAGTTTTCCTTTGCTAAATATTTCATTTTCAAACAGTTCAAAGAACGAATCTGAAATTTCAAACTGATAATCGTGATTACCATTTGCCAGCTTGAAAATATGAATATCAAATGCTCGTCTTGCTTTCAATTTCCTAGCTTAAATTTCAGGACTGCAAAGGTATGCAATTATTGATTAATCAAGAAATATGTTTCGTATAAAAAATAATGCCTCCCATTTGATTAGGAGGCATTATTATATGTCATATGAGTTAGGCCTCTGATTTGACCTGTTCATCTGTTTTTGAGCCGGGACTTTCGGTTTCCATATTAACCATCAATGCTCCCAATGACTGATCATAACCATTCAGATCAAGTTGATCAGAGCAAGTCATCTTTAAGTCAATGTTCTTATACTTAGCGCTTTCCTTGAAGTCATTAATGATTTCAAGCACATCATGTTGGATGTGACGTGTTCTTGAGGCATCAATTAGCAATTCTGCATTATCAGGTACCTTGTTGAGTTCTTTTAATATCTGTGCTTTATTTAAGAAAGTCACCATTTCTGCCAAAACAATTCGATAGTGTTTATGCGCTTTGTCATGAGTCTCCTTGAGCACAAAAGGATTTTTGAGATTATTCAGAAGAATATAGAAAATAGCTACTGCCATACCTATCCCAATACCCTTCAGCAAATCGGTGAGTACAATAGCCAGTACCGTTACCACAAAAGGAATGAACTGCGGGTAACCAGACTTGAACATCTGCTTGAATAGTGAGGGTTTGGCTAACTTATAACCCACAACGAGTAGGATAGCCGCTAAACTGGATAGCGGAATCATATTGAGAATATTAGGTATTAGCATTGCACAGATCAGAATTAGGAATCCATGAATCAATGCTGATGCCCTTGTTTTACCACCAGATTGGATATTGGCTGAACTACGAACAATTACCTGAGTAACAGGCAAACCTCCTATGAGGCCTGAGACAAAATTACCAATACCTTGTGCTCTAAGCTCTCTGCTTGTAGGAGTGACACGTTTTTGCGGATCTAGTTTATCTGTTGCTTCAACACATAAGAGTGTTTCTAAACTCGCCACTATGGCTATGGTAATCCCCAAAACCCACACTTCAATCATTCCGAAGGCACTAAAGTCGGGCAGAGTAAATTGATCAATAAAACCATTGAAATCACTTGCCACGGGGATACTAACCATATGGTCCTGGCTGATGGACATCGAAGTTCCGGAAAAGGAGATGGCCAATAGAATTCCGACAATTACTACCACCAAAGGGCCTTGAATGACCTGTGTGATTTTGATTCTTTTGATGAACTTCTGTTCCCAAAGAATAAGGATAGCCAGAGAAATTAGAGCAATGGTTATAGCACCAGGCGAAATGAAGTTGATCATATTGATCAACTCAGAGAATGTATTTTCTCCATCTGCTTGAATAAAACCTAGATCCCCTTCAGGGTCTGCATCATAGCCAAAAGCATGAGGGATTTGTTTCAGGAAAATGATCACCCCGATTCCCGCAAGCATTCCTTTGATTACCGCACTTGGAAAATAGTAGCCAATAATTCCAGCTCTAGCAACACCCAGGATGAACTGGATGACCCCGGCAATAACAACGGCAACCAAGAAAATTTCAAAAGATCCTAAATCTTGGATCCCCGCCAACACGATGGCTGCAAGTCCGGCTGCAGGGCCACTAACACCGAGTTGCGAACCACTGAATGCTGTCACGACTATACCTCCAACCATACCGGCAATAATGCCAGAGAAAAGAGGTGCGCCCGATGCAAGTGCAATACCCAAACATAAAGGTACGGCTACCAGAAATACGACTAAGCCCGAAGGGGCATCATGTTTTAGATTAGAAAAAAAACTGTTTTTCATTAGTAGAGTCTTAGACTAGATACGACAGGTAACTAGCAGTATGATTTTAAAAAAATAATAAAGGATTAACTGATAAAGTATCAGCGAAGTTCTGGAGGAGGGGTGTTTATTTCCCCATGGTTCATTTTTTTGGTTCGAAAAAGGTCGGCCTGACAACTTTGAACTTTTAAGTGAGTCCCAGACAAATTACCATGACCATAAGTTCGAAAGTAAACCGTTTCTGAGTCTTCTAGTTCCTTCTCCGACTCTTCAGAATCTGTTTCAAATAGCTCTAAACCGTCAATATTATCTAATGCATAGGCAAAGCAATCCACCGTAAACATGGTCGAGAAACCGCATAATAGTATTAAGGCAATGACTTTTTTCACTCGGGTCAAGGTACGAAAGAATACGGTTAGATGGATAATGCGTTGTTAGAAATCGATCAAATTAGGAATTGGGATGACAAACGACAATCATACGTGATTAGGACAATGTTCTATTTCTGACAATGTCAATAGCCATATAAAGAGCGCTTCGCATACTTTGCTCATGGGCTATGTTTTTACCAGCAATTCCAAATGCAGTGCCATGATCAGGGGAAGTGCGCACAATAGACAATCCTGCTGTAAAGTTAACCCCATCTTCGAAGGCTATGGTTTTGAAAGGAATTAGCCCCTGGTCATGATACATAGCCAAAACACCATCAAACTTGGAATAACTTGCATTGCCGAAAAAGCCATCTGCAGGATAAGGCCCAAAGACCAACTCGCCCTTTTCCTTGAATTGAGAAATTACAGGAGCAATGACTTCATTTTCTTCATTCCCCAAAAGGCCTTCTTCACCTGCATGCGGATTGAGACCTAAGACAGCTACCCTTGGTTTGCCAATGCCGAAATCTTTCTTGAGGGATTGTAGCATAAGATTTATCTTCTGTGTCAGGACTTCTGTGGTCAGCTTTTCTTTAACTTCTGTCAAAGGGATGTGTCCTGTTGCCACTCCAATTCTCAGGCTTTCATTACAAAGAAACATCAGACTGTCATCCGCTCCGAAAGTTTCTGTAAAGTATTCTGTATGTCCTGGAAACTTAAAGTCATCGGCTTGAATGTTATTCTTGCTAATAGGAGCTGTAACAATTCCTTGAATGTTTCCATTTTTAAGATCTTCGCTTGCACGAGTTAAAGATTTTAAGGCAAACCTGCCAGCTTCAGGTGTTTCATGGCCTGCTTTGATCTCATGGTCCTCATCCCAGCAATTGATGACGTTTAGTTTGTTGTGGCGAATGTCCTTAATGGATTGTGCTTGGTGAAAAGAGAAGCGGTCAATTTGTAAGAGGTTCTTGTAATACGAAAACACCTTACCATGCCCATAGATAACCAAGTTGGCGAATGAGAGCATTTTATTATTCTGAACCGCCTTGATAACCACCTCGGGTCCAATGCCATTGATATCTCCAATAGTTATGCCGATTGTTGGCTTGATTTGATTGTCGATTGCTTCCTCCTTCATATCTCTGATAAATCAGTAATTGCAGTTTACAATTAGCCTTAAATCCAGATTTTTGCGCAAATTAATGTTTTTTACCTAAGTTGTCACGATGTCTGGAGTACGCCCTAAAAAACATCTTGGTCAGCACTTCCTTACCGATTTAGGTGTTGCTGAAAATATTACCAAAGCGCTAAGTGGTCATGGTGATTATCAACGAGTTTTGGAGATAGGTCCTGGTACGGGAATACTCACTCAATTTCTACTAAAACAGTCTGCAGAGACATGGGTGGTTGAAGTTGATAAGGAATCAGTCAATTATCTGGAAGCACATTTTTCTCAATTGGAAGGCCGAATCATTGCAGGAGATTTCCTCAAGATAAATTTCATTGAATCGATCGGTTCGCCTCTGGCCATCGCTGGTAACTTTCCCTATAATATTTCATCTCAAATCTTCTTTCGCATTCTAGACTTTCGTAATGACATTCCCGAGGTGGTCTGTATGATTCAGAAAGAGGTGGCAGAACGTTTGGCCTCGCCACCAGGTAACAAGACTTATGGAATACTCAGCGTTTTATTGCAGGCCTACTTTGACATTGAATATTTGTTTACTGTCAAACCCGGTGTGTTTAACCCACCACCAAAGGTGAATTCAGGTGTTATCCGGCTTAAGCGTAACAATGTCAGTCAGTTATCTTGTGATGAAAGTCTTTTTAAATCTGTGGTAAAGGCGGGTTTTCAAATGAGACGGAAAACATTGCGCAATGCATTAAAACCTATAAATTTGCCATCCGAGTTGGTAGACCATCCCATGCTGAATTTGCGGGCTGAGACCCTCTCGGTTGAAGATTTTGTCACCCTTACAAATCTAATTTCATCGTGTCAGAAGCGAGCGTAAAATTTGAGCTTTCCAAGGAGTACCTTGATCTGGTTGTTCAGGCAGTCGAGCAACAAGACAATGCTTTTATCCTTGAGACGATGGAAGGAGTAGACCCCGCTGATATTTCACTTTTATTAGAAGAAGCAACATCTGATAATACCAAGTATGTGCTGGATTTGCTTCAGAATGAAGTGGGTGCCGAAGTAATAGAAGAGCTTGAAGAAGACACGCGTCAGGACTTTTTGAAAGAGCTAAGTCCAGAGGAGATTGCCGAGTACATTGAAGAAATGGAGTCAGATGACGCTGTTGATGTCATCAATGACCTGCCTGTCAGGGTAAGGGAAGAAGTAATAGCCGCCATTAAGGACCCGGAGAATGCAGCTCACATTCAGGAGTTGATGCGTTACGATGAGGACTGTGCCGGTGGACTGATGGCAAAGGAGATGATTGTGGCCAATGTAAATTGGACAATCCTACAGACCATCGAAGAAATTCGGAGACAGGCCGAAAACGTAGAAAAGATTTACTCCATCTATGTAGTTGACGATCGGCAGAAGTTGTTAGGGAAAGTTTCTGTGAAGAGGATCATTCTCTCCAATGACAATATTTCTATTAAAGATATCTATGATGAGGATATCAAGGCTGTAGAAACTTATATGGACGAGGAGGAAGTGGCTGATATCATGCAGAAGTATGATTTAGACGCTGTACCTGTCGTCAATCTTCAAGGTAAGTTGGTAGGTAGAATTACCATTGATGATATTGTAGATGTTATTACCGAACAGGCAGAAGAAGACATGCAGTTAATGTCTGGTATTTCTGCAGATGTTGAAGAGGACGATAGCATTTGGGCCATCTCTAAGGCTCGGCTTCCTTGGCTTATGATTGGCCTGGTTGGGGGTACTTTAGGTGCCTGGGCGATCGGCTTTTTTGAGGGAGATTTGGAAAGCAATGCTGCCCTTGCCTTTTTTATCCCCTTGGTAATGGCTACTGGAGGTAATGTTGGTATCCAATCTTCTACTTTGGTAGTTCAAAGTCTGGCGAATAGATCTGCCTTTACAGAATCCTTTGGTAAAAGAATAGCCAAAATGTTTTTGGTAGCCATATTTACAGGAGTAGTCTTGGCGGCTATCAGTTTTGGGATCGTATATATATGGAAGGGAGATGCTGACTTAGGTAAAGTGGTGGCTATTTCGTTGATCTGTGTGATTATGCTAGCTTCCTTCACAGGAACTTCTACTCCTTTGATTCTTGATAAATTTGGTATCAATCCCGCTCTTGCGTCAGGACCCTTTATTACCACCACCAACGATATTTTAGGGATTATCGTTTACCTAGCCATTGCTAACCTTTTACTTGCATAGAAATGTCAAAAAAGTGCCTGATTGTAGATGAGATGCACGAAAGCATCCAAGATTTGCTATCGCAAATTGGCATAGAACCTGTTTATCGACCAGACGCCTCAAGAGAAGAAATTCTGGATTTGATCGGTGCCTTTGAAGGCTTACTGATTAGAAGTAAGACTACAGTGGATAGAGAGCTGGTAGACAGGGCTGTTAAGTTAGAGTTTATAGGAAG
>JGI12316J15309_10004315_pt1 | contig 22459 bp, 19 predicted proteins | sample MarCyaLeptolynsp_FD_15309 | JGI IMG/M metagenome (IMG submission 15309) | reverse complement strand
AGCCAACCAAGCCTTGCGCTTCTCGACATGGTGGAACCGGCCGATGCCGCCGCCATCGACAGGCTTGCCGCGAACGCCGCCAAGCCCGGCAAGGAGCGGTTCGGCCTCGCCATCGCCGACTACTACCTCTCCAACCCCGTTGCCCGCGCCTCCGCCATCATGGCGAGCTTGAGCGCCATGCACGCAGACGGCCCGGAGAAAGCGACGGGCACCGATGGGTGAGTTCTGGACCAGCTACGGATGGCCGACGGCGCTCATCATCGCCCACAGCGTGGCGCTCATCGTCGTCTTGCTCATCATCGTGGCGTTCGTTCTCTACGCGGACCGTAAGATCTGGGCTGCGGTCCAGATGCGGCGCGGCCCCAACGTGGTCGGCCCCTTCGGCTTGTGGCAGTCCTTCGCCGATCTCCTGAAATTCGTCTTCAAAGAAGTCGTCATCCCGGCCGGGTCCAACAAGGGCCTGTTCCTCATGGCACCGGTGATCACCGCGGGGCTTGCCATCTCGGCCTGGGCGGTGATTCCCGTCGCAGAGGGCTGGGCCGTCGCCGACATCAATGTAGGCGTGCTCTACATCTTCGCCATCTCCAGCCTTCAGGTCTATGGCGTGATCATTGCGGGCTGGGCCTCGAACTCCAAATACGCGTTCCTCGCCGCACTGCGGTCCGCCGCGCAGATGGTGTCCTACGAGGTGTCCCTCGGCTTCGTCATCATCACCGCGCTGCTCGTCGCAGGCTCCCTCAACCTAACGGAAATCGTATTGGCCCAGGACCGCGGGCTTGGCATGTTCGGCTGGTACTGGCTGCCGCTCTTCCCGATGTTCGTCATCTTCTTCATCTCGATGTTGGCAGAGACGAACAGACCGCCCTTTGATTTGCTGGAGGCAGAATCGGAGCTCGTCGCGGGCTTCATGGTGGAGTACTCCTCGACGCCCTACATGCTCTTCATGCTGGGCGAGTATGTCGCCATCATCTTGTTGTGCAGCCTCGGAACCGTGCTCTTCCTCGGCGGCTGGCTGCCGCCGTTCCCGGTGGCACCCTTCACCTGGGTACCGGGCGTGATATGGTTCATCTTGAAAGTCGCCTTCCTGTTCTTCCTTGTCTCCATGGTCAAAGCCATGGTGCCGCGGTACCGCTACGATCAGCTGATGCGGCTCGGCTGGAAGGTGTTTCTGCCTTTATCTCTTGTCGCCGTGGTGGTGGTCGCCGCGGTATTGCGCATTTGGGAACATGGAATCTAGGAGAGTGAGCGCATGACCCGGGTCGCCCAAGCCGCAAAATCGCTTCTGCTGATGGAGTTCCTGTCGGCCTTCTTTCTCGCCATGCGCTATTTCGTGGCGCCGAAGGCCACGCTGAATTACCCCTACGAGAAAGGGCCGCTCAGCCCGCGATTTCGCGGGGAGCACGCCTTGCGGCGCTACCCGAACGGAGAAGAGCGCTGCATCGCCTGCAAACTCTGCGAAGCCATCTGTCCGGCCCAGGCCATCACCATCGAGGCGGGCCCAAGGCGGAACGACGGGACACGCCGGACGACGCGCTATGACATCGACATGGTCAAGTGCATTTACTGCGGCTTCTGCCAGGAGGCGTGCCCGGTCGAAGCCATCGTCGAAGGACCGAACTTCGAGTTCAGTACCGAGACGCGAGAGGAACTTTATTACGACAAGGACCGGCTGCTGGCGAATGGGGATCGCTGGGAGCGCGAGATCGCAAAGAACATCGAGCTCGATTCGCCATACCGATGAGGGGACCTTTGGGGGAGTTTGGGGGACATAAAAACAGCATAGACGGGCGCAAAACGCCCGCGCGAGACGCTCGCACCGGCCGCGAAAGGCCTGCGTGATGCTCTCCGCGCTGTTCTTTTATCTCTTCGCCATCATACTGATCGGCGCGGCCTTCATGGTCGTGGCGGCCAAGAATCCCGTGCACGCCGTCCTGTTCCTCATCCTCGCCTTCTTCAACGCCGCGGGGCTGTTCGTGCTCCTCGGCGCAGAGTTCCTCGCCATGATCTTGGTCGTCGTCTATGTCGGCGCCGTCATGGTGTTGTTCCTGTTCGTGGTGATGATGCTCGACGTCGATTTCGCCGAGCTGCGCGCAGGCTTCATCAAATATCTGCCCGTCGGTGCCGTGGTCGGGCTGCTCTTGCTGGTTGAGCTGATCTTCGTCGTCGGCGCTTGGATTTCCGCGCCCGACATGGTCACGGACCTGCCGACGCCGCCGGTGGCCGAGGTGAGCAACACCAAAGCCCTCGGTCAGGTGCTCTACACCCGCTACGTCTACCTATTCCAGATGGCTGGCCTCATCCTCCTCGTCGCCATGATTGGCGCCATCGTGCTCACCTTGCATCACAAACGCGACGTGCGCCGTCAGTCGGTCGCCGACCAAGTTGCGCGGACGCGCGAGACTGCCATCGAGGTGGTCAAGGTCGAAACGGGGAGGGGGCTGAAATGACCATTGGTCTCTCGCACTATCTCACCGTGGCCGCCGTGCTCTTCACCATCGGCATCTTCGGCATCTTCCTCAACCGCAAGAATGTCATCGTCATCTTGATGTCGATCGAGCTGATGCTCCTGGCGGTCAACATCAACCTCGTGGCGTTCTCATCGTTCCACGGTGATCTCGTCGGCCAAGTCTTTGCGCTGATCGTCCTCACCGTTGCGGCTGCCGAGGCGGCCATTGGGCTCGCCATCGTCGTCGTCTACTTCCGCAATCGCGGCACGATCGACGTCGCCGAGATCGATCTCCTGAAAGGCTGACGGAACAGACGGCGATGTATCACGCGATCCTCTTCCTTCCGCTGATCGGGGCTCTCTTCGCCGGGCTCTTGGGCCGTTTCGTGGGCGCGCGCGCCTGCGAGGTGGTCACCATCTCCTTGATGTTCATCGCCGCCTTCCTGTCGTGGATCGCCTTCTACCAGGTGGCCATCGAAGGCAACGACGTCCGCATCACCATGCTGAGCTGGATGCACTCCGGCGACTTCAAGACCTTCTGGTCCATTCGCGTCGACACGCTGACGGCGGTGATGCTGGTCGTCGTCAACACCGTGTCGTCCGTGGTGCACCTCTATTCCGTGGGCTACATGGACGAGGATCCGCACAAGGAGCGGTTCTTCTCCTATCTGTCGCTGTTCACCTTCGCCATGTTGATGCTGGTGACCGCGGACGATCTGGTGCAGCTGTTCTTCGGCTGGGAGGGCGTCGGCCTCGCGTCCTATCTCCTGATCGGCTTCTGGTACAAGAAGCCCAAGCCCAACGCCGCCGCCATCAAGGCCTTCATCGTCAACCGGGTGGGCGATTTTGGCTTCGCGCTTGGCATCTTCGCGACCTTCGTCATATTCGGCGCGGTCCAGTACGACACCATCTTCGCGGCGGCCCCCGATCAAGTCGGCAAGACCATGACCTTCCTCTCCTGGGAAGTACCGGTCTTAGACCTGATCTGCTTCCTCTTGTTCATGGGCGCCATGGGCAAGTCGGCCCAGTTCCTGCTGCACACCTGGTTGCCGGACGCCATGGAGGGTCCGACACCGGTTTCCGCCCTGATCCATGCAGCGACGATGGTCACCGCGGGCGTCTACATGGTGGCACGCATGTCGCCGCTCTTTGAGTTGGCGCCTTATGCGCTCGCCTTCGTCGCCATTGTCGGCGCCACCAGCGCCTTCTTCGCCGCCACCGCCGCCGTGGTGCAGACCGACATCAAGCGCGTCATCGCTTATTCCACCTGCTCGCAGCTCGGCTACATGTTCGCGGCGGAAGGTGTCGGCGCTTACGGGGCCGGCGTGTTCCACCTGTTCACCCATGGCTGCTTCAAGGCGTGTCTCTTCCTCTGCGCCGGCGCCGTGACCCACGCCATGGCGGACAATCGCGACATGCGCCGCATGGGGGGCTTGCGGCACATGATGCCCTTCACCTGGGCGATGATGCTGATCGGCTCGCTGGCCCTGACGGCGTTTCCACTCTCGTCCGGCTTCGTCTCCAAGGACTTCATCATTGAGATGACGTGGTTCGATCAAACGCCCGTCGGTCTCTACACCTACTTGATGACGCTGATCGCCGCCGGCCTGACCGCGCTCTACACCTGGCGTCTGATGTTCATGGCCTTCGAAGGCAAGTTCCGCGGCGGCGAGAAGATGGCCAAGCATGTCCACGATCCGCCCTGGACCATGGCCATCCCCATGGCGATCCTTGCCGCGGGCGCGCTGTTCGCAGGCTACGGCTTCAAGCATCTGTTCATCGGCGTCGATCAGGTGGCGTTCTGGCGGGACTCCATCGTGGTTCACCCCGACCATCCCGAGATTCCGCTTTGGCTGAAGCTCTCGCCGACGCTCGCCATGACGTCCGGCTTCCTCATCGCCTGGTATTTCTACATGTGGCGGCCGCTGCTGCCGTTCGGGTTGCTCAAGCGCTTCCCGGCCACCAACCGGTTCTTCCTCGAGGCCTGGTACTTCGATGCGCTCTACGACCGCATCTTCGTGCGGCCCGCCAAGTGGCTCGGCAACTTCTTGTGGAAGTACGGTGACGGGGCCGTCATCGACGGCATCGGGCCCAATGGCGTTGCTGCGCGCGTGCTCGACATCACCAACCGCGTCGTCAAACTGCAGACCGGATATATCTACCACTACGCCTTCGTCATGCTGATCGGCGTGGCGCTCCTCATCACTTACTTCATCGTCGCCGGAGGAGCGCCCACACCATGAGCTATAGCTGGCCGATCCTCTCCACCGTCACCTTCCTGCCGCTTGTGGGCGCGTTGCTGATCTTCGCGCTGCGCGGCAACGACGAAAACACGTATCGCAACGCCCGCTACATCGCCCTGTGGACGACGCTGATCACCTTCGCCATCTCGCTCCTGCTGTGGCGCGATTTCGATCCGACCTCGGCGGAGTTCCAGTTCGTGGAGCTGCGGCCCTGGCTCGGGCCCATCACGTTCCATATGGGGCTCGACGGCATCTCACTGCCTTTCGTGCTGCTCACCACGCTGCTGATGCCGCTGACGGTCCTGTCCACCTTCGGCGCCATCAAGACGCGGGTGAAGGAGTTCATGATCGCCTTCCTCGTGCTCGAGACCTTGATGCTGGGCGTGTTCTGCTCCCTCGACCTCGTGATGTTCTATCTCTTCTTCGAGGGCGGCTTGATCCCGATGTTCTTGATCATCGGCATTTGGGGCGGACCGCGGCGCGTCTATTCGAGCTTCAAGTTCTTTCTCTATACGCTCGCAGGTTCGGTCCTGATGTTGCTGGCCATCATGGCCATGTATTGGGAGGCGGGAACCACCAACATTCCCGCACTGCTGAACCACGACTTCCCGCCGGAAATGCAGACGTGGCTATGGTTCGCGTTCCTGGCGTCCTTCGCCGTGAAGCTCCCCATGTGGCCGGTGCACACCTGGCTCCCCGACGCTCACGTGGAGGCGCCGACGGCCGGGTCGGTGGTCCTCGCCGGCATTCTCCTGAAGCTCGGCGGCTACGGCTTCTTGCGGTTTTCCATTCCAATGTTCCCGCTGGCATCAGCGGATTTCGCGCCGCTGATCTTCGCGCTCTCGGTGATCGCGGTGATCTACACCTCGCTCGTGGCACTGGCGCAGGAGGACATGAAGAAGCTGATCGCCTACTCGTCGATCGCGCATATGGGCTTCGTGACCATGGGCCTCTTCACCTTCACCATGCAGGGGCTCCAGGGCGGCATCTTCTTGATGCTCTCCCACGGCATCGTCTCCGCCGCGCTCTTCTTATGCGTCGGCGTGATCTACGACCGCATGCACACCCACGAGATATCCGTGTTCGGAGGCTTGGTGAACCGAATGCCACTCTACGCGGCGTTCTTCATGGTGTTCACCATGGCCAATGTCGGCTTGCCGGGCACGTCCGGCTTTGTCGGCGAGTTCTTGACCTTGCTCGGGGCGTTCGAGGTCAACACTTGGGTCGCCGCGCTTGCCACCACCGGCATCATCCTGTCCGCCGGCTACGCCTTATGGCTCTATCGGCGCGTCATTTTCGGGACGATCGTCAATCCGGCGCTTAAGAATCTGCAAGACCTCTCCTGGCGGGAGGTCGCGGTGATGGTGCCGCTCCTTCTCATCACCATCTTCTTCGGCGTTCACCCCAATCCCATCCTCGACGTCTCGGCCGTCTCGGTCCAGGCGCTGATGGACAACTTCCAAGCGAGCCTTGCCGCCGCCGAACAGGCGCGGTTCGCGCTAGCACCTTAGAGGCCGTTGCCACGTGACTGAGCCGCTCAACCTTCTGCCGATCCTGCCCGAGCTGATCCTCGCGGTCGGCGCCATGGCGTTGCTCATGCTTGGCGTGGGTGGGCGCGAGCAGCGTGGCGAGCTGGTTCTATGGCTCTCCGTGGCGCTGATGGCCGTCGCCGGCGTCACCGTCGCACTGGGCGCGGGCACCGAGACGATTTTCAACGGCGCGCTCATCGTCGATGCCTACGGGCGCATGCTCAAGATCTTGGCGTTGATCGGCGCCGCCGTTGCTCTCCTTCTGTCGCTCGACTATTGGCGCGCGGCCGGCGGCGTGAAGTTCGAGTATCCCGTGCTTCTGCTCTTCGCCGTCACCGGCATGATGGTGATGATCTCGGCCAACGATCTCATCGCCCTCTATGTCGGTCTGGAATTGCAGAGCCTGTCACTCTACGTGGTCGCCGCCTTCCGGCGCGACTCTGCGCGGTCCTCCGAGGCGGGTCTGAAATACTTCGTCCTCGGCGCGCTTTCCTCCGGCATGCTGCTGTATGGCGCGTCGCTGATCTACGGCTTCACCGGATCGACGGAGTTTGACCAGATCGCCAACGCCGTTCAGCCGTCGAACATCAGTCTCGGTCTCATCTTCGGTCTTGTGTTCTTGATGGTGGGCTTCGCTTTCAAGATTTCCGCCGTGCCGTTCCATATGTGGACGCCCGACGTTTATGAAGGCGCACCGACACCCGTGACGGCTTTCTTCGCGGCCGCCCCGAAGATCGCCGCCATGGCGCTCACCATCCGCGTGGTCATCTCCGCGTTCCCCGCGGTCACCATGCAATGGCAGCAGATCGTGATCTTCCTCGCGCTTGCTTCCATGGCGCTTGGCGCATTCGCTGCGATCGGCCAGCACAACATCAAACGCCTGATGGCCTATAGCTCGATCGGCCATATGGGCTTCGCCCTGGTGGGCCTTGCGGCGGGAACGGCGGAAGGCGTCCAAGGCGTGATCGTCTACCTCGCTATCTATCTCGTCATGACGCTCGGCACGTTCGCCTGCATCTTGTCGCTGCGCAGGGACGGTAAGATGGTGGAGGAGATCAGCCAGCTCTCGGGGCTCTCCCGGACGAGCCCGGTCATGGCTCTGATGCTCGCCATCCTCTTGTTCTCGCTTGCCGGCATTCCGCCTTTGGCTGGCTTCTTCGCCAAGTTCTATGTCTTCCTTGCCGCCATCGAAGCGGGCCTATACGCGCTCGCGGTCATCGGCGTTCTATTGAGCGTCGTTGGCGCTTACTACTATCTGCGTATCGTCAAGATCATGTATTTTGACGAGCCCGCCGAGCGCTTCGAGCCCATGCCGCGGATTCTTGCCGGTGTACTCGGGACGAGCGGCGTCCTCACGCTGCTTTACTTCGTCTACCCTGCGCCTCTTGTCACCGCCGCCGGTCTCGCCGCCAACTCATTGTTTTAGTTGTTATTTCAATGGCCCGTTCTGCATCTCTGACGCCCAAGATGCCGCCTGGCTACAGGCTCGTCCGCTTGGACACGGTGGATTCCACCAACTCCGAAGCCAGGCGCCGCGCCGACATGGGCGAACCGGGTCCGCTATGGGTGTGGTCGGCCCGGCAATCCAAGGGCCGGGGGCGCGCGGGCCGCGAATGGACATCGCAAGTCGGCAATCTGTTCGCCAGCCTTCTCATCCGGCTGAATTGCCCTTTGCAGACCGCGAGCGAATTGGCCCTCGTCGCCGGGATCATCACCTACGAGACCGTGGCCAAGCTCATCGCGTATGAAGGCCGGGCCGAACTCTTGCTGAAATGGCCCAATGACGTGCTTCTCGCTGAGGAGAAGGTCGCCGGCATGCTCCTGGAGAATGTGGGCACGCCGAACGATCAAGGCTGCGTCGTCGTTGTCGGAACGGGGATCAATTTGGCGCATCATCCGGAGAACTTGCCTCAGCCCGCGATCAGCCTCGACGCCTATGGCCTCAGCGTGTCGCCGGGAGACGCGCTGGAGGTTCTGGCGGCAACCACCAAGGAGTGGCTGCAGCGCTGGGGGGAAGGGGCCACGTTCCCCACCATCCGGCGTGCTTGGCTCGACCGCGCCGGACCTTTAGGGCGCCCGCTCTTGGTGCGGCTAAATGGGACCGAGTTGGAGGGGACTTATGCCGGTCTCGACCCTGAAGGGGCGCTCCGCCTTAAGACCGCCGAAGGTGAGCACCGCATCACCGCCGGCGATGTCTTCTTCGCCAGCCACTAAGGCCTGTTGACGTCTGTGTCCGCTCCTCCCGACCGCAACCGCGACGCCCTCGTATTCGTACCCCTCGGCGGCGTCGGCGAGATCGGCATGAACCTCTATCTTTACGGCTATGGGCGCCCGGGGGCCTATGAGTGGCTGGTCGTCGACATGGGTGTCACCTTCGGCTCCGAGTATGAGCCCGGCATCGACGTGATCATGCCGGATATCCGATTTCTCGAGGAGGAACGGCACAACATCGCGGGCATCCTCTTGACCCACGCCCACGAGGACCATTTCGGCGCCCTTCCGGACCTGTGGCCGCTGCTTGGCCGCGTGCCGGTCTACGCCACTCCGTTCACCGCGGAGATGCTGAAATCCAAGATCGCCGAGGCCAACCACATCCCCCAAGAGGACTTCCCCCTCGAGGTCTTGCCGCTGGGTGCCGCGCGCATGATCGGCCCGTTCCAGGTCGAGCTCCTGACCATGTCCCATTCGATCCCGGAACCGTCGGCCGTGCTGCTCACGACCCCGCTTGGCCGCGTCCTGCATACGGGCGACTGGAAGCTCGACGAGACGCCATTGACGAGCCCGCCGACCGACGAGGCGCGCCTCCGCCAAATCGGCCGCGAGGGTCTCGACGCCATCGTCTGCGATTCCACCAATGCCATCCGCGAAGGCGTCTCGCCCTCCGAAGCCGAGGTGGGCGCGAACCTGAAGGATCTCATCGCCAAGGCGCCGCACGGCGTGGCGGTGACGACCTTCGCCTCCAATGTCGCTCGCTTAGGGTCGGTGGCGCGCGCCGCGCGGGCCGCTGGCCGCGAGCTCGTGGTCGTCGGCCGGGCCATGTACCGGGTGATCGAGGCCGCCCAAGCGACCGGTTACCTCGATCCGGACCTCTCGTTTCATGAGGAGACGGCCTTTGACACGCTACCGCGGGACAAGGTCGTGGCGCTGTGCACCGGAAGCCAAGGGGAGCCGCGCGCGGCCATGGCGCGCATCGCTTCCGGCGAGCATCCAAACGTCTCCTTGAAGCCGGGGGATTGGGTGATCTTCTCCTCGCGGACCATCCCGGGAAACGAGAAGGCGGTGGGGCGCGTGCAGAACGCGCTCTCCGATGCCGGCATGGAGATCCTCACCGATCAGGATGCACTGGTACACGTATCCGGGCATCCCCGCCGCGGCGAGTTGCGCGAGCTCTATGACTGGCTCAAACCCGAAATAGCCGTGCCCATGCATGGAGAAGGGCGCCACCTGGAGGCGCACGCGGGCCTGGCCGAGGAGCTTGGCGTCAAACAGGTCATCCGTGCGCGCAACGGCACCATGGTGCACTTGCTGCCGCAGCCGGCCGAGATCGTCGATGACGTGCCTGGCGGACGTCTCTACCGGGACGGAACGATCCTCACATCGGCGGACGCCGGCCAGGTCCGGGAGCGCCGCAAGCTGAGCTTCGCCGGCATCGTCACCGTCTCTTTGGTGCTGACGACACGGGGCGACTTGGTCACCGACCCGGAAGTCTCGCTCAACGGGATTCCAGAGGAGGACAACCACGGCATCCCCTTGTGGGAGGTCGCCCGCGAGGCGGCAATTGGCACCGTGGAGAGCATTCCCCGGCCAAGGCGGAAGGATCCAAGCCTCGTCGCCGAGGCGGTCCGCCGGGGCGTCCGCGCCGCCCTCAATCAGACCTGGGGCAAGAAGCCCGTGTGCACGGTCCTCACAACGGTGATATAGCGCCGCGATGCGCTACACTTGACGCTGACTGAGAGCCTGGAGGCTGAGTTTCATGATTGGACGTCTGAATCACATCGCCATTGCGGTCCCCGACCTCAAAGCCGCGACTGCCGTCTACCGCGATACCCTGGGTGCCAAAGTCTCCCCCGAGGAGGAGCAGCCGGAGCACGGCGTCAGCACGGTGTTCATCGAGCTTCCCAATACGAAGGTCGAACTCCTTGGTGTACTTGGTGAAAATTCGCCCATCGAAGTCTTCCTGGAGCGCAATCCGAATGGCGGTATCCATCACATGTGCTACGAGGTGCCCGACATTATCGAGGCCCGCGACCGGCTCATGGAGCAGGGCGCCCGCGTGCTCGGCAGTGGCGAACCGAAGATCGGCGCCCACGGCAAGCCCATCCTGTTCCTGCATCCGAAGGACTTTTGCGGCACGCTGGTAGAGCTGGAGGAGGCATAAGCCGATGGGCCTAGCGTTCTCGCTCGCCGTCTATTTCATCATCTGGTGGGTCGTGCTGTTCGCCATCCTTCCGATCGGCGTGCGCACCACCGAGGAGGTTGGCGAGAAGCGAAACCCAGGATTTGCCGAGAGCGCTCCCCACCGGCCGCATCTCTTGCCGAAGATGCTGGCGACCACGGTGGTCGCGGCCATCATCTTTGCCGGCGTTTACGCAGTCGTCGGCCACAAGGTCATCACGCTCGACGACGTTCCCTTCTTCCCGCGTTACGAATCGATGCGCGAAGGCTAGGCGAGGGGGCGAATACGGGCCGGGCCGGGAGCCAAAAAAAAAGCAAGGTCTCGCAGACCTTGCTCCAGTTTCGTGACTCCTCGTCTCTCAAGCTTAGCGAACTCGCATCACAGGCTTGTCGAGTTTCTGCCAAAGAGCGGCTGCGCCCATGTATCCACATGTTTAGCGCGCCAGGAGTACTTCCTCCCAAGACTTGGACCAAGTCCAATCTCTCAACGCATCACGCCCGAGATCGTTCATGGTCCCGTTGCTTCGGCGTTGTGGCGGGACACTACCCCAGGCGCGCCAAATTGTCACCATCATTGTGACGCGTCGCCGCAGAATTATGCGTGTGTAATCAATGGGACGCGCCGCTCACCGAAGACCGCGCGCCCTGCCTGCTCCGAATCTGGTCAACAGTGCTCACACAACAGGCAATCCGCGCGGCCGCTCATCCGTTCATCGCGAATCGTGTGATGGCCTCCTCGTGACACCCTAGTCTTGGGCGTCTCCAAGGCAGACCCAGGCAGGTCTTCGCCACCGCCGGACCCGGGCGTCTTGAGCCGCGAGCGATTGCTTAGCCCGGCGAACTTGGCTATTAGCCGCCAACAAAGGGGCCTGGCGCAGGGGGGATTTTCGCTTTCTGCGCCAAATATGGCTCAGAGCAAACGGGCAAGCGTCTGAGAGGGGGCGAGCCCTCAACGCCGGTTAGAGCACCGCGATGCGCCTCAGTCGCTACTTTCTTCCGCTCCTGCGCGACGTCCCGAAGGAAGCGGAGATCGTCTCGCACCGGTTGATGCTGCGCGCCGGCATGATCCGCCAATCGAGCGCCGGGATTTACTCCTGGCTTCCGCTCGGCCACCGCGTCTTGCGCAAGATCGAGCAGATCGTCCGCGAGGAGCAAGACCGAGCGGGCGCCATCGAGCTTCTGATGCCCACGATCCAATCCGCGGAGCTGTGGCGCGAAAGCGGACGCTACGACGATTACGGCTTAGAGATGCTTCGCATCCAAGACCGCCACGAGCGCGGCTTGCTGTACGGGCCAACCAATGAAGAGCTGATCACGGCGATCTTCCGCGACGCGGTGAAGTCCTACAAGGAGCTGCCGCGCATCCTCTATCATATCCAATGGAAATTCCGGGACGAGATCCGCCCGCGCTTCGGCGTGATGCGCGGCCGCGAGTTCCTCATGAAGGATTCCTATTCCTTCGACCTGACCCTCGAGGACGCGCGCAAGTCCTACGGCAAGATGTTCGCCGCCTATCTGCGCACATTCGCGCGGATGGGTCTCAAGTCCATTCCCATGGCCGCCGAGACAGGGCCGATCGGCGGCGATCTCTCTCATGAGTTCATCATTCTGGCCGAGACCGGCGAGAGCGAGGTGCACTGCCACAGAGACTATCTGGGGCTTGCGCCTCCCGGCGCGGACCTCGACTACGAGACCGATCTCACGCCGCTCATCGAAACCTGGACGCAGAACTATGCGGCCACCGCGGAAATGCATGATGCGGCCCGCTTCGAGGCGGAAGTCCCCGAGGCCGACCGCGTCACCGCACGCGGCATCGAAGTCGGACATATCTTCTATTTCGGCACGAAGTACTCCGAGGCCATGGGCGCGCGCGTCCAGGGTCCTGATGGGGAGCTTGTCACCGTCGAAATGGGCTCTTACGGCATCGGGGTTTCGCGGCTGGTTGGCGCCATCATCGAAGCCTCCCACGACGCCGCCGGGATCATCTGGCCCCAAGCGGTGGCGCCCTTCGATATCGGCCTCATCAATCTCAAGGCCGGCGATGCTGACACGGACCGGGCCTGCGAGGACTTCTACGGGCGGCTGCAGGCGGCCGGTCTGGATCTGCTGTATGATGACACCGACGATAGGGCCGGGGCCAAGTTTGCCGCGATGGATCTAATCGGGCTTCCCTGGCAGCTCATTGTCGGCCCCAAGGGCCTCAAGGCCGGGGAGATCGAGCTGAAGGAGCGGGCCACCGGCGCGCGCCATAGTCTCACCTTCGATGCGGCCCTAAATAGGCTCGCCGAGACAGCGGAACAGGCGAAGAGGGACGCAGCATGAGCGCGACCACGGGCACAAGGGCCTTCGCGCCCTTCGAATGGATGGTGGCGCTGCGCTATCTGCGCGCCCGGCGAAAAGAGGGATTCATCTCCGTCATCGCCGGTTTCTCCTTCCTCGGCATCATGCTGGGCGTCGCCACCTTGATCATCGTGATGGCGGTGATGAACGGCTTCCGGCAAGAGCTGTTCGACAAGATGCTGGGGCTGAACGGTCACGTGGTCGTGCACAGCCTCGGCGAGTTCACCGATTACGACGATGTCGCCGGCCGGATCCGCGACGTCGACGGCGTGCGGTACGCACTGCCCCTGGTCGAAGGCCAAGTGTTGATCTCCACGCCCTATACCTCCAGCGGGGCTTTGGTGCGGGGCTTGCGCGAGAACGACCTGAAGAAACTCAAGGCGATTTCGGAGAATATCCGCTTAGGCACGCTCGACGGGTTCGACGATAGCCCCGGCCTCGCGCTTGGAAGCCGCATGGCCAACGATCTGAATGTGAAGGTCGGCGACGAGGTGAACATCTTGACGCCGCGTGGTCCCGCCACGGCGCTCGGCACCGCACCGCGCACGAAGCGGTACCCCGTCGCCGCCATCTTCGAGATCGGCATGCACGAATACGACGCGAGCATCTTGTTCATGCCGCTCAAGGAGGCGCAGCGCTACTTCTCCCAGCCCAACAAGGTGACGGTGCTCGAGGTCGTGCTGGACTCGCCCGACGAGGTCGCCGAGCTCGCCCCGCAGATCATCACCGCCGGCGGGCCCACCATCTTCGTCAGCGATTGGCGCCAGCGTAACGCCACGTTCTTCACCGCACTTCAGGTCGAGCGCAACGTGATGTTCCTTATCCTGACGCTCATCGTGCTGGTGGCGGCCCTGAATATCATCTCCGGCCTCATCATGCTGGTGAAGGACAAGGGCCGCGACATCGCCATCCTGCGCACCATGGGCACCACACGTGGCGCCATCATGCGCATCTTCTTTATTGCGGGCGCCTCGATCGGCATTGTCGGAACGCTGGCGGGCTTCATCCTGGGCGTTGTGGTCTGTCTCAACATCGACCGCATCCGCGAGTTCATCGGCTGGCTGACCGATACCGAGCTGTTCCCATCGGAGCTCTACTATCTCTCTCAGCTTCCGGCGGACATGGACACCGGCGAAACCGCGTCCGTTGTCATCATGGCGCTGGTCTTGTCGGTGCTCGCCACGGTCTATCCGTCATGGCGGGCGTCCCGTCTCGATCCCGTCGAAGCGCTGCGCTACGAGTAGGGGGCATCTTTGGACAATCCCGAACGCACCCCCGCTTTACACCTTGAGGATCTCAACCGGAGCTTCACTCAAGGCGACCGGCGCATCGATGTATTGCGGGAGGCGTCGGCCACGTTCTACCCAGGCGAGACCGTCGCGCTGCTCGGCCCCTCCGGCGCGGGCAAGTCCACACTCCTGCATATCGCCGGACTGCTTGAGCGGCCCGATTCTGGCACTGTGAGCATCAATGGCGTCGATTGCGGCACGCTCTCCGACGACGAGCGCACCCGCATCCGCCGGCTCGACGTGGGCTTCGTCTATCAGTTCCACCATTTGCTGCCGGAGTTCTCCGCCCTGGAGAACGTCATGCTGCCCCAGCTTATTCTCGGCAAGGACAGGCCGGAGGCCGAGGCGCGCGCCAAGGCGTTGCTCCACACGCTCGGACTGGAGCAGCGCGGCGTGCACCGCCCGGCCGAACTGTCGGGCGGCGAGCAGCAGCGCGTGGCCATCGCCCGTGCTGTCGCCAACCAGCCCAAGGTACTGTTGGCCGACGAGCCGACCGGGAACTTGGACCCGCATACTGCGGAGCGGGTCTTCGCCGAGCTGATGAAGCTTGTGAGCGAGGAGGGGGTCGCCGCTGTGGTCGCCACCCACAACCTTGAGCTTGCGGCCCGCATGGACCGCACATTGCGGCTCACCGACGGCCACCTCATCGAAGAGGAGGTGGTCGAGGTCGAGGTGGACGCCTGACGCCCTCTTGCCATTGCGGCGAGATGGGAACAGAATAAGAACATCGCAACGGGCTTCGGGTCGCACGGGCCCGTGAATCCTTTGGATAGTCCGACTCCGGGATCGATCTCCTCTGTCGAATCCGAAAGGCTAGGCTGAGATCGCGGCAAGAGGATCCATGACCGAGCGTCCCCAACCCTTCGTGCACCTTCGGGTGCACTCAGCCTATTCCCTGCTCGAAGGGGCCCTGAAGATTCCCAACCTCGTGGAGCTTGCCAAAGCCGACGAGGCGCCTGCCTTGGCGCTGACGGACACCAACAACCTCTTCGGTGCGCTGGAGTTCTCCGAGGCCATGGCCTCCGCGGGCATCCAGCCCATTATCGGCTGCACCTTGGCGCTCGCCTTCGAGCACGAGGAAACCGCCACACCCGGCGCTGAGCCAAAAGGATCCAAGGCCAACGGACATAAGGCCAGCGGTCGCATCGCGCTGCTTGCCAAAGACGAAGCCGGCTACGCCAATCTGATGCGGCTTTCCACCCAAGCCTATTTCACCGCGGCAGACACCGGCGAGACACTCGTCACCTTGGACGACCTATCGAAACACGCTGGGGGGCTGATCGCGCTGACCGGGGGCCCCGAAGGCGTGATCGATCAAGCCTTGGCGGATGGGAACCCCGAGCTCGCCCGCTCCCGGCTCGAGACGTTGCGGACGATGTTCGGAGACCGGCTCTACGTGGAGGTCCAGCGCCACGGCTTGCCTCAGGAGAAGGCGGTGGAGCCCCACCTCATTGGCCTCGCCTACGACTTGGCGCTGCCGCTGGTTGCCACGAACGAGCCGTTCTTCGCCACGAAGGACGATTTCGAAGCCCACGATGCGCTCATCTGCATCGAGCAGGGGAGCTATGTCGCCGTCGACGAGCGCCGGCGCTTGAGCCCGGAACATGGCTTCAAGTCAGCCGAAGAGATGCGGACGCTTTTCGCCGATCTGCCCGAGGCGATCGAGAACACGGCGGAGATCGCCCGCCGCTGCGCCTACCGGCCGATGACGCAAAAGCCGATCCTGCCGGCGTTCCTCTCAGGCGAAGCGGCAACCGCCGCCGTTCCCGAGACGGAAGCCTCCGAGTCGGAAGCCGCCAAGACGGAAGCCGCCGAACTCAGACGGCAAGCCGAAGCGGGTCTCGAAGACCGCATCGCCCACCACGGCACCGCGCCTGGACATGACGCGGCCTCCTACCGGGAGCGTCTCGCCTTCGAGCTCGATGTCATCACCGGCATGAACTACCAGGGCTACTTCCTCATCGTCGCGGACTTCATCAAGTGGACGAAGGGGCAGGGCATTCCCGTTGGCCCGGGCCGCGGCTCTGGCGCCGGATCGCTCGTCGCCTATGCCCTGACCATCACCGACCTCGACCCCATCCGCTTCGGGCTCCTGTTCGAGCGCTTCTTGAACCCGGAGCGCGTGTCCATGCCGGACTTCGACATCGATTTCTGTCAGGACCGGCGCGACGAGGTGATCGCCTATGTGCGCGAACGCTATGGCTCCGAGCGCGTCGCCCACATCATCACCTTCGGTAAGCTCCAGGCCCGCGCCGTGCTGCGCGACGTGGGCCGCGTGCTGCAGATGCCTTATGGCCAAGTCGACCGCCTCTGCAAGCTCGTACCGATGAACCCGGCGAACCCGGTGACGCTGCCTCAAGCCATTGCCGGCGAGCCGCGCCTCCAGGAGGAGCGCGACAAGGAGCCCATCGTCGCCAAGCTCCTGGATATCGGCCAGCGGCTAGAGGGGCTCTACCGCCACGCCTCAACCCACGCCGCTGGCGTGGTGATCGCCGACCGGCCCTTGCTGGATCTGGTCCCGCTCTACCGGGATTCGCGCGCCCAGTTGCCGGCGACGCAATTCAACATGAAATGGGCCGAAGCCGCAGGTCTGGTGAAGTTCGACTTCTTGGGTCTGAAGACGCTCACGGTGATCGAGACCGCACGAGACCTCATCGCCCGCAACGGCCCGGATATCGACGCCTCGAAAATCCCCTTGGACGACGCCGCAGCCTACGAACTCATGCAGCGCGGCGACACGGTCGGCGTATTCCAGCTCGAAGGGCAAGGCATGCGCGATGCCTTGCGCAAGCTGAAGCCGGACCGCTTCGAGGACATCATCGCTATCGTCGCGCTCTACCGCCCCGGACCGATGGACAACATCGACACCTACGTGAACCGCAAGCACGGGCGCGAAGAGATCGAGAGCCTCCATCCCATGATCGAACCGATTCTGGGCGAGACCTATGGCGTCATCATCTACCAGGAGCAGGTGATGCAGATCGCGCAGGTCCTGTCGGGCTACTCGCTGGGCGAAGCCGATCTCTTGCGCCGGGCCATGGGCAAGAAGATCAAGTCCGAGATGGACAAACAGCGCGTCCGCTTTGTCGACGGCGCGGTTGCAAATGGCGTCGACAAAGGACGCGCGGAGTACATCTTCGAGCTGGTGGCCAAGTTCGCAGGCTACGGCTTCAACAAGTCTCATGCCGCCGCCTACGCACTGATCGCCTATCAGACGGCCTACCTGAAAGCGAACTATCCGGTCGAGTTCCTCGCGGCGTCGATGACCCTCGACATGGGGAATGCCGACAAGCTCGCCAGCTTCGTGCAAGAGGCGGAGCGTTTGGGCATTGGTATCGAGCCGCCATCGGTGAATCACTCCGAGGTCGACTTCATGCCGAACGACGGCGCGATCCGCTATTCCCTGGCAGCGCTGAAGAATATCGGACGCCAAGCGGTGGAGTTCATCTGTGCGGAGCGCGCCGAGACCGGGCCCTTCAAGGACGTGTCGGACTTCGCGCGGCGTCTCAATCCGCGTTTTGTGAACAAGCGGGCTCTGGAGACCCTGTCGGCGGCGGGCGCGCTGGACGATCTCGGCGTCGACCGCGCCACGGCGCACGCCAATGTCGATCTCCTGATCACGACGGGCAACCGCGCTCAAGAAGCGCGCGCCGGCGGACAGAACGACCTGTTCTCGGGCGGCGGGCTTGCCGCACAGGACATTCAGCTTCGCCCCGCCGAGCCTTGGGTTCCCACGGACAAGCTCTCCAAAGAATTCGACGCGGTGGGGTTCTTTCTGACCGGGCATCCGCTCGACGACTACGCGGAGCTTCTGAAGGACGTGGGCGCGGAGACCTGGACGGACTTCGCCGCCAAAGCGCGGCAGCGCCGGGTCGTGGGCAAGCTCGCCGGAACCGTGCTCTCAGCCCGAGAGCGCAAGGGCAAGAGCGGCAATCCTTATGCGTTCGTGGCTTTCTCCGACGCCACCGGGCAGTTCGAAGCGGTCATCTTCTCCGAGGCGCTCGTGGCGGGACGTTCCTTGCTGGAGACCGGCAAGGCGGTTCTCCTGGATGTGGAGGCCGAAGCGGACGGCGAGACCGTCCGGGTCCGCATTCAGGGTCTCTCATCCCTCGATGAGACCGCGGAGACCCGGTCCGCCGGTATGAAGGTCTATGTGGAGGACACCCGAGCCCTGGCCCCCTTGGCCGAGCAGGTGGGAACTGATGGCGGCGAGGGCCCGTTCCGTCTGGTGCTGCGCCTGGATGAGCTGGCCAAGGAGATCGAGTTCGAGCTGCCGCGGGGCATCGACACGACACCGCGTCAGCGCAGCGCCCTCAAGCTGGTGCGGGGCGTGGGTGCCATCAGCGCCCTTTGAGCGCCCGTAGGACCGCGGTTTTCGGGCCATTTGCGCCCTTGCCAAGCGCAAGTCCCACCCCTATAACGCGCACCATCTCACACGCGGGGATTAGCGTCACACAGGCCCTTTAGGCTTGCGCGCTCGTTCCGGTGACCGGTGTCCGGCCGGTCTCTTCGCCCCGCGGCGGCAGAACCGGAAAAAAGGAGTTCAGCAGTCCCATGGCACTGCCCGATATCTCTATGCGCCAGCTCCTGGAAGCTGGCGTTCACTTTGGTCACCAGACCCATCGCTGGAACCCCAAGATGGCGCCGTTCATCTACGGGTCCCGCAACAACATCCACATCATCGATCTGACCCAGACGGTGCCGCTCCTGCATCAGGCGTTGCTCGCGGTGTCGGACGTCGTCGCCAAGGGCGGTCGCGTGCTCTTCGTCGGCACCAAGCGGCAAGCCTCCGAAGCCATCGCCGATGCGGCGCGGTCTTCGGCCCAGTATTTCATCAATCATCGCTGGCTCGGCGGGACGCTCACCAACTGGCGCACGATCTCCAATTCCATCAAGCGGCTCAAGTCGTTGGAGGAGCTTCTTGAAGGCGATCATCGCGGCCTCACCAAGAAGGAGCTGCTCCAGCTCACCCGCGAGAAGGACAAGCTTGAGCGTTCCCTTGGGGGCATCAAGGACATGGGGGCGCCGCCGGACCTGATGTTCGTCATCGATACGAACAAGGAGTCCATCGCGATCGCCGAGGCCCGCAAGCTCAACATGCCCGTCGTGGCCATCGTGGATTCCAACTGCGATCCCGACGGCATCACCTATCCCATCCCCGGCAATGACGACGCCGGGCGCGCCATCACGCTTTATTGCGATCTGATTTCCCGCGCAGCCATCGACGGCATCGAAAAGGCGCAAGGGTCTCTCGGCGCCGATCTCGGTGAGGCCGAGGAACCAATGGCCGAGCCGAGCCTTGAGGGCGAGGCAACCTCGGAGACCGAGACCAAGGCCGAAGACGTACCGAAGCAAGCAAAACCGGCAAAGAAGCCAACCAAGGCCAAGTCTCCGGCCAAGAAGCCCGCCGCCAAGAAAAAAGCTGAGAAGTCCGACGCCGGGGAGGCCGACGCGCCGGAGTCCGAGGCGAAGGAAGACGCGTAACGCAAGGGCGCACGGGCACGACCCGGGCGCAACGAGAAGAGGAACGGATGGCGACGATAACTGCAGCCATGGTCAAAGAGCTCCGCGACAAGACCGGCGCGGGCATGATGGATTGTAAGACCGCCCTCAACGAGACCGATGGGGACATGGAGGCGGCGGTCGACTGGCTGCGCGCCAAGGGCCTCGCCAAGGCGGCCAAGAAGGCCGGCCGGGTCGCCGCCGAAGGTTTGATCGGGCTCGCCGGAGACGACAAGGAAGCCGCTGTCGTGGAGGTCAACTCAGAGACTGACTTCGTCGCCCGCAATCCCTCCTTCCAGGAGTTGGTGCAGACGATCGCGTCGGCCGCTCCAAACGCCAAGGGCGACCTGGAGACCCTCGGTGCGTCGCCTTACGGGGAGACGGACACCAGCGTCGCCGACACGCTCAAAGAGATGGTGGGTTCCATCGGAGAGAACATGACGCTCCGCCGGACGGCACACCTGACCGCGGGCGACGGCGTGGTCGCCAGCTACATGCACAACCAGTCCTCGCCGGGCTTGGGGAAGATCGGGGTCATCGTGGCGCTTGAGTCGGCGGGCGATGCGGACGCGCTCAAGACCTTCGGCAAGCAGGTGGCGATGCACATCGCCGCCGCCAATCCGCAAGCGGTCGACACCGACAGCTTGGACCCGGACCTGATCGACAGGGAGCGGGCCGTGCTGACCGAACAGGCGAAGGAGTCCGGCAAGCCCGCCGAGGTCGTGACGAAGATGGTCGAGGGGCGCTTGCGTAAGTTCTACGAAGAAGTCGTCCTGCTGCAGCAACCGTTCGTGCACGATCCTGACAACACCGTCGCCAAGGCTGTGGAGGCCGCAGCGAAAGACGTTGGAGCCCCCATCAAGATCACCGGGTTCTACCGCTTCGCCCTCGGCGAGGGGATCGACAAGGGCGAGAGCGATTTCGCCGCCGAGGTTGCCGCGGCAGCATCCGGCGCCTAGGGTCGGCGGCCATCTCAGGATGGAATCGCAAAGGCCAGGTCGCCGAAGGTCGCCACCGGGCCACCGGAGTTTGCGCTGATGGTCAAATTCCCTGTGACGACCGAACTCCGCTACCAACGCGTTCTCGTGAAGCTGTCCGGTGAGGCCCTCGCCGGCGACAAGGGCTATGGCATCGACCTCGGCGTCGTCGAGCCAATCGCCAAGGACATCGCCCGGACGTCGGAAATGGGCGTCGAGATCTGCATCGTGGTCGGCGGCGGCAACATCTACCGCGGACTGATGGCGGCCGAGGGCGGCATGGACCGCGCCCGGGCCGACTATATGGGCATGTTGGCCACGGTGATGAACGCACTCGCGCTGCAGACCGCCATTGAGCGCGCGGGCCCCACGGCACGGGTGCTCTCCGCCATCCCTATGCCGACGGTGTGCGAGCCCTATATCCGGGACAAGGCGCTCGATCATCTGGAGAAGGGCCGGGTGGTGATCTTTGCCGGCGGGACCGGCAATCCGTTCTTCACCACCGACACGGCCGCGGCGCTGCGGGCGGCCGAAATGTCGTGCCAGGCCCTCTACAAGGCGACCCAGGTGGACGGCGTCTATAGCGCGGATCCGGTCAAGGTCCCGGATGCAAAGCGCTATGAAACATTGAGTTACGACGATGTGCTAAATCAAAACCTGAAAATCATGGACGGTGCCGCAATCGCCCTTGCCCGGGACAATCGGATTCCCATAATCGTGTTTTCAATCAAGAGCGAAGGCGGTTTGGCTCTTGAGTTGCAAGGGCAGGGCGCCTCGACCACCATTGACGGAGGTCAAGGTGCCTAGAGGGGACAGGCGGAAAGGCCGGCAAGGCGCAAGGCCCGCGGGGTGCCCGCTTGGGTCAAGCGCCAAGGCGAGCAGGAAGGCAAGGGATGTCTAGCTTCGACCTGAAAGAGATCGAACGGCGCATGCGCGGTGCGCTTGGTGTGCTGAAGCAAGAGTTCAGCGGTTTGCGGACAGGCCGCGCCAGCGCCAGCCTGCTTGATCCCATCATGGTATCCGCTTACGGCAATCCCATGCCGTTGAACCAGGTGGCTACGGTCAACGTGCCGGAGCCACGCCTCATCACGGTGCAGGTCTGGGACAAGAGCCAAGTGAGCGCGGTGGACAAAGCCATTCGGGAGTCGGACCTCGGCCTCAACCCGGTGGTCGAGGGGCAGCTCTTGCGGCTGCCGATCCCCGAACTCAATCAGGAGCGGCGGCAGGAGATCGCCAAGGTTGCTCACAAATATGCCGAGCAAGCGCGGGTCGCCGTTCGCAATGTCCGCCGGGACGGGATGGAACACCTTAAGAAGGCCGAGAAGGACGGGGATATGGGCAAGGACGAGCACCATTCCCTGGCAACGAAAGTTCAGGATTTGACCGATACGGTCGTTAAAGAGATTGATGAGACCTTGGCCACCAAGGAAGCCGAGATCATGCAGGTCTGAGGCTACGCAGAACCTTCTCTCAGCCGAGCTTTGGAGACGCCATTCGTGACGCTTGCGATGGACAATAAATGGGGTGATGCCGATCGGCCGGTTGCGCACCATGTCGCGATCATCATGGACGGCAACGGCCGCTGGGCGGCCGAGCGCGGCTTGCCACGGATCGAGGGCCACCGGCAAGGCGTGGAGAGCGTCCGCCGGACCGTCGAGGCGGCCATGGAGCAGGGCATCTCGCACCTCACGCTGTTCAGCTTCTCCTCGGAGAACTGGTCGCGGCCCCTGCACGAGAT
>JGI12316J15309_10004031_pt1 | contig 22599 bp, 23 predicted proteins | sample MarCyaLeptolynsp_FD_15309 | JGI IMG/M metagenome (IMG submission 15309) | reverse complement strand
AGATGTTTCCGCTGGTGAAGACCGATGCCCCGAACCCGACGGGTCTATTTCAGATCTGGCTCAATCTCCCCGCCGCCGACAAGATGGTCGAGCCGCACTTCAAGATGCTGTGGCGGGACACGATCCCGTGTGCACGCGTCGAGGACGACAGCGGACGCGTCTCACAGGTGCTGGTCTACGCCGGCGGATTCGGTGAGCACCGCGCTCCCGCCCCACCGCCGCACTCGTGGGCGTCGCGGGAGGAGTCAGACGTCGCGATCTGGAGCCTCGCCCTCGAGCCGGGCGCACGCGTCGTCCTGCCCACCGCGCGCGCCGGATCGAATCGAGCCCTCTACGTCGTCGACGACGGCCGAGTGTCCGTGGATGGGCACGAGCTTGCCCAGGGCACGGGCGCGCAACTCGTCGTCGACCGAGAGGTCACGCTCGCGGCCGGCGATCGACCCACCGAGCTTCTGGTCTTGCAGGGTCGCCCCATCGGCGAACCCGTCGTGCAGTACGGCCCGTTCGTGATGAACTCACCCGAGCAAATCCAGCAAGCGATCGTCGACTATCGGCGTACCGGTTTCGGCGGGTGGCCGTGGGAGTCGGACGGACCCGTACACGCCCGCGACGACGGGCGATTCGCCGTGCATGCAGACGGCAAGAGCGAGAGCGCATCGTAACCGTCGCTACCGGGCGCGCACCCCACCGCCAGGCGATTCTTGTTAGCGTACGTCCATGCGACGTGCGTTGGTTCCCTTGTTCGCTTCGGGTTTGGTCTTCGCGTGCGGCGACGACGGGGGCTCGGATGGGGAGACCAGCGTCGTCGCCACCGAGACGAGCACCGCCGCCGATGACGACGATGACGACGATGACGACGACAGCGATGATGACGACGACGATGACGCCGACGGCACCGCTGGCGACGACGACGACGACAACGGCGATGACGACGATGATGACGACGCCACCGACAGCGGCGGACCGATGGGAGGGCCAGCCGGAAGCTGTGGTATGGGCGGCACCAAGAACGAGGTCGTCCAGATCACCCTCGACTCGCCCGAGCGCTGGTACCTGATCGGCGCCCCTGACACAGACGAGCCCCTACCGCTGGTGCTCGCGTTTCACGGCGACGAGGGCGACCCATTCATGTCGACCCGCTACATCTGGGGCAGCTGGTGGGAGCAGAACAACCCGCCGTTCATCGTCGTGATGACCAAGTGCCCCGGCTGCACCAGCTGGTACCAAGGTGATACGAGCGCGAACGCCGACTACGTCTGGGACGTGCTGGCCGACGTTGCGAGCAATCACAACGTCGACGTCAGCCGGATCTACGCGGTCGGTTTTTCCGGCGGCAGCGAGTTCCTCGCGATTCACGGCTGGGAGTTTCAAGACGTGTTTGCGGGCATTCAGTGGACGTGCGGCGGTGGGGCGTACACGCCCTACATGCCCCCCTCGCGCCCAGACTGCAAAGTCCACGGCCGCATCGTGATCTCGGCCGACGACTTCCTGTGGGACGGCTCGCAGCAGCTCCTGGCGCGCCTGCAGAACGAAGGCCATCCGCACGAGTTCGTCGAGGCGCAATGCAACGGCCACTGCTGCGATACCGAGGATCACAATGCAGGTGCGTGGGCGTGGTTTCAGACCGTGACCAAGTGCGCGTCCGAAGTGCCGGGCATGTGCGCCGAGCTCAGCGATCTGCCTCCGGCCCCGGCTCACGTCGCGCCGGGTCTCGCCGCGGTGCCGAGTCCCGTGGGCGTCGATTCCACCGAGCATTCGCTGCCGACGGTCGCCGCTCCCAGTTTTGCCGCAGCGCGCGATCACTTCGACCGCGTGATCGGTGACCTCGCGCCCTCGACCATGTCGACCGAAGAACGAGAGGTCGCCTTCCGCGAAGCGATGGCCGCCTACGACTCGATGCTCGCCGCGGCACATCTCCACGGAGACACTGCCCACGCCCAGCTGCGCGCGCGCTACCCCGAGCTGCGGGCGCTCATGGCCGAGCTGCGGTCACCCGCAATCACGCCCCGCTGATCACACAAGCGGGAAGGTTCCCGGACATACGGAAACTCCCCCGCCGCTGACGGGTGGGTCGGTTCACGATGTCCCCCCAACAACGCACGACCCTCCTACTGACGACTCTGCTCCCCTTGGGTGTCTGCTGTGACGCGGGCACGAGGGAGGCGGAGGGACTTCCCGTCAGCCCCATCTGCGGCGAGCTTCCTCCCAAGCTCGAGCCCATCCCTGGCCTCACGAGTGCCCTCGCCGTTCATGCAGTCATGCACGGCGAGCTGGACTTCGATGGCCCACCGACGCAGCCCATCGACGACATCCGCTTCCGCCTGGGCTCGATGCCCCTGTCGTGCGCGCAGGGATTCCAATCAGCCTCAGCACAAGCCGACGACTGGGGCCTTGCGTTCTCTGTTCCCCGACCGCTCGAGCCCGGAACGTACCCTCTCGCCGAAACGCTCTTCATCGAGTCTTTCACGGCACCATTGGGGTACGCTGGCGAGTGGTTTCATCCGTACGCCGGGACGCTCGAGATCATCGACGTCGACGACGAGGGCTGCGTCGTTGGGGCGCTCCACGACGTCGACGCCGAGCTGACCCGCGGTGCCGTGATCGAGGGCGCCTTCGTGGCCACACCGTGCCAATCCGAGTGCGCTCGCATTGCCGACCGCTCCTGCCATAGCTGACCCTGGCGGCCCATCACCCGCCGTTCGCCTGCACCGTAGGGACCCGGACATCCTCGCGACGCGTGGGCGACGTTCCGAACATTCGCGTGAACGCGACGGTGAAGGCGCTTGGACTCGCGTAGCCCACGGCGCTGGCAACCTCGCCAACGCTCGTGCCGCCTTCGAGCAAGCGCAGGGCGTGGAACAGTCGCAGCCGTCGTCGCCACAGCCCAACCCCGATGCCGGTCTGCGCAAGGAAGGCCCGCTCCACCGTGCGCAGGCTGCCTCCAACTTGTCGGGCCAGCTCCGCGAGCGGCGTCCGATCGGAAGGGTCGGCGTGCATGCGCTCGGCGAGTCGACGCGCGCGCGGGTCGGCCGGCATCGGCAAGTGCAGCGACACGTCCGGCATGTCGACGAGCTGATCGAGCAAGACGTCGACAATCCGCGCGTGGCGGTCATCGGTACGGTCGAGTCGGCCCTGCCCGCACGCGAACACGATGAGCTCGCGCAGCAGCGGATTGATCGCGACCGTGCGGGTCGTCGTGGCGTCCGGCAGCGCCCCGGGGGCGATGTAGAGCGTGCACACCGTGACCGGTCCCCACATCGCCTCACCGTGCTGCGCTCCGGCGGGAATCCACACCGCGCAGTCTGGCGGCACGAGGGCGGTGGCCTCCTGCGTGCTCACCTCGAGGTGGCCCTGCAGCGCGAAGGTCAGCTGATGCCAGGCATGGTCATGCGGCGGCAGCCGATGGTCGTGCAGGAAGGTAATCGGCTCCGTTCGAACCCAGACCGGGCCGTCGGGAAACGCTTGTCGCATTTTCGACGATCATTGTCGAATCATCGAATGGCTGTCAAACGAAGCCCAGGCTAGGTTCGTCGGCGTGTCCAGCCTTGCCCACTTCGCCATCAACGCCGACGACGTTTCCCGCGCGCGCAGCTTCTACGAAGCCGTGTTCGGCTGGAGCTTCGCTGCCTGGGGACCGCCGGATTTCTATCAAATCGAAACCGGGGCCGAGGCGCCCGTACGCGGGGCGCTTCAGAAGCGTCGCAATCTCTCGCCCGACGAGCGCACGATCGGCTTCGAGTGCACGCTGTCGGTCGACGATCTCGACGCGGTCGAGCAAGCGGTGGTCGCCAACGGCGGCTCCATCGCCCTGCCCCGTTCGGTCATCGGCGGGGTCGGCACCCTGATGTTCTTTCGCGACACCGAGGGCAACGTCTTCGGCGCGATGCAGTACGACGCATCCGCCAAGTGAGCCGAACCGCTCAGCGCCCGCGGCTGCCGGACTTGCCGTTGCCCTGCCGCTCGAGCCGTCGCGCGATTCGGGCCTGGTCCGCCGCATCCTCCGCGTGACCGCGCTCGGCAAGTAGCTCGGCAAGGTTCGCACGACCCGAAGCCGTGCCGCCGATCTCGCGCTCCAAGATGTCCACCAGCGTCGTCAGATGCATCTGCGATCTCAGTACCGTCGCGCTGCGGCACGCGCCACGTCGATCGTGTTCAGGCCCTTCCGCGATTCCGTAGTGGTTTCGCGGATCGGAGATCGCCTCGATCGATCATTTTTTGGGAGCGATCCCGGGATCGTCCCTGATCCGGCCGTGGGTGTTAGCATCCGACCCATGAAGAGGGTCTTCGCGGGGGCTTGTTTTGTTGCGGTTGGACTGTTGAGCGGGAGCGCGCAGGCGCACTTCATCCTGACGAGTCCTTCTTCGATGACCGAGCAGGACAACCTCGGCAATCCGCAGAAAACGGCGCCCTGCGGTGGCGACGCGACGCTGACCGGGGAGATCAGCCAGTTCAACGCCGGCGACACGATCACCATCTCGATCGACGAGACGATCTACCACCCGGGTCACTACCGCGTGGCGCTTGCGATCAACGATCCGAGCGAGCTCCCGGACGCTCCTCCGGTCACCCCTGGGCCCGGCGACGAGTGTGCCGAGACGGTGATTCAGGACCCCGCGGTCTACCCGGTTCTCGCCGACGGGATGATCCCGCACGACGCTCCCTTTGCGGGACCGCAGTCGTTCGAGGTCACGCTACCGGACGACGTCGAGTGCGAGAACTGCACGCTGCAGGTGATCCAGTACATGCGCCAGCACGGAGCTCCGTGCTTCTACTACCACTGTGCCGAGATCGCGATCGCGGCAGACCCGAGCCAAGCCGACACCGGCGACGACGACGATGACGACGCCACGACGGGTGGCGCCGCCGACAGCTCAGGCGACGGCACCGACCCCACCGCGGACGACGATGACGACGACGCGCCCGGGGACGACGATGACGACGACGACGCACCTGGTGGCGACGACGACGACGATGACGACGACGACGATCCAACCGCCGCCGGAAGCGAAGGCAGCGGGGGAGACGGCGGAGCCAACGACGACTCGGACTCGGGCTGTGCGTGCGGCGTCGAGCAACCGACCCGAGGGGCTCCGGTGGCGCTCCTGCTCACCGCCCTCGGCTTGATCGCCCGGCGCCGTCGCTGACAACGGCGCTTAGGGCAGGCGCGCAAAGCACTGACGGTCCCCGAGCTGAAGGTCGGGGTTTTCGAGGTCGCCGAACGTGTGGCCTGCAATGACCGGTCCGAACGGGCCCATTGCGACCGCGTCACCGCCGTCCGTGATCATCGTGCCCCACTGCTCGGTCCCGAGCACGGTGCCGTCCATCGGATCGAAGCGTCGCTCGTAGATGTCGACCTGGCCGACGATGGTCCCGAGGTCTCCCGCGGTGCTCCCGACGACGAGCAGGTCACCGTTGTCGTCGAACACCACCCCGTTCGTCTCGTCCGCCGACAGCTCGCCCGGAGCACTGGGCACGATTTCCTGCATCCAGACCTCACCCGCCGGCCCGTAGCGCGCCACCCAGCCGTCGGGGTCCTGCAGTGGGATGCCCATGAAGTCGATGAAGTTGAGCGTGGTGCCCGTGACGTACGCATCACCGCCCGCGTCGACGGTGACGTGGGTCGCCTCGTCGTCGTTGGCCGTGCCCCACTGGAAGCGACGCGTCGCATCCTCGACCAGGCTCGCGTCGAACATGGTGACGAACGCATCCGATCCCCCGGCGCTGGCCCCTTCGAGCGCTCCCGACGTCCAGCCAGCGAGGTGTACGTTGTCGGCACTGTCGACCGCCACTGCAGTCGCGCGCTCGACGGTGCCGTTTCCAACGCCGAGCTCTGCGGTGTAGAGCGGAGCGGCCGGTGGCGAAGTGGGGTCGGCCCCCTGCGGTGCGAACGTCTGGACCACCGCATCAGCGGCGGGCGTCTGTCCCGCGACGATGATGTTGTCGCCGCTGTCGACTGCGACGACGTAGGCCGCGATCCCGAGGTCATACGACCACAGCAGATTGCCGTCGGGGTCGTACTTGCGAAGAAGCTGCCCGTCCGAGAACCCGATGACGACGATGTTGTCCTCGCTGTCGACGGTGACGTCGTTGAACGCCGCGCCGCCCCCGTACACCTGCACAAACCACAGCGGGGTCCCATCGGCCCCGACCTTGTGAAGGTAGCCGGGCTGCGAACCGGCGGGGGCGTCGCCCACGAAGTCGCCGAACGTGCGACCGACGATCACCGCGTCGCCCAGGCTATCGACCGCCACGCCGGCGACGAAGTCGTTGCCGACGTTGCCGTATTGGTAGATCACCGGCTCGAGATTGGGGCTGCCGGTGTCGCCCGAGTCACTCGAGTCCCCCGAGTCCCCCGAGTCCCCCGAGTCACCCGAGTCACCCGAGTCACCCGAGTCAGTTCCCCCTGTGGTTCCCGAGTCGCTTCCCCCCGTGCTTCCCGAGTCGCTGCCCCCCGAGTCACCGGAATCACTGTCGCCACCGCTGGACTCGCTGGCCGCACCCGTGCTCGCGGCGCTCGTCGAGCCCCCGCCAGAGGACCCGGCACCATCCGAGCTGGAGCCCCCGCCACCGGAGGTCGTCATCGGCACGTCGGTGGTCATACCGCTGGAGGAATCGCCCATGGTGTCCTCGTCACACGCGACCAGCGTGAGCGCGATTGCGAGACAGGAGCGGTGGAACGCGGGGGTCAAATCAGGCACGAGCGGGCTGTTCCCGCGCCGCCGCCAGCGTTCCGAACTTTATTCTCGGGCGGGATGGATCGCCCCGGAGGGGCGAATTTCTCGCGCTACCATGGAACCGCGGGCGGTCACCCCGACACTGACCGGTAGGGAGTGGGTTGATGCGCAGGTTGTGGTTATCGATATGCATCTCGGCGCTGGCGTGCGGTGACGACACGCCGGCCGCGGAACAAGGCGGCTCCACCGGCGCGGCCGAGACGGGCGACGCGACGACCGGCGCGATCGACAGCACCAGCGACGGTGGCCTCGACGAGTCGAGTGGTGACGACACGACCGGCACGACCGGCGGCGAGCCGCTCACGCGTATCGAACAGGTCCTGCAAGACGTCTCGATCGGCATGTACGAGTGCCCCGACCGCGTCTGGCCCGGGCCCGTTCTCGACAACTACCGTTCCCGACAGCTGCTGTTCGCCAGCGAATCCGAAGACACGGCGTGGCTTTGGAACGACCAGGTCGCCGACACGGGTGACCCCCCGCGCGTCACCATGGGGCCGCTGAGCAGCCTGCCGCCAGAATGGACGGCGACGTTCAACGTCAGCTCGATCAACGGTATTCCCACCGTCGGCATCTCGATGGACAACACGCTGGCGCCCGAGGACGAAGACGTCTACGTCGACTTTGCCTCGGTCCTCGCGTTTCACGAGGGCTTTCACTTTCTCAGCGGACAAGACACATGGGCCGTGGGGGTTGGGTCCCGGTCCCTGCCCTACCCGGAGCCCTGGGAGCCGCGCTACGTGCGGGCGGAGCTCATCGCGGCGCTGCGAGCGATGCTCGAAGATGGCGACGGCCCCGAGCGCGCGCGTTACTGGCAAGACCAGTGGCTCGCGGACTTTCCGGACGAGGTCGCGGACGCAAGTCCCTACGACGTCACGGAGGGCTCGGCCGAGTACGCCGCGATCATCTCGACCGCGCTGGCCAAGCTCGGCTGCGACGCCGAGGACACGGCCATCATCGACGAGGCGGTCGCCCACCTCGACGACGGCTTTGTCGGCACCGGCTTCACCGGCGGACGGGAGTTCTACGACACCGGTGTGCTCGCGGGATTGCTGCTGCGCCAAGATGGAATCGACGGCTGGGAAGCCACCACCGAGACCGGCGATACGCCCACCGAGCAGCTGCTCGCGGGCGCCAGCGCAGATCCCCAGGAAGAGAACGGCGACCTGCGAGCGGAGGTCGAAGCGGCCGTCGAGGCGCGCAACACGATGGTCGGAATGGAGATCGACCCAATGCTCGCCGACCTCCAGAGCTCGGATGCCTATCGCATGGTCATCGACTTCGCGTGGCTGCAGGGATCGTTCTCGCTGGGCGGCTTCTACTACCTCGCCGACGACCCCATGCAGCCCGAGGTTTGGCTGACCCTCGGTGGTCTGTTTGTGACCTCTGGCGGCGAAACGATCGAGCTCACCGGCGAAACGTCGCTGATGTTCGTGGATACGCCGTGCTCGGCCACCACGTCGATCGTGCTCACCCTGCCGGTCGAGGACGTCGACGTCGCTGGGGGCACGGCCACGAGTACGGCCGCCACCGCTGCGTTCGACAACCTGGAGGTCGAGGTCGCGACGGATGGCGACGGTCTCGAGTGGTTGTGTCCAGTTGCGTCCGGAGGCGCGGAGGCCCCGCCGCCTACGCCTCCGCTCGAGTCACCGACGGCAGCGCTGCATGTCGTTCCGCTCCCCGACGGACGCTTCCTCGCCCGCCCCTGACCTCACGCGAATTTCGTTCGACGGATTCGCGCGCCTGGGGCCATGTAGGGGCGTGGGATTTGTTGGGTTGTCGTGGGTGCCGCGTCGCGCGGTGTTCGGTGTGCTGTGGACCACGCTCGCGCTCGGCTGCGAGGTGACCACGCCGTCCGGTGAGGCCGAAGGTCTATCGTCCCCACGGATCAACAACGGCGACGAAGCCACGGCGTGTCAGTGGCCGAGCACGGTGGCGCTGCTGCGGCAGCCGACCGAGCCGTTCTGCTCCGGCACGCTGATTCATCCGCGCTTCGTCCTGACCGCCGCGCACTGCATCACCCAGGGCCAGGTCCCGGTCGAGATCGGGTTTGGCGAGGACGGGTATGCACCCGAGCGCACCGTCGATGTGGCCGGATGCACCCTGCACCCCGAGTTCGGCGGTGGCCTCGACGCCGACCTTGCCGTCTGCGAGCTGGCCCAGCCGGTCGACGACGTCCAGGTCGTCCCCATCATCATGGGCTGCGAGCAGGACGTTCTGCAGCCCGACACCGAGGTCCTCATCGCGGGCTACGGCAACGTGCAGACCACCTACTACGAAAATGGGGCGGTGGATAGCTACGGCATCGGACCCAAGCGCTGGGTGACCCAATCGATCTTCCAGATTCGCAACGACGCCCAGGAGGTCGACATGATCGGGGTGGACGAGCTGTCGGGCGGTTGCCACGGCGACTCGGGCGGCCCTGCCTTCATCCAGCTGGAGGACGGCACCTGGCGGGTGTTCGGTGTGGCTCAGAGCGCGTTCTCGGGACCGGGCGCGCCCTTCGGGGGCGGAGGATTCATCGACCCCGGCACCAGCGACGGAGGTCCTTCGACCAGCGGTGGCGGCGGTGGCTTCATCGATCCGGGTACCACCGACGGCGGCGGTGGCTTCATCGATCCGTCGACCACCGACGACGGCGGTTTCATCGAGCCCCCGACCGACGATGGCAGCTTCATCGATCCGTCCGCCGACGGCGGCGAGCCGATCGACGTGTGCGGCTGGGGCACGACCTACTCTTTGATCGCCCCGCAGATGGCCTGGGTGGAGAGTGTGATCGGCGAAGACGTCTCGGCCTGCTTTTCCACCGACGGCGAGTGGGACCCCGGCCCTGGCTGCGCCGAGTTTCCGATGCAGCTCGACCAGTCCGTGGGGGCCTGGGCCAACGGATGCGCCGGCGAGATCGGAGGTGAGCCCCAGTGTGGAGCGCTCAACGGCAGTTCGGACACCGGGACATCCACGGACACGGGAGCCGTCACAGACACCGGTCAGGCCACCGACGAAGGCGGTCCGAGCGACGACACCGGGCTGCCAGCCGACGACACCGGCGCGCCCGGCGACGAGGGCTCGCCGCCGCCGCTGTCCGACGACGGTACCGCGGGCGACGACTCCGACGGATCATCCGACGCGGGCGCGATGGAGGATGGCGACGGTGGATGCAGCTGCCGCACCGGCGACGACGAGCCCCCCAACGCAGCGCTCGTGCTGCTTGCGCTGGTAGGCCTGGCGCGTCGACGTCGCGCTACTTGAGCCGGCGCTGCAGCGTCTGGGTGCCGTTCTCGGCCCAGTAGATCTCGTCGCACCCGAGCGCGAGACCCCACGGATTGTTCGTCGTCACCAAGCTCTCGACGGGACCCGACCCGTCTTTGGGAACGCGGCCGACGGTGTCGGCCGACGACCCCGTGTAGTAGGCATGCGTCTCGTCGAGGTCGACGTTCCAGATGTTGCCGAGCTCCGCACCGAGGTTCTGCACGCCCTGGTTGGTGCCGAGCTTGTCGGCCCGGGAGAGCTGCCCGTTCGCGCCGTAGAACAGCCCGTCGTCGTCCACCGCGATCGCGCTCAGCCCCGCCGCGGTCACCACGATCTCGCCTCCTTTGTCCACGCCGGCCTCGTCCAGCGCGATCCGAAGCACGGCGCCGACCTCGTTGTCGATGAAGAACACGTGCGCGTCGTCCACCGCCACGCCGAACGGATTTTCGCTCTCTGCCACGAGCTCGGCGCCATCCTGGTCGCCCAGGTCCTTGGCCGCCCGCCAGACGCCGCCGGAGTTGCGCATCGAGAAGTAGACGTGCGTGTCGTCGACAGCGATGCCGCCGAAACCGGCCTCGCCACCGGGCACGACCGACACCAGGTCCACGGTCGCGTTTTGCACCGACACGCGACGAATCGTCGATCCACCCCAGTCGAGGAAATACACGTCCGTATCGTCCGAAGCGATGCGCGTCACGAACGAGTTCTCCGGCACGGCCACGAGCTCTTGATCGATGCCCATCGCGGGCTCGGCCAGCATCAACGAGCGGCCGAAGCCGGTGGACCACACGACCTGATCGCCCACCACCGCAACGCCGATCGCCTCCGAGTTCTGCGGCGGGTCGGCACCGATGAGCTCCGCGGCGCAGTCGTCGTCCTGGCATGCATCGGGACAATCTGCGGAGCAACACAGCATGGGCCCGCCCGAAGAGCTCCCACCGTCGCTCGAGCCTCCATCCGAGGAGTCCCCTTCGCTCGCCCCGGTGCTATCGCTCGTCGACGTGTCCGGGTCGACGGACATCGTAGTCGTCGAGTCGACCGACGATCCGGTCGTTCCCGTATCCGGGTCGGGCGTGGGACCCCCGGTCGTGTCCTCGGGCTCACCGGTCGACGTCGGCGTCTCGGTGTCCTCGACCGACGGCACGCACGTTCCAGCCAGGCCATCCGGCGCGAGCTCGCCGTACTGCTGCCCCGAGTCGCAGTCGTCCGAAGGAAAGCTGCAGAACCCCGTCGCCGCCTGGCAGACGCCCGCCGCGCCATCCTGCTCGCACTGCGAGTCCTGCTCGCACGCGAACGTGGAGCCGCACGCTGCGGCCGCCCAGCCCAGCCCAAACGCCAGCGTCGCCAACACCCCTCGCACGCGTGGCAGGGTACTACGACGACACACGCACCGTGGTACACCGACGGGGCCCGATGCGTTTGTCGAACCTCTCGGTCCTCGTGACGGCCGCTGCGGTGGGTCTCGCACCGGTGGTCTCGCAGGCGGCCCCCGCCGAGGACGCTGCGGGATCCCCGGACGAAGCCTTCGAGCGCGCCGAGGCGCTGCGCCTGGAGGCGATCGAGGCTTACAACGCGGGCGATCTCGAGACGACGCTCGAGAAGTTCAAGGCGGCGTACGACGTCGACCCGTCCCCGGCGTTCCTGTTCAACATCGGACGGGTCTACGAGGAGATGGGGGAGCTCGAGCGTGCACTCGACTACTACGAGAAGTTCGCTCGCCAGCCGCGACTGCGACTCGAAGAGCGCGAGCAGGCCGCAGAGCGGATCGAGGTGCTGCGTAAGCTCGTCTCACCCGATGAGCCGGCGCCGGGCGAAGGCGGCTCGCCGACCACCGATGACCCTCCGGCGCCGGTGGGCGAGGAGCAGGACCGCGCTGCCGTGGGCCCGAGTCGACCGCTCATCGTCGCGGGGGCAAGCCTGCTCGGCGTCGGAGCAGCGCTGGCTTTGGGCGGTGGACTCGGACTGGGCTTCGCCGCGCGCGACCGCAGCGATCGCGTCGACGCCGTCACGCCTGGCAACAACCCGGAGGGCCTGACGCTGTCCGAGCTCGAAGACCTCGACGCGCAGGGCCGCACGTTCGAGGTCTGGCAGATCGTGACGGCGGCAGGCGGGGGCGCAGTCGCGGTGACCGGCGCGGTATTGCTCGGCGTTGGCTTGGCCCGACGCGGCAAGGCCAAAGCAAGCGCAGCCGTGCGACCGGTGTTCGGCCGTGGCTTCGCGGGTGCGTCGATTCGAACGCGCTTCTGACCCGCCGTTCGACGTTCGGACCCCGATCCCACAAGGTGTGTAACCGGAGCACCAGGCGTGCATACGGCGGAGCAGGGGGCGCCGGGTGGTACGGTCGATTTCGGGATGAACGGCGGCGGCGAGGTGCAGCTGGGCAAGTACTCGCTGGTCCGCCGCCTCGCCGTCGGCGGAATGGCAGAGCTGTTCCTGGCGCGCTGCAGTGGGTCCTACGGCTTCGAAAAGCTGGTCGTCCTCAAGCGGATCTTGCCCAGCTTCGCCGAGACTCCGGCGTTCACCCAGATGTTCCTCGCCGAGGCCCGACTGGCGGCGGGCCTGGACCACCCCAACATCGCTCACGTCTTCGACTTCGGCGAGTACGACGGCGCGCTCTACTTCACGATGGAGTACGTCCGTGGTCGCGACGTCCGGCAGCTCGTCCGCGCCGCACGTGACCGGGGCAAGCCCCTGCCGCTGGCCGTCGTCATTCACGTCATCGTCGGCATGCTCGCGGGGCTGCACCACGCGCACGAGCACTGCGACCCTCGAGGACGCCCACTCGAAATCGTGCACCGAGACATCTCGCCCGCCAACGTGCTCGTGACCTACGAGGGTGACGTCAAGCTCGTGGACTTCGGCATCGCCAAGGCGGCGGCACTCGGCCCTGCCACGGTTGGCGGCTCACTCAAGGGCAAGATCGCGTACATGTCGCCCGAGCAGTGCCGAGGCGAGGCACTCGACCGGCGCAGCGACCTGTTTTCGATCGGGACCCTGCTGTGGGAGCTGACGGTGGGTAAGCGTCTGTTCGGCGGCAGCGTCACCAACGAGCTGACCACGCTGCGCACGATCGACGAGGCCAAGATTCCGCGACCGAGCGACCTGGCGACCGGCTACCCGATCGAGCTCGAGGCAATCGTGCTCCGGGCGCTCGCGCGCGCTCCGACCGACCGATTTCAGACGGCGCTCGAGTTTCGCGTCGAGCTGGAGGCGTTCGCCCGCGAGGCTCGACTGCCGCTGTCCTCCGCGACGACGGCCGCGTTCATGGGCGAGCTGTTCCCGCCCGAGTCGCGGGAAGATCCGGCCGCGGCGCCCGACGATGGCGGGACGGCAGCCAGCCCCCACCGCCGTCCGTCTGCGACGCACACGCTGCCCGGCGACGAGCTGACCAAACCGGAGCGGTCCGCCCCGATTCCGATCGATGCGGCCATCTCCGACGTGCAGCCGGTCCGTTCTCAGCGGGCGCTGCCGATTGCGCTGGGGCTGGCTGTCGTGGCGCTGGTGTCGGCCGGCGCGTTCGCCTTGCTCGGCCGGGATCGAGCCCCGACACCGGAGCCGCTGCAACCCGCCGAGGCTTCGGTTGCGCCGCAGCCGACCGAGCCTGAGCCGGCGCCCACCGAGAACATCGAGCACGAGACGGCCGAGCCTGCACCCGAGCCTGAACCCGAGCCTGAACCGGCCCCCGAGGCATCCGCCGCGACTCCGCCGCCGAAGACGAAGAAGCGCAAGAAAGCCGCGAAGCCCAAACCGGTCGAGGCCGCCAAGCCCGAACCCGAACCCGAACCCGAACCCAAGCCCGAACCCAAGCCCAAACCCAAGCCCAAAGCCGCGCCCGACGACCCGTTCATGAAGCCCGACCCGAACCGACGCCGCGGCGGGAAGTTCCTCTAGGCCATCTCCACGGACATGCGGAAACGCCGATGTCCGGCTGGTGCCGGCTACAGCCGGTTGTCCAGCGGCACGCCGTAGACATAATCGGTCGACTCGACCATCACGTGGCAGTCGACGCAGAAGCCGACCTGTCCCTGGTGGCTCACGGTGCCCTCGTTGACGCGCGCCCAGAACCAGTCGCCGCCCTCGGGGTTGTACCCGGGCGGGCCCTTGTACATGACCGTGAAGCCGATGACCTCGCCAGCGTCGTCGAAGTGTTCTTTGAGGAACATCGAGCCCTCGATGAAGCCGACGTTCTGATCGGTGCGCTCAGGATCGATCGTCAGAAACAGCTGGACGTTCTCGGGCGCGGCGAAGTAGTTGATGGTCGCTGCGTCGCCGTGCGTCCCCAGCTCGGGCATCGCGTTGACGCGCTGGAGCTCGGACGCGTAGTCGAACGCGCGATCCAGGATCGTCTGTGCATCCACCCCGTCGTCCGTAGGGCCCTCCTCGGACTCACCATCGGCGGGCATGGCCCCATCTTCATCGGCGTCGGCCCGTTCGGCACGCTCGGGTGAGACGCAGCCCACGAGGGCGACGGATGCGATCGATACGATGGCTCCGCTCGCCCTCATGGCTCCACCATCTGGACCTCGATGAGGTCGAAGAGCAGCTCGTCCGGGCTCGTCTCGCGAAAGTAGGGCTCGTGCGCCGAGTTCTGGGCGACGACGGAAAGCGGAAACGTACCCGGGGTCGACGCACCGACGATCCCGCCCTCGACCACCAAACGTGAGACCGGAGTCTGCGAAGGAAAGCCCGTCGACTCGTAGTTGAAGTTGCAGTCCGGCAAGCACTCCGGAATCTGCCGGTCGAAGAACACGTGCACGTGCCCCTGCCGCGGCGCGGTCAGCTCGTCGGTGGGGACGAGCCCCGGATTGACCAGCGCAAAGTTGAGGGTGACGACCTCGATCTCCAGCTCGTCGCCCTCACCGATCTGGATCTCCGTTCCCGGCGCTGGCTGAAGAAACGCGACGTGCTCGTTGCCGTCGTCGATCCAAAAGGCGCTCACGAGACGCGCTTGTTCGTTGGGGTAGGCCGTGCCGTCGTTTTGACGCGCGATGACCTCCACGCGGTGCAGACCCGGCGCGCTCGGCAGGGTCTGTGCATCGGTCTGCACGCGCCCCTCGAGGTCACCGGAGGTGATGGTCTGGACGACCTGTCCGTCGATGAGAACGTCGACGTGGCCCTCGCCGCGCACGTTGTCGCCACCGGGGTCCCCCAGCTCGAGGCCCTCGCCGCCCACCACGATCGGGAACTGGGTGTTGCTCCCCGCCGGAAACACCTGAAGCAGCTCGGGTCCGAGAATCTCGACGCTTGGACCGAGCAGCGTCGTGCCGTCGCTACAGACGTCGATGATGCAGGTCTGGCCGAGCGCGCAGTCGGAGTTCTTCTCGCACGGGTAGGTCGCCTCGAGCTGAGGATCGACCTCGGCCGTGTAGCAGGCCGCCATCATCGAGGCGGCGACGACGATCGACCGTGGCACAGACATACCCCGCGGGGAGGATAGACCTCCCGCCGTCTTTCGTCACCGCACGCTGAAGCTCGGCGAGACGTGCACCACCTGCGGCAGCATCTTCGCGGGGCGAACTCCCATCAGACGCTTGCACGTGCGGGTGAGGTGGGCCGAGTCGGAAAAACCGGCGGCGTGAGCGGCCTGGGTGAGGTTGGCGCCGCTGAACACCGCATGCCGGATCGCCCCCTGCAGGCGAAACCACGTCCGCCAGGTTCTCGGCGGAATCCCGAGGGTGTCGGTCATGAGGTGGGTCAGCCGACTGCTCGACAAGCCCACGCGGCCGGCGAGCTCGGGCACAGCGAGGTCGTCCGACTGCATGAGGTCGAGCGCCCGAAGCAGCCGCCCGTCCACGCGGTACTCGGGTGTCTCGATCGCGTCACCGAGCGCCTCACGCACGTCGTCCTGGCCGGGCACGAAGCCCTCCCACGTTCGCGCGAGCCGCTGCACGTCCCGCCACCCGTAGCGCCGCGTGTCGAGATACGCGACCCCGGCAAACGGGTCCTCGAGCGAGAGCAACCGGTGGGGCACATTGGCCGGGATCGCCATGCTCTTGACCGCGTAGACGCGACCGTCGACCTCGACGCGCGCGCGTCCCAGCAACACGGTGTGGCTGGGCGGGCAGCGCTCGAACAGCGGCACCCCAGCGGTTTTGGCGCAACTCAACGCGACGTGGGGTCCTAGGGCCAGGACCGTCGACGTCTCCAGGCTCGCCACGGCTCCAGGATGAGATACGCAGCAGCTCGGTTCAAGCGGGGCGCTCCCGCATGCGCCATGCTCCTACCCGTGTCCGACGCCGAATCATCGATCCGAGGGTTCAAGACCACGTTCACGGTGGTGGGGGTGATCTACGCGCTGATGGCGTCCACGTACTTGGTGCAGGGTCCGGAGGTGCTGCTCGAGTTCGGCGTCGACGAGGAGCTCGTCGCCGAGCCGATCCTGCGGGACTTCTTCTCCTTCTTCTACCAGCTGATGGCCTTCATCGGCGTGCTCACGGTCGTGTGCGGGCACGTGGCCCGCGAGCGCAGGACCCAGATGATCGCTGCCGGTGCCTTCACCATCGCCAACGTGTTCTTCATGCTGCGCGACCTGTCGACGTCCGACAGCTCGATGGGCAACAGCCTCTACGAGGGCGACAAGACGCTGGTCTTCGTCGCGATCAACCTGACCCTCGTCCTGATCTTCGGGTCGTTCCTGGTCCGCGGGCTGCGGCAGCGTCAGGCGTGACTCCAGACCGCGAGCTCGTTGCCGCTGGGATCGGCGAAGTGAAAGCGACGCCCGCCGGGAAAGTCGAAGATCGGCTTGACGATGGAGCCACCCGCCTCCGTGACCGCGGCCAGGGTCGCGTCGAGGTCCGCGGAGAAGAGGATGACCAGGGGTCCACCGGTTCCCGTGGGCTCTCCCTGGGCAAGGCCGCCGACCTCGCGCTCCTTGCCCACGATGCCGGCGTACGCGGGTCCGTAGTCGCGAAACTCCCAGCCGAACGCCGCTCCGTAGAACGCCTTGGACCGCTCCAGGTCCCGTGCTGTGATCTCGACGTAGTCGATGCCGTGGTGCTCGTGGGGCGATGAATCGGCCATGACCCTCCCCTACCCGATTGTCGCGGCCGGCCACAACGGTGCCCTGCCACTCTGCTGACAGCGCGATGTCAGCAGACCTGGCTCTGCGACGCCGAGCCCCGTATGGTCGCGCCCGTGCAAGACGGCTTGGTCGAGATCGCAGACGGCTTCTGGAACATCCGGGGCAGCTTCAAGGTGCTCGGCATGCTCGATCTCGGCACGCAGAGCTCGCTCGTACGCCTGAAGTCGGGTCGCTTCGTTCTGCTCGACTGCGTGCCCCTCGAGCCCGGCGTCGACACGGAGATCCGACGACTCACCGACGATGGCACGAAGCTCGAAGCGATCATCAACCTGCATCCGTTCCACACGCTGCACGTCAAGAAGGTCGCCGAGGCATTCCCAGAGGCAACCTTGTACGGGACGGCGCGGCACCACACCAAGCGCTCCGCACTGACCTGGGCATCAGAGAAGACGGAGACCGCCGAGTTCGCGGAGCGCTACGCCGAGGACTTCGACTTTTTGATCCCGCGCGGCGTCGACTTCATCCCGGACAACGAAAATCTGCACTTCTCGTCGGTACTCGCGATTCATCGGGCCACCAAGACCCTGCACGTCGACGACACCATCAACTACGTCGCGCTGCCGTTCGTGAAGAAGCTGAACTTTCACCCGTCGCTGGGCGGGGTCCTCGAGCGTCGCAAGGACGCTGCGGCCGAGTTTCGCGACTGGGCCCGCGAGCTCATCGACCGCTGCAAGACCGTCGAGCACATTTGCACCGCGCACATGCGCCTGCCGGCTCCGGGTCAGTTTTCACCGATCGCGGACGAGCTGGGCCGTGCGCTGCAGCGAGCCGAGAAGAAGCTCGCCAAGCACGAGCAGTCGCTGAGCTGAACTACAGCCAACGGCGAACGCGGCGCTTGTAAGCGAGGTACGCCTCGCCGAACTTACGCTCCAGGTAGGCCTCTTCGTGCACGATCGCGGTGCGCTGGACCGCGAGCGCAGCCAACAGCGCCGCCGGGACGAACCACCCGTTGCCGAGCACGAACCCCAGGCCGACGGTGAACGCCGCGAACCCGAGATACATCGGGTTGCGGGTGAACCGGTAGGGGCCCGCTTCGGTGATCGCCGGCGTCGGTCGCCAGGGCTTGGGGTCCTGGTCCATTCGTTTGAACTGGCCGATTGCGCCGCTGAGCAGCCAGCCCGAAGCGAGCAGCCCCACGCCACCGACGACGTAACGAAGGGGCGCATCGAACCAAACGCCGCGCGGCCACAGCCAGCCCATAACCACCGCGACAACGATCGCCGCCAAGAACACCAGCGGCGGCGGGATCACGACCGCCGCCCCATCGCGCTCCGAGTCTGCCACGGAGCCCATCGTAGGGACGGTCGCCTGCTCAGGGAAGCGCGGCGAAGCGTTCGACGAGAACCGGCATGATGTCGCGCGTCGTGGCCATGATCGTCTCGCGGTACTCCGACTCCGGCGGGTTGTAGCCGGCGAGGAACTGCTCCTGCACGCGGGCGCGAACCTCGTCGGAGGCGTAGCCGTGGTGATGGCCCTGGTTTTCCAGGCGAACGTTGACCAGCGACTGCGCGGCGCCGATGTCGGTCTGGCTGTCGAGCGTGCCGTACTCCATCGTCATCGACAGATAGGTCTTGTCGGCCTTCTCCGCGATCTCGCCGAAGAAGAGGATGAAGTCGCCGGTGATCTCGTAGAAGTCTTCGTTGTTCTCGCCGGTGTCGATCTCGAAGCCCTCGAACACGGCGTCGTTGGCCTCGGGTGTCCCCAGGCCGGGCGCCCCGAACAGGTGCAGTCGTCCCCGCTCCCCGTAGCCGCTGTGGAGGTCCATCAAGAACGACGCCTCGTGTCGCTCGACGAGCTCGGTGAGCATCGTGAGCATCGTGTTCTGCTGCGGCTCGAAGTCCATGCCGCCGTAGTAGACGCCGCTCGGATACGCGTACTGGCCCTGAAGGATCGCCTGCTGCAGCTCGGCGCGATCGTGGCCCAGCGCGAACGAGACCACCTCGGTCAGCGCGTCGTCGACGGTCTCGTCCGTCACGACGTCGGTCGGATTGAGAAACTCGTCGATGTCAGCGTACGGATCGTTGCCGAGCTCGAAAAGGTCGCGCTCGATCGCGAAGTTGCGGTTGAGGTCGACGTTGCTCTCGCTGACCCGCCGGTGATGCCGAAAACCCCACGGATTGACGCTGTGCACGATCAATACGCTCATGGACGTCATGTCGAGGTCGGGGAGGAACTCGGCGACGAACTGATGTTGGACCGCGCTACCGATGAACGCCTCGACGCCGTGCACCCCCGACGACAGCACGAGCAGTTTCTTGGGCTCGACCTGCGCCGGGATGAAGACGGTGTCGATGGTCAGGTCGGCGTCGCTGTCGCTGGGGACCTCGAAGCTCTCGAACGTCACGCCCGAGTAGTGCGTTTGCAGCGCTTCGGCCGTCTCTAGGAAGCGCGTGCGCGATTCGTCGTAGCCAGCAACGAAGTAGTCCTCGGCGCGCGCCTCCGGTTCGATGGGAATCGGCTCCGCCGCCGGCGGAAGATCCGGCACAGCCCCGGTCGAATCGCCCGTCGACGCCTCTTCGGCCTCTGGTTGGTAAGTCGGATCACCGCCGCACGCCAGACAGACGGCCGACGCAGTCACGATGCTCCAGTAGGCCTGTGCGCTCCTCACCTCATGACAATCGTGCGTCACCGGGTGGATCGGTTCGGTCCGGCATCGGGTTTCCCCGCCTTGCGAACGCGATCGACGGGGCGATGGGAATCCGGGCCAGGTCGTTCGACCACACGCCGCAGCCAGCCGGGCTCCGTACGGTGGCTCGACTGGAACTGTCCACCGAGACAGGTACGATGCCGGCCGTCCTCGAGCTGTCCGAGGCGCCACGTGGCCGGGCGGCGAAGGGGTGTATTCTTGGATTCGTGGGTGAGGTGCTCGGCGAGCGAACGGCGCAGGATCAAGTCCTCGTCAGCGTTCGCGGGCATCTCGACGAGCAGCTCGGCCTCGAGCTGCTCGCGGTCCTGGACGCGCACCTCGCCGCCGACGTTACGCGGGTGATGGTAGACCTGAGCGAGCTCGACTCCTACGACATCCTGGGCCGCGAGCAGCTGGCGCGGGCACACACCCGGATCGCCGCGACGACCCGGCGCAGCGCCTTCGTGTCCGAGCACAGCCGGATCCGAGGAATGGTCCTGCTGGCGATGCGCGAGAGTCGTGACCACCAGTGCCGGCCGACCATCAACCGCGAGCAGGCGCAGCAGTGGCTGGATGGCACCCAGTCGTTCATCGAGCAAGCCGCGACCGGGATGAGCAAGGACGAAACCCTATGAGTGGACCGTCACTGCCGCTGCGGGCGATGGTGGAGCTCGCGAACTTCATCGGGCGTCGCACCGAGGGCTACGCCGTACCGTTCTTGGCCACGGTGCTGCAGGAGCACGGGATCCTCGACGGGATGTCTCGGCTCAACGCGCTGGCGGGTTTGATGACCGCCGCCGAGCAGGATCTCGGCGAGCGCGACGCTCACCTCCTCGTGGGCTTCGCGTCGCTGTTCAACGCCTGCGAGTTCTGCTCGGTCGGCCACGTCTATGCCGCGGCTCTGGCCGAGTTCGACGAAACCGGTGGTGTGTTTCCGATCGACGAAGCCGACGTGCGCCGCTGGCTGGACAAGCGAGACCACGAAGTGCTCGGCGAGGCCGAGGCTCGCCTTGCGCCCAAGCGCTACGCCGACTCTCGACGCTGGCTTCGGCGACTCTACGAGCTCAAGTCGGGTGATGCGGCCACCGACAGCGTCGATCGGTTGCTCGTGCGGATCGTCGCGGCTTACGACTGGCTGAACTTCTGCAGCGTAACGCCCGACGACGAGGAGCATGTGCCGCCCTTGTCCAAGCGGGCCAAGGACACAAAGCTGATCGAGCGCTACCGCGCCGCCCGTCACGGTGACGGCGCGTTTTCGATCCCCGGAAAAAAACTCGAGTTGCGATGAGCCAGTCCGACGGCACGTGTCGTCTGGACCCTCGGAACCCATGCGCAATTCGACCACCGTCCGTCGGCGAACGTGTCTGCTCCCCGCCCTGCTCGCGCTCGCCTTGGGCTGCGACGAGGATGGCGGTGGCTGCGAGCTCGATGACTGCCGCAAGTGCCAGGACGCACTCGACCACATGCAGGAGAAGGCCGAGCAGTTCGGATGCAATCCTGGCGTGATGGAAAATGCGCGGGACCGCATCGTCGAGGACTGTGACGGCAAGTCGCCGTACAAGCTCATCGGCATGATCGTCGAGGAGTGCCAGTCCGGCGTCGCGCCGACGGTATCGTGCCGAAACCCGTTCCCGGTCCGGATGGGATTCGACTTCTTCATCGACCCCGCGGCCGCAGACCTCTATCCCGACGGCGTGCGGTTTCGGGTGCGCTTCTTCGATCCCGACGCCAACGTGGCAGAAAACGGCGAGTTCATCGTCGAGGTGGGCGAGACTCACCGCTTCGAGCACGAAGTGTTCAATGAAGGGTCGATCTTCATCCAGACCACCGATCCGGACGACCCGGAAGGCGAGCTCGCGTTCAACGAAGCTCAGGTGTTCGTCAAAGAGACCGACGAGCAGTGGCAGAACTATCAGTTCCGGACCGCCGTCGCGTCCGAGAGCGAGGACGGACTGCCCGTGATCGAGATGGTCAACTTCTAGCTGGGCCTCCCAGGACTGCTACCCTGCGCCCGATGGGCGACGACGCGTCGACCGACGACGAGGCGGAGATTCAGGGGCAGCCTACCCCCGCGGAGTCCGGCCTCAGTCTGCCGTCCAGCCCCTTCGATGATGCGGTCGCGCGCGACCGAAAACAAGCCGAGCTCGAGGCGCGACTGTTCGGTCGCAAAGCCGCGGGGTCTGGCGACCCGGTCAAGGTCGGCCGCTACCCCATCGAGCGCCAGATCGGGCGCGGCGGCATGGGCGTGGTCTACCTCGGCCGCGACGAGCGGCTCGATCGCGACGTCGCGATCAAGGTACTGCGCGGCGGCGCGGCGATGCGAGCGGCGGAGGCTCCGCGAATCGAACGCGAGGCCAAAGCGCTCGCCCGGTTGTCACACGCCCATGTGGTCACTATCTACGAGGTCGGCGAGCACGACGATGAGTTGTTCATCGCGATGGAGCACGTTGGCGGTCCAACGCTGAGGCAGTGGTATGCGACCCCGCGCACCACGCTAGAAGTCCTCGAAGTCATGCTGCAGGCCGCCGAAGGACTCGCAGCGGCTCACGGCGCGGGACTCGTGCATCGCGATTTCAAGCCCGACAACGTGCTGCTGACCGAGTCGACGCAGGCCAAGGTCGTCGACTTTGGGCTTGCCGAGGAGGTGGAGAGCCTGGCGCCCGACATCGAGGTCGCCGAGGCGACGACCCTGCGCACCCACGGCGGTGCCCTTGCGGGAACGCCGGCCTACATGGCACCCGAGCAGCTCGCCGGACGCAATGTCGACGCGCGTTCGGACCAATTCGCATGGTGTGTATGCGTGGTCGAAGCGCTGACCGGGACGCGACCCTACGTCGCACGAACCCTCGCCGAGCTCCGCGTTCGCATGCGGCAGCCGCCGGCACTCGATGACGTGAGCCGCAAGCTCCCTC
>JGI12316J15309_10002950_pt1 | contig 22607 bp, 12 predicted proteins | sample MarCyaLeptolynsp_FD_15309 | JGI IMG/M metagenome (IMG submission 15309) | reverse complement strand
CGCGAGGGGTCGACCTGCCCGACGACGGGCCCGATACGACGCGGGCGGGCCTGGAGCTGCTCGAGGACCTCATCGAGACCGCGGGATTGGACCCCGACGCTTCGGTGGGGGCCCACCCGATCAGCGAGGTGCTCGCGGCCACGTGGGCGGTGGCGGCGGCGATGCCCGGCGTCCACGCCGACGCGCAGTGACCGGCTCTAGGTTGCTGACACGATCATGACCGACCGCTGAGGCGACGGTGACTGCGCCATTTGTCGGGAGGCGTCAGCTTGGACAGCGGAGATGCCAATGTCCCAGCTCAAGCGAATCGTCCTCCCCCTGCTGCTCATCGCCCCGGTGGCCATCACCGGATGTGAGCCCGACAAGAAGCCGGCCGCGCAGGAGGGTAAGGGAGGCAAGACCAAGACCAAGGCCGACGGTGGCGACAAAGCCGATGGCGGCAAGGCCGACGGTGGCGGCAAATCCGACGGCGGCGACAAGGCTGCTGCCGACGGTGCTGACAAAGCCGATGGTGGTGACAAGGCCGCGGCCGACGGTGGCGACAAGCCCGCCGATGGTGATGCGAAGGCCGATGCGAAAGCCGACGGTGGCGACGCCAAAGCCGACGCGAAGGCCGACGAAAAGGCCGACGGAAAAGCCGACGAAAACGCTGATGCGAAGGAAGCCAAGTAGCCCCTCGCGGGTTGTCTGATCACGCGTCGGCGCGGGCTTTCGACCACGTCCCCTCCCCCCCGGGTCGGGGGCCCGTGCCACGCACTTTGACCCCTCAGTGCTCCGGCTCGAGCTTGCTCAGCCAGCCTTCGATCTCACCGACCAACTCCGCGGTGACGTCGACCTCGCGCGCTTCGGCCCGAGCCTGCCGGGCCAGTCGTCGCGCTTTGGGTGCATCCTCGTTCCCCGCGAGCACGGCCCGCGCCAGTGCGAATCGGCTCGCGGCGGACTCGAGGCTCGCGCGCGCGCTGTTGTCGTGAATCTGCACCGCGCGCTCGAGCGGTCCGACCGCGCGCAGAGGGGCCTGTGCGTCCAGCTGCACCCGACCGATTTCCGTGAGCACCGCGGCGACGAACTCGTGCTCGCTCCCCAGCGCGGTCTCGCGAAGCGTGAGCGCGCGGCGGTAGTGCTGCAGCGCGGCGTCGTAGTTGCCCAGCATGTGCTCGTCCGACGCCAGGCCCTCGAGCGGCTTGGCCACGCGCGGGTGGTCTGGCCCCAGTGACGCCTCGAGCACTTTGACCGCGCGCTCGTGCTGCGTCTTGGCCTCCGAATAGCGCTCTCGATACCAATACAGGTCGCCGAGGTTGCGCAGCGAGATCGCGACGTCGGGGTGCTCGGGTCCCCATGCCGCGGTGCGCAGCTCGAGCGCGCGCTCGTGGTGCTCGATGGCTTCGTCGACGCGCCCCAGGCCCTCGAGCGCGAGCCCGATGTTGCCGAGCGTCAGCGCGACGTCGGGGTGTTCCGGACCGTACGCCGCCTCCCAAATGGCGGCGGCGCGCTCGAACTTCTCGAGTGCATCGGCGTAGTCACCCTTGGCGTAGAGCACCCCGGCGTAGTTGTTGAGCGCCGTCGCGACGCTCGGATGCCACGGACCGAGCGCCTCTTTGAAGATCGTGACGGCCGACTCGTACAGCGGGTACGACTCGTCGGTCCGTCCCAGCTCGTCGTAGGCGAGGGCGAGCCCGGTCATGGCGCTCGCCACTCCGGGGTGGGTTTCGCCCAGCTGCTCGGTTGCAATCCGCAGCGCTCGCTCGTGGTGGTCACGGGCCTCGTCGAGGCGGCCGAGCTCGGTATAGGCGTTGCCGAGATCGGTGAGCGTCTCGCCCAGCTCGGGGGTTTCGCCCCCGCGCGCCTCGAGGATCTCGGCCGCGCGGCGAAGGTGACGGACCGCGTCCGCGGGACGTCCTTGAATCGCTCGTAGGTTGCCTTCGGCGCGCTGCAGGGAGGCGTCGAGCTGCGAGCCGCGTCCCAGGTGTTCGACCAGTGCGGTCGCGTGCCGACCCCACTCGGTGGCGTCGGCGTGCGTCTCGGGGCGAAGGTAGGCGACTTCGAGCAGCAGCACCCACGCGTCGCCGGCCGCAGCGATGTGGCCGCCCGCCTCGGCGGTGAACACGGCTTCGCGGAGACTCTCGAGCGCGTCTCGGGTCTTGCCGTCGCGCAGCTGCAGCCGGCCCAACGTGACGAGCGCTTCGGCCTCGAGCGGGCGAAAGCCCAGCGCGCGAGCATCCTCGACCGCGGTCGTCGCCAGCTCCACGCCTTCGCGATACTTGCCCGCACGCTCTCGGGTATGAGCCTCCGAGAGGCGCGCCCGCAGGTCCTCGGCCAGGACCCGGTCGCGTGGGTCCTCGGGTAGCGGAAGCTGGGAGTCCAGCGCGTCGACGTCCGCGCAGCCCTCGATGCCGGTCAGATCGTGGGCGGCCTGCACCGCACGTTCGACCACCGTGGGGTCGGCCCGTTCGAACACTCCGATGAGGCCATCGAGCTCGTCGAGTCGTCGCTGCAGACACGACAGCCGCCGCACGAGGACCTCCTGTGGCTGGACGCCCCGGACCCACGTTGCCTCGCACGCCTCGCGCCGCGCGGTCGACCACGTCTGCGCTCGGTTGTCGAGAACGGCTCGGGTGTTGCGCCACGCGGCCGCTGCATAGGGCTTGCCGGTGGTCATGAACGACGCTTCGACGGCATTGCGACGGTCGTCGTTCCAAACCTCGGCGATGGGAGCGTCGGCATCGTCGCAGCGTTCGCTGTCGGAGGACACGAGCACGGAGCCGGCAAAACCCAAGGCGCCGATCAGCGCCGCGCCGCCCAGCATCGTCGCCACGCGTCGCGTGCCGCGGCCTCGGTCGCGGGCGAGCTCGGCCAGCAGCGCGTCCATGTTCGGCCACCGATCGGACGGCTCGACCGCCAGCCCCTGAAGCAGCACTTTGCGCAGCCACGCGGGCACCTTGCTCTTGCGGGGGGCGGGGCGCATGTTGCCCGCGACCACGTTCTTCTTGAGCTCCTTGTCGTCGTCGCCGACGAACGGCATCTCGCGGTACAGCGCTTCGTACAGCGCGAGGCAAAAGGCGAACTGGTCGGTGCGATCGTCGGTCGGCTCGCGCAGATGCTGCTCGGGGGCCATGTACGCGGGCGTGCCAACGAGGGCACCGTCCCGGGTCAGGCGCATCGACAACGAGCCCGAGCTGGTCGAGATCGCCGCCGGCTCGCGTTCGACGGAATCGACACTACCCCGGCGGATCCCACTCGGGGCCCCGCTCGTCGACGCGCGCGCCAGCCCGAAGTCGAGAACCTGCGCGCGTCCGTCCGAATCGACGATGACGTTCTCCGGTTTGAAGTCCCGGTGGATCAGCCCCGCCTTGTGGGCGGCAGCGAGTCCTTGTCCTGCCTGTACGAACACCGCGAGCAGCTCGTCGGTCGAGCGCGATTCGGCGGCGACCCAGCGACGCAGGGTGAGCCCATCGATGAAATCCATCGCGACCCAGACGCGGCCTTCGTGGAGTCCCACGTCGTGAATCGCAACCACGTTGGGGTGCGAGAGCCGGGCCAGCGCCTGCGCCTCTCGAACCATGCGAGCGTGCGCATCACGGCCGCGTCGACGGCTGCGCTTGAGCAGCTTGATCGCCACTCGGCGGTCGAGCTCGGGATCGTAGGCCGCGTAGATGTTGCCCATGCCGCCACGGCCGTGGCGATAGAGCACCACGTAGCGTCCGATGTGCGCCCCGCCGTCGAGGCCGGGGTCGTCTTTGGCCTTCGAGGACGAACTCTTCTTGGCCGGCCTCGGACCCGCCCCGGAATCGGGAGTCCGTCCGTCTGCGTCGTCGAAAACGACCGCGTCGACCGATGCCGAGGAGCGCGCCAACCCAGATCAGCATCGCCCACCCGGCAACAATGCTCAAACCCGTTGCGCGATTCAGTCCGGGGGCAGGGCACAGGGCGCTCCGACCACGGTGGGGTCGGAGGTAGGCAAGTAGCCCCATGAGTCCTTCGCGTACGCCGAGTGTCGGGCGGTCGGGAGCGCACGCCGGGTCCACGTGCCCGAAGCGTCGTCGTCGTCCACCGACGGAGGCGGGGGAACGACGACGAGGGCCGACAGCTGCAGGTCGTACACCAGCGCGTCGACCTGCGCCCCCCGGACGAGTGCACCCACCAGATGGGGTTCGTCGTCGGGCTGTCCGGGCTGGAACGACTCGAAGATCTCGCCGTTCCAAAAGCCGTGCGCGATCACGGTGGCATGCGGATCGGCGCAGGCGGGGTCGAGGCCCTGGGATGCGAGCTGCTCGTGCTCGGCGTCGTCGGCCAGGCGCACGAAGCTGTCGTAGACCTGCACGGCGCGCGGCGTGCTGCCTGGGATCTCCAGCACGCGAACGACTTCGAGCTCGGCGGCCTCATCGTCGTTCCACGACGGCTGCGGTAGACGGGCCGCGAGCGGTGAGTCCCAGTTGCCCGCTTCGTAGGTCGCGTCGACCGGGAGCTCGGCGGCGGCCCAGGTCGTGTCCTCGGGAAAGCGATCCGCAATGACGCCGATCGGCCCCCACGGGCGCGTCCAATCGCACCCGGTGAGCGTCCAGTCGACTTCGAGGACCGGCTCGTCCGCGACGTAGAAGTGCACGACGGGGGTGTTGATCAGCGCGCGGCAGTTGTCGTCGGGTCCAACGACGAAGACCGACCCGGCCGGTCGCGACACACCGATCGCGGCGAGTGCATCGCGGTCGACGGCGGTCGACGTCTCCTTCAGCGGCGCCTTGCCATCGAAGGCCACGCGCAGCAGCGCCTCGTATCCCGCGTCCGAGGCACCGACGATCGAACCGAGCAGCACCGGATCGGGGTTGACGATGCGCCGGGTGAACACGTCGTCCTGGCCCGGGGTGAAGACCACGCCGAACGCGGCGCGGGACAGTGCGGCCCGGCTCCAGCCTTCGGTGGTCTCGGGCTCGGACACCGGGTAGGGAATACCCAACCCGGCGGGCGTATCTTTCTTGCCCGCGCGCGTGGGAAGGATGGTTCCACGCTTGGGCTCGCAACCGGCCAGGGCGACGACGCCACCGAGGGCCAGCCAGACGACGCGACGCATCATGGGGTCTCCACCGGCTGGGGCTCGGCGTCGGTGGCGGACTCGGGCTCGGCCTTCGGCGCCCCGTCGTCCGGCGTGTCGTCGGTGTCGTCGGTGTCGTCGGTGTCGTCGGTGTCGGTGTCGTCGGTGTCGTCGGTGTCGGTCGTGTCGGCCATGTCGGCCATGTCGTCGGCCGGCTCATCGCCGATCGTCTGCGCTCGGGCCCAGGCACGCACGGCCTCGGCCTCCGGCCGGGCACGATCGCCGGCCGCCGTGTACGCCCGTTCCGCGAGGCTCGCCAGCGCAAGGGACCGAGGGTGGTCCTCCGGGCGTACCCACAGCGCCCGCGCCAGCGCGAATCGAGCATCGGCCAGCGCAATCGGATCCGAGCCGTCCTTGAGCCGCGTGACCGCCAGATCGAGCGTCGTTGCGGCCACCTCGTCCGCGCCATCGGCAAGCTCCGCCAGCCCGCGTCCGTACATCGCTTCGGTCACGCGCTGGGGCAGGGCTGCCTCACCCAGGGCGGTCTCGGCCGCAGCGAACGCGGTGATGGCCTCGTGCGGGCGACCGCCCGACAGCAGCGCATCACCGAGTCGGAGCTCGGCAATCCCGAGCGCCTCCGCCTCGCCGACCTGTCGTCGAATCTTTGCCGCCCGCTGCAGCGCCGCGATGGCTTCCGCTCCCCGCGACAGCGCCTGTTGGGCCGAAGCCAGCTCCACGAGGGCATCGCCCACCTGCGGGTGCTGCGGACCCAAAGCCTGCTCGAGCACCCCGACCGCGTCGTCGAAGTGGGCCTTGGCGGTGGCTGCATCGCCGCGTGCCATCAGCAGCCGCCCGAGACGCCGCCAGATCGGAGCGAGTCGCAACGGGTGGCCATCGACCCGGTCGCCCTCGAGCTTGATCGCCCGGTAGTAGGTCGACAGTGCAACCGAGGGCTTGCCTTGGGCCACGGCGATGTCGGCTTGCGTCATCGCAAGGGTCGGGGCGAGATGGGCCAGCTGCAGTCGCCCCACGAGGCCCTCGGCGTAGTCGGCGAGCCGAGCGGCCTCGTCGGCGCGACCGCTCTGTACGAGCAGGATCGACAACTCGAGGTAGGCCTCGGCCGTTTCCGGCTCGAGCCCGGCTCCGACGGCGAGTCGCGCCGCGCGCTGCAGCGTGGCTTCGGCCACTTCGGCCCCGCCCATCTCTCGGCGTGCGCGCCCCGACAACAGCAGCACGTCGACCAGCAGGGGCGCGTAGCCCAGCGGCTCCACCTGACTCTCGAGCGTCTCGGTGTCGCGAATCACGAGATTGTGCCGCCCGGCGGCGAGATAGGCCCACGCGTCGTCTACCTGAGCCGCGAGAGTCTGGACCCGCTCGGCGATGTCCTCCGGCGGATCGATGCGCCGAAACAGCACCTGGTCGTCTCGACACAGCCGCGGCGTGTGCAGCTCCATCGCGATCGCGTACGCGTGGTCCACCAGATCGGGGGAGGGCGCCTCGAGGACTCGCGACAGCGCGGCCACTTCGCCGAGGTGGCGATCGAGGCAGCCGCGGCGCTTGTCGTACAGCGCCTCGTCGGCGACGGCCCACGCGAACGTGGCCTGGCATGCGAGCTTGGTGCCGCCGGTCCACACGTTGGCCCACGCGTCCACCCGGTCTTCGATCGTGTCCCACGTCTGCTGGGCCCAGGGGCGGCCCGACGTGAGCATGGCCTGCTCGAGGGTGTCTCGACGCTGCGGGTCCCAGATCCCCTCGAGCGCCTCGATGTCGGGGGCGCAGACCTTCTCCTCGGCGGCGCGCAGCTGCAGCATGCCGATCGCGCCGACCACCCCGACGGCGACGACCGTGCCGCCGGCAATCCATCGCCGCCGGCTCGCCCGCGGATCCGAGGCGAGCTCGCGCAGCAGCGCTTCCATCGAGCGGTGGCGATCTTCGGGCAGCGGCGCGAGTCCTTTGAGCACCACCGCACGCAACCACTCGGGAACGTCCGATCCCTCCGGGACCGGGCGGACCTTGCGGTTGACCGCCTCGAGCGCGAGCGCGACCGGTCGGTTGCCGGAAAAGGGGCGCTCACCGTAGAGCGCTTCGTAGAGCGCCACGCAGAAGCTGAACTGGTCGGAGCGGTGGTCGACCTTTCCGGTGACGTGGACCTCCGGAGCCATGTACGCCGGGGTGCCCAACGCCGCGTCGCCAAAGCGCTCTTCGAAGCGGTCGTCGGCTTCGCTGACCATGTCGCCGGGGAACGAGCTGCGCAGCTCGTCGATCGCCGCGTCGTCCTTGCCCGGCATGATCGTCTCGCGCGACTGCCCGAAGTCGACGATGCAGATGCGCCCGTCTTTGCCGAGGATCACGTTGTCGGGCTTGAAGTCACGGTGCACCACCGCGCCTTTGTGCGCTGCGGCCAGTCCTCGGCCGGCCTCCCGAAAGATCCGCACGACCTCCGGCCACGGAAACGGATCGTCGCGCGCCTCCATCCAGTGCCGCAGATCGATGCCGTCCACGAACTCCATCGCCATGAAGACGCGGTCGCGGAACACGCCAACCTCGTAGACGCGCACGACGCAGGGGTGATCGAGCTTGGCGATCCGTTGGGCCTCGCGCGCCATGCGGAGCAGCGCCTGCTCCTCGTCGGGATCGTCTGCGGTCAGCCGCACGCGCAGGAGCTTGATCGCAACCTTGCGCTGCGAGTCCGAGTCGTACGCGGCGTAGAGCACATCAACGCTGGACTCGTCGAGCCGACCGAGGATCGAGTAGCGACCCAGCGTCGTCCCGCGCGGCAGAGCGTCGAAAGGACTGCCAGGATCGGTCGGGTCGTCGTCGATGACGACCTCGGCCTCCTCGCGGTCCTGGCGATCATCGTCGTCGCTCATGCGGTCGACCATGATATCCGGGCGTGGCGGCGGCGGAAACCGCCCTCGGGGCCAGGTGTAAACGGGGCGAGATTTCGCGCGTCACAGGGCCACGATCTGGACCCGCGCGTCGTTGAACGTCGCACCGCCGCCCAGATCGGCCAGGGTGTCGGGCGCCACGGCGTTGGTGGTGCTCCCGTCGCCCGCGACACGATGACTCCAAATGCCCTTCGCCAGTGACAAGACGCCAACGCGAACCTCGTTGGAGACGCGGGCTCGACACGTGACCGAGCCATAGGCGCTGTCGATTCGCACGGCGGCGCCGTCCTCGATCCCGCGGGCCGAAGCATCCTCGGGGTGGATTGCGACGTGAGCCGGCCGCCGATCGAGCTGTCCAAACGTCGAGTTGGTCGTCTTCGCGCTCGCCGGAGAGATCAGCGCCAGCGGAAAGCGCTCCGTCCCCGGGTCGGGTTGGTACGTGTAAAGCCCGTGCGGCGCCTCGGCGTCGAGCGCCTGGGGCACGAGGTGGATCTTGCCGTCGGGCGTGCGCGGCGTGGTGTCGACGAGACCGATCGGCTGGTGCCCGACGGAGGGACGCGCCATGCCGTGCTCGCCCAGCTCCTGGCCGATGCGCTCGCCGTCCGGCGTCGCGGCCAGGATGGCGTCGATGAGCGCATCCGGTCCGACCGGATCGTCGTCGCGCGTCAGTCCGAGTCGCTCGCACAGCTGAGCGAAGACTTCGTAGTTGGGTCGCGATTCGCCCACGCGATCGACCACGGGGACGATGCGGTTGAGCACCATCGCCCCGTACCCCGGGGCGAGGTCGTGGTGCTCGAGAAAGGTGGTCGCGGGCAGCAGCACGTCGGCCCACTGGGCCGTGTCGGTCATGACCTGCTCGTGCACCACGTGAAACAGATCTTCGCGCGCGAGTCCCTGCATCAAGCGCGGGCGGTTGGGCAGGGTTGCCGCAGGGTTGCAGCAGTAGGTGAACAACGCCTTGATCGGCGGGTCGTTTGCGTCGGTCAGCACGCGGCCGACCTCGTTCATGTTGATGAGCCGCGTGTCCGGCTCGGGCTCCGCCACGGCGCGCGAGGTGTCGAGCGGGTGCGCCTTGGAGTTGCTCGTGGTGTAACCACCGCCGCGCACGCCGAGCTTGCCGCTGACGGCGGGCAGGGCGAGCACGGCGGCCGCGGCCGAGCCCCCGTTGCGGTTGCGTTCGAGGCCCCAGCCACATCGCACCACCGCGGGGGACGTCTCGGCCCAAAGTGTCCCGAGCTTCCGAACGTCGGCGGGATCGAGGCCGCACGTCTGCGCGGCGACCTCGGGCGTCCACCGAGCGGCGCGCTCCCGCAGCGCATCGGCACCCGTGCACCATCGCGCGAGGAAGGCCTCGTCGGCGCCGCCGTGCTCGAACTGCCAGGCGATCACGGCGAGCGCGAGCGGCAGATCGGTCCCTGGCCGCAGCGGCAGGTGCAGGTCCGCCATCTTGGCCAGTGGCGTGCGCCGGGGATCGACGACGATCAGCTTGGCGCCCGCCTTTTTCGCCGCCTTGAGCACCGGCACGTGGTGAATCCCCGAAGCGTGCGGGTTGACCCCCCACATCACGATCAGGCGCGCGTGCACGTAGTCCTCGAGCGCGACGCCCGGCATGCGACCGTAGAGCCCGGTCGCCGCCGCGCTGGTGGGCGCGGCACACAGCGCGCGGTCGAGGCGTGATGCTCCCAGACGGTGGAACAGTCGGGAGTCGACGCACTCGTGGGTGAGCACGCCGTTGCTTCCGCCGTACGACAGCGGAAGGATGCTCTCGCCGCCGAAGGTGTCGCGGATCTCGGCGAGCTTGGTCGCGATCGTGTCGAGCGCTTCGTCCCAGCCCACCGTGCGCCAGCGTCCCGATCCCTTGGGCCCGACCTGAATCGCGGGCTTCATCAGTCGCTCCTCACACCGCAGGTGGCGATCGAAGGCGCGAACCTTGCCGCAGACCAGCCCGTCGGTGAGCGGGTTGCGGCGGTCGCCGGTCAGCGACACCACGCCGCCGTCGCCGACCTCGGCGTGCAGCGTGCACGCATCGGGGCAGTCGAGCGGGCAGGCCGTCGAAGGCATCAGGCCCCGGGGCGCCATGCGTTGTCGCGCATGGTCAGGACTTCGTATCCGGTCTTGGTCACCAGGATCGTGTGCTCGGTCTGCGCCGACAGCTTGCCGTCGCGCGTGACCGCGGTCCAGCCGTCGTCGAGGATGTCGCACTCCTTGGTGCCCTCGTTGATCATCGGCTCGATGGTGAACGTCATGCCCGGCTTCATGCGCATCTTGGTGCCGCGCACGCCGACGTGGGCGATCTGCGGTGGCGCATGGAAGACGCGGCCGATGCCGTGCCCGCAAAACGCTTCGACCACCCCGTAGCCGAGCTCGTCGTGGGCGAACTCGTAGATCGCCGCGCCGATGTCGCCGATGCGCTTGCCCGGTCCGACCTCCGCGATGCCGAGCCACATCGAGCGGCGCGTGGCGTCGACCAGCTTCTTGCGTCGCTCGTCGACCTCACCCACGAAGAACATCTCCGACGTGTCGCCGTGAAAGCCGTCGAGGATCGTCGTGATGTCGATGTTGATGATCTGGCCCTCTTCGAGCACCCGGTTCTCCGGGATGCCGTGGCACACGACCTCTTCGATCGACGTACAGATCGACTTGGGAAAGCCCTTGTAGTTGAGCGGCGCGGGGATGGCCCCGTGGTCGAGGATGTACTCGTGGCAGAGCCGATCGAGCTCGTCGGTGGTCACGCCCGGCTTGACGTGGGGCTCGATGAACTCGAGCACCTGGGCAGCCAAGCGCCCGGTGGCTCGCATCTTCTCGATCTCGGCGGCGCTATGGATGTGGATGGGCAAGGCGGCTCAGACTGCGTGTGTTGCGCAGAGCGTCGAAGCTTACGCGACTTTGCTGGGGCCCGCATCCGTGGCCCGGTGGCCCAAAATGCCCTCACTCGCCGCGCGCGACGCCCATACGGAGTTTTGCTCCCGCCCCCGGCCTGTGCAACGCTGACTTCCAATGGTTCCCGATGGTCGGGCCGCACGATCGGAATCCGGACAATCAGTCCTCGATCGCCTCGCCGACAAACAGCTCGTGATCGTCAGCGGCAAGGGCGGCGTCGGTCGAACGACCATGGCGACCGTGATCGGTCTCGGCCTGGCGGCCCGCGGACGTCGGACGTTGATCGCGACGACGGGCCATGACGATCGACTCGCCTGGATGCTCGGGCAGCCGACGCTCACCGACATCGCCCGTCCGGTCGGGGACAACCTGTGGGCGCAGCGGCTGGTCCCGCAGACCTGCCTGCGCGAGTACGGCACGATGGTGCTCCGCAGCGCCCGGATCGCCACCGCCGTATTCGACAACAAGATCATTCGGCGGCTGCTGCACGCGATCCCGGGCATGGACGACTTCGCGGTGGTGGGCAAGGCGTGGCACGAGGCGGCCCGGGGGACCGATTTCGACACCATCATCTTCGATGGCCCGGCCACCGGCCACCTCATGTACACGCTCGGTCTTCCGCAGGCGATCCTCGACACGATCGCCGCCGGACCGCTGACCAAGGAAGCGCAGCTGATGCAGGCGACGCTTTCGGACCCGAGCAAGACCGAGGCGGTGTTGGTCGGTCTGCCCGAGCGATGGCCGCTCACCGAGCTCGCAGAGCTCGGCGAGGCACTCGGCCATCGCATGGGCATCGCGCTGCGCACCATCGTGGTCAACGGAATCTGGCCGGCGCCGAGCACCGCGTTCGCCGACGACGGCAGCCACGCCGGACTCGGCGACACGCTCGAGCACCTCCGCGAGCTCGAGGCGGTCGGGGCGAGCCACCGCGCGGAGCTGGCCAGCTTCATCGCCAGCGACAAGGCTCAGGCACTCGGGTTGTCGGAGATGCTCGCCGTGCCATGGCGCTGGAAGGGGATCTCGGACCGCGCGGCGGTCGAGGCGCTGTGGTCATCGCTCGACCGCGACGACGCATCCGTACTGGCGGACGCGAGCTGATTTCGAGCCCGGGACCTTGTTGGCTCCAGCCGATGTGCGCTATTGCTCGGTAGTAATGTTTGATTTGAAGCGAAGGTCAGCTTTGGGGTTGCTGGTCCTGGCCTCGGCGTGCGTGGATCGCACCGCTGCCATGGAGGACGGCGACGGGGATGGGGGGTCGACGGGTGGCGAGGTCGCGAGCTCGAGTGATGGGCCCGGCGCTTCGGATGAGACCGGTCTCGACGGCCGGGCCACCACCGACGATGCGGTCGACTCCAGTGACGATGGCGAGCCGGGCAGCACGGGCGAGGTCTCGGCGTGCGGCGATCCCTGGGACCTGTACGACGGCCTGCCCTGCGAGGCCGAAGACGTCGGTCTCGAGTGTCCGTTCGGAGACTTCTGCGCGTACGGCTACTACGCCTGCGAAGACGGGTCGTGGCGGTTTCACACCACGCACGGGTGCGGCGCCGAACCGGCCCCGTGCGACGAGAACACCGAGCCGACGATGGGTTGTGTCGGCGACGAGACGTGTGACCTCGATGGCGACTGCCTCGATGTCCTCGAGTGCGAAGGCGGCAACTGGGTCGAGCGCGAGGTGTGCGACGAAATTGCCTGCCCGAGTGCCAACCCCGGCGAAGGGCTCGCGTGCGACGACCAGGGATGGTGGTGCACGGTCGAAGTGGGGTGCGGCGTCGAGCGCCTGTTTGTGTGCACGGGCGAGGGGTACTGGCGCGACCCCCTCGGTGATCAGCCGGTGTGCGAGATGCCCATGTCTTGCGACTGGGGGCCGCTCCCCGGCGACGCCTGCCCCATCGAGATGGAGATTTGCTTCTTCGACGATCCGGATGTCCCGTCGCTGCTGTGCACCGACGGCATCTGGGAATGAGGCGAGCTCAGTCCTCGGCGGCGGTCAGCGCGAGCAGGAGCTGACCGGGCTCGACCGTGTCGCCCACCGCAACCGCCACACGTTCGACGGTTCCGGGTCGCGTCGACCGGACTTCGTTCTCCATCTTCATCGCCTCGATGATCACCAAGGGCGCGTTGTCTTCGACTTCGGCGCCGTCCTCGACCAGGACCTTGACCACCCGGCCATGCATCGGGGCTTGGACCACGCCGCTGCCACTGCCGTCGCCACGGGCTGCAGCCTCGGCCTCGTCCCGTGCGGCCTGCTGCGCGGTGCGAACTTCGAGCGCGTGTGCGCGGCCGGAGGTCCCGGCCCAGGTCGGGGCGGGCCCAGGAGGCAGCGAGACCCGAACTTGCGGGCCGTCGGCGTCGGTGCGCACCAACATGTCGCCATCCGCCGCGGGTGTCACCTGACGTGAGTGGCCGTCGACGGTGACCACGGCTGGCTCGTCGCCTGCGCCGCGCTCGACCGAGACCTCGTGCCGTCGTCCGTCGACGGTGATGACGAACCGTCGGGGGCCGTTCACGGGCCGGGAGCCTAAGTCATGGTAGAACGCCCGTCCATGACCGCCGGCCTCGCCATTTCGCTGCGACGTCGGGTGCTGTTGTGCATGGGCCCCGGCGGCGTGGGAAAGACCACGGTTTCCGCTGCGCTGGGACTGGGGGCGGCCCAGGCGGGCAAGAAGGTCATCGTGGTCACGATCGACCCGTCCCGGCGGTTGGCGCAGGCCCTCGGCCTCGATCCCGCGTTGGGTCACGCGCCGGGGACGATCGTCCCGGTCCATGGGCTGCCCTCCACGCAGCTCGATTGCCTGCTGCTCGACACCAAGCAGGTTTTCGACGATCTGGTGCGTTCGTATTCGCCGTCGCAGCAGTCGGCCGAGGCGATGCTGGCCAACCCGATCTACCGGGCGACGGCCACGCACCTGTCCGGTGCGGTCGAGTACGCCGCCACCGCGCGTGTACACATGCTGCTCGAGTCCTCGGACTACGACCTCATCGTGCTCGACACGCCGCCCACCGCGAACGCGATCGAGTTTCTCGACGCCGGCGAGACGATTCGCGAGGTCATCGCCAACCCCGCCGCGCGATTGCTCGCGGGCACCGGGCGGCTGGGCATGAAGTTTCTCGGGCTCGGCGGTGGCGTGTTGCTCAAGGCGTTCGAGTCGATGGGCGGCGGTGCGTTCATCGGGCACCTCGGCGTGTTTTTGCGCGAGTTCTCCGTGGTCCTCAAGGAATTCCAGCGGCGTGCGGGCGACGTGGCCGAGCTGCTGGCCTCGCCGGACACGGGCACGGTCGTCACCACCGCGCCCACCGAGTTCTCCAAGCGCGAAGCGCAGACGTTCATCGACGACCTGCGCGCGCGCAAGATGCAGATCGAGGCGATCGTGCTCAACCGCGTGATGGCGATGCCGCCGGACTCGGTGGGGCGCGACGGACTCGAGCGAGCCGCGGTTGCGGCCGGGGCCACGCCCGAGGATGCCCGCGCCGGCGCACACACGGCCGACGCGTTGATCGAGGGCGCGCGGCTGCAGGCTGAACGCGCGCAGCACATGCTCGACCACTTCAGCCAGCGCTACCCGGGCGTGCCGGTACGGGCCGTGCCGCGGTGCGAGCCGCCGCCGACCTCGATGCAAGAGCTGGCGCGCATGGGCAACGACCTGCTCGGTCGAACCAACCAGTCTCCGAGCCAATCTCCGAGCGGGTGACGCCGTGTCGGTCACGCTGAGCCTGCACCCGCTGGTGTTCGTGCGCGAGCACGACCACGGGCCCTGTTACGCGTTCCCGGTGGGACGCGCGGACCTGCGCGCACGCGGGGAAACCGAGGCCGAGGCGATCGAGGGCGTCGGCAAGTACCTGGCCGGTTACTTGTCGGACTGCGCCGCGGACGAGATCGCCGAGTTCGTCTTTCCCGAAGACGCGCACTTGCTCGATGTCGCGGTACCCCTGCCTCGAGCCGATCTGCCGCGGCGACTGCAGCCGGGGCAGGCGATCACGGTGGCGTGCCTGGTGGTGCCCGACGGCAAGGCGCACTGGGTCGTCATCCTGCCGCTGCAGCACACGGTCCACGTCGCCGCCGGGGAGGATCTGCAGCGACGCGTCACCGACGAGCTGCGCCGCGCTGCGGCGGCGCGCGACATCGGCGGCAGCGACTACGTCGGCTTGCTGCCGACGTTTCGCCACAAGCTGATGCGCATCGAGATCGAGGTCGAGCGAGACGATGCCTCCGATCTGTCGCGGCGAGCGGCGACCCGCCGGCGCCGCGACAACGAGCAGCGGAACAAGGCTTCCCGCGAGCTCCTGGATTCGATCGGGACCTCGATGCTCGTCGCTGCGGCGAAGCGAACGCCCCATCCGCCGGTGATCGGGCGCGACCGCGAGATCCGTGCGCTCGCCAGCCTGCTGTCGTCACAGGAGCGGCTGTCGGTGATGCTGGTGGGCTCGCCGCTCGCCGGGAAGTCGGCCGTGGTGGCGGGCCTGTTGTCGCAAAAGCACGTGCGCTTCACGTCGCACCCGGTCTATGCCACCTCCGGGGCGCAGCTCGTCGCCGGGCAATCCGGCTTCGGCCAGCTGCAGCAGCGCGTGGACGAGGTCATGGCCGCCGCGGAGCGCCTCGATGCGGTGCTGTGTTTCGACGACTACGGTGACCTGTTCGCCGGTCACAGCGGCAGCATCGAGGACATCGCGGCGATGATGCGGCCGTGGATCGCGGACGGGCGGGTGCGGGTGATCGGCGAGCTGTCGACGGAGGCGCTCGAGCACTACGAGAAGCGGCACGTCGCATTCTTCTCGGCGATGCATCGGATCACCGTCGACGATCTGACTGCCGACCGAACCAAAGAGATCCTGCAGGCGCGGGCGTTGCACCAAAAGCGACACGAGCCCCGACGCCCGTGGCTGCGCGAGGCCTGCGTCGAGCCGCTCGTCGAGCTATCCGAGCGCTACCTGTCGTACCAGGCGTTTCCGGGCAAGGCAGTGATTCTCGCCGACGAGCTGCGGGCCGTGCACGAAGGGGAGGTCACGGAGGCCGGTGAGCCGCGCCCGATCGATGTCGCCGACGTCTACCGGGCGTTCTCGGTGCGGTCGGGCATTCCGATGTTCCTGCTGCGTGAGGAGCAGGCGATGCGCTACACCGAGGTGCTCGAGTTCTTCGCGCGCCGCATCATCGGGCAGCGCCCCGCGATCGAGGCCGTGGCGCAGACGTTGTGCACGGTCAAGGCGGGACTGCAGCCGCCCGCCAAGCCGCTGGTCAACCTGCTGTTTTTGGGACCGACGGGCGTCGGCAAGACCGAGGTCGCCAAGACGCTCGCGCGGTTCTTGTTCGGGGGCGACGACAAGCTCGTGCGCTTCGACATGAGCGAGTACGCCGATCCGTACGCATCGGAACGGCTGATCCGCGGTACGCAGCGCGAAGAAGGCGAGCTGACCCGGCGGGTGCGGCAGCAGCCCTTTTGCGTCGTGCTGCTCGACGAGATCGAAAAAGCGCACCCGGCCGTCTTCGACCTGCTGCTACAGGTGCTCGGGGAGGGGCGGCTCTCGGACGCGCGCGGGCGGGTCACGAGCTTCGTCAACTGCATCGTCATCATGACGAGCAACCTCGGGGCGTCGCACGTGCGGCCCCGGTCGGGCTTCGGCGATGGTGGCCGCCCCGCGCGCGACGACCAGCGCTACGTCGAAGAGGTCGAGCGTCACTTTCGGCCCGAGTTCGTCAACCGGCTCGATCGCGTCATCCCGTTTGCGTCGCTGTCGACCGAGGAGATCGCCCAGGTTGCCCGCGTCGCGCTGACGGGGCTGCTCGCGCGCGAGGGCGTGGCCGGCCGCGGCATCGACCTGGCGCTGTCGGAGCGGGCCGTCGCGGCGCTGGCGGTGAGCGGCCACTCGGAGACCTACGGGGCGCGGGCGCTGCGGCGCCACCTCGAGGACGTCGTGGCGGCTCCGGTGGCGGGGTTGCTCGCGGCCGCCGGCATCGAGGGAGACGGTGCCGTCGTGCGCGTCGTGCTCGCAGGTGACGAGGACTTCGACGCGGCAGGGCCAGTCGAGGGAGCACCGATCACCCAGCGAAAGAGCGAGATGCTCGCGGTGGGGTTGTTTCGCGGGACCGTGCGAGCGCGCCGCTCGAGCACCCCCGCGCTGCACCGGATCGCGGTGCTGCGGCGCACCGCGGCCGCGGTTCGCCACCTCGAGGTCGTCGAAGAGATGCACGACCGGCGGACCTACCTGGTCGCCGAGCTGTCCCGCAGCGGGCGGCGTGGCCGTGCGCCCGCGGGTACCTCGGCGGCCGAGCACGCTCGACTGGCGCAGGTGCTGACCGCACTCGACGACGCGGTCGAGGCGCTCGAGGGCGTGGAGGACCTTGCCTCCGCCGCGGTCTACGAGGGCGAGGACCCCGGGCCGTACGTCGAAGAAGCCGAGCAGGCGATGGCGAGCTTCGAGGAGGCGTTCGTGCGCGCGGTGATGGGCCAATACGGCGCGGATGCGGCGGTGCTCATGGTCAAGGCGCACACCGATCCAATGCGGCTCACCGCGTGGCTGCTCGATCTGCTCGACGGCGCCGATGCCCACGAGTGGACCGTGACCGTGCATCGCTGGGAGGACGCCAAGAAGGAGGCGGGGTGGCCCGAGCCGCTGCAGTGGGGTCCCCCGCGCGCGGCCAGCTGGGTACGCGAGGAGCTGGAGGACGCCGAGGCCAAAGAGGTGGGTCGAGCGTGGCGCGGGGTCCTCGTGCGCGTGACGGGTCCCGGCGCGGGGGGGCTGATGTGCTTCGAGGCGGGCCTGCACCGCTTCGTCGACAACAACGACAAGCTCGAGCACATCGAGGTGACGGTCAAGGCGCTCACCCGTACGGTCGATCGTCAGATGTTGGCCAGCGACAAGCTCGCGCTCGGCAAGCCCGAGTCCAGCGACACCCTGCGACGAACGACGGCGGTGCGCGAGTATGACCTGGCGCGCAAGGTGGTGCGAGCCCCGAGCGCCGGACAGGGCTTCGACGTCGAGCCGGCCGAATACTGGCGCCACCACGGACGCATCGTCTTTTCACTCCTCGCCGATCGTCTCGCGCGAGGTGAAGACCCCGTGCCGGCAACCGGAGGTCGGGTGGATGTGGAGGACTGATCGATGGAGCTGACGATCAGCATCTTCCAGCGTCGGCGCTCCCGGCACTATGAGTGGTTCACGATCGGGCTGGGCGAGCTCGATGCCGCGTGGAGCGGGGCCAACCTGGCCAAGGTCGAGGCCAACCTCACCGAGGCGCTGCGCAAGGCACTCGCCGATGCGTATCCGGAAGTTGTCGAGCCGATCGAGGTCGTGCTCGGGCGGCGCCTGCAGGTCGTGCGCCTGGAGGTCTCGCTGCCCCACGGAGGCCAGCTCCGTCGCACCAGCGGCAAGTTTCCGCTGGTGGTCGAGCCGCGCACGCGGGGCCAGGCCACCGACAAGACTCCGCTGGTTCGCGTCTATCACCCACTGCGTCCGCACGAGTGGTTCACGCCACCCGACGGCATGAGCCTCGAAGACGCGGCCGCGGCGTTCTTTCGCCTGCGTTGGGCGCAGATGGACGAGGAGGCGATCGAGGAGCTCAAGGCCCACGACCGCGACCGCCTGCGCCTGGTCGCGATGTCCGTGCGCACCAAGGCGCTCGCTCGCAAGCTCGACAAGAAGAAGAAGTCTGCCGTCGGTTTGCTCGGCGCGGCTCCGCGCCGGACCGGCAACGCGCTGCTCCGCGAGCTCGCGATCGACGAGACCCGACGGGCCATCGACGGGCGACTCGATCCCGGCATGCCGCGCAGGACGCTGCGTGAGCGACTGAGCCAGCTCGTGTGCGGCAAGCGGCGGGTCTCGGTGATGCTGGTCGGTCCGAGCGGATCGGGCAAGAGCACGATCGTGCGGCGGCTCGTGCATGACCTGCTCGCGAGCGACGGCTACGAAAGCCACCGCAACTACGACAAGGTGCAGCCCGTCTTTCGCCTCGCGGGACGCCGGATCATCGCTGGCATGTCCTATCTCGGGCAGTGGGAGCAGCGCTGCGTCGATCTGGTTTCGGCGGCGCGGGAGGCTCGCGCCGTGCTGTGGGTCGAGGACATTGCCGCGTGGGGACGCCTCGGCGAGACCCGCGAGAGCGAGCGCAGTCTCGCCACGTTCTTTCGCGGGCCAGTCGCGCGCGGCGAGCTGGCAATCGTGGCCGAGTGCACCGCGGAGCAGTACCAGCAGCTGGTCGACGATGCCTCGACGTTCGCCGCCTCGTTCACCACGCTGTTTGTAGAGCCGACCGACGAAGCCGAGACGATGCGCATGCTCGTGCACGAGTCGCGTCGGCTCGAGCGAATCCATCGGGTCGCGTTCGAGCCTCGGGCGCTGGGCACGATCTACGAGCTGTCGCGCAGTCTGGGCTCGGGCAGCACGTTTCCCGGGCGGGCGCTCGACCTGCTTGCAAGCATGGCGACGGGCGACGACGCGTACGGGCTCGATCTGCGCCAGGCCGAGCGTGAGGCGAAGGCGGGACGCAAGATCGCGGCGATCAAGGCCTACCGGTCGGTGACGGGGGCGCGGCTCAAGGCGGCCAAGGACGCGGTCGAGGCGTACATGGAACACGGGCGCTGGCCGCTGCGTACGACGGGGTCGGAGGCGCCCCCTCTCACGGTGCGTAGCGCGGTGGCCGAGGACTTCGCAAGTCATCCCGGGCCCGCCGAGATCAGCACCCGGACCGTGATCTCCCGGTTGGCCCGGCGCACGGGGATGCCGGAGGCGTTGCTCGATCCACGCCAGCCGCTGGCCGACGACCGCGTACGCGGGCAGCTGTCGGACCAGATCCTGGGACAGCCGGCGGCGGTCGACGCGGTGGCCGACCTCATCGTGCGAATCAAGGCCGGCATGACCGACCCGAGTCGGCCGTGGGGGGTGCTGCTGTTCACGGGCCCGACCGGCACGGGCAAGACCGAGATGGCCAAGTGCCTGGCCGAGTACCTCTACGGCGGTGCGTCGCGGCTGCTTCGCTTCGACATGAGCGAGTACGCCGACCCGTTCGCGCCGTCACGGCTCATCGGCGATCGAGGGCGGCCCAGCGGCGCGTTGACGTCGGCCGTGCGGGTGCAGCCCTTCTGCGTGTTGCTGCTCGATGAGATCGAAAAAGCCGATCCGTCGGTGCTCAACCTGATGCTGCAGCTGTTCGATGACGGCCGGCTCACCGACGCGGCGGGCAACTTGGTGGACTTCACCCACACAGTGGTCGTCATGACGAGCAACCTCGGGGCCAAGGCGGCGCCGTCGGTCGGCTTTGGGGGCGAAGCGGTGGCCACCGAGCACGAAGTCGACGTCGCGGTGCGGGAATTCTTTCCGCCCGAGCTCTTCAATCGCATCGATCGGGTCGTGCCATTTTCTGCGCTGTCGACCGAGGCGGCGACCTCGATCGCGCGGCGCGAGCTCGAAAAGCTGGTGGCGCGGCGCGGGCTGACGGAGCGCAACGTGTTCGTGCGCTTCACCGACGCGGTGGTCCAAGGCGTCGTCGCCGAGGCGTTCGATGCCCGCTACGGCGCGCGCTCGGTCAAGCGCTGGCTCGAGGACCACGTCGGAGCGTGGCTGGCGGACGAGATTGCCGGGCAACCGGTCGCGGGCGTGCGGGTGCTGTGGCTGCACCGGCGCGATGGGATGCTGCGCCTGCACAGCGAGCTCCTGGTCGAGGCGGAGGTCGAATCGGAGCCCGGTCCATTCGGCGAAATGCTGGAGTGGCACGCCGATCGGCTCCGTGGCCAGATCCCCGCTGCCGTACAGCGGCTCGCGGCGATGCTCGACTCGCCGGCGCTCGAGCAGCTCGGCTCGCGGATCGGCAGTCGGCTGGCGTCGGCGCAAAGCGGAGACGTGGGCGCCGCGGACGAGGTCGTCAACCTCGAGGACATGCGGGGCGAGCTGCGGGAGCTGCAGCAGATGCTGGAGACACAGGCGGAGTACGACCCCCGACTCATCGCTCAGGCCGAGCTCGATGAGCGCGCCGACGACATGGGCGAGGCGATCGAGGTGCAGCGCTTCGCTTTCGTCCCCAAGGGGGGGGACCGCTGGCAAGGCGACATTCACATCCGAGTCTTGTCCGGACAGATCCTGCGACCGGCGCTGCCGCTCACGCGCCGACCCGACTTCGTCGAAGCGCTCGCGGCGTACCACTTCTTGGACCTCGCGCTCGAGCATGCCGACGACCCCGGGGAACACGAGGTGCTGATCGAGCTGTCGCGCGTGACTCGTCCGGCGCGCTCGGGTCGGTTTTCCGACGTCGATCAGGGGCTGTTCGACTGGCTTCGCAACGTCTACTGCATCGGCCGCGGGGAACTCCTCTCCGAGCAGGCATCCGACCCGGGGCCATCCCCCGATCGAGTGGTTTTGCATGTCGTGGGGCCGGCGGTGCGTTCATTCTACGAAGGCGAGCAGGGAAGCCACGTACGGGCGTCGCTCGCGGGCGGCAGCGAGGTCGTACGCGTACGGGTGCTGTCGGCCGATGTGTCGCCGCGGGAGCACCTCGACCGCCTCGAGACCCACCGTCGGGCGTTCGTCGATGCGCTGCAGGCCGGGGACGCGCTCCCCGACAATCCCGACGCGATGTTGCCGATCGTGCGGCGCTACCACTTCGATCCGCCGTCGCACGGCACCGCGCCGATCGTGGTGGAAGACTTTCCGCTCGCCTACGCGCTCGAGTCCCGAGCGTCGCGTCTGTCGGACGTCATGACCGAGCTGTGGCTGCTGCGCATCGGCCAACGCCTCACGGAGCGAAGCTGAGATGGCACGGGCGAGCTTTCGCGTTCACATCGTCACGCACCACGACGGTCGTCGCACCGGGTGGCTGCTGCCGTCCGCCGGGCGCGTCAAGAACGTGCCCTCGGGCTACGGCGAGACCGACGAGCACGTGCTCTCGCAGCTTCACCTCGCGCTGGACGAGCTCCCCGATGGCCCCGACGGCGTTGGTGCGTTCGAGTGGACCATGGCGCTCGAGCTGCGCCGAGTGGCCGTGTCGGTGCATCCGCAGCGGATCGTCAAGAAGCGGCATGTGATCGGCAAAGAAGAGATCACGCTGTCGATTCCCTACGTGTGCGGCCTGCAGGAGGGCGGCGGCTGGCGGGTGCTCGTCCCGCGCTTCGGGTGGTGGTTCGTCCTCGAAGAGCTTGCGATGGCGGCGGGCGTGATCAAGCAGGCGGTGAGCTCTGCGCTGTTGGGCGAGCAGGGCGATTCGCTCTACGACTTTCGCACCGAGGCCGAAGAGCGCGTGATCGAATGGTCGCCCGCGCTGTCCAAGCGCAAGTCCGGTTCGGGTCGGCGGGTGCACTCCCAGAACATGCCGACCCTGCATGCGATCGCGGAGGAGCTGGTCGCCCAGGCCCGTAAGCGCCGAGGCAGGCCACTGGTCGGGCAGCTCGACCTCGAGCCGTGGCTGCCGCTGGTGTTGCGGGAGACCCCGCGATCGCTGCTGATCGTGGGCCCGAGCGGAGTCGGCAAGACGACCTGGGTCCGCGCGTTGGCGCGTCGCCTGTCTCGCGTTCCCAAGGACCAGCACCCATTCATTCCGCGGGTGTGGAGTACCAGCGCGGAACGCATCGTCGCCGGGATGGCCTATCTGGGGCAGTGGGAGCAGCGCTGCCTCGACCTCGTGGCCGAGTTGTCCGGGGAGGGCGACCTGCTCTACGTCGGCGAGCTGCCGGGGCTGGTCGCACCAAGGTCGGGGCGGACTTCGATCGCCGACATGCTGATGCCAGCGGTCCGCGACGGGGAGCTGTCGCTGATCGCCGAGTGCGACGAGGCCACGCTCGAGCGGCTCTCGGCGCGCTACCCCACGCTGCTCGGCCAGTTCACGCTGGTGCGGCTGG
>JGI12316J15309_10015832_pt1 | contig 22679 bp, 20 predicted proteins | sample MarCyaLeptolynsp_FD_15309 | JGI IMG/M metagenome (IMG submission 15309) | reverse complement strand
ACTCTTGCGTTTGGCCTTCATTTCCGCCTCCAATCCAGAGTCGGTAAAGGTCACGCGCTCGACTTCTTCGAGGGTTGTGTAGCCCTGCTTCACAAGCATCAGGCTATAGGCAAGCAGCGTCTTCATTCCTTCATCAACGGCGGCCTCTTTGATCCGCTCGGTTGAAGCTCCTTCGTTAATTAAGGCTTGCAGGCGCTCGGAATTCCTCATCACTTCGTAAACCCCGACTCGGCCTTTGTAGCCAACACCGTTGCATTTTTGACAAAGCGTTCCGTTGTTTCGAGCAGCTTCTCGCTGGTCGGGAGGTATGGTATTGGCTTGATAGAATGTGACTTCTCCCTCTGTGGCTGCTGCCATCCCAAAGCGCTCTAGTTCGTCGGCCGATGGCTCGTAGGCAATTCGGCACTCGTCGCAGACCTTCCGCATTAAGCGCTGTGCCAGCACGCCTAAGAGCGCGCCGGAGATCATGAAAGGATCGACTCCCATTTCATCCAATCGCGCGATCGCGCCCGCCGCATCATTGGTGTGCAAGGTTGTTAATACCAAGTGTCCGGTCAGTGCTGCTTCAATTGCTGTTTTGGCTGTTTCCTTGTCCCGAGTCTCGCCAACGAGGATGACATCGGGATCTTGACGCAAAAATGACCGCAGAATAGACGCAAAGTCCATCCCTTTTTCTCGGATGACTTGCACCTGGGTAATTCCCGGCAGAGAGTATTCAATGGGATCTTCCGCCGTGCTGATATTCACCCCCGGATCGTTGCGTTCTGCCAGAACGGAATACAAACTCGTTGATTTTCCCGAACCCGTCGGCCCCGTCACGAGAATCAGGCCAAAAGGACGAATGGCCATCTCTCGGACAATCTCTAAGGTGGGTGGGTCGGTAATTAATTTGTCTAAACCCAGTTGTGTAGAAGTGTTATCTAGAATCCGGAGAACGATTTTCTCGCCATAGCGACTGGGCAAGCTACTGACCCGGAAATCGATATTACGCCCCTGAAATTTGCGTCGAATTTTTCCGTCTTGGGGCATCCGCCGTTCGGCGATATCTAACTCCGCCATGATTTTGAAACGTGCTGCTACCGCTGGAGCAATTTTTTTGGGAAGTTCCCCAAACACTTGAGCGAGTACGCCGTCCTTGCGGAAGCGAACCCGCAAATGGGTTTCTTGGGGTTCGATATGAATATCGGAAATGCCTTCTTGCAGGGCTTTGGCCAGAATTTTGTTGACCAGGTTGATAATCGGAGCGCCTTGAGCGTCGTTGGCCGCACCTAAATCGTCTTCAACCTCGGCATCGGCTTCTTCTAGATTAAACTCTTCTAAGTTTTCTAAATCGCTGGAAACATCAACAGCTTTGTCCGCTGCTATTTGCTGCGTCTTTCTGACTTGTTCGTCCAAATATTGGTCGAGCAATTGCTGGTAATCTTCGATGGTGATGACCATCCGCTGCAGGGCAATTCCTTGGGGACGAAGAATGCGCTTCAGGTCGTCTTGAGCATCGAGGTTGTCGGGGTCCACCATTGCCACCAAAACTGAGGGGGGTTCGGTGTCTTTCCGATAGAGGGGAGCTAGCTTATAGCGGCGGCAAATGTCGATGGGAATTAGGCTGTCGATCAGACTGCCCATTTGATTTTGAGTAATTGGATTAATTTCCGGATCGAGAGACTCAACGCCGTAGAGAATTTTAAGTTCAAAAAGTTGCTGTTTCTTGTACTGGCGCAGCAGATCGGGAGAAAGTTGCCGTCCGGTGATTGACTCAAGCACATCTGTCAAAGGACGGCGAGTTTTGCGAGTTTCTGCGAGGGCCTGTTGCATTTGATCGCTGTCAACATAACCCGACTGAATGAGTTTATTTCCAAAGGGCGAAAAATCGTTGCGAACAGTCAGCGCGCGCGATCGCCGTGATGAAGATTGAGTCATAGGTTTAATGAAAATATCTCCTTAATTACCCAAAAAAGGGACATTATGCATAAGTTTCCCGCCGCCAATGTTGCTGGTGTTGGGGGAGTCCCCTGGGAATAACGTTCTGGAAAAATCGCGATTTTTGGGGATGGCAGGTGTTATGTTGCCTGAGCTTCAGATTCCCGGCAATCGAGATCGCATCGCAGAAAGCTAGACATCGCGTTGGGGTTTGTTCACGATCATAACCGTTAAACTGAAGACGGAGAGCAAGCGATCGCCGAGATATCGATAATTTTTCTCCACGCAATGTTAATTTTGTTTGCAACGGCCGATCCGGAAGCAATGTCGCGTAAAGTTTTGTAAATAACAAGTGCCGACAATCCTCGATTTAATCTGGGTATTGTGTTGCGAAAAAGCCAGGGGAAAGGAAAAGTAGCGGTATAATCCGAAAGATAGGCTAAAACCATTCGAGTTTGCGAGCAACGCTTGTAAATCGCGAGAATCTGAAAAAAGCCCTAGGTGCTAGAAAACATCCGCGAGCTAGCGCCTCCTCTTATTTTTTGAGAGCAGCACTATGATTGACGAGCAAAACCAACCAGAGAACGCATTGGAGCATTCAGAAAATTCTTCAGACCCCATTGAGTTGGCTGGAAACAAGCCTTCCCAAGACCCAGTCGAGAGTGAAGCGCTGCCCAATCGGGAAGAGGAAAGAAGTGATGAGGTCGAGCAAAACTCGCGAAAGGAGTTGGAACTCATTATTGAGACGCTCCAGCTTGAAAATGAAGGGTTAAAGAAACAGCTTGAGGAGATGACCCCGCAAGTTGATACTTATAAAACCCAGTACGTGAGGATCGCTGCAGACTTCGACAACTTTCGCAAGCGCACGAGTAAGGAAAAGGAAGACCTCGAACATAAGGTTAAGCGGGAAACGATTGCCGAATTACTGCCCGTTGTCGATAACTTTGAACGGGCGCGATCGCAAATAAAACCCGCTAACGATGGCGAAATGGCAATCCATAAAAGCTATCAAGGCGTTTATAAAAACTTAGTCGATGGACTGAAGCGCATTGGCGTGTCAGCAATGCGACCGGAGGGACAGCCCTTCGATCCCAACTATCACGAAGCCATGTTGCGAGAGCCAACCAACGACTACCCCGAAGATACGGTAATCGAGCAACTCGTGCGGGGGTATTTGATTGGCGAGCGAGTGTTGCGCCATGCCATGGTCAAAGTTGCTGCGCCTCAGGAGCCCGTGGTAACCTCAGAAGAGGGAACTTCAGCCGAAGATAATCCCTAAAATCCGTAGGTCTAGCGACCTGAAATTTCTAGAAGCGGCTGCATCAAACAAAAGCTGCAATTGTTGGCTTAAAAAGCGAAATCTTTGCCAGTCTGCCCTGAGAGACGCTTGTGGTGCGGGACAGTCTCTAAAACTTTAAGCCTCTTGCAAACCTTACATATTGCCGAAGCGCTATGGGAAAAGTCATCGGTATCGATCTAGGGACAACCAATAGTTGTGTTGCTGTTCTAGAAGGCGGCAAGCCTATTGTAATTCAAAACACGGAAGGCGGTCGAACCACACCGAGTATGGTTGGGTTCGGCAAATCGGACGAGCGTCTTGTCGGACAGCTTGCCAAGCGACAAGCCGTAACGAATGCGGAAAACACTGTTTATAGTATTAAGCGGTTTATCGGCCGGCGGTGGGACGATACCGTTGAAGAGCGATCGCGCGTTCCCTATAACTGCGTTAAAGGTCGCGACGATACGGTGGATGTGCAAATTCGCGATCGCAACTACACCCCCCAAGAAATCTCGGCAATGATCTTGCAAAAACTCAAAACCGATGCCGAGCAGTTCTTAGGCGAACCCGTCACCCAAGCTGTCATTACCGTTCCCGCCTACTTTACCGACGCTCAGCGCCAAGCAACCAAAGATTCAGGAACGATTGCCGGACTTGAAGTTTTGCGAATTATCAACGAACCCACCGCAGCCGCTCTCGCCTACGGTCTAGAAAAACAAGATGAAGAGCAAAATATCCTGGTCTTCGACTTAGGCGGCGGCACCTTTGATGTTTCCATACTGCAATTAGGCGATGGCGTGTTCGAGGTTAGAGCAACTTCCGGCAACAATCACCTCGGCGGCGATGACTTTGACAACGTTATCGTTCGCTGGATGATTGGGAATTTTCAAGAACAAGAAGGAATCGACCTCGGAGCTGACAAGATGGCTCTGCAACGCTTGCGAGAAGCCGCAGAAAAAGCCAAAATCGAACTCTCCAGCGTTGGAACCACTTCGCTAAACTTGCCCTTTATCACAGCTGATGAAACTGGCCCCAAGCATCTCGAAGCCGAACTGACGAGAGCTAAATTTGAGGAACTCGCCAGCGACTTGATCGAGGGAACCATTCAACCGGTAACGCAAGCACTCAAAGACTCCGATTTAACGCCCGACGACCTCGATCGCATTATTTTTGTGGGCGGTTCGACGCGCATTCCCTCTGTTGGCAACGCCATCAAAAACTTTTTTGGCGGTAAAGAACCCGATCGCTCCGTCAACCCCGACGAAGCCGTTGCCCTAGGCGCAGCCATTCAAGGTGGAGTCTTAGGCGGCGAAGTCGAAGATTTGCTCCTGCTAGACGTTACGCCCCTATCTCTGGGAATTGAAACCCTAGGAGAAGTCTCAACTAAAATTATCGAGCGCAACACCACCATTCCCACCAGTAAATCTCAAGTCTTTTCCACCGCCATCGACGGTCAAACGTCCGTAGAAATTCACGTTCTTCAGGGCGAGCGGGCCATGGCAAAAGACAATAAAAGTTTGGGTAAATTCTTACTGGCTGGAATTCCCGCCGCACCGCGAGGCGTTCCTCAAATTGAAGTCAGCTTTGAAATTGATGTCAACGGCATCCTCAAAGTCTCCGCCCAAGATAAAGGAACCGGCAAAGAACAAAGCATTCGCATTACCAATACTGGCGGATTAAGTTCCTCCGAAGTCGAGCGAATGCGTCAAGAAGCCGAAAAATATGCCGAGCAAGACCGCCGCCGCATTGAGATCGTCGAGCTGAAAAACCAAGCAGACAGCATCACCTACACCTACGAATCAACCCTGAAGGACAACAGCGAGCTGATTCGCGAAGATCTCAAAACCGCTGCCGACGAGAAACGTCAAGACCTTGCTGCTGCCCTCGAAGATTCCTCTGTGAGCCTCGATGCAGTGAAAGCCAAGCTCGAAGACTTTAAGCAGTCCGTGCTTGCGGTGGGTTCCGATCTATACAATCGAGCAGAGCAAGGAACTCATGAAGAATTTGAAACAGTAGAGGAGCAAATTTTCCCGGAGGCTAGCGAAACGACCCAAGAAACTGCGGTTGCCCAAGAAGAGGAAGAAGAAGAATTTAGCTTTTCCTTTGATGAAGATGAAGGCGACACCGTCGCGGCTGACTACGAGCCAGTTGATTAACGATCGTGCTTTCCTCAACCTTTCCCCCCCCGATAACCTACAAGTAACGGACAACGGACAATATGGCAGGCGACTATTACGACATTCTCGGTATTTCTCGCAGTGCTTCTCAAGATGAAATTAAGCGCGCTTACCGTCGCCTCGCTCGGAAATACCATCCAGATGTCAACAAAGAAGCGGGAGCAGAGGATCGCTTCAAAGAAGTCAATCGCGCCAACGAAATTCTGTCTAACCCGGAGACGCGCGCGCGGTACGATCGCTTTGGCGAGCAGGGAGTCCAAACCGGAGTCGGTGCTGGCGCTCCCGATTTCGGCGATATGGGCGGTTTTGCCGATATTTTTGAAACCATCTTCAGCGGCTTTGGGGGCATGGGAGGAGGAACGGCAACCCGACAGCGTACGGGGCCGACCCGGGGAGACGATCTTCGCCTCGATTTAAAGCTAGAATTCCAGGAAGCCGTGTTTGGTGGGGAGAAAGAGATTCGCATTCCCCACTTGGAAAACTGCAAAGTCTGTAACGGCAGTGGAGCCAAACCCGGTACGGGAGCGCAAACCTGTCCGACGTGTAACGGTTCTGGGCAAATTCGCCGTTCGACCCGAACGCCTTTTGGCAGTTTTGCACAGGTATCCGCTTGCCCGACGTGTAATGGCGAAGGACAAATCATTGAGGAAAAATGCGAGACTTGTGGGGGGGCCGGGCGCAAGCAGGAAACGAAAAAGCTAAAAATTACAATTCCGCCTGGCGTGGATAATGGCACGCGCTTGAGAGTTGCCAAGGAAGGAGATGCGGGACAGCGCGGTGGAACGCCCGGAGATTTATACGTTTACCTTTTTGTTGAAGAAGATAAAGAGTTTCAGCGAGAGGGGATTAATATCCTGTCGGAGATAACGATTAGCTACTTGCAAGCCATTTTAGGCTGTCGTTTGGAGGTCAATACGGTAGACGGCCCGGTCGAGATGTCGATTCCGGCGGGAACCCAACCCAATACCGAACTGAAATTAGACGATCGCGGTGTTCCTCGCTTGGGAAATCCTGTCAGTCGAGGCGATCATCTCATTACCGTCCGGGTTAATATTCCCACGCGCATCAATGCTGAAGAGCGAGAACTCTTGGAGCAACTGGCAAAAATTAAAGGCGATAGTATTGGGAAAGGTGGAATAGAAGGATTTTTGGGGAAAATGTTTGGCGGTTGACATCCTCACCACCCTAAAAGCGCGGTGATTCCTAAACCTCACGATTTAGGTTTCTGCTTCATTCACCGTCGCAGACCACAGCTAAAAAACCATGTACTGTCTTACACAGAGTCCACAGACTTTTGCCCCATTTCAGAAGCCCGATTCCGATAGCCCATCGGTACGGTTTGAGCGAGAGCTTTGTCGTACTTGTTGCTTGGATATTTTACCCGTACAAGCTTTTCCGGTACAGAACCCCATATATCCAGTTCTTGGTGAGCGTTCCCTTGCGCCTGTCGGCGGCGCGGGGTCTCACCGCTTGCCAAGGTGCATGTACCGGATGCTTGATTTTCGCGAACAGTACTTATGTATCTTAGCAAAATTTCAAGCCGTCTTTCTTCCTTCTAGGACGGGGTTTGAGACCCAATTTTTCTGATGAATCATCCAGCAACCCAACAACATTCAAAGCCGGGGGAACCCGATGCTCGGTTGGATTTACGCGGTACGCCCTGTCCGATCAATTTCGTGCGTGCCAAACTGCGCTTAGAGCAAATGTCGCCCGGCGCTTTGTTAGAAGTGTGGTTGGATGCGGGAGAGCCGATCGAGCAAGTTCCCGATAGTTTGGTCATGGCTGGGTATCAACTCGAAGCAATTGAAGACCGTGCGGGCTTTTTTGTCCTCCAAGTCCGCCGTCCGACAGACTCGTGATGCTACCGCGATCGGGGGGCGCGAGTAAAGCGATCGCCCCTCAAGGCAAGAGTCGCTCTTCTGAGGCTGAGTCGGTTCCAGCACAAGTCCCTAGCGAATGGGTGGGAACGGCGGTTGCCGTGCAGGCCAACTTTTATCGCATTCGTCTGGACTGCGAATTGCCCAACGAGCTAGAATCTAGCGATCGCGCCCCGGATTTTTTATGCACATGCCGATCGCGCCTCAAAAAGATCGGACAGACCGCGATCGTGGGCGATCGCGTCCTCATCTCAGAACTCGATTGGGTTGAAAGGCGGGGAGTCATTACTCGCGTCTTTCCTCGTCACAGCGAACTCCAACGCCCTCCCATTGCTAACGCCGCGCAGATTCTCCTGATGTTTGCTCTCGAAGAACCGACGCTGGATGTGTGGCAGTTAAGTCGTTTTCTGGTGACTGCAGAAGCAACTTCTTTAACTCCCCGTTTGTGTTTGAACAAGCAAGATCTGATTGCACCAAAGCAACAGCAGCAGTGGCAAAAGCGCTTGCAGCAGTGGGGCTACGATCCGATATTCGTCAGCGTTGCAACCCAGCAAGGAATTTCTCAAGTCGCCCAGCAGCTCGATCGCAAGATTTCGGTTGTTGCCGGGCCATCCGGCGTTGGCAAATCAAGTTTAATTAATCTTCTCATCCCCAATGTCGAACTGCGGACGGGAGGCGTATCGGGCAAGTTGCAGCGCGGCTGTCACACAACGCGCCACGTCGAACTGTTTGAGTTGCCCGCCGGGGGGTTGCTTGCCGACTCGCCCGGTTTTAACAAACCCGACCTATCCTGCGATCCGGAGGATTTAGCGGCCTATTTCCCAGAGGCCCGACAGCGATTGGCGCGAGGGCAATGTCAGTTTAGCAATTGCCTGCATCGAGACGAGCCACATTGTGCCGTTCGGGGAGATTGGGAGCGCTACGAACACTATCTTAAGTTTCTGGAGGAGGCGATCGCGCGTCAAGAAGCTCGCCAGAAAATGCCCGATGAAGAGTCCAGTCTAAAGCTAAAAATTAAAGGTTCGGGGCGGCAGAGTTACGAACCCAAATTGGAGAGCAAAAAATACCGCCGTCGCTCCCGCCGCTTGCGCCATCAACATCTTCAGCAGTTTTATGAGGAGGAAGATTGGGAGTAGTGCATCTCGACTCGATATCAATGACTCCGGGGAAAGAGCGATCGCGCGGATTTGCGGAATTGGAGAAATCGCTGTTGAAGAGGAGGGTAGACCTCAAGCTGTTCGGCATGTCAGCGGTAATATTGAGATTGCGGTTAAAGATTGAGGGCGAGAAATACTCAAATCAAACAGCTCCGAGCTGAGAATTCAGCCGATGATTCGCGCCAATCCTATAAAAGTTTAATTAAGTTTTCCAAGCCGCACTGTAAAATTTCAATGAAGTCTCCGTATAAACTCGGTTATTTTGACCCCTGGCCTTCATTTTTTTGCTAGAACTTAATCGGACTAGTTGGCCGACAGATTATACAAGACCATAAATGTTCAGGAAAGTACCCCCATGAATCCTCAAACGCTATTGGATACTAACATTGAATCTTCGCAACTGTTAATCGCGCCTCAGCAGCTTAAAGAAAAGCTGCCCTTAAGTCTATCTGCTGCTCGGACGGTTGCGCTGGGTCGGCGAGAAATAAAAAATATTCTCGATGGCAAAGATCCAAGAAAGTTTGCCATCGTCGGTCCCTGCTCCATTCATGATGTCGCCGCAGCAGAAGATTACGCCCAAAAACTCAAAAAACTGGCCGATCGCGTCAGCGATCGCCTCCTGATTGTCATGCGAGTTTATTTCGAGAAACCGCGGACAACTGTGGGGTGGAAAGGCTTAATTAACGATCCTGATTTAGACGATTCTTTTAAGATTGAAAAAGGCCTCTTCATTGCTCGCCAACTGCTACTGGATATTGCCGAGTTGGGGCTGCCAACAGCTACAGAAACGCTCGACCCAATTACGCCGCGATACATTGCCGAACTGATTTCTTGGTCGGCGATTGGCGCTCGAACCATTGAGTCTCAAACCCACCGAGAAATGACTAGCGGCCTGTCTATGCCGGTCGGCTTGAAGAACAGCACGGATGGCAATATTAAAGTGGCGTTAGATGCGCTGCAATCATCGAGAAGTTGTCATAATTTTCTGGGGATTGACGAACAAGGTCAGGTCAGCGTTTTCAAAACGAAAGGTAATGAATACGGCCACATTATTTTGAGAGGCGGTGGCGGTCGCCCCAACTACGATGCGGAAACGATTGCTAGCGTTGAAAAGCAGCTCAAAGATCGCAATTTGTCAAGTAAAATTGTGATTGATTGCAGCCACGGCAACTCTCACAAAAACCACAAGCTGCAAGCTTCAGTTCTTGAAGATATTGTCGGTCAAATGACGTGCGGCAATCAATCGATTGCTGGGGTCATGTTGGAGTCCAATTTATACGAAGGCAATCAAAAGATTCCCTGCGATTTCGGACAACTGACCTATGGTGTTTCTGTGATGGATAAATTAGCTTATGGTGTTTCTGTCACCGATAAGTGCATGGGTTGGGAAGAGACAGAGCAGCTTCTTTTAGAAATGCACGATAAGTTGGGTGCGTTCGAGCGACAAGCTTGTTTGGTGTAGAACGGTTTTTTCGATTGCGATCGCAATTCCCGGCGAAGTGTCGCATTGCGATCGCAGCAGTTTAGCCGAGCATGGCAAAAAAATCGTCATCGAGTTCGTATCCCAGGGTTTGCGCGATCGCCTTAAGCTTCGATTGACCCTGTACGCCTTCCTGTTTGAGCCAATCGGCCAGCACAAACATTTTATTCATGACAAAAATTTCTAAGGCTTCTGGATTGTACTGAATTCCCTCAGAGCGATGGAACTGATGGGGAACGAGCATGGCGACGTAGCGATAGAGTTCTCCAGATTGGCCGTCTAACAGGAGTAATAACCAGGGATAGCGAGTATCGAGGCGGACGAACCACAGGCGAACTTCGGGAATTTCTGAGAGTTCGCGCGGGTCGTTGGGGTCGCGAGGATAATCGATGTTAAATTGGATTTTTTCTTCCCTTGCACAGAGCGCCTCCTCCACCAACCGTTTATCTAGAATTTGACTAATGGGCGATAGATCTAAGGTTTGAATTTGTTGGGAGTTCAGGGGAATAGAAGTTGACATTACCAAATCTGCGGGTTGCTGGGTACTATCGTAACGATATTTCTTAACGGAGTCTTCCTGGTCAGCACCGACTTACCAGTACGCACCTCTTCGTTTCAAATTGTTAATCAATATTAAAATGTAACCTATTATACTGAAATTCTGACTAGGCTAGTAAATAGATACGTGTTCCTGGAAAGCGACCCGAAAAACTGCCCATATTCTCTCGCTTTATTGTCCCGATCTTCGACTTTCCATAGGTGAATTATGACCGCTGCAACTTTAGCTCCAGAACAATCAATTGCGCTGTTAGCCGATGCGCGAAAACGACTTGATAAAGCCCTACAATACATCTCCATTTCTGATGATGCGCTGCGACGCTTAAAGTACCCTAAATCGAGCTTAAGCGTCTCCATTCCCGTTCGCATGGATAATGGTTCTCTCAAGATTTTTCAAGGGTATCGCGTCCGCTACGACGATACGAGAGGACCAGGGAAAGGAGGGGTTCGCTATCACCCCAACGTGTCAATTGATGAGGTACAATCCTTAGCCTTTTGGATGACCTTTAAAGCGGCGTTGCTTAACCTTCCTTTTGGCGGTGCGAAAGGCGGAATCACCCTCAATCCTAAGGAATTATCGAGACAAGAATTAGAGCGATTGAGTCGAGGATATATTGACGCGATCGCAGACTTTATCGGCCCGGATGTGGATATTTTAGCCCCCGATGTTTACACCAACTCCACCATTATGGGGTGGATGATGGATCAATACAGCATCATCACGCGGCGAGTCAGTCAGGCGGTCGTGACCGGGAAACCCTTGATGTTAGGCGGGAGTCAGGGACGAGATACCGCCACCGCCACAGGGGCCTTTTTCGCCATGAGTGCTATTTTGCCCAAATTCAACTTAGTTCCCGCCCAAACAACCGTTGCCGTGCAAGGCTTTGGTAAGGTGGGTGCAGTTTTGGCAGAGTTGCTGTTTAAAGCCGGATACAAAGTCGTTGCTGTTAGCGACTCCCAAGGCGGAATTTACGCAGAACAAGGGCTAGATATTCCCAGCATTCGCTACCACAAACGCGAAAGCCGCAGCATCAAAGCCGTTTATTGCGAAGACACGGTATGCAGTATTGTCGATCATCAAGCAATTCGTAACGAAGAGCTATTAACCCTCGATGTTGATATCTTGATTCCCGCTGCTTTGGAAAATCAAATTACCGCCGCCAACGCCGCAGATATTAAAGCGAAATACATCTTTGAGGTCGCCAATGGCCCGATTACCTCCAGTGCGGATGAAATTTTAGAGGAACAGGGTGTTTGCGTTTTCCCCGACATTTTAATCAATGCGGGTGGGGTGACGGTGAGTTATTTTGAATGGGTGCAAAATCGCAGCGGCCTCTATTGGACCTTAGAGGAAGTCCAGCAACGTCTCAAGCAAAAAATGGTGGAAGAGACGCAATATACCTGGCAAATTTCCCAAGATTTAAGGGTATCAATGCGAACGGCTGCTTATATTCACGCCTTAAATCGTTTGGGCGAAGCATTAGATGCGAAAGGAACGCGAGATTATTATCTTAATGGGAAAGGCTGACGGAGACAATTTCAATTCCCGATAATAAGAAGGTGCTTGAATCCCTTGGTTTTGGTGGGTTACGGCGAAGACAAAAGTCAACAAGGAGATCTCCATCGAATTGCCGCCGAACCCACCCTACATGAGCGTTTAATCTTTACTTTAGGAATTAGCTCTAAGTGGGATAGTTGCTCATAAGGCTGGTAAAAATGTAATGCAGTTGTCCCTGACACGGTTTAATCCAAGGCATTCGAGGTTTCGTTTCAAACAAGCAGCGATCGGCAACTTTTGCTTGCCAAGGGGTTGTCTCTTGCCGTTCTGGGGGCGATTGCGAAGCAATTTTGCGCTCTCCTGCGTGCAAAACTTGCAACCAAGTTCCCAGGGTCGAGGGCAGTTTTTCAGTTAAACGGATGGGAATTGAGGTGGTTGAGAGAGATTGAGCGTAACTGGGAGTCAAAAATGGCTGGTAGAGTTCGGCTTGAGGCGTAAGCTGTCGGATAAAGGCTAAGCTGACTCCTTGAATGAGTTGGCGTACGGGTTCTGCGTCTTGTCCCATCAACTCTTTGACCAAAGTACTCTGGGCGATCGCGCTGTTGCGATCGCCCAGATCGGTAGCGCTCATGTGAGTCCCGCCAATGACGACGGCGAGATACTTTTCGCCTGGGAGTTGCGAAAAAGGGCGGAGTTGATGGTCTAGGGGAGGCGTAATGGAGTCTTCGCTACCGCTCAAGACAAACAGAGGAACGGCAACTCGCTCCAATCCCTTCTCGCCAAACAACTTCCCAACCAAGGGATTGAGGGCGATCGCTCGTGCCACTCGCTCATCCCTTAAACTCAACTTGCTGTAGGGCAACTCCGCCGCCGCGCATTGCAGCCAGTCTGCGGGAGAGCGTCCGAGGGGGATGCGATTTTGACAAAAAGCTCGCAAGTCCTTTAAATCTAGTTCTGCTCCCGCTAAAGCTAATGCCGTGTAGCCGCCGAGGGAGTGGCCGATAATCGCCGCTTCCTCAGTATTGAACTTGCGACTGACGTAGCCTCCTCTCCTTTTCCGCCTTTCCAGTTCGTCTAACAAAAAGCTAATATCTTTCGGACGCTCGATAAACTCGGCCGCAGGGAGCAAGTCGCTCGGATCGAGATCGAGAGACAGTTCGGCCAGGGTATTGATGTTGCTCCCCGGATGTTCGATCGCTGCGACGCTAAAGCCGTGGGAGGCAAGATGATGGGCCAAATAGTTTAAAAAGCGGCGGTCGGCCGCAAAACCGTGGGAGAGAATAACGGTGGGGCCGTGAGGGTTAGCCGTGTAGAAGAGATCGACCAGAATTTCTCGCTGGCGATCGCGGTCGTACAAAGAGAGCGATCGCTCGCGAACTTTATATTCCCCTGCTTTTCTGGGGTCTAACGTGGCGGGGACGGAAAGTTCTGAAACAGCCACTTTGAGTTCTCGTTCGAGGATGGGACTCAACAATTGACTTTGCAAATTAGACGCATTGAGCTGTACAATAGCTCCCACCGCTGCTGTCGCATCGATCGTCAGCGTGTCTCCGGGATAGGCGCGCAAAAACCCCAACACGCTCAGGCCGTCGGCTTGTTGCAGCGCTAAATAGAGCGCTGCTTCCAATTGCTCGATCGAACTTTCGGGAAGGGCCAAGCTTAGTTGCTTGAGGAGTTGCTCGCCAGCCGCTTGTTCAAAAAGTTGTTTAAGAAAGGTATCGGCAACGCTTGGATCGACGGCTAAACGCTGGGCAAGGATTTGTTGGACGCTAGGGGAGAGCAGGGGACTGAAAAACCTCAGCGCGTTCCGCAGTTCGCCCGTTTCGGCGAAATGTTCGAGATCGCTCACCTCAACGGTTTGCTCCAGCGGGCCAAAGCGCAATTTCAGCCGTTCTGCGGCCAAGACGGGTTCGGCGATCGCAGCGACCGCGATCGCCACGCACGCAGCCAATAGACTGTTGGCAACTCCCCCCCAAGATCTGGGCGGGAAGCATCGGAGCGATCGCCGGTTGTTTTGTTTTGGGGCTTGCGGGTTCGGCAAGGGTTGCGATGCGATACAGTGCTGTTGAGCTAGCGGAAAGATTCTGCGTCTCAAGTCGTCTAGTCCAAACTTCATGATTTTTGATTGAATTGCCGAGATCGAGCCTTAATTGCCGTGACGAATAAAAGATTTGTCCAGTTCCACTTGGCAACTCTCCTCCAACAGAGGCGCGCTGTTTATTTGCGTTCAAGGGGGGCGATCGCCTGATGTGCCGACGCCCCCATCTCGCCTAGTAGAACTCAAAAGGTTTCGAGCGATGTGCCAGTCCGCGCTTCTCAATTTCGCGTCGCGATACTAAATCCTAGTTTACAAAAGATCGCAGCCAGCGATGAATTCCGTTCGAGAGCAAGGTTGTTGGGACCGCTTCACCCTCAGGCAACCCTCAGAAAATTAATTTACCCTAGAGGAAGTCGATTTTACAGAACTTTACACTGTTTTTGTTCGCACCAAACTCCCATGAAATGTATTGTTAGCCGTCGGGCGAAATTTTCTGCGAGCCACCGCTATTGGCTGCCAGAACTCACGGAGGCAGAAAATCGAGCAAAATTTGGCGCGGGGAGTCGCTTTCCCGGACACGGGCACAATTATGTCCTCTATGTCTCCCTCGAAGGCGAGTTAGATCGGTACGGAATGGTTCAAAACTTGTCCGAGGTCAAGAAAGCGATCGCGCAACACATCACCTCCGCGCTCGACTATGCTTACCTCAACGAAGTCTGGCCCGAATTCCAACAGACACTCCCCACCACCGAAAATATAGCCCGGATCGTCTGGCAGCGCCTTGCCACTCATCTCCCCCTCGCCAAAATTAAACTGTTTGAACACCCCGAACTGTGGGCAGAATACCACGGAAAAAAGATGGAAGCCTCCCTCACCCTCAAAACTCACTTCAGCGCGGCACACCGCTTGGCCCTCGATAGCCTGAGTTATGCCGAAAATCTAGAAATCTACGGCAAGTGCGCTCGTCCCAATGGCCACGGACACAACTACCATCTCGAAGTTAGCGTTGTCGGCGAAATCGACTCGCGCACGGGAATGATTGTCGATTTAGGTGAGTTTCAGCGCGTTGTTGATGAGTTAGCGGTCGAGCCGCTAGATCATACTTTTCTCAACAAAGATATTCCTTATTTTGCCAAGGTTGTGCCAACCGCGGAAAATATTGCTTTGTACATCAGCCAATGCTTGCAGGCTCCGCTGCGAGAATTGGGAGTCAAACTGGATAAAATTAAGTTAATTGAGAGTCCCAATAATTCCTGCGAAATCTACTGTCGACAGTCCGTTGAAACGGCTTCAGAATTCAGAGTACTACTATCGCAGAAGCAAGCTACAGAATTCAGAGTTCAGAATTAAACTGATTACTGGTCGCTGATTACGGGTTACCGAACTTTTATGTACGACAACAGACCGCCCCCACAACGCTTTCCGAGAGTTCCTTTCGATCGCAGAATTTATGCATTTGCGATTGATTTTGTGGCGGTTTGGCTGGTGAGCGCGATCGCCGCAGGGAATTGGTTCGTGCAAGGGGTCTTCTTCCTCGCCGCTTGGTTTGGCTTGCGCGTTGTCGCGGTGGCGCGGAATCAGGGGCAAAGTCTTGGGAGTTGGGCGATGGACATGAAAGTCCTCGATTTGCGCTTTCGCCGAACGCCCGATCTGGTAACGTTGGGGAAGCGAGAAGCGATCGCGGGAGGCAGTGCAGTTCTGGCAATGTTGGGGCTAAATGTTGCCTTTGTCAACGCCTTCAGCACGCTGCTATTAGTCTCTCCTCTCCTCGCCAACTGCGGTACGGCCTTCGCCGACGAACTCTACAACCAAGCCTTTCACGATCGCTTTGCCGAAACCGCCGTCATCCAAACCAAACGAGGTTTCTCCCTCGACCTCAGAGTCAGACGACTACTTGATGATGTCATCTATCGTGTGCGAGGATGGTAAATTGTGTTTTAAATTCAATAGACTCATCTCTGGCTCGGAATTATGGCAAGTAAAAAGGGCGTAAGAATCACCATTACTCTCGAATGCACCGAATGTCGCAGCAACCCCAGCAAGCGATCGCGGGGAGTATCTCGCTACACGACGACCAAAAATCGTCGCAACACCACCGGACGCATGGAACTGAAAAAGTTCTGCACCCACTGCAACAAGCACACCGTTCACAAAGAAATTAAGTAATCCCCCATTCAGGATCTCTTATTCCTTTCGCCTCCATCTGTACCGCTCAACCCTAACAATACAATTGAAATTATGGCTTACTATCGCAAACGTCTCTCCCCGATCAAACCTGGCGACCCGATTGACTACAAAGACATCGAACTTCTGCGGAAATTTGTGACCGAACGGGGAAAAATCCTCCCTCGCCGGATCACAAACTTAACGTCGCAGCAGCAAAAAGACTTAACCACTGCAATTAAGCGCGCTCGCTATCTCGCTTTACTTCCCTACGTAAATGCTGAGGGATAAGAGAGTTCGGAGTGTAGAGTTTAGAGTTCAGAATTCAGAGTTATGAGTTCAGAATTTCTCCCCAATTCCCCAATTTCCCAACTCCCTACTCCCTCGCCGTCAGGCGCTGATTAGAGCCTGAAAAGTCATAATCAAACGCCTCGCTCTCTTCCCGGAAAGAAGAACGCACCCGTTCGAGATCGCGATCGTCTTGATAGAAATCCCGATAGGGACGAGCATTTGGGGTGAAATTAAGACGAGGCAATTGAGCTGTGAGTTCGAGTTGCGCGCAGAGGGTTTGGAACTCCTACTTCAGCGTCTCGAAACGGTGGTGTATGCACGCTCAGGAGGTTTATCTTCTCCTCCTGCAATTCGGAGCTGCGAAATGTTAACTTAACAAGTAACGTCTTGTGTAACTTTTTCCGATCTCTGGAATTGACGGCGTTTGAGAAACACAAAATCCGAACAATTCAGTCAAGCATCCGGCAAATCAAGTGTTTGAGCCTTTAAGTTGCACATCGCGTAAGTAGATGAAGATTACAGGGGAAGCGCAAAGCTCGTGGACAAAGGAACCCTGATTGAATTCCGAGTACAAGGAGAGCGCCATCTTGCGGTGGCAGAACGCCCGGAAGGCAAAAAAAATTGGATTTTTACTGACGAACGCGGCCAGTCTCATTCCCTTCGCCCTCAGCGCATCGAATATCAAGTTCCCGGTAGCGGTTATAAGGCTTCTGACATTCCGAACTTTCTAGCGGAAATTCAATCCTACCTCGATCCTTCCAGCCTAGAAATTGCGTGGGAATTGCTCGTCGAAGAGGGTACGGGGGTCGCGCCAGCAGATCTCGCCCAACTGCTGTTTTCCGAGCAAACCCCGCTCTTGTGCTACGCTGCCCACCGACTGCTGGCGGAAGATAAGATTTATTTCAAGAAAAAAGCCGAGACTTACGAACCGCGTTCGGCAAGTCAGGTTGCTGAAATCAAGCACCAGCTTGAAGTTGAGCTCCAGCGACAGCAAGAGAAAAATGCTTTTTTTTCTCGCGTGCGTTTGGCCCTTGCTGGGGAAACTGTTGTTTGGCAAGAAAGCGATCGCCCTCGGTTAGAAGCTTTGAAAAAAATGGTGCTTTACCCCGAACGCAACCATCATGGAGCGGAGGACATCCTATCCGTTCTGGAGCGCCCCAAAAACGAGCGTTCTGCCTTTGAGTTGCTGGTGGCTTTGGGGCAATGGAGCATTCACGAGAACCTCGATTTGCTCCGAGCTTCATACCCTATTCACTTTCCCAAAAAGGTGCTTGATGTGGCGCAGCGTTATTTGGAATCTTCCCATCTCGATCCCGACCCCAACCGCTTAGACCTGACCCATCTCAAGGTCTACACCATTGACGATGAAAGTACCCAGGAAATTGACGATGGGTTGAGTGTCGAGGTGTTGGAGGATGAGAGCGAAATTCGACTTTGGATTCATATCGCCGACCCGACGCGACTGATTGCACTGGGAGATGAATTAGAACTTGAAGCTCGCCGTCGCAGTACCAGTCTCTATTTACCCACGGGAACAATTTCGATGTTCCCCGCCGAACTGGCGACCGGGCCGATGAGTCTGGTGCAGGGTCGGATTTGTCCGGCGTTGAGTTTTGGCGTGGTTCTCGACGAAACTGGAGCAGTCCGAGACTACCGCATTCATCCCACCTTAATTAAACCCACCTACCGCCTGACCTACGACGATGTTGATGAGATGTTGGAGTTGGGCGTGCGAGCCGAGCCGGAAATCGAGCAGTTAGCCGTGGCGGCGAACTTGCGTCAGGCTTGGCGAAGTTCTCAAGGCTCGATTGACATTCGGATGCCGGAGTCTTCGATTAAGGTGAAAAAAGATGATGAGATTGCGATCGCGGTGTTAGATGATTCGCGATCGCGCCAACTGGTGGCTGAAATGATGATTCTCACCGGAGAAGTCGCCGGTCGCTACGCCCGCCATCACAACATTCCCCTTCCTTTCCGCGGTCAGCCACAGCCCGAACTTCCTACCGAAGAAGAGTTATTGCAGTTTCCTCCGGGATTGGTGCGCTTTTGCGCCTTGCGCCAGCGAATGTCTCGCAGCGAAATGGGCATCACTCCCTCGCGTCACGCCGGACTGGGACTCGAAATTTACACCCAGGTGACCTCTCCCATTCGTCGCTATACGGACTTACTCGCCCACTTCCAGCTCAAAGCTCACTTGCGGGGCGACCCCCTTCCCTTCTCGGCGATAGAACTGCAAGAACTCATCTACAGCGTCACCGAATCAGTCCGAGAAGCCATTCAAGTCGAGCGCCGCACCAACCGCTACTGGAGCTTAGAATATCTCCGTCGCCACGGCGATCGCTCCTGGCAGGGCTTAGTCTTAGGTTGGGTGCGCGAAGAAGATAACTTAGGCATTATCTTGCTAGAGGATTTGGGGCTAGAATTGCGCCATCGATTCCACCGCTCCGTGACCTTAGGCGATCGTCTTGAAGTCCAGGTCAGCAACATTGACCCCCGTCAGGATGTCCTGCATTTGCGCGAGTTGTTGCCCTCGGAAGCCGAACCCGCAGCCAGTTATCCCTAAATTAAGCCGTTCGACTGTGAAACGGCGATCGCGAAGTTGAGCAAACAAGGGGGTCGGGAAAAGGAAATACAGGAAGATGAATTGAACTGTCCGCTTCCCCGACCGTCAGACTCCCGATCGCTGTTGGCCATCCTTTTGCCAGTCCGCACGAGTTCAGAGTTCATGCACCCTCGTCACAACACGATTGAAATTTTTTCAACCTTTTTGCAATTGGCAGAAGATAACTTCCGCTGCTGGATGGTTGACCCCAAATTGCGGCGCAGCATGGAACGGCTCTCCGAGAAGGTGTCGGGGTCGAAAGCGGGGGAAAACTTTTGGGTTCTTTATTGGTACAAGATTTGGCAAGATTGCTCCGATCGCCTAGCACAAGCGCATTTGTCAGCTTATTTGCAGGAAGTGTGTTATTGGTCGGCGAGTAAAACAGCGCTTCGTTTTTCGATCGCGCAATACAAGCTATCAGACTGCTTTCAAATGGCGATCGCAGCCGTTCCCAAGGTCTTGAAAGGGTACAATCCCAGCCAAAACTCCCGCTTAAAAGATTACGCCAGTGCGGTCTTTAACTCCGCCATTCGCGATACGCTCCGCCGCCGCCGAGAGATTGATATTTGTACGGATTGGGCCCTGCTGCGTCGGTTGAGCCAAAAGCGGTTGGTGGAATCCCTTGAAAATGCGGGTTTGACCCCAGAAAACATCAGTCGCTACCAACTCGCCTGGAACTGCTTCAAAACGCTTTACGTTCCCTCTCAAGCCACGGGAACGCGCCAACTGTCGCGCCCCGATCGCGAAACCTGGGACGCAATCGCTCAACAGTACGTTCGCGATCGCCGCCCCTCTCTCAGTTCCTCCGAACCCCCAGCCTCTCCCGAAACCCTGGAACGGTGGCTCAAAGACTGCGCCCAAGCCGCGCGTTCTTATCTTTATCCTGCCGTGTCTTCCCTGAATGTGCCAACGTCCGGAGGGACAACTCGCGAACTTCAAGATTATTTGCCCGCCACTGACGACGAGTCGCTCGTCGCTCAACTCATCGACCAAGAAAACAGTCAAGTCCGCAAAAGCCAACAAGCTCAAATTGATGGCGTTCTCAACGACGCGATCGCCAAACTCTCATCCGAAGCGCGAGAATTCCTCCATCTTTACTATCGCGAAGGACTGACCCAGCAAAAAATTGCCGCTCGGTTTGAGATGAAGCAGTATAAGGTTTCTCGGCGGCTCAATCGTGCGAGAGAATCTCTCCTGAAAGCCCTTGCTCAATGGAGCCAACAAACCTTAAACATTTCTCTCAATTCAACCGCCATTCAAGGAGCAAGCACCGTGTTAGAAGAGTGGTTGCAGCAGCACTATTCTTCCCAATCGAACGCCTGAAACGCTAGCTAGGGAGTAGGGAATTGTTCCCAAGCGGGTCTTGGGAAACCGACCTAAAACACCTCAACGCGACCATCATCGCGCAGATAGACTGCATTGTGTCCTCCCGTTTGACCGCCGGGATGCACCTCCACTCGCAGAACCCGAGCGCTAGGCTGGCTAATGCGGGCAATGAGGGCACCTCGATAGTCGTTCCAGAACAAGAGGGAGAAGTTGTGTCGGGTTGTTTCCCCGCGCAAAAATGCCACCTTTTCTCCCGGTTGCAAGCTGGTGGGGTTCATCATTCCCACTTGCTGAATTTCCAAGCGTCTGGTGGTGGCGTTAATGACCTCAACAGAAATTTTCTGTCCGGGGGTGAAGCGAATGGGTTGGGGCGGACAGCTACTGTTGGCGACGCAGGTTCCCGCAGTGGCGTTGGGGGGAACGACAACGAGGGGCGCGATCGCGAGTAAAATTGGAAGAAGTTTAAACATGGTAGAAACCCTTGCTTGCATCAGTTTGAGTTGAGAAGAGGACAGGATGTGAGTTACCATCGGAATCGGTGTTTGGGGAAAAGAGGGCTAGCCCGAACTCACCTCAACTGCGGCCAAAATACTAATTTTACGCGATCGCGCAAGGAGATAGCGACACAATGAGCGCCAACGAACTTCTGTTTAACTCAACAATCTTATCCTTCAGTCTTATTCTTGTGGGCTTGGCTTTAGGGTTTTTGATTCTCAAAATCCAAGGTGGCGGAGCGGAATAATTTTTTAAAAACTGTATTTTTAACGCTGGAGCGCACGAATGTGCGCTCTCGCTGTAGGAAGTTTGGGAAATCGAGAAGAGAGAAAAGATATTGGATCGAACATCAAAACATAATGACTCCTTCAATTGAATTTTTTAAGGGTTTATCAGAAGAATTAAGTAACGTTCGGTTGCGACGAAATAAAGCGACTGGCGTTCGCAGTGTTGTCATGATTTTTGAGAAATTGCAGGCAATCGAAGCGTTCAATAGCTACAGAAAAGAGTTTGCGGGCGATTTATGTCTTGCCGACTCTGAGGGCGAAATTCGCGTCACGCCTTCCTCAACAAAATTCATTTTTGGTGGCGATGAGGGTGACGAGTTACGGGGCGTTCGGTGCCAGTTTGAAATTGACAAGGACGAACATTGGCAGCGCTTTATGCGCTTTATGAACCGCTACGCCGAAGCCAATGGGATGGAATATGGCGAAGCGAAACAGTAAGCTGTTTGGTCTTTGAGCTATAACTATCGAGATTGAGAAAAAGGGCCTGGAAAATTCCAATTTAAATGTACGACCGCTTAAAACATAGAACCGAGTTATAGGATTGAACCATGATGAAAATTGCAATTACGGGTGCAACGGGATTTGTTGGCAGTCGTCTGGTGGAAAAGTTGCACCAGAATGGCGATCGCGTCGTGGTTCTCACCCGCAACCCCAACCAAGCGACCAAAATTTTTCCAGCTTCTGCGTTTCCAAACCTGGAGGTGGTGTCGTACACCCCAACGGAGTCGGGAGCGTGGCAAAGCGCGATCGCGGGGTGTGATGGCGTGGTGAACCTCGCCGGCCAGCCGATCGCCGAGGAACGCTGGACGCTTGAAATGAAGGAAAAAATTCTCAAAAGCCGTCAGTTGGGAACGCAAAAGGTGGTCGAAGCGATCGCCAACGCTAACCCCAAACCTCAAGTTCTGGTCAATGCGTCCGCGATCGGCTACTACGGAACCAGCGAAACCGCCACCTTCGACGAAACCAGTTCCTCTGGCGATGACTTCCTCGCCGAAGTTTGCAAAAAGTGGGAAGCCGAAGCGGAAAAAGTCGCAGCAACGGGCACTCGCCTGGTCATCTTGCGCTTTGGCATTGTCCTCGGAGATGGCGGTGCATTGGGAAAAATGCTGACCCCCTTTAAACTCTATGCTGGCGGCCCCATAGGGACGGGGAAACAGTGGTTCTCGTGGATTCATCTCGACGATCTCGTCACCCTGATTATTGCTGTCTTAAATCGCACCGACCTCAGTGGCACGTTCAACGCCACGGCCCCCAACCCCGTCCGCATGAACGAACTGTGTCAAACCCTCGGAGACATCCTCCAGCGACCCTCCTGGCTTCCCGTTCCCAGCTTTGCCCTAGAACTCCTCCTCGGCGATGGGGCCAAGGTTGTCCTCGAAGGACAGCAGGTGCTTCCAAAAGCGACTCAAGCGGCGGGATTTCAGTATCAATACTCCACCCTCAAACCCGCCTTGCAAAATATTGTGGCTCGCTCTTAAAGCCTTGCTTTTCTCAAACAAATCGAATTCATCGCACCGACCTCCTCTGTCCGTCC
>JGI12316J15309_10001498_pt1 | contig 22739 bp, 22 predicted proteins | sample MarCyaLeptolynsp_FD_15309 | JGI IMG/M metagenome (IMG submission 15309) | reverse complement strand
TGCCTTTGATGGCGAGGCCGTTTTCCTTTTACGTGCGGTATGCTCTGGTTCTGCCGGTTACAACGCAGCAGAATCAGGTCGTCCTTCGAGCGAACGTGTGTCATCGATGAGGAGTCTGTTGCGATCGATCCGACCGCCCAAAAAGAGTGCCGTTCATCGAAAGAGATGCTGCGATAGTCTCCTGAAGGTGCCGCTCCAACATGCAGTCCGGCGTTTGTCAAACCCGGCGGCGTTCTTGCATTTGATCGTGTTTCAAGCTGACTCATTGATAAAATTTAATGAATTTCGTTAACCGTCAAATATTGAAATTCTTGCTAAGGTGCACTATGTGCACTATTGTTGAGTGCAAGGAGGAAAATAATGAATCTACACACAGCACACTGCCTGCTTGTCCGCGATGGCTTGACCTACAATCGGTCGCGTCTCAGCTGGCTCCCATCGAAGCTTTATCGCTCGTTCCGCGATGCCAACAAGTACCTGCGCGGATCGCGCTAAGGTCCTCAGACCGATCTGTGCGTCTGGTCTGACCCGACGTTCACCTCAAGAAAAAAGCCCGCCGGTTTGGCGGGCTTTTCTGTTTTTGGCGAACTGCGATGTTCCCACGATACATGGGAGTGCGCTGTTCGGTGTCCGCATGCGAGGCTATGCCTGAATGTCGACGGTTTGGCCAAGACCCGGTGCCGGTGCCGCCGGGGCGCTGGACGCCGTGGACGCGTCGCTTTCAGGTGTTTCGGTCTGACCCGGTGCGGTCGGGTTTGACGTATAAGCTTCCGATTTCAGTGCCTGTGTGCTGGCCGGTACTGCACCTGTTGGCCCAACATCCATGACCTTCTCCTTTTGTCCATACCTTACCATTGGATCGGGAGAAGGTGGCCGGGGAAGCTTAATGGGCGCTAAAGCTTTTCACCCGCATTACAAGACGTGAACTCGAATTCAATTCAGGTGATCGCCCGGGCTTCGCAATCCGTTTCAATATGAACCAGAGGGGAGGCCGTTGCACGAACCCGTCGGAAAGGGCCCAACGCGCTATTCATCGCAAGGATGGGTGCTTTCGATGCGGCAAGACTTGAGCATGAGGACGTGGTTGCCTCGCACGCCTCCCCAGCCTTCACCTGCGATCACGTGAACGCAGAGACCCGGGCGCGGTTCGATGTTCTTCAAGTCTTGGACTTCACATTCCACCGAGAGTATTCCCTTCCCGGTGCTCAGATCGAAAACATGGAGACCAGGCTGCTTCGGCAGATCGGCCGAGTTGGTGTGAAAGCAAAAGCCCTTTGCTTCGCGATTCATGATCGCTTCAACATCGTTCCAACCGTTGTACTCCTGCAAGCACCGGAAATCGGAACTTATGTCATCCGCCAGAATTTGAGTGGCTACCAAGAGAAACAATGGCACAAACAAAAGAAAAAATTTCATGCCACGAGGTTCGAACAATTGTCGTTGACGGTTTCCGTGGTGAGCCGATCGAGAAACATCGGCCTTGAGTTTGCCAATGGACCATAGATCGCGTCGACGAACGAAAAAACGGCCGATTTGCAATCTCAAAGGCACCACCATACCACGCAGCGTAGGGGACCTTTGCCGTCAGGCCAATACCTCGATTTCTATCGCGTCGCCACGTGGGAAACGACCCACATTGAATCAGGCCCTACTGCCTGTGGAGCAGCGGCCGCGGTTGGAAGCGGCGCGCTGTCTGAACGTGCTGAAAACGGCGTGGGAGCGGGAACGAAGTCAGGCATCCACACCATACATGTCCCGCCGGCGCACCCAGGCCTGAGGGTAGGGCAGGTCGTCCTCCTGGCGGCCCATCGGTGTCAGGTCCAGGATGTTGTAGGCCATGTTGAGGATGTCGAGACCCCGGCCATATGTGGAATAGCTGTGTGCGACGCGACCGTCGCCAAGCTTCAGAAATGTGCTGACGCCAGGCAGTTCTTCGGAATGCACCGTGTCGTTGCCACTATAATTGTAGCCCCGGCCCGTCGGATCTTTCCTGTCCGGGAAGGTGACTCCGAAATCGACCCCGAAGCCGTTTCCTGCCGTGGACACCCAGTCAAAGCTCCAACCCATGCGGGCCTTGTAGGCCTGAAGGGTGTCCAGCGGCGCATTCGAGACGGCAATCAGTCTGGTGCCGCGGGCAGCCAGATGCGTGTCGAGATGATCGTAATTGTCAGCCCAGAACGAACAGCTCGGGCATCCTTCCTGCCAGTTTTTGCCGAACATGAAATGATAGACGGCAAGCTGCGGGTGCGGTCCGAACAGATCCGCGAGCGATTTCCGGCCGCCCTCCGTATCAAAGACATAGTTTTTCTCCACGAGAACCAACGGCAGGTCCCGGCGCGCGGCAGAGAGTGCGTCGCGTTCCCTGGTGAAGGTCTTTTCCTTTTCGAGCAGCGCTTTGCGGGCGACCAGCCAATCTTCGCGGCTGACAATTTGCGGATGTGTCATGTCGTTCTCCTTGGCAATGGTTGTTATGCGATCGTGATTTCCGCAAGGCGTCTGAAGCAGCCGTCCCAGCCGCCGCCGACACCGCGGCGGGCATCCTCGGTCTTGATTGCTTCGTGGCGGAGCTTTACCTCGGTTGCCTTGCCGGCCTCGGTGAATGTGATCGCCACCTGAGAGGTATCGGTCGCCTCCCGCGTTCCATCGGCGAATTCCTGAACGTGCCGCCAGCTGAATTCGAGCCTCTTCGGCGCGTCGATGGCCAGGTATTCACCCTCGAAGTGGATCTGTTTTTCCTGTGTCTTCTCAATGACAAAGCACCACTTGCCACCAACCTTGAGGTCGATGTCCACCGAGACAAGGCCACCCGATTTCGGCACAAACCAGCTTTGCAGCTCTTCGGGCTCGGTAAAGGCGCGGAAGACACGCGCGGGGGCTCCCCGGAACAGGCCCTCCACGATAACGGGCTCCTGGCCCGGTTCCGATTTGAGAAACTGCTTGTCGATCTCCTGAACGCTCATGTGTCGCTCTCCTCTTTGGCAAGGTGTCGGGCGAGGGCGTCGAACCGGTCGATCCAGAAGGATTCGTATTTGCTCAACCAGTCGACGGCTTCCTTGATCGGTGCACCGCGCAAGCGGCAGTGACGGGTACGGCCTCGTTTTTCGATGTCGACAAGGCCGGCATCGGACAGGACCCTGAGATGTTTGGACACGGCGGTCAGCGACATGTCGAAAGGGGCGGCAAGGTCCGACAACGTCGTCTCGCCGTCTGCCAGGCGGGCGACGATCGCGCGCCGGGTCCCGTCGCTCAATGCCGAAAATGTTGCGTCCAGTTGGGCCATTTGCTGCACTGTCATAAAGTGAACCTTTTGGTTGACTATCATTGAATTCCATTATAGTCAACTAAATGGTTGAGTAAAGTCACCGTGCAGGTGAGGCGCTCGACGGAGCCGGTCTGGATGATCCTGAAACCGGCATGTACAGGAGCTGAAATCATGAAACTCTATCTGACCGATCTGTCTCCCAATTGCCGCCGCGTTCTGGCTGCACTCCACCATCTGGGACTGGACAGCGAAACAGAAATCCGGAATTTCAACCTCTTCGCAGGAGAGCATCAGACCGAGGAATTCAAGGCGATCAATCCGAATGTGAAGGTGCCGGTTCTGGTCGACGGAGATCTCAAGCTCTGGGAAGCCAATCCGATCATGATTTATCTGTCGGACAGGCAAAATGCAGAGACGTTCTGTCCCTCTGACAATGCGGCACGCATCGAAGTTCTGCGGTGGATGTCCTGGGAAGTGCAGCATTTCAACCGGGCGCTTGGCGAGATCGTCTGGGAAACGGTTGCCAAGCAGGTGTTCGGTCTTGGTCCGGTCGATGAAGAGAAAGTTGCGACCGGACAGGAAAATTTCCGCCGTTTCGCAGCGGTTCTGGAAGATCATCTGGATGGTCGGGACTTCATTCTTGGAGACACACCGACCGTCGCCGATTTTGCCGTCGGCAGCCATTCGGCCCTGGCTTTGCACCCGAAGTCCCAGGTGCCTTTGCTCGAATTTCCAAAAGTGCTGGCCTGGCTACAACGCATCGAGGCGCTGCCTGCCTGGGAAAAGACTGCGCCCCGGGCACCGGCGGAGGCCGCCGAATAGATCCTGAGGTCAAGGATGATCCGACTGGCGGTGGCAAGGATACCGGTTGCCGCCGGCCGGAACGGCAGATCGCGATGCTGCAAGCTCCGGCGGGCTACATTGCCGCGCTGCTGCCAAGGCGCTACGATGTGCGTCGATGACAAGACCTTATGCAATCGCCTTGTGCTTCGGCTTTATCGCCGCCTTCCTGATGGGCGCCAATTCCGTCATTGTCAGGTATCTGACGGGCGATCTTCACGGACTTCAAATCGCGGTTTTCCGCCTCTGGATTGCCTGCTTCGTCATCTTCGTCATGCTGAAGTTCTCCGGCAGGCGTCTCAGCCTGTTTCAACTGGATCGCTACACGCTGCTCGCCAGCACCGGCTTCACGCTGAACTACATCACGTTTCATATCGGGCTTGAACATACCAGCGCCACGAACGCGATGGTTCTGGAAAACACGGCGCCGTTCTTCGTGCTGCTGTTCCTGGTCTTTGCCGGCGTTGAAAGGGTGCGGTGGTTCGACGTACTGGCGACTTGCCTGGCGCTGGCCGGCGTGTATCTGACCGTGCGCCACGATTTCGACGCGGACGCGGGGGAGAGCCTTCTTGGAGATTTCTGGGAGCTCGGAGCCGGTATTTCCTGGGCCATTTTCATCGTTGGAAGCGCGCGGGCGGTCAAGCAGACACGCTCGACCATGGATCGCATGGAAGTTCTTTTGAAGATCTTGCTGCCAAGTGCTGTCGTGCTATCGCCCAGCCTGCTGCTTTATCCATTGGAGGCAAGCGCGACGGACGCGCTCCTGCTCGTGTTGCTCGGCGTCCTGTCCACGGCATTCGGGTACTATCTGTGGTACGAGGCAATGGCGACGGTATCGACAGTGACGGCAGCCTTGCTTGCTGTTCTGTCGGTGGTCTTCACCTTCGTGATTGCCTATGTGGCACTTGGCGAAGAGATGACCCCGGACATCCTGATCGGTGGGGCGCTTATCATTGCAGGTGTCATCCTGCCGGGCATCCTGAACGCGCGGGTGCAACCCAAAGCCAGCGAAGACAGCGCCGCCGTCGGCGAAAGTCAGGACTGAGCATCCGTCAGACGAACAGTTCACCCCTGGCAACAAGCGTTGCCTGGCCGCCGATGCGAACCGCATGCATGCCGCCATGTTCGATATCGATCTCCAGGTCGATCAGCGATGGCCGGCCCATCTCGAAGCCCTGTTCAATGCGGATATGATGGGTGCCTTCGGTCAGGCCATCATAAAAGTTCACGACGCCGGCAAAGGCTGCCGCGGCCGAGCCAGTGGCCGGGTCTTCGAGAACGCCCATGCCCGGGGCAAACAGTCTGGCGTGAAACGCGCTGTCGTGTGACCGGGTCTCACGGCAGTAGATATAGGCGTGGTTGTGATCATCCTTGCCGAAGCCGGCTTTCCACATCGCTGTGACCGGCTTCGCTCTTGAAAGGGCATCAAGGTCGCGGACGGGTACGAAATTGAACGGGGGGCCAACCTGGAATCGGGAAGGTGCGTGGTTTTCAAAGCCGATATCAGTCGGCTCGAGATCCAGTGCCGCTGCAATGAGTTCGACATTATGGGTCGGTCCGGCCGGTTCCGGCAGACTGGGTACATCAAACTCGGCGAAGCCGGCCGCATTCTGCTTCAGGATGACGGCGCAGCGCACGGCGCCGATCTTCTGTTTCAGAACAACAACTGAATCCTGTTCGCCGTCGACATCACCAAATCGTTCCTTTGCCAGGAGAATGGCGGTGCCGATCGTCGGGTGCCCCGCAAAGGGTAGCTCCATTTTCGGCGTGAAGATCCGCATGCTTGCCGACTGGCCAGGGTTTTCGGGCGGAAACACGAACACCGTTTCGGAAAGATTGAACTCTCCTGCGATCTTCTGCATCTGCTCATCGCTCAGATCTTCGCTGTCCAAAACCACCGCAAGCGGATTTCCGGCCAGAAGTGTGTTCGTGAAGACATCCAAGATCGCGTAGCGGCGGCCCATATTCTGTTCTCCCTGGAGAATAACCTGACCCCTCGTACCGGGGTGAGCGGACTTTTACATGTCTGGCCGGGTCCCGCCAGTCCCCACAGCCTGTTCTTGGTGAACAAACCATTGACTGTTGACTGGCAGCCGCCCGTTCAGCCTTCTTTCCGGCGCTAAATGCTCTAGAGGCATGGGTCACTGCAGCAGATAGTGGGCGATTTCGCGCGCGAAAGGAAAGATTGCCGGGTCTTCAAGATCGTCCCGCGAACGGATGATGCGGATATCGGAAAGTTCCTTTTCTTCCGATGCTGCGGAATGTGTCAGGATCTGGTTGCGCAGAGATCCGGCCTCGTCATCGCACTCGAATACTCTGGCGATGGAAATACGCGGTCCATCGAAGGTGACAAGCAGTTCGGCTTTTCTCATTGCGTCGCCGGACAATCCCGTCTCTTCCTCAAGTTCCCGGTCAATTGCCCGGTTCATGTCCACCCTGCCATCTGGCATGACGTCGCTCAGATCAAGGTTTCCGCCGGGCGGATAGATCATTCCGCCTGTTGCCGTATGCGGCCCCATCACACCGTAGAGCAGAGCCCCGTCGCGGCTCCTGATGATGGCGGATCCGAAGAGGTTGAAGGCGGTGGCATCCGGAGCGCCCCAGTCCCGCCAGGCGAGATGGGCTGCGTAGGAGCTTTCGGAGCAGGACCCTTCAAAGATCCCGTCCTGAAACGCATAGCCCGTCAGTTTCAGCGTCCGGCCGTTCCACAAGAGTGAGATGCGCTTTTGTGCCTCTTCGAAATGCGCGGCAATTCCCGCTGCATTTTCGGTTTCAAAGCGCCAAGGCCGGTCTGTCACTCTCAGATCGATGCGCCTGAGTTCGTGCACGCAGGCGGGGAGCTGCTTTTCCATGAGCGGAATCTGTTGGCCGGGCGCCATTTCGCTTGGGCGTTTATCGTAGGTTCGATAGCCGTGTTTTTCATAGAAACCGCCAGCGTGGGCATCCGCCTCCAGTCGGAGGCGCGCAAGCCGCAGTTGCCTGGCAACGTCTTCGGCGCGTTTCAGCAACAGACTGCCGATGCCCTTTCCTTGCTTGCCGGTGTCGACGAACAGGAAGTCGACGAGAAGGGTTTCCGCGTCGTCCGGAACAACGCCCAGAAATGCAACCGGAACGCCTTGCTCTTCAGCGACCGTAATCTGAATCGACCGGATCGTGGTCTCGCGTATGCCCCAGGCGGCCATGAATTCCGCCATCTTGTCATCCGGATAACCCCACGAAGCTTTTGCGCGGTGAAGGATGCTGGTGAGGGCAGGGGCGTCGTCGGGCGTGGCGGGTCTGAGTCTGAGAGGCATGGGCATCCGGTCTGTTACGTGCCGGAAAGCCCTATCCAGTGATTGTGAAGGTTGCAAGGCAAGGCGACGTCGGGGAACGCGACGTGCAGGTGCCGCAAGACCAATATCGTGAGACTTCCCGTCCGTTCACATGGAACAGATCAAGTGGGAAATCACAGAATTTCCCGCCAATACATTCTCTGCCGATCCGCGCATGGGCACGGAGCGAAGCTTAGCGGATGAACGTGCCGTTCTGCAGTTCCGTGACGGCCTGCACCAGTTCGTCGCGTGTGTTCATGACGATCGGTCCATGCCAGGCGACCGGTTCCTTGATGGGCGCGCCGGACACCAGAAGGAAGCGTATGCCTTCATCGCCCGCCTGCACCACGATCTCGTCACCGGTTCCGAATATGACGAGCGTGCGGTCGCCGGTCTGGTCACGGATCTTGATTTCCTCACCGCCGAATTCCTTTTCGGTCAGAACACCAAAGGGGTCGGATGCTCCCTCGAAGGTGCCGGAGCCTTCGAACACGTAGGCAAAGGTCTGTTTGTAGGTGTCGACCTTGAGGCGCTTCTTCTGACCGGCGGGCACATGAATGTCCAGATACTGGGGTTCTGCCGCTATGCCGTCGACCGGTCCGCGCTTGCCCCAGAATTCTCCGCAGATGATCCGTGCGGATGTGCCGTCGTCCTCGGTAACAACCGGGATTTCGTTCGAGGTTACATCCTGATAGCGCGGTTCCGTCATTTTCAGGGAGGAGGGCAGGTTCGCCCAGAGTTGAAAGCCGTGCATCCGACCCTCAGCATCGCCCTTGGGCATTTCCTGGTGCATGATGCCGCGTCCGGCGGTCATCCACTGAACGTCGCCAGCACCGAGATCTCCCTTGTTGCCCAGACTGTCTCCATGCTCCACGGTGCCGGCGAGCACGTAAGTTATCGTCTCGATACCGCGATGCGGGTGCCAGGGGAAACCGGCCAGGTAATCTTCGGGACGGTTGTTGCGGAAATCATCCAGCAGCAGGAACGGGTCCAGCATTTCAGGGTCCTGGAAGCCGAACACCCGCTCGAGTTTGACGCCGGCACCCTCAAGCGTCGGCTGCGTGGATCCAATATGCGTTACCGGACGGATGGACATCTGTTTCGATCCTGCTGCGGGCGTGCCTGTGGGAAGGCCACCTCTCGTGAATTTGTGTCAGGCACAAGATAGCGTGGATCTGCTGGAAACCCAGCCTTGCACCAAAAGACGCACTGTTTCCGGAGAGGAAACAGTGCTGCGGAAAGGTGCTTCCGCACGGAGTACCATGATGGCCAGGCCTGAAAAGTCGGCTTCCGGTTCAAAAAGTCCGCATGGTTGGGAACATTATTGAGGTACGCACCTCAAAAAAATGCGATATACGTGTGTTGAACACCATCGGGCCCGAAGGTGAGAGGCTTCAGGCGGGCGTCATGCCGCCGTGTGCACTCAAAGCCTGCATCTGCTTATCCGATTGCTTTGGCCGGGTCCGCAGGTTCCATGAAAGTGATGAGGTGCGGAAATGACTGCGTTCGATCCCAAACCGGAATACGTGATCAGCGATGAAACAGCACTGCGGGACCTGTTCCCCCCAACCCACGAACTGGCAGCGAAAAAATGCCTGACGATGCTGGACAGGCATGCCCGGGATTTCATCGAACGGTCGCCTTTTCTATGCCTTGGAACGCAGAATGCGGATGGCAAGGCGGATGTCAGCCCGCGCGGCGATCCGCCGGGCTTCGTGAAAGTTCTTGACCGGGAGACCCTTGCTGTTCCCGACCGTCCGGGGAACAACCGTCTCGACAGTCTGGTCAACATTGTTTCCAATCCAAGCGTTGGATTGCTTTTCGTCATTCCTGGTTTCGACGACACGCTGCGCGTCAACGGGCAGGCGAAGCTCGTGGTTGATCCCGAGTTGCTGGAGGCGATGAGCGTCAACGGGCGCAGTCCCAAAGTGGCGATCGTCATCAAGGTCACCAGTGTCTTCATGCATTGTGCGAAAGCCTTCCGGCGGTCGCACCTGTGGGACCCGGAAAGATTTCGGGATCGCGATGACATGCCGTCGCTGATGAAAATTATCAAGGATCAGATAGACGAAGCGCCTGTGAGCGACGCAGAACTGACCGAGCTGGACCAGAAGCTGGAAGACAGTTACCGCAAGACGCTCTATTAGAGTAACGATCAGCGCCGCAGGCTTTCTGAGACGATCCCGTCCTGGTCCGCTTGCAGCACCTTGCATCTTGCAGGTTTGCGGCCCACATGTTGCAATGTCCTCACATTTGGCCGTCTGGTCAAAACCTCAATCTTCATTTCAGCTCAGGTCTTCATGGCGTCCATTCTCTCTGTCCGCGATCTGGAAAAGACCTATGAAGGCGGCTTCCAGGCTTTGAAATCCGTGTCGCTGGACATCCGAGAAGGTGAGGTGTTTGCGCTCCTTGGCCCCAACGGTGCGGGCAAAACCACTCTTATCAGCACCATATGCGGCCTGGTGCGGCCGACCTCCGGGAGCATCACTGTCGGCGGACATGACGCGATTGCGGATTTTCGCGCCGCGCGGAGCCTGATCGGCCTGGTTCCGCAGGAAATGCCCACGGCTCCGTTCGAGATTGTCGGTGATACGGTTGCCTTCAGCCGCGGTCTGTTCGGCTTGCCACCGGACCGTGCCTTCGTTGAGCGCATCCTCAAGGATCTCACGCTCTGGGAAAAGCGGAAAAATCCTATCATGGCACTCTCCGGTGGCATGAAGCGGCGGCTGCTTGTTGCCAAGGCGCTTGCGCATGAGCCGAAGGTTCTCTTTCTCGATGAACCGACCGCCGGCGTCGATGTCGAGTTGCGGCACGACATGTGGCGCATCGTGACGGAGCTGAAGGAAAAAGGCGTCACCATCATTTTGACGACCCACTATATCGAGGAAGCCGAGGAGATGGCGGACAGGGTCGGCGTGATCAACAAGGGCGAGATTGTCCTGGTGGAGGACAAGGCGGAGCTGATGCGAAAGCTTGGACGCAAACTCCTGACCCTCAATCTGGCTGAACCCCTGAACGCGGTGCCAGAAAGTCTGGCGCGTCACAATCTCGAGCTTGCCGATGCCGGGTGCAAACTGGTCTATACCTACGACACGCACGCAGAAAGAACAGGCATTACCGCGCTCTTGAAGGACCTCGCGGAGGCTGGTGTCCGGTTTCAGGACCTGCAGACAGATCAGTCGTCGCTGGAAGACATTTTCGTTGATCTGGTGAAGAAGAGTTGAACCGACATGACCAAGGATTTCGCCATTCGGCCCGCACACCAAGCCGACAAGGAGGCACTTACAGAACTCTGCATGCGCTCCAAGCAATCCAATGGATACGACGACGCTTTCATGGAAGCCTGCGTTGAAGAATTGCGGGTGCGCGACAGCTGGATTTTGGAAGATGATTTCTGGGTTGCGGAGGCCGCTGACGGGTCGCTGGTCGGGTGCATACGACTGTCTTCAGATACGGGTGCCGGTGGTGAGCTTGAAACCTGCTTCGTCGCACCCGACTACAAGGGCAAGGGCGTCGGACGCACGCTGTTTCAGACACTTGAAATCCAGGCCAGGAAGAACGGGCTCAGGCATATCGAACTGGATGCAGACCCATTCGCCGAAGCATTTTATGCGCGTATGGGGTTTGCAACCACAGGCCGCTCGCCCTCCGGCTCCATTCCCGGAAGGACATTGCCGAGAATGAGAATGGAACTTAGTTGAGCAGCGCTCACGCCGTGGGCCGGAAAACCAAAAAGGTGGGCGAATGAATCTGGGTGCAGTCCAAGCGATCTATATTTCGGAGATGGCACGCACGAAGCGCACGTTGATGCAAAGCGTGATCTCGCCTGTCATCTCCACAGTGCTTTACTTTGTTGTTTTCGGCGCAGCGATCGGTTCACGCATTTCGGAAGTTGACGGGGTCAGCTATGGGGCCTTCATCGTGCCCGGCCTGATCATGCTTTCCCTCATGACCCAAAGCCTGTCGAACGCCTCTTTCGGTATCTATTTTCCGCGTTTCACCGGTACGATCTTCGAGGTTCTGTCAGCGCCCGTTTCCTATCTTGAGATCACCATCGCCTATGTCGGTGCGGCCGCGACCAAGTCGATCATCGTCGGTCTGATCATCCTGATCACGGCGAATTTCTTTGTCGATATTGAAATCCAGCACCCGGTCTGGATGGCGACGTTCTTCATTTTGACGGCCGTCACCTTCGCGCTGCTCGGTTTCATCATCGGTATCTGGGCGGACAATTTCGAAAAGCTGCAGTTCGTGCCACTTCTGATCGTGACGCCCCTGGCGTTTCTCGGCGGCAGCTTCTACTCCATCAACATGCTGCCGGAGATCTGGCAGAAAGTCACGCTGGTCAATCCCGTTGTTTATCTGATATCGGGTTTCCGCTGGAGTTTTTACGGTCAGGCGGATGTCAGTCTGTGGTTGTCGCTGGTCGCAACCATGTTGTTTCTGTTCATTTCGCTGGCGATCGTTCACTGGATTTTCAAGACCGGGTACCGGTTGAAGGCCTGAAACCAGAGCCTGAACAAGAGTGAGACCGCACATGTTTCAAGGGGTTCAACTGACCAGAAAAGTCGGCGCGGTTTTCCTTGCCCTCATGCTCGCCGCCTGCCAGACCGCACAAGCGCCTTCGCCTTCGGCGTCGTCAGCGGCCCCAGCGGGCGCGTCCGTTCAAACCACGTCTCTACCTGCGGTCGGGTATGCGCCGGCGACGGCGCAGGAACGAGGCTTTTCCGCTCTGGTTCTGAACGCCTCGACAGGTGAACAGCTCTATGCCGTTGACGCCGACGCGGCGCGGTTCCCGGCATCGCTCACGAAGATGATGACACTGTACCTGTTGTTCGAAGCGGTCGCGGAGGGACGCTACAGCCTCTCGTCTCCGTTGACCGTCAGCGAAAACGCGGCCTCGCAGCCACCGGCAAAGATCGGATTGAAAGCCGGTACGACCATAACGGTGCAACAGGCCGCGCGCGCGCTGTCCGTCAGATCTGCAAATGATGTCGGTGTGGCGGTCGCGGAAAACCTTGCCGGCAGCGAGGCGGCCTTTGCGCGCCAGATGACGCAGCAGGCGCGTGCACTCGGGCTCTCGCGCACACGCTTTGAAAATGCGACCGGGCTCCCGGACGCGGGTCAGGTGACGACTGCCCGCGACATGGCGAAACTGGGGCTGGCGCTCAAACGACGATTTCCGCAATACGCCAGCTACTACAGGGCAAAGTCCTTTACCTATGACGGCCGGACGTTCAAGGCGACCAACAACCTGCTTGGCAAGGTTTCCGGCGTAGACGGGCTGAAGACCGGCTACATCCGCATGTCCGGCTACAATCTCGTGGCAACGGCGCGACGTGGCGGCAAGCAGCTGATTGTCGTGGTGATGGGTGGGCAAAGCGAAAGCGCCCGGGACAAAGAGGTTACCCGGTTGATCGAGGCCTACTCGTAACAATCTGTCAGAAGCGCAATTTCAGCACGTCGCAGGCAGGTCTTTTGCGAAGGTGACGCAGTTGCGTCCGTTTTTCTTCGAACGGTAGAGGCTGTCGTCAACGGCCTGCAGCAGATCTTCCATCGCCAGTTCATTACCGTTGCCGTGATAGATGCCCGTCGACGCGGTGATCCTGAAGTTTTCCGGTGCGAAATCGAACTCGATCCGTGAGATCAACTGCCTGAGACGGTCGGCAACCTTGGCCGCGTTTTCCCTGGAAATGTCGGGCAGCAGGACAGCAAACTCCTCACCGCCAAGCCGCGCAAAACAATCGTCTTTCCGCAGCTGAGCCTTGACGGCTGCCACGATCTTGACCAGAGCCTGGTCACCGGACAGGTGTCCGAACGTGTCATTCACGAACTTGAAGTGATCCAGGTCGAAGTTGAGCAGGCCAAAGGTTTTTTCCGAAGGGGCTTGCAGGAGATCTTCCAGACGCGCCTGAAACTCCCGGCGGTTATAAGCCCCTGTCAGTGGATCCCGCCTAGCCGCTTCCCTGTGCCGCTGGGCCACCTGTTCGAAGGAAAGGGCGGTTGAAAACGCACCGGTGAGGCTGACGAAGAGCATCGCGCTCATCAGGTGAAGACCCTGCATGGTGTCGTTGATCATGCCGGGTCCTGCAGGGCCGTTGCCCACGAGGCCGTGAAACAGCCGCAGTCCACCAACACCGGCGAGGAAGAAGAACGCCAGAACAATCCCGATGACGGAGATCAGTCCGTGGAAGGTTTTCGACGTATAGACAATGATGGTGGCGATGCACAGGACCGTGAAGATGAAATTGCCGCCGACATACGCGAGGGTGGCGTCCGACAACACGAACGCGAGCAGGCCCACGATCAGATAGGCGGCGGCCGGCGCAAAGGCATCGCTCAGCCTGTTCGGCAGTTTTGCCAGAACACGCGCGGCATAAAGATGGAAACCAAAACCCAGCAGGAGCAACGTGTTGGGCAAGATGTAGGCAAAGAACCGCGGAAGGACGTTTTCAAAGGCGAAGCAGACAAGGGCGAGGACGAGAATACCGTTGGCGGCGGCCCAACTGCGCCAGTGCAGGCTCGGTGTCACGCGAAGCGACATCGCCTGAAAGGAAATGGCAAAAATCAGCAGCAAGAGCAGATTTGCCGAAAAAAGCGTCAATAAATCCATGTAGACGCACTCCACACACTACGCGTCGAAAACGACCAGTTAAGGCAGCCTAGTTTGAAATGTTTTTAGATGCTGTTAGGGCTGGTTAAGAGATTTTCATCAAATTGTAGGCGTGTGGATTTTAATCAAAACATATCCACCGGTATGCGTGCAGAGCTTCACTCAGCCATGCCTGCATTAAGAATTTCTGAATTCAATCTCGCAATCACGGACCTTGCGCGCAGTTTGTGAAAATTTTTCGCAAAAATCGAAAAAAAACAAATGCAACCGGGCAGATGAAGGTCATCCCGTTGTTTTCGCACTGGACCCTTTCGAACATATATGAAATTTTGCCAATCTGTGGTTGCGTGATCGCCAAGGCGGTACGCGGGGTATTTTGGTTGGGCAATGAGATTTCTTTTCAGTGTGATTTTTGGCTTGTGCATCCTGTCAGCGGATGCTCATGCTGCCGGCGAGTTGGGCGAGCTGGATCGCGAACCGACGTGGCGTGATCATGGAAACACGTCATTTTTTTTGGGCGGCCCGGATGGCGGCCCATCCCATCTCGGCAGTTTGCCGGATGCGCAAGAGCTCGAAGAGCTGCTCTCCCGCGAAGTTGCACAAGACCCGGAAGATCTTTATCGCCTCGGGCTGGCCTATGAAAACCGGGAACTCTGGGAACCTGACTACAAGAAGGCCTTCACCTATTTCCAGCGTTCGGAAGTTCTCGGTTTTCCCTGGGCCAAGTCGCAGTTGGGATATTATTACGAAACGGGGCTTGCCGGCGAGACAGACCTGGCGAAAGCTGTCGACTTCTATCAGCAGGGCGCAGACTTTGGCGACAGCTGGAGCGGACTGCGCCTCGGCTATCTCTATCTCAACGGCCGAGGCCTTCGCCAGCATGACGGGCAAGCCTTCTTCTGGATACAATGGGCCCATCGCGGCGGTGTTGCCGAGGCAACGTCCTCGCTGGGCTGGCTCTATGAACACGGACGCGGAACGGCAAAAGATCCGCACGAGGCCAAACGTCTCTATGAAGAAGCTGCTGGCGCGGGCAGCCTGAATGCTCTGGTGAATCTCGGTCTGATGCATGAAAGGGGTGTGCTCGGCACACCTGACGCCACAATGGCGGTGGAATTCTACCGCAAAGCCGCGGACGAGGACTTTGGGCGCGGCCGGCATCACCTTGGCACGATGTACTATCTGGGAGACGGGGTTGAGCAGGATCAGGGACGCGCTGTCTCGCTGTTCCGGGAAGCGATCGGACTCCAGTATCCCTATGCGCACGTCTCGCTCGGCCTTGCATTTGAACGCGGCGGCGGTGTCGAGCAGGACTATGCGAAGGCCGCGCAGCATTATCAAGAGGCTATCGATGCCGAGGGCTACCCGAGGGCAAAAGCCTTCCTGGCCTGGCTTTATCAGACCGGAAATGGCGTCGACCGAGATCTCGATCGGGCTCGAGACCTGTATGAAGAGGCTGCTGCGGAGGGGCAGACATTTGCCCTGACGGAGCTCGGGTATGCGCTTGTCCATGGGACAATCGGTATCGAACGGGATGTCCATCGCGGACGGCGCATGCTGGAGCAGGCGGCAAACGACGACTACCTCGCCGCCATCCTTGTTCTCGCGGATATGTATGAAGAAGGCGACGGTGTTGCCATCGACACTGCTGAAGCGTTGCGGCTTTATCAAAAGGCAGTCGCTCTCGGTGATACGGATGCCCTCTTGTCGCTCGGCGACTATTACGCTGAGGGCAAGGAGGTGGAGCAAAGCCATGCAACGGCAAAGGAGCATTACCTGCAAGCGCTTGAAGAAGGAAACAAGACAGCGCTGCTCAATCTCGGCTACCTCTATACGCTGACGGATTGGAGCGAACACAATAACCAGGAGGCAATGCGTTACTTTCACCAGGCTGATGCAGCCGGTCTGAAAAATGCACCAACCTATCTGGGGCTTGCCCACTTTCATGGAGAATGGGCAGACGAGGATGATGTTCTGGCACGAGAGTATTTCCAGCGGGCGGCCGACGACGGCTACTACCTGGCAGCGGAATATCTCGGATACATGGAAGAAGAGGGATTTGGGGGCGCTGTGGACCGGGAAAGGGCAGTTCTCAGCTATGAACTGGCAGACGCGGGCGGCAACCTGTTCGCCGCTCAGCGCCTCCTTGATGGGTACAAGGAGAGCGGTTGGCTGAACCCCGATCCCGAAAAGGCCTTCCATTGGCTGGTCAGGGCCGGTGAACTCGGCGATGCCGAAGCTGCCTATGCGGCGGCTGACGTCTTGTCGAGCGACCCGGCACGCCTGGACCTGGCAAAGGCCTCCGTCCTTTTTCGAATTGCCGCGGATGACGGTAATCTGGACGCCACGGTCAAGTGGGCGCGAATGCAGATCCTCGGGGAAGTCGACGGCGCAGATTTTTTTGCCAGTCTCGACGAACTCAAATCAATTGCCGCATCCGCGCCCCTTTCGTCCATCGGCCCGCTATCCCAACTGATCAGCGCATCAGCGACAGACCGGGAAGATCCGAGCCATGCGGCGGTGCGGGAGCTTTTTCTCGGGCTCGCTTACATGAACGGGATCATTTTTCCGGCGGATCAGGACAAGGCAGAATCGCATTTGCGCCGCAGTGTCGAGATTTCCCCAACGCCTCCATTGGCAGCGCATCTGGCTTTCGCCGAATTTCTTATCGGCGCGGCAGTGGACACACCACAAATGAATGCTGAAATATTGCGCAATTTGGAGATCGCCGCCGCGGGTGGACATTTTTCAGCGCAAATGGGTTTGGGCGAGCTTTACGCTACAGGGCATCTGAAAGGCCGGCCACTCGCTGACCAAAACGCCGCGACTGCCCTCAAATGGCTTCGCAAGGCTGCCGATCAGAGTGACGAGGGCCGCTACTGGCTGGCGTCCGCTCTTTTGCAAGGCCTTGATTCGAACGTTGACCCGACCGAGATCAAATCGATGCTGGAGAACCTTGCCGTCTCGGGGGACGATCGGGCGGGTTTCGAACTTGGACTGTTTCATAGCAGGAACGAGGCCAGCGCAGATTATGATCCGCAAAAGGCACTCGCGTGGTTCGAGAAGTCCGCACGTTTTGGAAATATCGAAGCACTGGATGCCATCGGATGGCTGCATCGAAATCGCATGATCGAAAACCACTCGCTGGAGACTGCTTTCAGCTATCAGGTCAGGGCCGCGGAAGCCGGCTTGGCGAAATCCGCCGATACCGTCGCGTGGCATTTTCGTCATGGAAAAGGCGTCAGCAAGGATCTTGATGCGGCAGAGCGCTGGTATCTGAAATCGAAAGACCTGGGAAATCGGCGGGCGGATTTCGTGCTGTCACTCTTGTATCTCGACAATGCAGAACATTTTGGCGAACAAAAGCTGAAATTTGCAGTGGACGTGTTTGAGGGCAGCGACAACAGGGACAACGCCTATGCCTGGATGGCGCTCGGCAGGGCCTTTGTCGAAGGTCTTGGTGTCGAAAAAGACACGCAGCGCGGCCTGGCCTACTACAGGCAGGCGCTTGAGCAGGTCCCGATGCCCGCAAACACCGCGTTGGGCAATTTTTTCATGCTTGGCCACGGCGGGACCGTCGATTATGAATTGGCTCACTTGCACTACTCCAGGGCCGCGGATCTCGGCAGCGCCATATCCCTCAACAATCTGGGCTGGATGTTCCAGAACGGCCTTTTTGTCGACCGTGACTATGACCGCGCCGTGTCGCTCTACAATGCCGCCATTGATGCGGGTGACAATCACGCGCTGACCGCACTCGGGCTTCTCTACCGCGACGGAGAGGGTGTAAAGCAGGACTACCAGGAAGCAATCCGGCTCTTTCGGGAAGCTCTTGACCGCGGTTTCAGCAGCGGCAAGGCCAATGTCGGCTGGATGCTGCTCCACGGCCTGGGGGTTGAACAGGACAGGCTCAAGGGACTGGAGTTGCTGAAGGCCTCCGTTGCCCAGAATGATACAGACGGCACCTATTACATGGCCGTGTTGTTGGAAGAAGGGGAAATCTTGAACGCGGATCTTGAACGCGCGAAAGGGCTTTACAAGATCGCCGCGGAACAGGGCAACCTGCTTGCGGCGAAGGCTCTGGAACGCCTCGGGGAGACTTGAGCAATCAAGAGCTCTGAAGAGATCCGCAGCACACCTGCGATCAGCCAATAGAAAAGGCCGGGCATAGCTGCCCGGCCTTTCCGTATCGATGATCAGACCAACTTCTAGTTCTTGGTCTTGTCGACCAGCGCGTTGGATTTGATCCACGGCATCATGCCGCGCAGCTTCTCGCCGACTTCCTCGATCTGGTGACCGTCGTTCAGGCGGCGCGTTGCCTTGAACTTGGCGGCGCCTGCACGGTATTCCTGCATCCACTCGGAGGTGAACTTGCCGGTCTGAATGTCCTTCAGGACGCGCTTCATTTCTGCTTTGGTTTCGTCGGTGACGATGCGCGGACCCGTGACATACTCGCCCCATTCAGCCGTGTTGGAGATGGAGTAGTTCATGTTGGCGATGCCGCCTTCGTAGATCAGATCGACGATCAGCTTCACTTCGTGCAGGCACTCGAAATAGGCCATCTCAGGCGCATAGCCAGCTTCCACGAGGGTTTCGAAACCGGCGCGGATCAGCTCGACCAGACCACCGCACAGAACAGCCTGTTCACCGAAGAGGTCGGTTTCACACTCTTCCTGGAAGGTGGTTTCGATAATGCCGGACCGGCCGCCGCCAACGCCGCTGGCATAGGAGAGGCCAAGATCCAGCGCATTGCCGGAGGCATCCTGGTGCACAGCGACAAGGCACGGCACGCCGCCGCCTTTTTCGTATTCGCCGCGGACGGTGTGGCCCGGGCCCTTCGGCGCGACCATCAGAACGTCGACAGAGGATTTCGGCTCGATCAGGCCGAAATGGACGTTGAGGCCGTGTGCAAAGGCAATGGCAGCGCCATCGCGGATGTTGGCGGCGATGTGGTCCTTGTAGATGTCCGCCTGAAGTTCGTCCGGCGTGGCCATCATCATCAGGTCGGCCCAGGCAGCTGCTTCGGCAACGGTCATGACCTTGAAACCATCGGCTTCAGCCTTCAGCGCTGTGGTGGAGCCTTCGCGCAGGGCAACGGCAATGTCCGGCACGCCGCTATCTTTCAGGTTCATGGCATGGGCGCGGCCCTGCGAGCCGTAACCGATGATGGCGACTTTCTTGGACTTGATCAGATTGATATCTGCGTCACGATCGTAATAAACGCGCATGGGTTCCTTTCTCCCGTTTGCATTCTCGTTATTCATGTTCTGAGCCGGAGTTCATGTCCGGTCGTCGTTGGCTGGTGGTCTCCAGTCGGCCGGCAGCCGGGGTCAGGCCCCGAACAGCCGGTAAAAGCGGTCGACGGCGGTCTCCGCCTGGGATGCCAGATCCTTCTCGGCGGGACTTGCGTTTTCGCCGAGTAGAAGCCGGATGTGAACGTCGCGAATGGCGAGGCCGTAGAGCACCTGATAGGCATCCTCGGCATCGTCGAATTTCAGAAGGCCGTGCCGGCGCCCGCTTTCCAGCATGGTGCGTGCACGGGCCGAAATCATGTGCTTGCCGCGCACCAGCAGCAGGTGGCCAAGCCGGTTCGAATTGGTGTTGGACTGGCCGATGGACAGACGGTTGAGGGCAAGCGAGGTCTCCGAAAAGAGAACGCCGAGCAGGGCCTCCACAAACGCTGTGACATGAGCGCGGAAAGTCGCGGCATCAGCCGTCGCGCCGGTCTCGGAGGGAAACTGCACCTGGCTCGCCTGATAGGCCACGACAGCGGCGAGCAAGCCGTCCCGGTCGCCGAACCACTTGTAGAGGCTTTCCTTGGAGCAGCTAGCCGTTCGCGCCAGACCGGCGGTGGTCAGCGCCTTTTCGCCGCCCTCGACCAGAAGCGTCAATGCATGCTGCAGCACCACCTGCTGGCGCGGCGAAAACTCGGGCGCGGCGTCCGGACGGGAAGTGGCGATGTCATATGCGGCAGCGGGCATGTGCTTTGTCTTGGCTCGAGGGAAACAGAAATTGACGGAACCGTACGGTACGGTTCGGTGAGCGTTATTGCATTGTGGAAGGGACGGGTCAAGGGAGAAATGAGATTTTTCGGGAGGCAGGGGTGCGAGCGCCATCGTCGCCATTCTTCGTGCCAGTGATTGCGCACTTCCTCAGGCTGAGGCCGCTGAGGTTTGGTGCTCAACCTAACTCCAAAGAGGCCCGCCTCGAAGGATAGGCAATGATTGAACTGTACCTGCTGCGCAATGGCCGATGTTTCCGGTTTCGGTGTCATCCCGGATTTGATCCGGGATCCAATCCATATCGCCGATGAAACGCCAAGCGAAGTTGATGATGGGCAGAACTTTCTATTGCCAAAAAAAATCAAGTTCTGGAAACGAGTGGATCCCGGATCTCCGCTGCGCTGCGTCCGGGATGACGATGGAGCAGACTTGTCACTCAGCTCATTTTACTGGTCATCCCGCACTAGATCCGGCATCCAAAACGCACGTCATTTTCTCTGCGAAAAACGAGAAAAAATCCCTGTAGTACTCGCCTAATACCCGTTTCCGCTCTTTGCCTGCTAGCTTCCGCAAAGATTGGTTTTCAAGGCTCCGGGAGGATATGAGATGAGTGCCAAGGTCCTGATGATCACGGGTGATTTCACCGAGGATTATGAAACGATGGTGCCGTTCCAGGCACTGCTTGCCATGGGATATAAGGTCGATGCCGTCTGCCCCGGCAAGAAGTCCGGCGAGGCGGTTGCGACCTGTATTCATGACTTCGAGGGCGACCAGACCTACACCGAAAAGCGCGGTCACTACTTCACGCTGAACGCGACATTCGCCGATATCGACGTTACCGCATATGATGCCCTCGTGATCCCGGGCGGACGGGCTCCGGAATATCTCAGGCTCGATGCGGACGTGATTGCCGCCGTCAGCCATTTCATGACTGCTGACAAACCGGTTGCCGCGATCTGCCACGGCGCGCAGATCTTGACAGCGGCCAGGGTCATCGAGGGACGTACCGTTTCGGCCTATCCCGCCTGCCGCCCGGAAGTGGAGCTTGCCGGTGCCATTTACGCCGATATTGCCGTCGATGCGGCTGTAACCGACGGCCACCTCGTGACCGCCCCGGCATGGCCGGCTCACCCTGCCTGGCTGGCGCAGTTCAACGCCCTGCTTGGCGGCGCGGCTGCCGGGTCGCTCGCAGCCTGATCAGGTCGGGTTCAGTCAGGTGCGGGATTCCGGTCGATCCTTCGAGACGGACCTGACGGTCCCCCTCAGGATGAGGTTGAATTCAGGCGACGGTCTCCACGGTGCAAGTTCCATTCGACCTCATCCTGAGGAGCGCGCGAGCGCGTCTCGAAGGATGGGCCGAGGACCCGGAGCCTTGCCGCCTTGAAGCGGGCGAACGGACGGCCTTTACCCGGCCGGTTGGCCACCCGCCGAGAAGCCTTATATTGGATCACCAAGGGCGAATGAGCCGGCAAGTAAGATGTGAGGACGCCATGTGCAAACTCTTTATCGAAGCTGATCCCGCGTTGTGGGAGAGCAGCACAAAGTCGCTGCGTATCGACGGCATGGTGACGAGTGTGCGGCTGGAAACCTTCTTCTGGAACGTACTTGAAGAGATTGCGGAGCGGGACGGCATGAATGTCGTCCAGCTCATTACCCGTCTGCATCACGAAAGCATCGATGCCGGGCACGATCTCGGCAATTTCACCAGTTTCCTGCGGGTCTGTTGCGGCCGCTACCTGGCGCTGCAGCTTTCAGGCGACGTTCCAACCGACACGCGGCTGCCGATTTCCACGCTCGATGCGGATGAAATCCTGGAAGCGGAAAGTGCTCGGGTGCATTGAAGAGAGTCAGCTCAGCCGTCCCAGCACTTCATTCCCGATAGCAAGGGATGACGTGAGCCCCGGAGACTCGATGCCGTAAAGAGCGACCAATCCGTCCAGCCCGTGGGTTTCCGGCCCGTCGATGCGGAAATCGGCGGCCGGTTCCCCGGGGCCGACGATCTTGGGGCGGATGCCGCAATAATCCGGAACGAGGGAATTGTCCGGAAGACCGGGCCAATAGGTGCGGATCGCGGCATAGAATTTCTCGCCGCGTGCCGGGTCGACGTCGTAGTTGATGCGGTCGACCCACTCCACGTCGGGTCCGAACCGGGCCTGGCCCTGAAGGTCAAGCGTGATGTGGACGCCGGAGCCGCCGGGTTCGGGAACGGGATAGACCAGCCGTGACAGCGGCGCCTTGCCCTGAAGCTTGAAGTAGTTGCCTTTGGCAAGATAAGCCGAGGGTGGGTTTGCGCCCGGCAGGTCAGCGGTGAGGCCCGGCGCGGCGTGTCCGGCAGAAACGACAAGCTCACGGCAGGTGAGGGGCATGCTGTCACCGTCGGCGCTTGTCACTTGTAACGCATAGCCCTCCGTTGTTCTTTCGATCCCGTCAACGCGGCTGCTGAGCACCACCTGGCCACCATGGGCTTCTAGATGCCCCTGCAGCGCCAGCATGTAGGCGTGGCTGTCGATGATGCCGGTGGAGGGCGAAAAAAGCGCACTGATGCAGTCAAGCGCGGGCTCGACTTCCTTCAGTTTCCTGGCATCGTAGACGTCAAGGTCGTGCAGGCCGGTCGCTTCGGCCTGGGCATGGAGACGTTCCAGTTCCGGCAACTGGCTCTCGTTCGAGGCGACGATCAGTTTGCCGGTCTTCTTGTAGGCAATGCCATTTTC
>JGI12316J15309_10001546_pt1 | contig 22784 bp, 20 predicted proteins | sample MarCyaLeptolynsp_FD_15309 | JGI IMG/M metagenome (IMG submission 15309) | reverse complement strand
CTCGAATTCTCGTCCTTCCCGACCGTACTCCTGATTGCCACCATGCTCAGGCTCGGGCTGAACATTGCCTCGACACGGCTGATCCTGTCCAACGGCCATGAAGGAACGGCAGCTGCCGGCAATGTCATCCAGTCCTTCGGCAACCTGGTGATGGGCGGCAATTTCGTCATCGGGATTATCGTCTTTGCCATTCTGGTGATCGTCAACTTCGTCGTCATCACCAAGGGTTCTGGCCGTATCGCCGAGGTTGCCGCGCGTTTCACCCTGGACGCAATGCCCGGCAAGCAGATGGCGATCGACGCCGACCTGTCGGCCGGGTTGATCGACGAAGGCGAAGCCAAAGCCCGCCGCAAGGCGCTGGAAGACGAGAGTTCCTTTTTCGGGGCCATGGACGGTGCCTCGAAATTCGTTCGCGGTGATGCCATCGCGGGTCTTCTGATCACGTTCATCAACATCCTCGGCGGGATCTTCATTGGTGTCGCCCAGATGGGGCTCACCTTTTCCGAAGCCGCCAACAACTATACGCTTCTGACCATCGGCGACGGTCTGGTGTCGCAGATCCCCGCCCTGATCGTGTCGACCGCTGCCGGTCTTCTTGTCTCCAAGGCCGGTGTGCACGGCGCAGCCGACAAGGCACTGTCCAGCCAGTTCACCGGCTATCCGAAAGCACTCGGCATGTCGGCTGCCGTCATGGTCATTCTTGCGCTTTTGCCCGGCATGCCGATGGTGCCGTTTCTCGCGCTCGCCGGAATCGCAGGCTACCTGGCCTACAGGGTCGGGGCGAACAAGAAGAAGGAAGAGGTCAAGGTTGCCCAGGAAAAGGCAATCGAGGCAGCGCCGAAACCACCCCCCGAGCCGCCGATCACCGACGCGCTCAAGATGGACGAACTCCGGATCGAACTCGGCTATGCGCTGCTGCCGCTGATCAACGGCAAGGCCCAGGGCGATGGAGACATCCTGACCGAGCAGATCAAGGCGTTGCGCCGTCAGGTCGCGGGCGACATGGGTGTGATCATGCCGCCGGTGCGCATCCTCGACAATATTCAGCTCGGTGCCAACGACTATGTCATCAAGGTCAAGGAAGTCGAGGCGGGCCGGGGCATCCTCTATCCGAACCACTACATGGTGATGGACCCGGCGGGCGGGCAGGTGAAGTTGCCCGGCACGCACACGACGGAACCAACCTTCGGCCTTCCGGCAACCTGGGTGGAGGCGCAATACCGCGAGGACGCGTCTCTGCGCGGCTACACGGTCGTTGACCCGGCAACCGTGCTGTCGACCCATCTGACCGAGACGATCAAGACCAATATCAGCGAGCTCCTGACCTATGGCGATGTCCAGAAACTGCTCAAGGAACTGAAAGGCGAGCAGGCCAAGCTGGTGGAGGATCTGGTTCCCTCGCAGATCACCGTTTCCGGTCTCCAGCGCGTCCTGCAGGCACTTCTGGACGAGCGGATCTCCATTCGCGATCTTGGCACCATTCTGGAAGGCGTTTCCGAGGCGACCGGCATGACGCGCAACACCGATACGATCGCCGAACATGTGCGCTCGCGGCTCGGGCGCCAGATCTGCGCGTCCAACCTGTCCCCGGGCGGTTACCTGCCGTTGATCGCCCTGTCACCGCAATGGGAACAGGCATTCCTGGAATCAATTGTCGGCGAAGGCGACGACCGCCAGCTCGCCATGCAGCCGAGCAAGCTGCAGGAATTCGTCGGCAAGGTCCGCGATGCGTTCGAGGAAGCCGCCCAGCAGGGTGAGGTGCCCGTGCTCCTGACATCGCCCCAGACACGGCCATTTGTACGCTCCATCGTCGAACGCTTCCGCGCGCACACAACGATCATGAGCCAGGCCGAGGTTCACCCGCGCATCAAGCTGAAGACGGTCGGGTCGATCTGAGTCAGATAGCTAAACGAGAACATTCACCCGCGCCGCCACGGCGGTTGCGTTGGCGTATGGGCCGGCCTGGTTCCGGTTCTGGAATACGAAAGCCGTGTTGGCCTGAGCGGCCTGGGTGCCGATGATGTTGAAGTTGCTGGCGAGGGCGCGCAATTCCTGCATTTTCTGCGCGGAGGCCGCACGCCGCTTCGACCATGCCTGGTTGAAGTCAGACCAGGTGGATTTCCCCTGTGACCGGAACCGGCTGTGATAGTCTCTCTGGACGTAATTCCCGACCTTGGGCATGAGCGCATCTTTCCTGGATACGATTTCAATCTCTCAGGACGTGGTTAATGAAGCGTTAAAGACGTGCAAACCGCAACGGGTGCACTTGGTCAAATCGGGGCCAGCTGATAAGCCGGGCAGGTGCTTATTCTCTTTTGATCCAGGATTGTCTCATGTCTGACCAAACGCTCAATATGACCGGTTACACGGACGTTCCTGACGGCAAGATCGCCTTTGTCGTTACCTTTCTGGAAATGCTGGAGGCGCCGGCCAAACCGCTGGCGCCGTCGCGCGACGATGTCGAACTTGTCAGGTGGCACGAGCCCAATCTCACGGCGTATCGGCAGCTGTTCCGGCAGGTGGGCGAGGACTGGATCTGGTTCGGCCGGCTGACCCATGCAGATGAAGTCCTTCGCCAGATGCTGGCCGACCCAACCCGTGAAAACTATCTGCCCATGCAGGGTGGCACTCCGATCGGAACACTGGAACTGGAATTCGGCAATCCAGAGGAGCCGGAGATCTCCTATTTCGGCCTCGTTCCGGAAGCGATTGGCGGCGGTCTCGGGCGCTGGCTGATGGCTCAGGCCGTGGACATTGCATGGTCGCGGCCGGAAACGAAACGTCTGTGGCTGCACACCTGCACCGGCGACAGTCCGCAGGCCATGAAATTCTACACCTCCTGCGGGTTCAAGCCCTACAAGCGGTCCATCGAGATCGACGACGATCCACGGCTTCTCGGGCTCTATCCGCATGAAACAGCCCCGCATGTGCCCGTGATCAAGGGGTAGGTGGCAACGCAAAAAAGGACCGTCATTCCAGACAAGTGCAGCGGAGCTGTGCGCAGATCTGGAATCCAGACCTCATTCGCGCTGAAAGCGCGGCCTGAACCAGTGCAGTTCCAATCAGTGTTCGCTGTGCTCACGCTGACCTCTGGATTCCGGATCAGCGTTCGGCATTGCCTCACTTGTCCGGAATGACCGACGGGGACCAACGATGCTGGAAGTCAAGCCGATTGTGGCTTCAGGCGCTCATCTTGACCCGTTCGGGAAAGGCTTCGGCGATTGCCTGGCGATTTGGCTTCAGAACGCCCCGCTCGGTGATCAGGCCTGTGACCAGCCGCGCCGGGGTGACATCGAAGGCCGGGTTGCCGACTTCGGACCCCTCGGCAACGATGTTGATCGTCTGGACATCGCCGCGGTCGGTTCGTCCTGTCATCTTGCTGACTTCCGTGCCCGCCCGTTCCTCGATCGGAATTTCCCTGACACCATCGGACAGGGCAAAGTCGATGGTTGGTGAAGGCAGGGCGACATAGAAGGGTATGTCATTGTCCCTGGCCGCCAGCGCTTTCAGATAAGTGCCGATCTTGTTGCAGACGTCACCGCTTGCCGTGGTCCGGTCCGTTCCGGTGATCACCATGTCCACCTGGCCATGCTGCATCAGGTGCCCGCCGGCATTGTCCACGATGACCGTGTGAGGCACACCATGATGGCCAAGCTCCCAGGCTGTCAGGAAGGCACCCTGGTTACGGGGGCGGGTTTCATCCACCCAGACGTGAACGGGGATACCGCCGTCATGGGACATATAGATCGGCGCGGTCGCCGTTCCCCAGTCCACAGTTGCGAGCCAGCCGGCGTTGCAATGTGTGAGGATGTTGACCGGTTCACCCTTGCGTTTTGTTTCGGAAATCGCGGCGATCAGCTCCATGCCATGCATGCCGATCGCCATGTTGATGCCGATATCCTCGTCGCAGATCTCGTTGGCGAGCGTGAAGGCGGCCACGGCGCGCAAAGCCGGTTCCACCTGGATCAGGCTCTTGCGGGCGCGGTCCAGCGCCCAGTGAAGGTTGACCGCCGTGGGCCGCGTCTCAAGAAGCGCGGAGCAGGCATCGTGCAAAGCTTCGTCGGAGGAGTCCGCCCTCATCGCCAGAGCGACGCCATAGGCGGCGGTTGCCCCTATCAGCGGTGCACCGCGAACCTGCATCACACGGATGGCGTGGGCCGCGTCTTCCATGGTGCGCAGCTTGATGATTTCAAAAGCGTAGGGAAACTTCGTCTGATCGATGATCTCCACGCTTTCACCGTCTTGCGCGAGCCAGATGGTACGGTACTTCTTGCCATCAACATTCATGACGCAGTCTCCCCTGGACAGGTGGACGACAAACACACCAGCCACCTGAATCTGAAGTTCGACTTCTTTGCAGCTGGCTTCGAACGAACTTCAGATTCAAGAAGGTGACCAGCCAGTCCATGTTTCGAGTGCGGTTACCAAATTTGAAGTTCGCTTCGGAGGTTGCAGAAGCAATGATGCGAAATTCAAATTCACCGCACTAGCTTTGCATAACCCATGATTTGGAGGGTGGCCAGCACCGCCTTGCTGGCGTTACGGTTAATTTTACCCTAAACTTTGTTAACCATTTTCGGATCATTGCCGGTGGACAGGCCGCAGGTGACGACGGAGTGCCGTTCAGCCCCTGCGCGAGTCGGGTAAGACTCGAGATTACAAACGGCAGAAGAACGGAGCCAGGCGCCTTATGTCTGAAATGCAGGATAACGTCGTCCCACACACGCGCATTCGCTCCCTGCGTGATGCCATCCGCAAGGTTCAACTGGGCGAAGTCGAAAGATCGGACGTGGTTGTCGAGTTGCAGGACACGGAACGGGCACGGCTCGACATGCTGGCCGACGAACTGAAGGATGTCTTCAAGGAAATACCGGAAGACGACGACCAGTTTTCCCTGCAGATCATTTCCGGGTCCACGCCGCGTCTGTGGATCGATGCCACCAGCCACGTGGCCGTCGGCGGCGACCGCAAGACTTATCGGTTCCTCAAGGACACGCGCCTTGGCCGCGTCGTCATCCTTGAAACGGCAAATATCGACGATATGGCCGACTGCCTGACCGAATACATCGCTGAGCGGGTGATCGAACGCGAGAAAGCGCTCGAAGGCGACTGGCTGAACAACCGCCTGAAGGAAGTCGCACAGGAGTCCAAGGTGGTTCGTGTGCGGGAGAGCAAAACCTCATGGCTGGCGGTTGCCGGCGCATTCGGCATTGGCATTGCGGCAGGCGTCGTCGGACTGATCGCCTTTGCGTGGTTTGCCAATCCGATCTGACGCGATTTCGATTAGTATCGGAAAAATCAGGTATGAGCGACGAACCACGTGAGCCACTTGAGCTCGGCGATCTGCCGGACCCGGAAGATCAGGAGGCGGTAAAACTGTTTGCCCGTTCGTTTAATGGGTACAGCCATTTCGGATCTTTCAAACGCGCCAGCGAAGAAGCAAATGCAGAACGCCGGAAAACAATTGTCGATCTTCGAAATGAGTTGTTTATGGCTTACCGTACGGGCAATCATCTAGGGGATCACGATTTTACCTGCAAGGCCTATTCCGTTTTGTATCCGCACTTCAGACGTTTGCTTGGAAACAACTGACGGAATTTATCGTAGATCGAGTGATCAAGAGGGAATAGCGCCCGAGATTATCGCTTCCAAGTATGCGCAGGGATGACGAAACTGGTTCGTTGCAGGAGGCCGAGGCGCTCGCGTCATTGCACCTAGTTCTCATTCGGAATGCTGACCTGCCTCTCCGCGAGCAACTTTACTGGCGTCTCAGGGGCGTCGAAGCCGTGTTCCTCCATGCGGCAGGTCCAGCCGGCATTGGTCTTTTCGATCCGGAAAAGATTGTAGCGCGCGGCCGGGTGACGCCCGCCCGGTGCACTCGTTGCCGACGGCACACCGACGACCGGCACGGGACCGGCCGGGCCCTCGATTTCCTCGAAACTGTCGATATGGGTGTGTCCGTGCAGAATGAGTTCGGCGCCTGCATGCTTGACGGCGGCGCGCACGCGCGAGGCGTCCGATAGCCGTTTGTGCCATTTCGTGGCGTGCCTGAATGGGGGGTGATGCAGCATCACGACCCGGAAGTAGCCTTCCTTTCCGAGCTCTTCGAGCGTGTTCCGCAGACGTCTTGCTTGTTCAGCACCGACCCTGCCGGTTGCGAACCAGGGAGCGGTGGCGCGCCCGGTTGTCACACCGACCAGCGCAACGTCCTCGCGAATGCGGACATAGGGAAAGGTTGCTTCCGCGCGGGAGCCTTCGGGCGGTCTGGCTGCCGCGTCGTCGGAACACATGTAAGGCCACCAGGCCGCTCGTGCCTTGTAGACGGCCCCTGGAACATATGCGTCGTGGTTGCCCGGCACGACAGAAACGTCGTTCGGCTCCCCGATCTCTTCGAGCCAGTCGCGCGCACCGGTGATTTCAATCGGAAGGCCTATGTTCACAAGATCGCCGGTGACGGCAATGTGGTCGGGTGCCATGGCCTTCATGTTCTCGACGAGCTGGTCGAGATAGCTGGCCCCCATGATCTTCGAGCGGTTCCGCTGCCAGTTCAGGTATCCAAGAATACGCTTTGAAACCAACTGGATAAGCTTGGGGTCGGGCAGGGGGCCAAGATGGGGATCGGAGATATGCGCAAGGGTGAACATGAGGGCGCATCTTCAAAGCAAAAAGCGCCGCGTCAAGAAAATAACGCGGCGCTTCGGTTGCTGAGCATCTATTTTTTCCGGTCGGGTTTAAACCCGACAGGACATCACTTGGCCGCAGTGGGCCTCGCAGTCTTGCTCGTGGACGTGTTTGCGGTGCGCGTTGTTTCGCGCAGCGTCGCGTTCACGACATTTACAAAACCGAGCATTTTGCTGCCTCCGCAGGCTTGTCCGAAGCTTAGTTGCTCGGGAACGTGGTCAGGGCTGCAACAACGCGCGGGTTGCTGAGATCAAGGGCCGGTTTCCACTGGTAGTGGTTCTGGCGGGTGCGGCGCTTGCCGAAGATTGCGTTCAACATTGTCTGTTCCTTCGTAAGGTCACGGCAGTCTCACCTGCCTTCGAATTCATCACTGTGCACGGTATATAGGCATTCGACAGGTGCGGGAGGAGAGCTATTCCCGCGTATCAGCCCTGCATCGGTTGCATGGGTCAATGCGGTTTACCTTTGGCGGACGGACGTGCAATCTGCCGGCATGTTGAAGTTGCTGTCCTTCCTGCCAACCGGCCTGACGAAACGCATCGTCCAGAGCGCGGTTCTCATCAGAAACCCCTATATCCTGGGCGTCCGTGTGATCGTGGAAGACGCAAGCAAACAGGTGCTGCTGGTCCGCCACACGTATCTGGACGGATGGTATCTGCCGGGCGGGGCTGTCGACCGGGGCGAAACCCTCGAGCAGGCGGCAAGCCGGGAGGTGCTGGAAGAGGCCGGGATCGCAGCCGAAAGTGCACCGCGTCTCCTTGGCATGTATCTGAACCGTGAGGCAACAGGCCGAGATCATGTCGGCCTGTTTCACCTGAGCGCATGGAAAGAAGCCCCGGCCTATCTGACGCCGAATGCGGAGATTGCCGAAGCGCGCTTCTTTCCGATCGCCACCTTGCCCGGGAACCTGACGCCTGCAACCGCGCGGCGGCTTGCCGAATTCAAGGACGGCTCATTTCCCTCAGGTGCGTACTGGTAGGCCCGCCCACGAGGCGGGCACCGGTCAAGCTGCTGCCGGAAGCCGCTCCCTGTCGTGAGGTTTCAGAAAGTCGAGCGCAGGTCCGACCGGCACGATCCGGGTTGGATTCACGCTCTCGTGCGAGCCGTAGTAATGCTCCTTGATGGTTGCCATGTCGACGGTCTCGGCAACGCCTGGAACCTGATAGAGTTCAAGGAGATAGTTGGACAGGTTCGGATAGTCGATGATCCGCCTGATATTGCACTTGAAGTGACCGACATAGACCGCATCGAAGCGCACAAGCGTGGTGAACAGGCGCCAGTCGGCTTCCGTCAACCTGTCTCCCGTCAGGTAGCGGTTTTCACCAAGCACACCTTCAAGGAAGTCAAGCGTTTCAAACAGCGCGGTGACGGCTTCTTCATAGGCTTCCTGGCTGGTGGCGAAACCGGACTTGTAAACACCGTTGTTGAGCGTGTGATAAATGCGGTCGTTGATCGTGTCGATCTTCTCGCGCAGGTCCAGGGGATAGAAATCGAGGTTGGAGCCGGTCAGGCCGTCGAACTCGGAATTGAACATCCGGATGATTTCAGACGACTCGTTGCTGACAATGGTTTGCTGCGCCTTGTCCCAGAGGATCGGCACCGTCGCCCGGCCGGTGTATTCCGGATCCGCCTTGGCATAGATGTTCCAGGCGTATTTCGCACCGGTCAGCGGTTCCGTTTCAGCGAATTCCCAGCCGTTTTCCAGCATCAGCGGCTGCACCGCGGACAGCGAGATTGCGTCCTCGAGACCCTTCAGTTTGCGGAAGATCATCGTGCGGTGCGCCCAGGGGCAGGCGTAGGAGACAAAGAGGTGATAGCGCCCGGCTTCTGCCTTGAAGCCACCCTTGCCGCTGGCACCGGGGGACCCGTCAGCGGTAATCCAGTTGCGAAACGCAGCGTCCTTGCGGACAAAACGGCCGCCGCTCGATTTCGTGTCGTACCATTGGTCCGTCCAGACCCCGTTCACCAGCAAACCCATTGTGCGCTCCTTCGTGTTTCCTTGTGAACTAGGTTGTGCGCCCTTGCCGGAAATCAATCAATTGAATGCTGTGTTCGAGATCCATGAACAATCGAATCCTGTCCGACATCCAAAAAACGCTGGACCGGGAGGGTGTTGCATGATAACCGCTTTTCCTCACGAAAAACCGCCGGTTCACGATTTCACCGACGGCGTCCAACAAGTGACTGGGATCCATGACCGCAGGTCTGACACTCCGACGACGAACCGACCGACGAGACATGTCTCGTTCGTTCCGTCGCGGCTGACCTTTTCCAGGACCATCAAGGCATTTCATTTCGGGTCCATGGCAGGCGCGCTTCAATTAAGATCGCTTGTTCAGGACCAATCTCATGAAACAGACCACCTGGGTTATCCGGCCGGAAGAGGCCGCCGACACCACAGCAATCGAAGACCTTCAGGCAAATGCGTTCGGACCCGGCCGGTTCGCGCGGACAGCGTTCCGTATCCGGGAAAATGTGGACCCCCGGACAGATCTTTCCTTTGTCGGACTTGTCGGATCGCAGATTGCCGGGTCGATCCGGCTGTCGCCGATCCTCATTGGCGATACCGATGCCCTGCTGCTCGGCCCGCTGACCGTGTCGCCTGATTTCAAGAAAAGAGGCCTTGGCAAGGCATTGATGCGCACCGCGATGGATGCAGCCGAACTGGCCGGTGACAAGGTCGTTCTTCTCGTCGGCGATGCGCCCTACTACGGCCCGTTCGGTTTTCAGCAGGTGCCGCTTGGGCGGATCACCCTGCCGGGTCCGGTCGATCCGGCACGGCTCCTGGTCGCGCTCTTGAACGCGGCTGAGATGCCTGAAGGCGCGGCACAGGGTGGCCACTGATTGTGGCCTGACGGATAGTGTCTGCTCTTTCGGCCGAATCAACTGTCGCCATTTCGGAAGTCTTATAAGTCTTGCTCAATGAGCGACAGCTCGCTGCGACTTGTTCATCTTTGTGCGCACGCAGAGGAAACTCCTCTTTATCGTGCCATTGATTATTTTTCCGAATGTTGTTTTTGTTTCGAGTTAAGAGTTTCGGCATATAGAATCCCTTGCGACAGCACTTGGCCAAGGCATTTCGAAACATGAAACTCAGATATTTTTTGCTGACGTTGTTTCTTTTCCTGTCGATGACGCCACTGTTGCTTTTTCAGGCGTGGCCGCACTCGGAAGTACTGGAAGGTGAATTGGACGAGGTACATGAGCGCCACCTGCTGCTGGCGCGCAACCTTGCGGCGGCCCTGGAACGGTACTACCGCGATCTCGTGACCACGTTCGACCTCCTGCTCGACACGCCCGAGGTCTGGACCGAGACGAAATCGATGGTCCGTGTTCTCGACAATCTGAGCTTTCGGCACGTCTGCATAGCAGACTGGGATACCGGAAAGGTGACGCTGACGCTCGCTTCGGCCTCCGCGCCTTGCCCCAATACCATCCCTGAAGAGGAACTCGACCGCCTCAAGGCGCTGGCGGTCCCGGGCGAAGTCACTTTCGGCCCGGTGGTGCAAGCCGCGGACGGGGAAAACGTCCTTCACATGGTCCGGCCGCTTGAGGACGGACTTGCGGTTGGTGCGGTACGGACTACCTATTTCCGCGAACTTGGCGAAGCGATCGCGTTCGGTGTCCGCGGTCATGCTGCAATCGTTGATCACACGGGCCGGGCGTTGTCGCATCCGCTTGCCGATTGGGTTGAAACGCGCAGGGACATGTCGAAGATCTCGGCGGTGCAGCGCATGCTGGCCCGGCAAACAGGTGTCGAAAGCTTCTATTCCCCGGCCCTCAAGGGCGACATGATTGCCGGATTTACCTTCGTTCATCCGGTCGGCTGGGGTGTGATGATCCCGCAGCCGATCGCCGAGTTGCAGCAAAAGGCCGACGAGGCGCGCCGATCCGGCGTCATTGTTCTGGCGATGGGGGTGGCCTCCGCGCTGGCGCTCGCGCTTCTGGTTTCCCTTCGTGTCGTGCGGCCGATCGAACAGATATCGCGCGCGTCATCCAAGATCGCGGGAGGGGAATTCGGTCTGCCGGACCTGCAGGGGTCGAGCCGGCTTCTGCCGGTCGAGTTCAACGAACTCAGCCGGCGTTTCCGGGAAATGGTGCTGCGACTGCGCGAAAACCTTTCGACCATCAACGCGCTTGCCTACCAGGATCTTGTTACCGGTCTCGGCAACAGGACCTACCTTCATCAGCAACTGGACAACGCGCTCTCTGCCGGGGACGCCGGGGCACTGATGCTGATCGATCTCGACGGGTTCAAGTCCGTCAACGACATGCATGGACACGATGTAGGCGACAAGGTTCTGGAAAGCGTCGGAAGGCGCTTGTGCGCGGTTCTGGGCGTTCCAAGGCTGGCTGACAACGATCCGGAGGAGGCACGTCAGATTTCGTCGGACGCGTTCCGCAGCCCGCTGGTTACGCGTCTCGGCGGTGATGAATTCGCGATCTGGCTACCGGCGGAGCACGTTCATCGCGTCGCGGAATATGCCGCCCTGATCGTCGAGCGTATCAAGGAGCCGATTGTTCTTAACGACGCGCACATACGCATCGGGGTGAGCGTCGGCTTTGCCTGCTATCCCGAACAAGCGGACAACCGTTCCGACCTGATGAAAGCCGCCGATCTTGCCATGTATGATGCCAAGAAAGCGGGCAAGGAGCGGTTTGTGGCCTATTCGCCAGCCCTCAGAACCGCCATCCAGACCGAAAGAAGACTGACGGCAGAAATCATGAGCGGCCTGGAGAAGGGTCAGTTCCTGCCGTTCTTCCAGCCCCAGTTCAAGTTGCCGGACCAAACCGTCGCAGGTGTTGAGGCACTTGTCAGATGGAACCACCCTGAACGCGGACTGCTGTCACCGCAGGACTTTCTGGAGACCGCGCGGGAACTCAATCTTCTTGCCGACATTGATGCCATGATGCTGGAACAGTCGGTGGGTCTTCTGAAAAACCTTGGTGATCAAGGCCTCGAAGTCCCCGCACTTGCCGTGAACCTGTCGGAAGAAAGGTTGACGTCACCGGAGTTCCCGGATGCGCTTCAGCTGGTCCGGGACCTTCCTTTCGAGCTTCGCTTTGAACTTGTGGAGACCATGGCGCTCGACAAGCTCGATGCCGAGATTGCTGAAGTACTGGACCAAATCAGAGCCGCAGGCTGCCTTCTGGATCTCGACGATTTCGGCGTTGCCAATGCATCCGTTCTCGGCCTGATGAACATCGAACCGTCCCACATCAAGATCGATCGCAACCTGGTCTTCGGCATTGAGCCAGGAAACACGTTCGAACGGCTGGTGCGGTCGATCGTGGACATGGGGCATTCCCTGAATATTCCTGTCATCGCGGAAGGCGCCGACAGGCTGGAACAGGTTGAACGCCTGTCGCTGATGACATGCGACTATGCGCAAGGATATGCCCTTGCCAAGCCGATGCATGTCGATGACCTCGCCGTTTTCCTGAAAACGCTTGCGCAAAAGGAAAGAACCGCCTGACAGTGAGGCGGTTCCTGAATGTGAGTGTCGCTTTCGCCCCCGTCTGAGGACGGAGCCAGATCAGCGCCCCTCGCGGTACCATGTCAGGGACAGCATGCCGAGCAGCAGCGCCAGGCCGAGCAGCCCAATCATCAGCGGATAGCGGTCGACCCCGTTCAGAACACTGGCTTCCGTCGCCTTCAAACCGATCCAGCCATTGCCTGCATAGCTCGCGGACGGCTGCATGGAGACGACACGGGGAATGTCGAGATCGCCGCCAACGTCTCTGAGCCGCTGTGTGCTGCCGCCTGTCGCCTCGCTGATCGGTGTCAGTACGTCGGTTGTGGACAGAACGTCCGTGTATTCCTTCGGATTTTGCGGACCGACATGGATGAGCGCACTTAGCGTGCCATCCGTAACGGAAAACAATCCAGTCTGGTCAGCTGCCATGTCGCCGCGCCAGAGACCGGGCTCCCGCTCGCTCATTTCAACGAGGGTGGTGTCGCCCGCAGGTGCGGTGACGGTCACTTCGCCGATAGTGTCACCAAGCGTTTGCCGTTCCACGACAAGGTCCGATCCCCGGATCGATACATTCAGGGCTTCTTCTTCAAGGTCCGGCTCCTGCATCAGCCAGTGCGCCAGCCGCCGCAGCAGGGGCACATGCGGGCCGCCGCCTTCAAAACCTCGCGCCCAAAGCCAGACGTGATCGGAAAGCAGCATCGCAACCCGGCCTTCACCCTCGCGGTTGAGCACCAGGAGCGGCGTGTCGCTCGGGCCGGACATCAGCTGCTGGCCCGCGTCAAGCTGCGTATCGACCGCGCGGAACCAGCGGCTCCAGGCCGGGGGATCCTGCTCGGAGCCGGGCAGGCCTCTTGTCACGGGGTGGCGCTCACCAAGGCTGGCAAGCGTCGCGTGGAACGGTTCTTCCAGGATGCCTCCAGTGGGGCTCGCCGGAAGGATCGGTGCGAGCGGGGTCCGGTAAAGGCTGCCCGCTTCGGCATAATCGGGACCGCCTGCAAGCAGGACGGCACCGCCATCCTGCACATAGCGGGCAATGTTGTCGAAATAGAGCATGGGCAACACGCCGCGCCTCACGTAGCGGTCGAAGATGATCAGGTCGAACTCATCGATCTTTACGGAGAACAGTTCGCGTGTCGGGAAGGCGATCAGCGACAGCTGATTGATCGGCGTGCCGTCCTGCTTTTCAGGCGGGCGCAGGATGGTGAAATGCACAAGATCGACGGAGGCATCGGACTTCAAGAGATTGCGCCAGGTCCGTTCGCCCGAGTGCGGTGAGCCCGAGACCAGGAGAACGCGGAGGTTCTCGCGGATGCCGTCAATCGTGACCACCGCGCGATTGTTCAACGTCGTCAACTCGTTGTCGAGCGGTGCAGCTTCGAATTCGAAGATATTGTCGCCGCCATGCGCGATTTCGACCGGAATGTCGATCTTCTCGCCGGTACGCGCCGTGCGTTCGCTGACAATGCTGCCGTCGCGCTTGACCGAGAGTTGAACCAGATCGCCGGGACCGGTGCCCTGGCCCTGATCGACCACGGTAAGACTGACGGTCTGTTCCGAGCCGACCAGACCGAACCTCGGTGCCTTGTCGAGAACGATGCGTCGATCGCGTTCGTCCGGAGTGCCTGTGATCACACCGTGGACAGGAGCGTCGAAACCCAGTGCGCCAGCGCTTTCGGGAACGTCATGGATCTGCCCGTCGGAAACAATGATCGCGCCGCCGACACGTTCCGGCGGTACATCGGCCAGTCCGTTGCTGAGGGTCTGAAAGAGTTCCGTCCCGTTGCCTGAACCGGCATTGCGCGACTCCAGAACGCGCAGGTCAAAACCCTTGAGCGCGGCGACGCGGCGCTGGATCTCCAGAGCGGTTTCGTCCGTGGTTGCTTCCCGGTCGGCAAGGCGCTGGCTCTGGCTCTTGTCGACAACGAGTGCAACGACGCTGGAGAGCGGTTCGCGGTCCTCACGCTCGATGGCCGGGTTGGCGAGCGCAAACAGCAAAAGTGCCATCGTGAGGGAACGCAGGACCCATCCGCGCAAACTCAGATAACCGGACAGGGCCGCGAGAAACAGGGCAATCGCGCCTCCGGCAACAAGCGCCCAGAGAGGCAGCAGCGGGTCGAAGGAAAGAGACCAGACCATCAGCGCTCCTATTGTCCCAGCCGTTCAAGCAGGGCGGGTATGTGAACCTGGTCAGCCTTGTAGTTGCCGGTCAGGCTGTACATGACGATGTTGACGCCAGATCTGAAGGCGTAGTCGCGTTGCACAGGGCTGTTTGGAACCGTCGGATACATGAACTCGCCATCTTCGGTGATTGCCCAGGCCGACGCGAAATCATTGCCGGTGATCATGATTGGCGACACGCCGTCACCAGCCCGGACCGGCCTGTCGCCGCGTGCCGCGATTTCCTCAAGACTTTCCACCCAGAGCGGGCTTCCGGCGTAGCGCCCGGGAAAGGCATCGAGCAGGTAGAAAGCCTTGGTCAGGACGTGATCGGGCGGAACCGGCTGCAGCGGCGGCACATCCAGATCCTCGAGGATTTCCCGGAGCTTGAGCGTTGCCGGTGTCGATGAAAAGCCTGTTGCGGACGCGTTGATGTGATCGCGCGTGTCAAAAAGGATTGTGCCGCCGTTTCGCATGAAGGTATCGATGCGGGCGATTGTCTGATCATTGGGTTTGTCTGCGACCGGGTCGATCGGCCAGTAGAGCAGGGAATAGAACGCCAGTTCGTCATTGGCGATATCGATCGCCACGGGTGCTCCCGGCTCCAGCGCGGTTCTTTCAGCCAGAAACCGTGTCAGGCCTGCAAGTCCGGCAGCGCTTGCATCGTCAATCTCCGGGTTGCCCGTGATGACGTAGGCAAGCCGCGTTTCCAGTGTCGATTCGAGTGCCAGCAGTTCATCCGATGTCGATTGCGCCTCGGCTGGACCCGGCGCGACAACAGCGGCAACGGCGAGTGACAGCGCGAGCAACCCGGCCACGCTTGCGGCACGGCTGCGCAGGCCGATGCGGCTGAGACCACCGGCGAGCAGAAAGACGGCGATGGCGTCGGCGATCAACAGAAGAAATGCGAACGTGAAGAAGAAGGCCCTCAGATCGACGGGATCGGATGCCGGGTAGGCAGTTCTGGTCGCCCTGTCGCCAAGCAGCGTCAGGTCAAGGGTTGAGAGGGTATCATCCGCATCCATGAGGTTCAGCGCGCGGAACCCGTCTTCGGTTCCGTAAAGACCCGGAGGAGTGCGGCGACTGGCGGCTGCCTCGCGGAAATCGGCCGCGCTGACAGGCGTGACTTCGACCGGAGGTGCACTGAAGCGACCGTAACCGTCAAGCAGGCGCAGGGGCGGCAAAACGCTTGACGCGGAAGTGCTGTCATCCGTCGTTTCGGAGGCAGCGGCGACATTTGAGACGGCGAGGATCCTGCGCAGCATGTTCAAAAACACACCGGAGAGTGGCAGGTTGGACCAGGCCGAGTCGGCGGTGACATGGAAGAGGACAACGCTGCCCGCGCCAATCGGTGCCGCGGTCACGAGCGGGGTGCCGTCCTCGAGCATTGCCCAGGTCCTCTCGGGCAGGTCCGATGTCGGTTCCGCGAGTACCTGACGGTTGACCGTCACTTCCTCCGGCACCCTCAGGCCGAAAAAGGGCGAATCGTCCGGAAAGTCGGCCAAGTGCTGCGGCTGTTTCCAGGAAAGAGAGCCGCCGAGCGACCGATCGCCGGCCCGCAGACGCACGGGGATCAGGTCGTCGCTTCCTCCGGCGGTGCGCGGCCCTGCAAAGCGCACGAGCGTGCCGCCGTTCTCGATCCATTCCCTAAGTTCAAAAGCTGTCGTATCCGGAAGACGTCCGACATCGGCGAGAACCAGGACGGAGATCCCCTGATCGATCAATTCCGGCACGGCCGATGCGATGTCACTGTCCTTTGACCGTCGGATGTCTGAAAACGGCAACAAGGCCCGCTCGAGGTAATAGACCGGCGACAACAGCGGCTGGTCCAGGTCTCCGGACTGACCGGAGATCAGGCCGATCGTGCGCCGGCGCCAGCTGTCATCCACAAGCTGGACGGCACCGGCGGCCGCTTCCCCGGAAATTTCGACGCGGGCAATGTCGTTGCGCAATTCGCTGGGCAATTCAAACCGTGCGGTCGTCTCGGTGTTTCCTGCATCGAAGGTGGCCTGCACTTCGCCGAGAACCAGTCCCTTCAGATCCAGGGCCCTGACATTGGCGGTCCCGAGGGGCTGCTCGTCGTGGCGGATAACGGTGACGGAGAGCGCATCGGTGTCGTTTTGCAGGTTCTTAAGTCCCATCGGAGTGTCGAGGCCGGTCAAGACCGTGACCGGGACATTCCCCGTCATCGCGGCGAGGTCGGTCATGAAGGGGCCTTCCAGTTCCGTGTCATCGGAAAGCCAGACGATCGCTCCGGGCATGGCGTCCTGTGCGGCCTTGCGCAGACCGATATTCAGCTCACTGCGCTGCGGGGGATAGGGCCGTGGTTCCAGCGCGCGCAGCTTTTCAAGCGCGGCGCTGGCAGCTTCCGGTGTGAAGCTCTGATTTGGACCCTCTGCTGTCGCGACGAAGACAACCGGTTGTCCGGATTGTTCGGCTGTCGTGAGGATCTGTTCGGCCGCGCTTGACTGAGCGTCCCAGCTCTTTGCGGAGGTCCAGCCATTGTCGACCAGAAGCCAGAGAACACCGTCTCCGGTTGCGACAGGCTCGGACGTGCGCCACACCGGCCCGGCAAGGGCAATGATCAGGATGGCGGCAAGGAGCAGACGCAGGAGCGTAAGCCACCAGGGGCTGCGCTGCGGCGTTTCCTCATGCTGGTCGATGTCGAGAAGCAGGCGCGTGGGCGGAAACGCGATTTCGCGCGGGCGCGGTGGCGTCAGGCGCAGAAGCCACCAGATCACCGGAAGCAGAGCCAGGGCCGCAAGGATCCAGGGTACGGTGAAGGTCAGGGGCAGACCGGCAAACATCGGCTCAGATACCTCCCCTGTTCATCACGTCAAGTGCACCGGATAGGGCGCTGTGCAGGACAAGAAGCGGTTCGGCCGCCGGGCGGTCAGTATGGTGGAGCACGTAGGTCCAGCCCGCGCGCCGGGCCATATCCCGGACTTCCGCCCGGTGTGCTTCCAGCTTGGTGTGGTAGTCCTCGCGCCAGTTTTCCGCGCGGCCCGCGGTCAGCCGCGTTCCAAGTTCCGGATCGGTAAACTCGATGCGGCCATCGAACGGAAAGGTCTCTTCGATCGGGTCAAGAACCTGGACCAGATGACCTTTCGCGCCGGTGCTGGCAACGCGGGCGACCCATTCGGCAATGTCGTCCAGCGGATCGAGGAAATCGGAAACCAGCACTACGTCGGCAAATCGTTTCACCGACGTGGTATCAGGAAAGGCGACAGGTTTTGAAAGATGGGCGAGGGCGTCCGCGAGCCGTTCGGCCGCGCGTCTGTCGGAAAAGGGCCGGGTCAGGCCCGGCAATCCGATCCGTTCGCCGGTTTCGGCCAACATATCGGCAAGTGCAAGCATAAGGACGATGGCCCGGTCCCGTTTGCTGACCTCGGACAGGCGCGACTGGAACACCATCGAAGAGGACAGATCGGACCAGAGCCAGACCGTATGTGCTGCCTCCCATTCGCGCTCGCGCACATAGAGATGATCGTCCCGTGCCGAACGCCGCCAATCGATCCGCTTTGCCGGCTCGCCCATGTTGAAGGGCCGGAACTGCCAGAAGCTCTCGCCCGGACCGGCTCTGCGCCGACCGTGCCAGCCAGCTATGATCGAGCTGGCGACATGACTTGCTTCCACCAGAAGATCCGGAAGTGCGTCGGCGACGGACCTTGCCTCGCCAATGACGCTGGGCCACGTTTCCTGATCGATGCCTGCCTTGTTTGTCCGGGGGTCCATATGGTCTGGGGCTCCTGCGAAAGACTTGGTCTCAGGCGATTGTCTCTTTGACGCGCTGTATGACGTCTCTCACAGTGTGACCATCGGCTCTGGCGGCAAAGGTGAGCGCCATCCGATGTTGAAGGACGGGTTCTGCCAGGGCGAGCACATCGTCCACGGACGGAGCCAGTCGTCCGTCCACCAAGGCTCTTGCTCGCACAGTCAGCATGAGGGCCTGACTGGCACGTGGACCGGGACCCCAGGCAATCAGTTTGGTCACGTCGCTGTCGGCCGAGCTGTCATCCGGACGGGCCGAACGCACGAGTTTCAAGATAGCTTCGACAACCGATTCACCAACCGGCATCCGGCGCACGAGTTGCTGATAATCCATCAGTTCCTCGGCATTCATGGCAACTTGGGCTTCCGCCTGATCCGCGCCCGTCGTCTCAAGAAGGATACGCCGCTCTGCCTCGAGGTCGGGATAGTGAACGTCAATCTGCATGAGGAACCGGTCGAGCTGCGCTTCCGGCAACGGGTAGGTGCCTTCCTGTTCGAGCGGGTTTTGCGTCGCCAGAACGTGGAACGGACGTGGCAGGTCGTGCGGGTGACCGGCGACGGTCACGTGGTACTCCTGCATGGCCTGCAACAGTGCGGACTGCGTGCGCGGGCTAGCCCGGTTGATTTCATCGGCCATCAGCAACTGCGAAAAAACCGGCCCCGGGATGAAGCGGAAGGAGCGGCCGCCGTCGGCCGATTGTTCCATGACTTCGGCCCCAAGAATGTCCGAGGGCATCAGGTCCGGTGTGAACTGGATCCTGCGTGCGTCAAGGCCAAGAACGGTGCCGAGCGTTTCAACAAGCTTGGTTTTCGCAAGTCCCGGGACCCCCACAAGCAGACCGTGCCCTCCTGCCAGGATGGTCACGAGAGACTGCTCGACGACGGTTTCCTGACCGAAGATGATCCGCGCGATGTCGGCCTTCGCATCGCTGATGCGTGACACCGCGCGTTCCGCATTTTCCGCTACGGCGGCAAGATCTTCATCGCTGGGGTTCGTGGGAGAAACAACGCTCATGAATCACCTTTCCCGTCTTGTCTTTCCCAAGCCGTGGCGCGGCGCGGGGCATTGTCTTTAGGTTGCTGCGACTCATGCAGTCTGACACCATATAAATCTGTAGATAAGGCGCAATTGTGCGCCATACAGTGGAAAGGTCCAAGATTCTTTCCAGGTGTTGGGGAAAAGGCTGTGCCTAAAGCGGGCGTATCAGGGCTGGCAGTCGATGGTTAAGTTAATGTCTCGGCAATTTTCCGGAGGAGCCGAAATCTCTTTTTAGGACTGTGAAACACATGCCAGAAAATGACAACTTTGCCGCTGCAAGCATGCCGGAGGGATTAAAGGCCCTGATGAGCAGGGCGGATGGCAAGGACAAATCGCTCCCGCCCGTGGAGAAGTGGAATCCACCGTTTTGCGGCGATCTCGACATCAGGATCGCCCGGGACGGGACCTGGTTCTACCTTGGTTCACCCATCGGAAGACTGCCGCTGGTAAAACTGTTTGCCTCGGTCCTCAGACGGGACGCCGACGGGCAGCACTATCTCGTCACACCGGTCGAAAAGATTGGCATAACCGTTGATGACGCGCCCTTTCTGGCGGTTGAAATGGCAGTGACCGGAACAGGAGACGCACAGGAACTGACGCTCCGGACAAATCTCGGTGAACTCGTGAATGTGGATGCTGAACGCCCGCTGAGATTTGAAAAAGAACCGGACAGCGGCGGTCTGAAACCCTATGTTCTGGTCAGAGGCCGGCTGGAGGCCCTGTTCACACGTGCGCTCATGTACCAGCTCGCGGAACTTATCGTGGAGCGCGAGGGGGCCGAGGGCAGGGAAACAGGGATCTGGAGCCGTGGAAGCTTTTTTGCGATCGGGGCACACTTGTTGAAATGAATGGAACAACCATTTGATTGTGCAGACAATAACCAAATCAGAGCCCGTTGCTGGATGAGCGCTCCCGTCGTCGGAAACAGAATTCACTTGAACCGCTGGTCGCAAGACCTGCGGGATCGTCTGGATATTGCGGCCCGGGAAACCGCCCAACCTGAAACCGGTGATCACATTCTCAATCCAGATCTGCCGCCTTACGCGCGCTGGCAGGGGCCGCCCAGAGACGCGGCAGTGCTCATCGGCATCGTGGAGCGCGACGCGGATCTCAGTGTGGTTCTGACGCAGCGGACCGGGCACCTGAAATCCCATGCTGGTCAGGTTGCGTTTCCTGGTGGCAAGATCGATCCTACCGACGCGGGACCGGTCGACGCGGCGCTGCGCGAAGCGGACGAGGAAATCGGGCTTCTACCGAACAAGGTCGAACCACTCGGAACACTCGCGCCCTATCTGACCGGCTCCGGGTACAAGATCATTCCGGTCGTCGGCAAACTTCAGACTGGCGGACCATTTCATCCCAACCCGGACGAAGTTGAAGATGTCTTTGAAGTCCCGCTGAATTTTCTGATGGATCCTGTGAATCACCAGAAACAAAGCCGGGACTGGGAGGGCAAGCGGCGCTACTTCTATGCCATGCCCTTCGGCGAACGCTATATCTGGGGCGTTACCGCCGGTATCATAAGATCCCTGTACGAAACGGTTTATCGCTGATGCTGCGTGTTGCACTGACCCACCTGCTCCTCTTCCTGTTGCCTTTTCTCTGCTACGCGATCTGGCTGTGGCTCACGAAGAGAAGCAAGGATCCCGACCGCTGGGCGCGCGGTCCAATGGCCTGGCTGACTGTGTCGGGGCTTGTCCTGGTGATTGCCGGTTTCGTGGTGATGTCGACCTTGAACCGCGGACCTGAAGGCAGCGACTACCGGCCGACACAAATGAAAGATGGTGTTTTCGTGCCCGGTGGTTTCGAATAGGCGGATGACCCTCGGAGTTGACGAAAAGCTCTCGAAAGCCGACTGGCTTTCCGCGCCTGGCATTCAGGCCGTATTCGCAGCCATTGAGCGCGACGGAGACGAAGCGCGGGTTGTCGGCGGGGCGGTGCGCAACACCTTGCTGGACCATCCGGTACCGGACGTCGATATTGCGACAACGGCAAGCCCCGAAACCGTCATGTCCCGGGCGCATGACGCCGGTCTGAAGGCGATTGGAACCGGGCTTGAACACGGTACGATTACCGTCGTTGTCGATGACTTTCCCTATGAAGTCACGACGCTGAGAGAGGACATAGAAACCTTTGGCCGCCAGGCGCGTGTCGTCTTTGGCCGGGATTGGGAAAAAGACGCCAGACGCCGCGATTTCACGATGAACGCGCTCTACGTAGACCGCAACGGGCAACTTCACGATCCCCTGGGCGGCCTTGAAGACTGTCTTGCACGGCGGGTGAGGTTCATCGGCGACGCGGATGGCCGGATCAAGGAAGATTATCTTCGTATCCTGAGATTTTTTCGCATCTATGCCGCTTATGGGGACGGTGACCTTGACCCGGAAGGCCTCGGTGCATGCCTCAGGCAAAGGAACGGATTGCGGCAGCTTTCCGCAGAACGCATCGGCCACGAGATGCGCCGGCTGTTGCGTGCACCACGTGCTGCCTACGCTTTGCGCAGGATGAACGATTGCGGTCTTTGGGAAATTGCGACCGGCGGTCTTGCGCGCGTGGACGACTACGAGGCGCTTCGCTCACTGGACGAACTTGCACCTCCCACACGCGATCCGGAACTCGGTCTCGTGGTGCTTGCAGGTTTTGTGCGCGAGGACATCGTCAGAATATCCGACCGTCTCCGGCTTTCGAACAGCGAGCGCAAACGCATGGAAACAGCCTGGGCTGCCAGGAAAAAGCTTCTCAAGCCGGACCAAAGCCCGAGCGCTGCAGCGATGGTATATGCCTTCGGGCGACAGGGTGCGATCGACGGCCTGCTGGCCGTGTGGTCAGCGCGGATTGCAGGCAAGTCGGGCGACAGCGCCCATTTTAAAGAAATGCTGTCTGAATTCGGGTCGCAAGACATTCCGGCGTTTCCGCTGAAAGGGGCGGACCTGATATCCAACGGTCACAAGGCCGGCCCGAAGCTCGGCGCGCTTTTGAAGCAATTGGAAAACGAATGGATCGACAGTGCGTTCGCGTTGACCAGGGACCAATTGCTTGAACGTTCCAAGACTGCGTCTTAGCGAAATTTTAAAAGTAATCTCTGCAAGATATGGATTGCTGTTCCGTTCAGGAAAACACTTGTATTTCAACTCGCACATAGCTAGAGGGTGCGAACGAGTCGATAAATGGAAATAGTTCTCATTTCAGACGGGCCTTTGCCGCTCGACTCCCCGGTCAGGAAACTTCCTTTTTTCTTTCCGGCACGCCTCATCAACATGAATACGGTGTCGACGAATACAGTCGGAGAAGCCAAGGTTGCGGTAGTCGAGCTGCTTGGGGCGACAGATACGGGGCTGACGGCGTTGAAATCGTCCTGGGACAGCATCGCCTCGATCCCGGTCATCTGCCTCGTTTCGCAAAAAAACCGGCGCGAGGTCATTCAGGCAGGCGCTCTCGGCAAGACGGAATCGATTGAGCGCGACGCGCCTTTCGCGCTTCTCCTGAAGCGGCTCAAGAAACATATGGAAACCGACATCATCGAGGCGCTGCCGCGCGCGACTCCGGAAACCACCGCAAGAGCCTACAAGTCGAGCAACACATTCCTGGAAAGCCTTTGCTTGTCGACGGTCGAAGGCGCCAAGATCCGCATCAGCCTGATGAACGAGAGCGCCGAGGAA
>JGI12316J15309_10004119_pt1 | contig 23309 bp, 18 predicted proteins | sample MarCyaLeptolynsp_FD_15309 | JGI IMG/M metagenome (IMG submission 15309) | reverse complement strand
TTGGCGTCCGGCTCGGCCTTGGCGTCCGGCTCGGCCTTGGCGTCCGGCTCGGCCTTGGCGTCCGGCTCGGCCTTGGCGTCCGGCTCGGCCTTGGCATCCGGCTCGGCCTTCTCGTCGTCTGGGGTCGGCGTCGGAGGCACGCGCTTGATCTCGTCTTCGCCGGGGGGCCGCGGCCGCGGACCGGGCCCGGGCAGGTCCGCCGACGCGGTCGCCGGAATGAGGAGCGCCGCGGCGGCGCAGGTGAGCACGAGTGAGCTGAGCGGACGTTTCATGGTCGGGATCCTCGGAGATGGGCCGGTCGGCCTTCGATGAAGAGGAGAGCGGCGGCGCACAGCTCCAACGTCACGTGGAACATGCCGAACCGCAGATACGAAGCACGCGACTGCGCAAGATCGATGGTGGCCCACACGGCGAAGGTCACCGAGGCGAGCACGGCGACGACGAGCACCGGTCGCCCGAGCTCTCGCCGAAGCGCGCGCAGGGTCTGGCCGAAGCTGCGGGGGGTCGGGCGGTCGCGATCGTCTTCGGGGACGACCCGCAACCAGATCGCGTAGTGCACCGCTTGGGCAAAGCAGTACAGCGCAACCATGCGCGCGGCGTTGGCCTCGGTGAATCCCGGCGCAAGCTGTGCCGCGTGTACGTCCCAGCCCAGTCGCGTGGGAACGGGGCCGATGCCGCCGTCCGTGGTGGTCCACAGCCACAGCAGACCGGAGAGCCCCGCGAACACGGCGAGGGGAATCGCGTGATGCCACGAACGCCGCGGGCGCCACGCCCACCACAAGACGATCGCGACGACATTGTGCAGATGCACGAGCACGACCAGCGACGTGTAGCGCCAGGTCGCGAGCGTCAGCATGACTGCCGCTGCGATCGCGATCACGGCGAATCGACGCCGCCAGGAGCCCTGCGCCGCCGCTGCGGCACCGGCCACCGCGGCCAGCGAGAGCTGCGTGTCGGCCAGTAGCGTGCCCACGAGCAGCGGAGCTCCGGCCGCGATCACCAGCGCGCGCCGACGGTGCCAGCCCGGGCGCACGATGCAGTAGCGGACGTCCGCCAGCAGGTGCGGGACCCCGAACACGATCGGCCCGAGCGCGAGCGTCCAAAGTGGTGCTCCGAGCGCGAGCAGGAACGCGACCCCGATCGAGAGCGTTGCCACCGTCACGATTCGAGCGTCGCGATGGCCCGCGAGCACACTCGACAGCGGCATCGTGGCGCGCAGCAATCGACTGCGGATCGCGTCGAGAGCCGCCGCAACCCCGTCGATCCCCAAGCCGAGCTCCGCCGTGCGTTGCCCTGCCACCGGTCGCAGCAGACCGCGCTTCGCGATTCGACGCAAGCACCGCCGGCTCCCCCACGTGAGTCGGCTCGGAGTCGAATGTACGCGCATGGGGTACAGTCCGCCGATGGGGCATCGTCGGGCGTGGATGCGTTGGGTTGCAGCTGGGGTCTTCGTGAATGCAGGCTGTACGTCGGATCCGGCGAGCGGTGGCGGTACGACGGATGCCTCCGACGACGGCTCCGGGACCGGCCCGGGCGGCGAATCGAGTGGCGGAGCCGAGGGCTCGAGCGGTGACACGGGAGAGCCCGCCTGCGTCGGGGCGTGGGATGCCGGCATCGCAATCGAGATGCCCGAGCACCCACCCGGGGACCCCGAAGCGGGCTACGAGGCGCTGCTGACCCGCGACTACGTCTCGTGCGGGATCCCGTGGAGCGTGTTCTCGGTGGCCGAGGGCGTGCTCGGGGTCGAGGAGCCGCTCCCCGGCCGAGAGGGCAAGAACGCAGAGGTCGGCCACTCCTGGAACGTGGTCACGCTCGAGGATGACAGCGAGCTGGTCGTCTCCAACTGCCTGCAGTGCCACGCCGGGCGCTTCAACGGTGAGCTGATCGTCGGGCTGGGCAAGGCCGACATCGACAACACCACGCCGTTCAACGACACGCTCGATCCGCTCCCCGATCTTCCCGAGACCAACGACGCAAACATCGCGTTCAACAAGTTCAAGTCGCGCGTCTCCACATTGGGCCCGTCGGTCGTGATGCGAACCGTCGGATCAAACCCCGCGGTGATGTACGCGATCGGACTGCTGGCTCACCGCGATCCCGAGACGCTCGCGTGGACCGAGGAAGCCCAGTTCGAGGTCTACGAGGGCGTCAATCTCCCCGCCGACACCCCGCCGTGGTGGCGGGCGGGCAAGAAGGCGACGCACTTCGCCAATGGCATGTCGCGCGGGGACCATCGCGGCACCATGATCCTCGCCTCGTCGCTGTGCACCGACACCGTCGAGGAGGCCGGCGAGCTGCTGGAGTACTTCGTCGACATTCAGGCCTACCTCGCCTCGCTCGAGGCACCGCAGTATCCGTTCGAGATCGACCAGGCGCTCGCAGACGCTGGCAAGCCGCTGTTCGACTGCCACTGCGCCGGCTGCCACGGCACCTACGACGACGACCCTGCGGCGGAAACGTTCCCGAACCTGCTCATCCCGCTCGACGTCATCGGCACCGATCCGATCTTCGCCCAGCAGGCTGCGCCCGGCGGGGCGTACAACCATCTGGAGTCGCGCTTCAATGCCTCGTTCTACGGCAGCGTCACCGAGATCGTGACCGCCGATCCCGAGCCGGGCTACACCGCTCCCCCGCTGGACGGAATCTGGGCGACGGCACCGTTCCTTCACAACGGCTCGGTGCCCACGCTCGAGCTCGTGCTCGATAGCGGTGCTCGCCCCGAGGCCTGGCGGCGGGTCGACTACGACAGCACGAACTTCGACGAAGATGCGCTCGGCTGGCCGTGGGAGGCGACGACCGGCCAGTCCGAGGCCGAGCCCGAGGATCGCAAGCACATCTACGATGCCACCGCGCTCGGCCACGACAACGGCGGCCACACCTTTGGTGACGTGCTCACCGAGCCGGAGCGCGCGGCGGTGCTCGAGTACCTCAAGACGCTCTGAGGCGGTCCTCGGTCCATCCGGGGCAACCAAAAACGAAGCGGCGGTCCTCGGAGCTCCGAGGGACCGCCGCTCGCGTTCAGGGTACTGCGCTATTCGCAGGACTGGGCCGGGCCGTCGTGCCGGGCGTCGGAGCCGAAGTCACAGCAGTCGCCGAACTCCGCGCACTGAGCGTCGCACTGGCAGGAGGCGCCGGCATCGAAGGCGCAGCCACGCACGTCGCAGGAGAGCTCACCGGGGCCGCCGTCGGGCTCGGGCTGCGGCGCCGGGGGATCTTCCGGCTCGTCGACCACGGGCATCTCACCCGGGTAGTTGGTGATGAGCTCGCAGGTCTCGGGGTCGAACCGCGTACCGAGCTCGTAACCCTGGGCCATCGCGTCCGGCATCATGAAGCCGTTGGCGAAGGGGAAGCGGAACATCAGGAACGCCGGGTTGCTGTTGCCCATGCCGGTGTCCTGGTCGGCCGCCCGCTTGCGGACCTGCGCGATGTAGTCCAGGTAGTCGCCCAGAATCGCCTCGCCGCGACCCTTGCAGGCCTCCATGAACGGCTCGGTGAAGTCCGACTTGGCGCGGGCCGTGGTGCCCTCGTCCTGCAGCAGGGCGAGGAAGTCCGCGGCCGGCTGGTTGCTCTCCTTGCCGAGCTCCGAGATGAGCGCGTCGCGCAGTCGGGCCGGCGTGTCGTCGCTGGCTTGGTCGCCGTCGAGGTAGACGCTCGGGTCGATGCGGTCCGCGACCTCGACCAGGGCACAGCGCTCTTCGGAGAACACCGCGCGGGTGAAGTCCACGAGCATGGTGTCGGTGATGAGCTCGTCGTCGATGACGCCAGCGGACTTGAGCGCGTTGGCGTAGTCCATCTGGATCTCGGGCGGGTGGATGAAGGTCAGCGTACCGAGCGTCTCGCGCGGAATCTGCGGGAGCATGCCGGCGAAGGGCCCGATGTTGAAGCCCCACAGCTGCCAGTCACGCTCCTCGATGTGCGCGAGGTAGGCCTCGTGCGACGTCGAGATCGACGCGCCGGACGGCGAGATGCGCTCGTCGAGGACCGCCCGGCGGAAGTTCGCCGAGGTCAGGTCGCGACCCGGGCTGCCGCCCGAGGTGAGAATGTTGAACTCGTCGGTGCAGAACAGCGGCCGAAGCAGCTCGGCGGTGCCGATCGTGCGCGAGCCTTCGGACTCCTCGCTGATGGTCTTGAGGCTCAGCTCGACGCGAGACTTCACGAACGAGCGGTTGCCGTTGTCGACGGTGCCCTCGAAGGACAGGCCGTTGTTGCTGCGGCCCATGATGTCCTCGGCCGTCGAGATGAGCTCCTTGGCCTTGGGCGAGGTGAAGTGGGCGCTGCCGAAGTCCCAGTGGACCCACGGGCTCTTGAGCTCGCGCATCGTCAGACCACCGTTGGGGTGGCACACCGCGCAGTTGCGCTCGACGTCGAGCGAGTGCTCGATGTCGGCCTCGGTGGTCACGGGGCCCTTGAGGGCCTCGGCCATCGCCTCGATCGTCTCGTCGCGATCGGGAAGGGCGACGAAGTCCATCGAGTCGCCGAAGTAGCGGAAGTCGGCAACGACGCCGAGCTCATCCGGGCGCTGCACGCAGGTCTCGCCCGCCTGGAAGTCGCAGTCGAGCGTGTTCTTGCACGAAGCCGCGTCGGCGATCGAGATGTCCAAGTCCTCGTTGAAGCCGCCGCGAGGCGTGCACACGCGATTGACGTGGTTCTTGGACTGGTAGTAGTTGAAGACGCCGTTGACGTCCTCGGCCATGATCGCCGGGAACGTGTGGTCGAGCTTCTCCTTGAGGCGGTTCGCGTCGATCTCTCCGGTCAGCTGAGGCTTACCGTTGTCGTCGAGAATGAGCTGGCCCGCGTCGTCGACGAGAACCTCGCCCACCTCGGGAAAGGTGATCGGGTAGTGCAGGAAGACCGACTGGTCGCCGCACTCCATCTGGGTGACGGAGCGGTAGTCGGTGAACGTGCGCAGCAGCTGCGCGCGCTCCGACACCAGCGCGGAACCGTGACCGGTGCAGCCGGAGTCCTTGAGCACCTCGACGATGTCGGCAACCGACATCGGGCAGCGCTCCGCGTCCGACGAAAGGATCGCCTTGGCGATCGGATCGTCGAGGCCCTTGATGTCGGCGACGTTGAGCTCGCGTCCTGACTTGTCCTGGATGAGCTCGCCGCAGGTCTTGGCCGGACCGTCGTTGTCGTCGTCGGCCGCGTTGTCGCACTTGGCGCCCTGGCAGTTCGCGCCACCGGGCCCCGTGGCCGCATCATCGCCGCACGCCGCGGCAAGTAGGGCAAACGTGCCCAAAACCCTCGTTAGATTCTTGAAGTCCACTCTTTGACCCTCTTTCAATGCTCCGCCTGCAAGCGAAGCGACCCCGTGCTGTGTAGGTTGCGCACCGACCCGTACGGTTCAGGCATGATTTCCGGCAGTTTCGCGGCGTGAAGGTCGCTGTGGACGGGCGGATCCGCAAAACGTCGATTACCGAGCATTGCCGCGGGCTTGTGGCCGGATCGCGGGCCTCTTGGCTCTAGATGATCAGCGCAGACCAAAGCCCGCACTCGCGTCGGCGAGGTGCTGCAGGAGCGCGCTGACCCGCCTGGGTGGCTGGTTTCCGTGAGCATGCAGGGCATAAACGGCCGTTCGAGGAAGCGTCCAGCCCCGCAGCAGCGCGCGTAATCGCCCGGCCTGGAGATCGTCCTCGATCCAAAAGCGGGGCAGCAGGGAGATCCCGACGCCGCGGACGATCCAGTCGCGGAGCGCCTGGCCGTCGTTGACCGAGAGCTGCCCGCGCGGGCGGACGCGAACGGTCTCGCCGGAGCGTTCGAACGCCAGCCGCGGCGTCTTGCCGAGCGGCGTGAAGGCGATCCAGCGATGCTGGCCGAGCGCCTCGGGGTGCTTGGGCTCGCCATGACGCGCGAGGTAGCCCGGGCTGGCGCAGATGACCATGGCGAGCGGGCCGAGCCGCCGCTGCTTGAGCTCGGAGTCGGCGAGCCGACCGGCGCGCACGGCGATGTCGATTCCCCGACCGACGATGTCGACCGGATGGTCGTCGAGCAGCAGCTCGGCCGTGACCTCGGGGTTGCGGTCGAGAAAATCCGCGAGGGCAGGGGCGACGAAGCGCTGACCGAGCCCGAGCGGGGCGGTGACCCGAATGTGTCCACGGGGCAGCGTCCGTTGGCTCTCGACCACGTCGTCGACCGCGTTGCCCTCGGCAACGATCCGCCGCGCGTGGGACAGCACAGCCTGGCCTGCCTCCGTCAGCGACATCTGCCGGGTGGTGCGCTGGAGCAGCTGCACGCCCAGCTGCTCCTCGAGAATCCCGACCTGACGGCTCACGGCGGCCTTGGTCAGCCCCAGCGCGTCGGCAGCGGCGGTGAAGCTGCCGTGCTCACCGACGGCGGCGAACATCGCCAGGCGCTTGAGGTTGTCGAGGTTGGTCAACGATTCATTGATAATCAGTGTATTGAAGTAGGATTGTCAATGAGGAGAATGAGGCGCAGCTTGGGGCCCATGACGACGATGACCCACCACCTGAACCTCGCCGCTCCGATCGATCGCGTTCGCGCTGCCCTGACCACCCCGGAGGGCATCGCGGGGTGGTGGGCGAAGGACTCGGATGTGGGCACCGGTCTCGGTGCTCGGCACGAGCTGCGCTTCGACAAAGAAGGCCGCACGGTCACGATGGCCTTCGAGGTCACGGAGCTGTCCGACGACGCGGTCGCGTGGCGCTGCACCGACAACGACAATCCCGTGTGGCCGGGGACGACGCTGCGCTGGTCGTTGACGACGGCTGGCGATCGCACGCGTGTGGTGTTCGAGCACGCTGGCTTCGCCGAGGACACGTCGCCGCCCTACGCGATGACGGCCGAGGGCTGGAAGCACTTCATGGCCAGCTTTGAAACGTACGTCGAAACCGGCGCCGGCCAGCCCTGGTGATCGCTGGTCACGATTTTCTGTCCGGCACTACTGTGCGCAGGCTTCGAGGCCGTCCAGCACGACGAACGCCATCAGCTCGGCGACGTCGACGGTGGCGTACTCGACCGACGCACGTGCCTGCTCGAACGACTCGGCCTCCTCGTCTTCGGCCTGCTCGGACTTGATCTCCACCGCTTCGTCGAACGTCGACATCACCGTCAGCACTTCGCTGGCCGTGGAGACCCACAGCTCCTGCTCCGCCCAGTACCGCGCGAGCGTGTCCTCGTCGCACTCCGTGGGGGGCGGGGGAGGGCTCGCCATCACCTCGTCGACCCAGACGTCGAAGTTGTGCGCGATCGGGACCACGGTCGACGCGTCGATCGGGGTGGGCACGGCGGCGAATTCCGTCTTCATCGTCACGACGTCGTTCCCCTGCTCCTGCTCCGACTCGGCGTCTGTTTCCCCGGTGAGCTTGTCCTTGGTCCCCTTGCTCACGGGGGCTTTGACCGCTTCCGCTTCCCCCTCTCCCATGTCCTGGTAGGGCACCGGGATGGGGCCGCCGGCGGCTGGCACCATGCAGACGTCGGGGAAAGCGATGGTCTTGCCGTCGCCGTCCTGGGAGGAGAGTCCGTCGCCATCGATGGGTTCGCTGCCGTTCCCAGGCCCCTCGTTCGACTCGTCGGCGGGGTCCTCTTCGGGCACGTCGACAATGACGGGGACGGAGCCGCTCGGGTCGCCGGCGGGGCTGGCGTGCGAGAGCGTGGGAGCGACGACGACTGTCGACAGCGCGACGAGGGTGGCGAGCTTGTGCATGGCACCGACCAAGTACGGGAGCCGCCCGATTCGATTCCTCCTTTTTCGTCGCCGCCTTCCTTCAGCCTCGGGGTGGCGATGAACGGCGCGATGCGCGTTGCGGAGGGCCGAGGACCGTGCCTGTTATCGTCGCGGCGATGACACGTCGGATCCCGCGGCCGCTGTGGACTCTCGCGCTCGCGTCGATGCTCGGCTGCCCGCCTCCGCCCAAGTCCGCCCCCGAAGGCACGCCCACCGATCCGGTCACCACCTGCACAGAGGTGGGACAAGTCTGCAAGATGGGGGGCTCGCAGCTTGGCGTCTGCACGACATCCGGGTCCAAGTGCGACGCCGACGGCGGCTGCTTCTCCTGCATGCCACAGCACTGAGCGCCGCGCGGGACGACCCCGGCGACCTTCAGTCGACCTCGTAGGTCACGTGCACGACGGTGAAGATGTCCTTTTCGAGGGAAGTCTTGTCGTTGTTGCCGTCCCACGACGTCGCCGTCGAGTTGGCGGGGTTGATGTTGATGACGCCCATGTGCGTGTCGACGATCGCCCCGAGCTCGTCGTTGCCGGCGGCGGCGAGAATGCGCTCCGCTCGCTCCCGGGCATCGGTGGCTGCGGCGGCGAGCATCTCGATCTTGAGGTCCTCGAGTCCGGTGTAGTGGTACAGCGGCGAGTCTGATTCGATGGGAATGTTGTCGTCGAGCAACGCGGTGACCTCGCGCGAGATTTGCTCGACCTTCTCGACGTTTTGGCTGGTGACGGTAATCGTCTGGCGCGCCCGGAAGCCGGCGAGCTTCTCGTGGCCGACCACCTCCTCGCCGATCTGCTCGTACTCCGTCTCGTAGACCGCCGAGACCTCGGTCGAGGACACGCGGATCTCCTCGGGCTGCAGACCCTGCGCCTGCAGGTAGGCCGTGGTCTTTTCGACGTCCTTGCGCACCTTTCGGTAGGCCTCGGCCCGAGTGGATGCGCGATGGCGGATCGTCGAGTCCCACTCGATGAGATCCGAGGTGATGCGCTCGGTGGCCGAGCCCGTCACGCGCACCGAGTGGCGCTTGACCTTCACGCCGTACCAGGCGGACGCCGCAATCGCGACCGAGGCCACGATGGAGGCCGGGATCAACAGGCGGGCGATCCAGGCATGAATCGGCCAGCGAACGATGAGGTTGGGATCGGTCTGCTCGTTCGGGGACAGCTCGGGCATGACCGCGCCGGGACGCGCGACCACGACGATTCATTCCAGGAGGAACGCATTTTTTTCGGAGGCCGTTCGGGGGGCGCCTGCGACAATCGGTCCGCCCCATGCCCGCCGAGAAACGAGTCGCGAAGAAGGGTCCCAAGGACGTTGACGCCTACCTCGCGGAGCGTCCGGACGACCAGCGTAAAGCGCTGCAGCGCGTTCGCGAGACGATCTCGGCGACGGTGCCGGACGCCGAGGAAGCCTTCGTCTACGGCGTCCCCGGGTTCAAGCTGGATGGCAAGTCCCTGGTCTGCTACGCGGGCTTCAAGCAGCACTGCGGCTTTTATCCGATGAGTCCCGCCGTCCTCGATGCGCACGCCAGTCAGCTCGGCCGTTTCGAGATCGCAAAAGGCACGATTCGGTTCCAGCCCGACAAGCCGCTCTCGCTCGCGCTGATCCGCAAGCTGGTCAGGGCGCGCGTGGCCGAGCTCGCGGAGTAGGGCGCGGGCCAACTCCCGTCGACCCGTCGTCAGCGCTCGAGAATCTCGCGGACGAGCGGGTTGCTGTATTGCTCGTCCTTCCAAAACACGCGGGGCTCCTCGAGCCGCACCCGCAGCCGGGCCCGCTCGTCCCGCTCGAGCCGGCCGGTGTTGCTGGCGTCGAGGTTGCGCAGCACGGCGAGCAGCAGCTCGAGCTCGTACTCGGAGTAGACCTCGTTGTCCGAGGCGATCCCGGTGAACGCATCGAGGACCTCGACGGCCAGCTCGAGCTCCGCCGGCTCGAGCTTGGAGCTGGCGTTGAGATCGAGATAGTCGAGCACCTTGTTGTAGAGCTCGAGCGTCGGGGTCTCGATCTTGCGGATTCGCTTGAGCATGCCCGTCGCGGTGACCTGCTCCTTGCGGCTGAGCTCTTCGCGGTCACGCACGTCGAACCGAGCGATGACGCCTTCGAGCTCGCGCCGACCTTGCGCGTCGAGGGACTCGATGGCCCGGGCCATGGCGGGCTCGTCGTTGGCAACGGTGCGGAGGAGGGATTCGATCAGAGCGGAGGAGTCGGACATCGTGGGTCCGAACAAGTTCCCATCGCAGCCCTCGGGCGCGCAAGGGCGAGGCACAGGACGTGCGTCACAGCCGCCGACCGTCGTGCCGCGTCAGTCGCACGGGATGTGCACGTCGATGACCTGACCCCGGGTCTGACGGCCGTCCCGGCTGAAGCGCATCGCGGCGCGTTCGATGCCGCAGTTGCCCCACGCGTCGCAGCGGCGCTGCTCGGTGAAGTCCAGCTCGATCGCGGTGAGCGAGGAGCTCTTCACCGGGGTCAGCTCGAACGGCGACGAGTGGCGGTCGCGGTCGTGGTCGGACCACAGCACGAGCTTCGACCAGATCGGGTCGGCGCTGGTAATGCGCCGGTCGCCGTTGGCATCGTGCACCGCGAGGGCCTCGAAGCCGTCCTGCGCGCGTCGACCGTCCGGCATCGGACTCGCCGAGCCGAACAGCTCGCCGCCGTGGTCGATGGCGCCGTTGCCGTCGAGGTCGAGGGCGATCCACGGAGTTTCGGCGCCGGGCCACTGGCGCGCAAAACATGCGTCCGTTCCGGCGCTGAGCTCGAAGGCATCGGGCCCCTCGTCGAACGCCGGCTCGCGCCCATCGAACGAGATCACGAGCGGGGTGAAGCCGCACGACTCCCACTCGGGGACGCCGCCGGTGAGGACACACGAAAGCTCCGCGACCCCGCCGAGCCCACAGTCCTCGGTGCGAGTGTCGCCGAGCTCGCAGTTGAGCTCGTCCATGCACGGGCCCCACTGCAGCTCGAGGTCGTCGCAGAACTGCATGCCTCGGAGACCGTCGTCGGCGCAGGTCAGGGCCTGTCCGGGCTGGTCGCACGACCCTTCGCGCAGCGGCGGGGCGGCCCGAGGGGGAAGCGGCTCGGGCTCGGGCTCGGCGTCGGCCTCATCGTCAGCGACCTCATCCTCGGCCTCGGCCTCGTCCTCGGCCTCGTCCTCCTCGACGGTGGCCTCTTCGAGCTCGCCTTCGAGCGTCCGCGACCCCGGATCGCAAGCGGTGAGCCCCAGGACGATTCCGATGCAGATCGCGCGCTTCATGGTCGATTCCTTGGTCTCCGGACAGAGGGAATCGATCCGCGCACGCGGAGACAATTGTGCGGAGCCCCGTTCAGAGCTCCGCTGAGGCGCGCTACGGCAGGGTTTCGCGGTCGCGCGGCTCCGGGAAGTCCGGGGCGTCGTTGCACGCCAGCCGCGAGTTGCAGGTCGGGTCGAAGATGTCCCCGCTGCCGTTGAAGTACGCGCCCATCACGTGGAACATGTTCCACCCCGTGTCGAACGTGGTGCCGGCCAGGTTGTCCGGGTTGCACTGCGGGTCGCTGGAGCCGTTCTGCTCCTTGCACAGCTGAATCGCCCAGTCGGTCATCTCGCCCGGAAGCGGGAAGCCGTGCTGACCCTCGGGAATGGCGAACGGGAAGATCGCGCCCGACGGACCGGGCAGCGGGTTGCCCCACATGTCCTCTTCCATCAGCAGGTGCAGACCCGGGTCGAGGCGCACGATGCCCTCGCCCCAGATGTCGTTGCCCTCCGAGAAGTTCTCGATGTCGATGTGGGCACCACCCGACGCGTCGATCTTGAGCAGCGACCGAATGTTGTCGTTGTCCGGGATGCCGCGGTACGGCACGCGATTGAGCACGTTGACCGCCTCGACGGTGTGCGTGTCGATCAGCACCTGGTTGATCGGCTTGCCGTACCGCGGGTCGATGTTGAGGTAGTCGATGACGCCCGCGGCACGAGCCACGGTGACGCCGGTTCCCGCCGGCACGTTCATGTCGCCGTTGGTGGTGATGATCAGGAAGCGCGAGCCCGTCTTCTGGTCGAGGTTGGGGTACTCGATCGGCTGGGCCGCGAGGTGGCGGGCCAGCACGCCCGGGTCGCAGCGGTCGAGGACCAGCTGGGCCAGGCCCAGGAAGCGACGCATCCCCGGGGTGCCACGCTGCAGGCCAAAGCCCTCCGCCAGCGCGGTCAGCTCGCCGCCCTGGATCGGAATGCCCTCGAAGGTCAGGGGCGCGCCCTCGGCATCGAGCGGGGTCTCGAATCGGTTGATCACCTGGAAGGGCTCGACGCCCTCGATGACCTCGCACTCGTCGCTGCCGAGCTCGAGCACCGAGCCCCGGTAGAAGCGCAGCTCGACGCGGTCGCCGACGTCGCTGGGAATCGCAACGCGGGCGCGGCCGGCGATGCCGTCTTCGGGCACCTCGTCGGGCACGATGTACGAGCACGCGACCTCGTCGTTGTCGAGGTTGACGCCGACGACAGTGTCCCAGGCCTGCAGGAACTGGTCGGGGTTTTCCTGACCGGGGCAGGGGGTCACGCCGTTGGGGCAGGGGTTGAGCGTGCCGAGCGGGATCTTGGGCATCCCGTTGAGCTCGACCACCTCGGTGTACAGCTCGCTGGTGCCGTCGTCGTGGACGGTCACGTTCCACAGCGGGCCCATCACGCGCATGAGCACGGCCTGCGGCACGCCGCCCTGACGCGAGCGGTTGCCGATGTCGCTCATGCGACCACCGCCGGCGATCGGGATGATCGCCTCGACCTCGGGCTCCACCGCGCCGAGGGTGGTCGACATGATGCCGCCGAGCGAGCCGCCCATCATGTAGATCGGCGACTGAGACCCGATGTCGACGAAGCCGTCGCCGTCGAAGTCACCCGCCAGATCGTCCTGGCCGTCGCCGTTGACGTCGTACGGCCAGGTCTTCACGCCGTCCCAGCTCCGGATGATCCGGATGAGCTGCATGTAGTCCAGCGCGGACTGCCGGACCATGTCCCGGGTGTGGAACAGGTAGGCGGTCCAGAAGTCGACACCGGAGTCGACGGTGTCGTCGCCGTCGAGGTCGACGCCACGTGCGAACTTGAGGGCCTCGAACGCGGGCTCGAGGTCTTCCTGGGCGAGGATCGGCCGAAACTGCTCCTCGATCTCCGGACTGATCGGCACGCCGTGCGAGACGTTGTCCGACGAGATCGTGGCCACGCCGAACATGCTCAAGAAGCCGGCAAAGCCGAGCAGCTCGGTGGCGCGGTTGCTGCCGTAGCCGTGTCCGAGCAGCACGAGCGGAATCTGCTGCCCCTGACCGCGGCCGGAGATTTCCTTGCGCGGCATGACCGCCCAAAACGGAATCTCTTCCTTGCGCGTCTCGGCCGGGAGGTGGTCGAGCGTGTGTGGCCACGACTGCAGATCGAGCGGGAGGCGCTCGCCGTCGCTGTCGAAGCGATCGAAGAGCTGCGGCGAGAAGTACGTCCCCATCGCGTGATAGTCGATGTAGTCGTGCGTCCCGATGACCGCCTTGAACTGCTCGCTGTTGGTGTCCAGGCCCTCGAAGAAGCCGGTCGCCACGACGGTGAGAATGTCGCGCCAGTCCTCCTGGAACAGCAGGTAGGGTGAGCGGCCCTCGTACTTGCCCTGCGGCGCACCGGAGGTCGCCTTGACCTCCATGCGGCGGGCGATGTCCGGCGGGAACTGCTCGCCGATGTGCTTTTGCGGGCCTTCCTCGTACAGACCCTCGCGCACGAGCACCCAGTCGTCGGTGATCGACTCGGTCGTGTACGCGAACGTGAAGGCGATGTCCTCGGCGGACACGCCCGGCGGAAGCACCTCGAACAGCGGCTCGAGCTTTTCGGTCTGCGCGGTGTGGTTGACGTAGGCGAACGGCGAGCCGACCGGGTCACCGTTTTCGTCGAGCACGCGGCGCGTGACGACGACGGCGTAGGTCGTCTTTTCCTGCAGCGGCTCGAGCGGGGCGGCGATCAGCGTGTTGGTCTCCTTCTCGTAGAAGGACATCAGCGCGTCGGCACGGCCAGCGAGGTCGTTTCGCGCGGGGCTGTGGCCCGGCAGGTAGTTGGGGAAGTCGAGGTTGCCGTCGGCGTCGGTGTCCTCGGGACCGTCGATGATCCCGTTGCCGTTCTTGTCCTCGCCCGGGTCGAGCAGGCCGTTGTGGTTTTCGTCCTCGCTGGGGTCGAGTCGGCCGTTGCCGTTGCGGTCCTCGTTCTCCTCATCGTAGATGAGCGAGAGGGTCCAGCCGCGGGGGTCGTTGTCGCCGTAGCGATCGATGCGCTCGAGAATGACGGGGTAGTTGCCGTTGCCGATGTCGAGGTGCATCAGCCGTCCGAACTGGTCGGACTCGCGGTCGATGTTGATCAGGTAGATCGCGTCGTTGCTGGTGTCGTAGTCGATGTCGCTGTGGCGGGCGAGGATCGAGTTGACGTCCAGCGGACCGTCGAAGGGGATCGAGATCGGCTGGTACACACCCCAGCCATCGAGCTCGTCGATCAGCGTCCGGGTGCGCTGCTCGTAGCGCGTGGGTGCGATCATCGAGGCGTTGATGCGCAGCCCGGTGCGAGACGACGGGTCATGCCGGGTCGCGATGTCGTTGGGCAGCGGAATCTCGGGAAGCGGCCGGTGATCGAAGTCGAACTTGACGCTGACGTCCGCTGGAATGGCGCGCATGAGGCCGTCTGCCTCGCTGCACGCCGAGAGTCCGATCAGGGCGGCAAGGCCCGCTGTCATCGTCGTAAAGCGCATCGTCATCACAGTCCCCCGCGATGGGTTTTTCGACCCACGACGCTTATACCGAATCCACGGCGCTCATCCGGGGGACGGGGTCGTCACGCCGCGTTGTTGGCGCCTCATGCGCCGTGAGACTTCGAACGAGTACCCTGTTCGAGTGTGGTGGACGGTCGCCGCGTTTGCGTCGCTGGTGCTGACGCTGTTCACGGTTCTGATTCCGGTCCCGGTCTGGGCATCGCGAGCGCTCCGCGGTCGACGGCCGCAGCGGGCGTTGCCTGCGGCAAGCAACGAATCAAAGGTGGACCGGGCACTGGTGGACCTGGCCGCGGAGGTCGACATCGCGGTGTCGATCGTCGAGCCGGCGGTCGAAGCGGTCGCCGACTACGCGGCGTCGTCGTTCTTCGCCCGGTGGATGGATCGCGGGTCGGACGACAACTGGGTTCGTGCGGTGGTGCGGCGGGCGTCGTACGAGGAGCTCGAGGCCTACCGTGCGGTGGAGCGGGTGCTCGAGGTCGCCGAGGCGATCCCCGAGGGCGTTCGTGCTCCGCTCCAGGGGCCGCTGTCGGATCTCGCCGCCGGCCTGCGCTCCGTCGACGGCACGGTCGAAGCCGGCGCCAAACCGGGCAGCCATCCGACCCGCAAGGCGCTCATGGAACGCAAGGCCCGACTCGAGCGTCTCGCCGACGACCTGCGCGCGACCTACCAGGCGATCACCGAGCCACCCAAGGACCCGTATCGGTGATCAGCTCGGCGGAAGCAGGCAGATGCCGACGTTGCCGAAGGCTGGCGGGGGATCGGAGGCGAACGCCAGACACTCCTGTCCGTCGAGCGTGCACGCCTCGTCCGGGTCCGCGGCGCTCAGATCACACCACGAGGTGCAGCAGCGCTCGTCGGTGCAGCCGGGGATGCCTTCGGCCGGCTCGCACGTCAGGCCAGGCGGGCACGAGTTGTTGTACTGGCACGGGGTGCCGGGCGCTTCGTCGCCGTCGGAGATGTCGATCATGCAGGTGAAGCCCACCTGGCCGCCGGGGGCTTCCATGCACACCGCATCGCCGACGCAGTCCTGCAGCAGCGGGTCGCAGCTGGGCCGGCACAACGTCAGCACGCCGTCGTTGGCGATCGTGCAGATTTCATCCGGCTCGGCGCAGGTCGGGTTGTTGGCCGTGCCCGTGCAGAAGTCGACGCAGACCCCGGTGTCGGTCTCCGAGTCGACGTAGTAGCACATCGATCGCGCGTTACAGGAGTCCAGGCCGCTCGTGCCGTTGTCTTCGACGGTGCACGTGTCGCCCACGCCGTCGGGGTTGGACTGGATCGGGGAGCAGCGCGTCGCGTTCCACGAACCCCCGCCGTCGTTCGCCCACGGCATGCACTTCTCACCTTCGGGGCAGTCGTCGGCCCAGACGTCGCACTGGCTGGGCGTCGAGCCGGCGTCGGGCATCTCGAGAAAGCTCGCCGTGTCGTCGTCGTCGGGGGCGCTGGAGTCGTCGGAACCGGTGGTGTCTCCCATCGCGCCGGAGGACTCCGCGGCCATCGCTTCGGTCGTGCCGCCCAGCGCAGCTTCGCCGTCGTCATCGGACGCGCATGCCGGCAACGAGAACAAGAGGGCGAGGATGGTCGAGCGCGGGTTGTTCATCACTCGATCGATGCCCACCGGTGCGAGACCTCGTCACACTTTTGCGTGCCTCTCTACAGGGCTCGGACGGCTCCCCCGTCGACGAGCAGCGACACCCCCGTGATATACCCGGCGGGTTGCGAGGCCAAGAATGCGGCCGCGGCTGCGACCTCGTCAGGACGCGCGAGTCGTCCGATCGGAATGTTGCGGCAGGTCGACTCGAGCTGCTGCTCCACCGAGGTGCCGCGGGCCTTGGCTTTGGCGGCCGCGAGCTCGAGCGCACGGTCGGTTGCCGTGGGGCCGGGGCACACGTTGTTGACCGTGATTCCGTTCCTGGCAACCTCGGCCACGAGCGTCTTGGTCAGGCCGCCGACGCCGAGGCGCATCGCGTTGGACAGGATCAGGTTTGCGATCGGTTCCTTGAGCGCGCGCGAGGTCAGCGTGACGATGCGGCCCCATTGCTGGGCTTTCATGTCGGGCAGGCAGGCGCGGACGAGCCGAACCGTGCTCATGAACGTTAGCTCGAAGGCGGTCTGCCACTTGTCGTCGTCGGCGGCATCGAAGCCACCGGGAGGGGGCCCGCCGGCGTTGGCGACGAGGATCGACACCGGACCGAGATCGGTGCGCACGCAGTCGACGAGGCGCTCGATCTCGGCTGCGTCGAGCAAATCGACCTCGTAGGCCCGGACGCGTCCCGTTCCGGCTGCCGCTACGGCGGCGGTCGCGGGCTCGAGCACCGCCGGGTCGACGTCGCACAGCGCGACATCGCATCCCTCCGCCGCCAGTCGGCGCGCCGTTGCGAGTCCCAGGCCGCGGCCCGAGGCCCCAACCAATGCCACCTTGCCTGCAATTTCCAGATCCATCGTCGTCTCCTCGTCAGCCGGCTGCGCGGGCCGTTCCATTCGGTTGCGCCGCGTCGAGGTCGTAGCCCTTGGCGTGCAGCACATGCAGCAGTCGGTGCAGCTGCTCGATCGTCGTGCGGTCCAAGGCGGCACCAGGGTGTCGCGTCTGCGCGCTCACCAGCACGCCGCGCATCACGAGCAACTCTTTGCGCAGCGCGGCAGCCAGACCACGCTGGAACTCGAAGCGGATCAGCGGCAGCGCGTCGTGAAAGACCGCCTCGGCGCCGGCTCGATCGCCGTCGCGATGGCGCCGAAGCACTTCGACGAGCAGCTCCGGGCAGGCGAAGCCGGTCATCATGCCCACCGCGCCGCGGTCGAGCTCCTCGAGGAAGAACATGCCGCCCAAGGCCCCGAATACGGCGATCTGCCGGTTGGTCAGCTGCCGGACACGCTCGATCTTGGGGCCCGTGGGCGGATCCTCCAGCTTGATGCATCGCACCGAAGGGACCTCGCGATGAAGCCGTGCGATCAGCTGCGGCGACAACACGATGCCCGTCGCCTCGGGGTAGTCGTGCACGATCAGCGGGACATCGGTCTCGCTGGCGATGCGCTGAAAGTAGGTGACGATGACGTCGTCGTCCTGCACGGGCGGCGGACCCACGAGCAGTGCGTCGGCGCCGTCGATGCACGCGTCGCGGGCCGCGGCGACGGCGAGATCGGTCCCGGCCGCGCGCACGCCCACCACCAGACCCATGCCAACCGGCAACGCCGCCCGGAACGAGCGGACGACGAGCCCGCGCTCACGGTCCAGCAGCTTGTGCGCCTCGCCCATCACGCCCAGGACCGTCACGCCATCCACGCCGCACCGGCCGAGGAACGCGCACAGCCGCCCGATGCCGTCGACGTCCACCTGCTCCCGGGCATCGAACGGCGTCGGGGCGACGGTATAGATCCCGCGAAGCGTCTTCATCGTGTGCCGACCATTGCCGCCGCGGCGGAAGGTCGTCACACGGAATGCTAGGGCAGGCCCCTCTGCCTAGAGTCTGTCCCCTGCCCGGAGTTCTTCAAGGAACTCCGGATTGAGGAGCCTAGTAGCGAAGCTCGAGGCGCGACCAGATCGCGCCGACCGGGCTGCCGGGATCGCCGGCCTGATTGGCGATGCCGGGGCCGGGCAGCAGCAGGCCGCCCTGCAGACCCGCCTGCAGCCAGAAGTTCTTGAGGTCGAAGCGACCGCGAATGCCGAGATCGAGCTCGGTGCCGTAGTAGCGCCGCCCGCCGTCACCGTTGACGGTGTTGGTGGGCACGCCACCGTTGAGGCGCGTCGTGTACGGGTCGACGATCGGCACCGGAGCCAGGGCCATCAGCGGGCCGCCCCAGAACTCCAGCTTTTCCCACAGGGCGTAGCGAGCCTTGGGGTGGAGGTACAGCGCGTTGGTCACCCCGCCGCGGGTCGGGATGAACTGCGTGCCGTTGAGCGGGACACCCGTCAGCTCGCCGTTGGTGGCGAGCATCTCGGTCCGTGCCGTACGCCAGGCGTTGACCTGATTGAAGAGCACGAGCCCCACGGTGTGGCCGGCATCGAAGGTGAAGTTGTTGATGAAGCGGTCGGTGGAGTCGGGGTCGCCGCTGGCGTAGCCGGTATCGAAGCCCACCAGCCACGTCTTGTCCTTGCCGACGTAGCCGCGGGCGGCCCAGCCACCCTGCGCGATCTTGTGCGGGCCGAATTCGTCGCGCGCGATCGTGGTGCGACCGGTGATGAAGGCCCCTTCGAAGCCGCCGATCAGCTGGAGCCCGTTGTCGAGCCACTTGACGCCCTGGCCACCGATGTCGAACGCGCCGACCTCGAGGTCGTTGTCGTCCGGGTAGACGTCGCCGTCGTCCGCGGTCTTCTGATTGCGATAGACCGCGTAGCCTCCGAGCCAGTTCCACGGCTCGGCGTCGTTCTGCCAGCGCAGCACGATGAGCGCCTGCCCGGCGAGGTCTCCCTGCAGCAGGTTGACCCGCTCGTCTCGGAACACGATGTCGCCGCCGACCGCGATCGCGAGGTGCTTGATGGCCCCCGCGCGGTAGTTGAACGGCTTGGTGCCGATCAGGATGCGCTCGTAGATGTCGCCCGGGCCGTCGTCGCCGAACTTGAGGTCGCCGAAGCGATCGACGTTGTTGCCGTTGTTGGCCAGGATTCCCTGGCCCCACGTGAACGCCTGCTGACCGGCGCGAATGATGCCGAGTGAGAAGCGATACTCGAGGTACAGCTCCCGCGGGTCGACGATGTTGAGCTCGGTGCGCCCGGGGGGCAGACCGCGGTCGATGATCTCGTCGATGATCGGGTCCTCGGATCCGATCGGCGCCCACCGCCCGTTGGCGAGGTCGAGCATGCCGACGATCTTGAGGTTCTTCTTGATGTGGAGCTCGGGGTTCCAGCGGATCCGCCCCGTCGAGAACGCGCCCTCCTCGTAGCGGTTACCGAAGCGGTCGATCGTAAAGGGGGAGACCCAGCCGATCTGATTGCGGACCTGGATGCCCGGGTAGAACTTGACGCGCTTGCCGAAGCTCGCGCGCTCGTCCTCGCGAAACTCGGTGATGGTCTGGATGACGCGCGGGTACTCGCGCTCGGGCTCCGAAGCGGGGACGTAGGGCGTGACCTCGGTCGTGGTCTCGACCGTGGCGGTGGCCTCGGCCGTCGGCTGCGCTGACACCTCGGCGGTGGCGCTCGTCTCGGCCGCGGGCGCCTCGGGCTGCGCTGGAGTCTCGGGTTGCGCGGGCGTCTCGGGCGTCTCGGGGGCGACCGGCTCGACCGTCTCCACCTCGCCGGTCGGGGCGACGGCGGTCGGTCCCTCGTAGTTGCGCTCCGGCGCGGCGATGTCGGCGGCGCTGCCATCGTCGGGCAGCGGCTGCGCCTCGGTGGTGGTCGGCTCGTCCGCGGGCTCGGCCGCAGGAGGGCCGACCAAAGCGAGGGCCGTCAGCGCCGACGCGATGGGCGCGGGAAGAGCGAAGAGAGACCCCAGCATGGCTGACGCGAAACGTAACAGCGACGTCCCGCGCTTGTCTTTGTTCGCTGCCCGAGATTTGCGGGCCTATTGGAGTGAGTTAGGACTCGTCCGAGTCCGAATCCGAGTCCGAATCCAGGTCCGGCTTCGGATCCGGTTGTGGCTTTGCTGTCGAAGCGTGCAGCCGCCAAGTACACAGCGGCAGCGCAAAGTAACAGGCCGCACCGATCGCCAACGTGGTGGAGATTCCCCAAGCCATCGACGAGGTGAGCGCAAGACCCGTAGCCACGACGCCGCATGCACCGTTGACGCCCCACATCCATGGCCCCAGGTCGGCGCGATCGCTGCCGCCAATCCCGGAAACGAGCCGCAAGCCGAGCGGAAAGCCCAGACCCATCCCGAGAGCTGGCACTCCGACCAGGGCGATGCCCACCGCGACCCGCGTGCCGATCGGCGCTGCGGTCAGTGCATGCAGGAGAGGACCGGTGGCCAGGCCGGCGACCGTCACGAGCACCGCCGGGATCAGCGGATAGGCCCGGGCCACCATCGCCTTCGACACGTCCACGCGCGACGACAGCAAGCTGCCGATCCCCGCCGAGAAGATGATGCCACCCAGCAGCACGGCGAGCGCGAGGGTGGGGTGCCCCAGAAAGACGTTGAGCTGCGACAGCAGCCCCATCTCGACGAACATGAACCCCAGGCCGATCAGCGCGAAGTACAGGCACGCCGCGCCGACGTCGAGCGTGGGATACGAGCGCAGGTCCCGGCGCCGCGAAAACAGCGGGACGAGCACGGCGAACGCGGTGAGAATGACGCTGGCCAGCGTTGCGTACACGAGCGTCTGCGTGGCGTGCAGGTTGCCGAGAAACGCCAGGTCGAGGTCTTCGACTTCCTCGGGGGCGTCGAACCAGGTGCTCGGCCGCAGCATGTTGAAGAAGAACGGGCGCGCGTCGGTGGGCGGGGTGAGGTCGAGCAGCTGCTGATCGGCCCACGTCCACATTTCGGCGCGCGTCTTCTTGGTGGCCAGCTCCTTGAGCAGCGGATTGATCGGCAGCTTGCGCGGCGTCAGCATCATGTTGAAACCGCGCTTGACCGCCTCCTTCTGCATGAGGTTCAGGTCGCGCTTGGAAAACGGCTTGGGCGAGACGAGCAGCGTCGCGATCGACTGGTTTTGCAGCAAGATGATGTGTTTCAGCGGCGCTTTGGCGCCCATCTGCCACAGCGTCTCCATCGCAAGCCCAAGCATGCGCGCCGTCTCGCCGGGCGAATCTGGCTTGTACCAGCGCGACACCGTGAAGATGCCGTTGTCGTCGAGGCGCTCCATGAAGATGCGCCAGCCCTCGACCGTGTACAGCCCGTTCTCCGACAGCGCATAGGCACCGGCGCCGGTGGCCGCCCACGTGTCGATGAGCGACATCGTGATCACCGAGTACTTCGCGGTGTCGCGCGACATGTACGAGCGCGCCTCGGCGGCGACGAGCTTGACCGCGGGTAGGTCGGCGAGACCGGAGAAGTCGCGCATCACGTCGGTGTGCAGCGAGACGATGAGATCGTTGAGCTCGAGCCCGAGCACCGGGTCGTGCCCCACCCGAACCGCTTCGAGCACGTCACGTCCTCCGCCCACCCCGATGACGGCGGCGGGCCCCTTGGGTCGCATGCGGTGCGCGAACGAGGTGACGTCCCACGCGAGATAGTCGTGCTGGTCCACCGAGCCCGGCTCGTCGTCCTCGAGATCGGTGTCGAGGTTGGCCATCACCGTGCCGGCGGCGCCGTCGATGGTGATCGCCCGCTGCGGCATCAGGCGCATCAGTGGCTTGGGCATCGTGCGCGACGGAGCCCACAGCGCGGGCGGGAGCGGCAGCGTGCGCAGCACGGTGACGCGCGAGTACGTGTTCCAGCCCGAGAACTCGTACAGCGACGGGATTTCCTTTTGGCCCTTCACCCAAGTGGGGCGCAGCAAGGGTTCCTCGCTGCGGGCGTTGTAGACGGTGGTGGCGAGCAGGGCGACGGCGAGTCCAGCCGAGACGTTGCGACCTCGGGTGCCGCCTTCGGGTTGGGCGGCGGCAAAGCAGGCGGCGGCGAGGGCTGCTCCGGCACTGGCTGCGAGCACGCCGCTGGGCGCATCGACGACGTCGAGCAGGCCGATCACTGCGACCGCACCCAGGGCGGCCCCGACGAGGTCGACGCCGTAGACGAGGCCCGGCGGCAGTCCGGCGCGGGTCAGAGCCAGCGTGAGCGTGACCCCGGAGACCGTGAACGGGACCGCGAGCGCTCCGCCGTAGCCGAGCATCGCGAGGAACGCGTCGGTGTCGGTGATCGGCTCGAGCGGAATCTGCAGGGCGATGTAGACCGCGAGCGGTCCGAGCAGCGCGAGCGCCAGGGCGGACTGCACCAGCCGTGCGGGAACCTGCTCGTCGGTGAACTTGCTGGGCAGCAGGAACACGATCACGGCGCCCGCCGTCATGCCGAGCATTGCCAGCGAGATCACGAAGAACGCGAGGTGGTACCAGGCGACGACGCTCGTGATCCGGGTGGCGAGGATCTCGAGCACGAGCGTTGCTGCGGCAACCAGGAACACGCCCGCGTAGGTCTTGCGGTGATCCAACGCGGCCGCAGCGTATCATCGCGTCGATGGTGCGGGCGAACGGGCCGATCGTGACGATTCTGCTGAGCGCGGCGCTCTCGCTCGCGTGCCGGGCCGACGGCGAGACGCAGGTCCAGCCCGAGCCCCCGCCCGCGACGCCGGAACCCGAGCCTGAACCGGAACCCGAGCCTGAACCGAAAGCCGAGCCTGAACCGGAACCCGAGCCTGAACCGGAACCCGAGCCTGAACCGGAACCCGCGCCCCCACTCGTCCCCACCAAGTCGTGGCCGTTTTCCGAGTGGGATCACGCCAAGGCTTACGTCTACAACATCCAGCGCTACGGCCCCGGTGCATCCCTGTTCGTCTACCGCGACGACAAAGGCTGGAATCCCAACGTCCACTCCGAGATGGACATCACCAAGGCGCAGGCGGACAAGGCGGTCAAGCTCATCGGTCGCACGCTCGGCGAGATGATGGTGTCCAAGTGCGCCTTCCCGCGGCACGCGATCGTGTTGTTCTCGGGACCGACGCCGGTCGCATCGATCAACGTCTGCTTCGAGTGCGGGGACATTCTCGTGTGGCCGCCCTGGGACCCCGCGCCGGACTGGGACGACCGCAAATACGAGATGTACGGCAAGCTGATGAAGGTCTACGACCGCGTCTTTCCCAAGTGGGAGGCGCTGTTCGGCAGGGAGCTCGGACTCACGTTGGACTGGAAGGCCATCGCGAAGGACGACCCGGACAAGTCCGGGGACTGAGCTACCATCCGCGGCATGTGGCGACCGCCGCAACGCATCAAGCACCCGCTCCCCGACGGCGAATGGCCCACCGAGGCGCAGGCGGGGGCGTCCAGGCTGATGTCGCCGATCGACCTCGGACCGATCGCATTG
>JGI12316J15309_10015533_pt1 | contig 23504 bp, 11 predicted proteins | sample MarCyaLeptolynsp_FD_15309 | JGI IMG/M metagenome (IMG submission 15309) | reverse complement strand
CGTAGATGAGGCGATTGCACCGGCGACCTGCCAACTGCTGAGATGCTGATTCTGCGTGGTTTGCCAGTATTTCTGCCAGTGATCCACAAGGGCGGTTGGTGCGATTTTTTTGCGAGCCATTTGTAATGTCGCAAGTCGCTTAAGTGCAATGATTTAAAACGTTTTTGGCCGAGACATGGATATCACTAATTCTTGACTAATTGAACGAAATCCGTCGATAAAAAAAAAATCGCATGACCCCTGAAGGGAGGACGAATATGAACCTGTGGTATCTAACGAGTCTGGCGGGCGTTGTGGCGATGTTGATTTTTGCAGGGGCGAAGATAGCCCACCGAATTTGCAGTGGTGACAGTCCAGTGCGTCGATCGGCATTGGGCCTATTCGTGTGCTTGTCCGCCGTATGGGTCAACTGGATCATGTACGCGTGTCTGCCGTTTTCAACGCGCATGGAGCGATTTGCGGCCATGACTTCAACCGCTAATTGTGGTTGGCAATCCGTTTTGGCGGGGCTGGGTGTCGTATTGGGGTTCTATAGCGCCAGAGGTTTTATTGGTCGTATCGTCGACCGTTGGAACCATTCGAATCAACAAAACCTAATTGGCCTATTTATGCTCACGACCATGTTCTTGTTGTATTGGTCCATTCTCTGGAACAAGACCATCTTACTCGGTTTAACAAGCCTTATTATTAGCGTCACGATGGGCTGGTATCTGCCATTTATCATCCTTGCGCTAAAGGCTAACAGGATCCATGGAACGCCTTCGAAGCCAAAAACGCATGACCAGCGGCGGACTCGTTCATCCCCAGATCGGCGACGTCCCTGGCCTAGTAGTCAAATGCCAACCCGCCCATTTGAACGATACAGCAGCGATCGCTATGCGCATCAGAATTGATGCGGCTACAGCGTTTGATGGTCGACCGAAAAACGAGGCTTCTTGGCATTCTTTTCGAATCGATTTTCAAAATATGTAACTAGCTAGGTGGCTTGCATTGGCCAGATTCGAACACGGTGAACACAGCATGTAGCTGAGTGAATCAAGGCAGATGATACACAGAACAAGTTTTTGATTTGTTTTTTGATTCAGGTTGCTTTCCTAAGAGAACGTTCTAAGAGAGTTCATCTAATGAGCGGCGCGGAATCGCAACTCTCCGTGCAATATACCGCTTTGTCCAGATCAGTACTCAAGCTCATGCCTTGAACTCAACTGCGAGCACAAATCGCCCACGGCTATCGCAACGTGTCAGGGGTAGAAACTATATATTGTGAAACCATCGCCATCCTGATCGGTGATGGATATGGCCGACAAACCGGCCCTCATGTGTCGTACCTGTGGCCGTGCCTTGACGATGGGCGTGGATATTCTGCGTCTGGATGAAGGCGTTGTTGGACCACGCGGATTCATTGACCTGCAGCACGAGCACTTTTGCGGTATCGAGTGCTTGCGGCGGCAGTATTGTCCGCAACAGATCCCGCATGTAATGCGCAGATCGCCATAGGTGCGAAAAATCGAGGACCAACCCGACGCCCTTGAAAAGTTAACCATTTCGGCTGGCGCCCACCCGCGGCGTTGCCCTATTTGGTTAACTTTTTTAGGGCGCATTTATATATCATTGCAGTCTACAGATTGGTATGGCTTTTCAAGAGCGCTATCACAATGGACGCACCAAACTACAACTGGACCCTACTATTTGTGCAGAAAACAAGCGTATTTTTGAAGAATTCTTTGATTGGGAAGAAGTCAAGCTCAAACGCCGCAACGGCTTCACGCGTCTAGATGAAGCCTGCTACAAAACCCTTTGGGCCTACACAACGCGCTTTCGCGTGGTCAATCGTTGGTTCCAAAACAAACCCTGGGAAAAACTAACCAAGGAAGATATCCAGAAGGTATACGACGATTTGGAAGACGGAAAAATTAGAGGTCGTAGCGGGTTGCCTCTACGGGACAGATCCACATATTACAACAAAGTGATGAAAGCCAAGCCCTTTGCATTGGCAGGAAAAGCCGAGTTGGCTCAGTCGATCATCGAGTTCAGCACACGCCAACAGCGCGAGGTTCGGTTCATCATCGAATCGGAGTTCCGCAAGCTCATTCGCCCCCTAAATACACCGCAGCAACAATTGCTGTTCTGGCTCGCGTGGGATATCGGTGAGAACATCAACAGCCTTCTGCAGCTGAAGAAACTCGATTTCACCAAGCAACGCCATCATGGCAGTAGCGAAGACGAATACTTGGTGCGACTGGCACCTGCCATCCTAAAACGAAGCCGCACAGCCAGAAGTGAATGCACACTCTATCCGGAGACGGTCGCACTGCTTGATATTGTCTTGGACGGCCTTGATGACAATGATCGGCTGTTTCATTTTGGATACGCACAGGCCGCAAAGTTGATGCGCATTGCCGTCCGCAAGACCAACGCACGCGTCGCCCCTGACAATCTCAAACCAACTTGGAAAGATCTACGCAGCGGTATGGCCTGCCATCTGCTAAAAAAGGGTTGGCGACTGGAAGAAGTCAACAGCAGACTGGGCCATAAACCCAGTTCGTCAGAGATTGATCGCTATATCTCGCATCTTGCCATCAATCGGCATCGCCCCAAGCAGATGATGATCAACTCCACCGTTCAAGATCTACAAAGAGAGCTAGAAGATACTCGTCAGCGAGAAAAACTCATTACCGACCGATTGCAGCGGCAGGACGAGCAGAACGAGCAACTGCGAAACAGCTTAGAGACACTCCGAAAACAATTCGGAGACTTGGTCGCAGACTTGCAACAACTGGACGGAAGCAAATTGTCATAGTGCTTTCAACGGAGAGTTGACGGGGCTCATCGGTTCAACACCCATGAACCTTACTCGCCATCTCCAATTGATGAGGGAGCATTCACCGGACGAACAAGAGATCATCAATATCTCACGCAGTGAATTTGCCGCATTGCTTCGCAAAGCAGCAGGGATTGAAGCAGAATTGGATCGTCTCATCGACCAGGAGATTCGATGTTTTCATTCGGCCAATGTGCCTCTGCATCAGCCTCAGCAACGGCAGCCGAGTGAGAGTAGCCGCCCAGGAGAATGACGGTCGTCTAGGGAATCGACACTTTGAATCACAGAGGTCGATGAGAGATCATCTCAGGGATCAACTTCATGTAGCGCTCAGCTGGCGGAGATCAGTGACAATGATTAAGACGAATTTAATATGGGCGATCTCCGTTGACGACCATGTCAACCGCTTGTTTCGAGCATGTGCCCACTGTATCTGTGGATTGCTCGAGAAACCCACTGGCTCAAACCTACTGACCCGTTTCGTATTTCAGTCGTCTTATCCAACACCGAAGAACGTCGTCAGTAACAAGCAAAGTTCTCAATAACGCACTTGCGCACCCAGCAGTCAATCTTGAAAGGGTAGCCGAAAAAATTACCACCTGAGATCGACTACGTTTTAACAAGAAAGCACTACTGACAATTTCCGTTCACACACTGCGTGCCAGCCGGGCAGGAAATAATCTCCACAGCTTGCGAAAATGCGCATTCCAAACTTACGCTTGAATCAACAGCATCGATAAATGAATCGGTGTTAGACGAAACCACGTCGCGCATGAAGGTCTCACCACACCAGCGGTGACATGGTGAATTCCCTGCATCATAGTAAATCCCAATGATAGTTGCGTTCCCATTTGTTGAGTCATTTTCGGCCGAGATGGTCGCCAATTCTGCACTACACCAACTCAGATGCGAGATGTTTCCAAACTCGGTGCAACTATCACACCCGTTATCGCATCCATCGCATTCTTCTCCAATATCTGCAACATTCGGTGCGGGATACGGATTCTCAGGTGGATTTCCCGAGAGAACGCAAAGATTGCGGATGTCATGCGTAGTTTGACCATCCGAGACTATTACAATGAAGTCACGTAGTGTTTCGTCTTCGACCGAGGTAAGGCCTCCCGGAATCTGCGTAAGCTTTGTATCCGCCTCATCAATTGCCGCACCAATATCTGTTCCTCCCTGGGTCCCAGCAACATAGATATCGGCTAGCGCGAGATACAGACCAGTATGTCCCGCAGTGGTGATCGATTGCGGACCACGAGTTCCGTATTGATTGGTAAATTCTTCGCCCGGGTTTGTTCCAGATGCCGGGGCGACAATGATGGCTGCATTGGATTGAAACGTACTGAATTTTCCTATTGCAACATACGGCTGAACTGCCGCAGCGCTAAATGCATCAAGCATATCCATTGCCGCCTCTACTTCTTCACGTAACTCATCGGTCTGACCGCCACCGGTACCTTTATGAACGCTACCTGTGACATCCAGCATAATAACGACCTTCGCCAGCGCATTACGACATTCGGCACAGCAATCGTCGCCTACGTCCGTATGCAATGCCACCCCCGACGTTCCATCACACGTGTCGGTCGTGCAGAAATCGCCATCATCGAGCCGCGTAAAGACGGATAGATCGGAATTGCAGCAATATTCTGAGGACGGCGGGCACGCATCAAATATCCCATCCAACTGCACAAACGTGTCTTCACCGTTGTTGGAATAAGCGAAGTCGAATTCGATCGTCACACTAGTACGATCAATATCACTAAGATCCAAGCGCACCACGTAATATCCGTCCGCATCTGGACCGGTCCTACTGAAGTTGTCCACGCCCGAGTTAAAGAGAACGCCCACGCTCGGATCGGTGTCTCGATAATAAGCCGAAGGGTAAGACATTGGCGCGTTACTCAATGGTGTACTAACGACGTGATCCATCGCCGTGCCGCCTGCCCCCAAATACACGCGCACGATAAACGCGTCGGGCGGTAGCTTGGGATCTCGTGTTCCGCCGTCGGAAACCATGCGGTAACGAAAAGCAATGTATTCGAAACCTGTTGTTAGATTTGATAGATCGATGCCCGACTGCGTCAGTCGCGCCAATCCCGCGCCGCCTTCCGAGAAAATTGCAAAACCGTTTCCATCGGGGGCTTCCAATGCAGAGGCTGTCCCGAGCAAGTTCCAACTTGCAATCGAGCCGCCCGTCACATCGAGACCGGGGTTGGGAATTTGGCCGTATGCCAGCGCGGGCAGGCACAGCCCTATCGAGATCGACAGCAACATGGCCGTTAGTGATCGTGTGTTCATCGTTTCACGCATCCCTTTCCATCTGCGGCACGCGCCGCCCTTCATGATCCGCCAGTCATTTGACCCGGTCGGTTACATTCTGATTCCTGCGGCCGATCGCATGATCGCCGAACGGTCTTGTTTCGACTTGGCCAACGGTAACGAAACCAGTTGATGTACAAGTTACCAATTGTCGCGGCCTGCGGTTCATTGCTTTCCCTAGTCAATCAACGCTTGTCGATGCAATTCATGCACCATGATTCAATCGTTCGTCCACGCTGCTTCAACATGCCGGCCCTATGAGTCGGCATGACACTCGGCGATCATCAACGGTGGGTTGAGTACAACCCAATTTACAACCTCTAATAATCAGTATTAATCTTAATAGAAATGTCGTCACCCATCCCGAATTCATCAACGGCGTTTTCACCTATTGAATAAACTAGTGGACAATCATCGTCTTTTGCAACATACGAAAGCCGAAACTCCTGCCCCCAGCCATCAAAAAACAGTGTGTCCTGCGACCATACGTCCTGCCCTTCTAAGTACGGAGACAACTCTGAAATCCAATGATTGGCCGGCGGATATCTCCCCGTTTCCATTTTTCGTAATTTCACATGTTCCACCAAGATCGCCAACCTAATTCGAGTATTCTTCGCCGCCCGCCGGTTATGCGAATCGTACTTATTTTTTTGTACAACAAAGCAGCACACGGAAACTATCCCTATGATAGATAAACAAAAAAGAAATCTTCGGACATTGAGCTTATTCATTCCAACCCATTTGCATCAGGGTAGTTCGCGCCGAATCTACTTGAGCCTGCGTTAGGAAAAGCTGCCGAAGTTTCACCCCTGGCCTTTCATCGGCTTCAGCCATTAGATTAGTTGGGTTTGCAGTAATATGGGTCGCCCAAACGCTATGGCTAAACATTCGGGGTATCAATACATGACCTAACTCATGCGCAATCGTTTCTTCGTTTCCGCCATGCCTCAGGATTCCAAAGCCCAAATCATGCTCTGGAGTGAAGCCAGTATATAGGTCATCAGCAGTCCCGATTCGGTCATTCACTATTATCACATGATGGCCTCGGTCATGATAATAGTCACTAACTACATCATGGAGTTCACTTCGGGTTGTGGACATGGCGATAGGGTCGTCCACAAGCGGAATATCCTTATCCCAAATCAACTCGATACCAGCGGTACGCTTCCAATAGTCACTTGCTTTAGACATATTCTCATTGAGTATCCGCCGTTGAGCAGACCAGTAACTGGGCCCTGTTACCAATGCCAAATTAGAGTTTATCATAAGAGGCTGTACTCTCATCCTTAGAATATGTCCCGAATATGTGTTTGTATTTCTGCTTAGCGTGCGATTACGAATCCCAAAGAAAATCGCAGATGCGACAAGTGCGATAATTCCGATAACTAAAAGAGTTTGTCGGGGTGTCAACCCACTCGGATCCATTTTCATCACCGGATTCGCGTGGGCGTACAGATACTTATGCAGCGACATCGGGTCGCTTCTTACACCATCGAACGGATCGGCATTAATAAACCGACCGATGCTCTGGTCGTAGTACCGAGCGCGCAGGTAATACGACCGCGTCTCGCCGTCGTATTGCTCGCCGTTATACAGATACGAATTCACCGACACGCCCACGCGATCCAGCATCACGCCGAACGCGTCGTACGTGTATGTATCCGTCACCACCGGCGTGGCCGCGTCATCCGTCAACTGTCGCGTCGACATCTGACCGTCGTAGTGGTAGTAGCGATAGTCGGCGCTGCTGAAGTCCGCCGGTGTCGATCCATCCACCATCGCATCGATGTCGCCCGTGCGGCTGAGCAGATCATCGCCGTAGGTGTAAAGCGTGAGTTGATCCGGATTGGGGCTGCCCGCCACTTCCTGACGCTCGGCCACCACCTGCGCGTAGGGCCGCTGCTTATCGATCAGATACACAATCTTCTTCACACCGTTGGTGATCGTGCGTCGCCGCACGCCCCACGGGTCATACACGAACTGCATCTCATCGCCGCCCGGCGCATGCAGACGCACCAGCCGATTCTCCGCGTCGTATTCGTAATCGAGAATGCTCGGCGGCCCGCCCGCACCCGTGCAGGTCTTCTGAATCATGTTGCCGTCGTCATCCCAGCTATAGCTGAGCATCGACGTCGCCCCGGCCAACGGTTCGCACCAACCGATCGACGCGGCAATAGCCGCCTGCATCGAGCGATACAGTTGCGCATCGCGCTCCAGCCCCAGCACCGTCTCACCGCCGACCAGCATCAGCGGCAAGCAGAACAACGAGATCGTGCCACGCCACACATGTCTGCGACGCTTAGCGCGCCCCAGATGTCGACGGCGCGAACGCAACAAACTCAACGGATACAACAGCGCGCAAGCGCTGGTCGCCACCACGCCGATCAAGATGCGACCGCTCCACACGGATGGCCGCGGTGGGCGATAGCCCGCTGACGCCATGGCTGCTTGCTGCGCCGCCGGCGGTCCGCGTGCCATCATCGTGCCATCGTTAAACCGCCGCATGCCCGCAAGCGACTCCTGTCGCGTTTCGGTCAATAACCGATCGTTCGCGTCATACGCATACGTTACCAATGCCGCTGTATCAGGCACCGTGCTCGTCTTCGTTAGCCGATTGCCGACCGCGTCATAGGTGTAGGCGATCACACCGTTCTTACCGGCCGGGTCGTTGGTAATCACCTCTTGCGTGAGGCGGTCTAACTCGTCGTAGGTGTAGTCAACCTGCCGTGCGTCGCCGCTGGCATCGTTATGAACTTCCACCACCCGTGTACGATTGCCGACGGCGTCGAGAATATAGATGTAATCAGATATCACTGCGGCGCCGGGGGCAGTGGATATCGTATTCGTCAATCGTGTTAGCCGATTGAGACGATCGTAGGTGTATGTCGTGAGCGTGCCATTCAGATTGATCGCCCAGGCGCGGTTGCCGTTGGCGTCGTAGCCGTAATAGGCATACTTTTCGTCGCCATCGATGAGTTCCTTTATGAACACCAGTCGATTGAGTTCGTCATGTTGGTACTCAACAGTAGACTCCGGCGCGCCGCCCAACTCCGATGCGGCCCTGGTAATGACCGTAGCGCGGTTGCCGGATGGGTCGTAATTGTAATCGAGCTTGCCATTGTCCAGCGTTTGTGCATGGGTTGTTATCTGATTGCGGTCATTGCGAACGAAGACTTCCTGAAACGAATCAGCGGCGGTAGCACTCAGCGAATAGCTATCCAAATCGCCACCCGCCGAATATGAATAGGCAATCGCGTCCACCAATGACGGGGCGGAGATGAACAAAGCGCCCCAGGCTTCGTCTTGCGCGCTACCATGTACGCCATCGTAATAAAGCGTGACGTAACCCGCCTGCCATGCGTGCAAATCGGCAGGGCTGAGCGTAATGGTGAAGTCGGTAATAACCGGCTCATACGCTGGTGTAACCGGAAGTTGCACGGTTCGTACAGTATGACCGGGTTTACCAATGTCAATTGAGATTTCATTAAACGTGAACTGCGTATATTCCGAATGCGGCATCTGGCAGTTAACGTCGACTTCGAGACCACTGTTGGAGAACTGGAATTCGCACGTACCTTGGAACGGCGTCGTTTTAGGATCAAAAATTTCATCGCCCTTGTCGTCATACAGAGCGGTAACAGCATGGATCAGCGGCTCAGGGGCGACCGGGTACTTGCCGACCATGTTGTTCATGTCGTCATACGTATATTCAACCTTCTGACCGCGGAAGTTCTCCTTCTGCACCAAATTACCGAGATCATCGTGCACCCAACGCTCGATCTGCCCCATCGGTCGCGTGCGGCTCTTCATGCGGCCTAGCACGTCGTAGGTCATCGAGGTTGCGCGATCGAGCGCGTCGAATTGCGTCATCAGGCGCCCTGACGGGCCATAGACGTATTCGGTCTCGTACTGCAGCGCGTTGCGAATCTTTGATACGCGCCCGAGATCGTCGTACACCGTCTCGGTGCGGCGATTCTTCTGGTCGATTCGGGCCGTCGCGCGACCGCCGTTGTCGTACTCTGTACGCACGTACGTCGCTTCGCCCCCTGCGCTCGCCGCTGGGAAAACCGTACGATCGAGCCGACCATTGATGTCATATTCGTTCTCGACGTAGTATTCGTCGCCCGAGACAATGCTGCGCGCATCGCGTGTCTTGATCGTACGACCGTTGAGATCGCTATAGGTGATCGAAAGATAAGCGGTCGGATTCGTGTCCAGCACTGGCGTACCCGTCGGCGCGGCGGTGCCGAATCCCTTTACGTAGTTCACGACCCACTGCTGATCGACGGGCACCTCGCCGTTGTCGGTCAGCGCCGAAACATCCACCATCGACGCACCAGCTACCGACAGCGTAAACGTCTCAAACTCATAGAAATATTCCGATACGACGACGTCCGGCAGAGTGCCGTCTGAGGTCGGCTGATAGGTGCGCTTGGTGCGCCCTACATCATCGTATTCGGTGCGCTGTCGAATACCGCCGGGCAGCAGTGTTTCCACGCGATTGCCACGCTCATCGTAAACGTAGGTCGTGACGCGACCATTGCGATCGGTGGACGTGACTTGTCGCCCAAGTACGTCGTATGTCGATTCTTGGGTACTACCATTGGGATAGGTTGTCTTGACGAGATTACCACGCAAGTCGTATTCGTAACTGGTGACGCGACCCAACGGATCGGTGACAGATTCGGGCTTACCGATGTTGTTATAGACCGTCGTTGTGACGTTGCCGTCGCCATCGATCTGTTGCACGGCGCGACCCGATTCGTCGTACACAGTTTGCGTTTCAGAAACGACTTCAACGCCATCTGTGAAGACCGTCTGGCGCGTATGCGTGCGTCGACCGGCGAGGTCGTAATCGAACTCCGTCTTATTACCCGCTGGGTCGATTTGTTCCTTGATATTGCCGTCTTCGTAGTACTTGAATCGCGAGATCTTTCCATTGCGATCGGTAATCGTCGCAAGTTGACCCGTTTGATCCTCATAGGTTTGTAGCGTGACGAATCCGGCTGCGTCGTAGGTGGCCTCGACCGCGCCGGTAAACGGATCGTATTGGAATTGGGCCGACACTTCGACGATGGATGTGTCCATTGCAGCATCGGCGTCCATCACGGCTTGCACATTCAGCGGATCGCGCGTGGTCAGTATCTGACCAAAGTCGTTATACGTCATGCGCGTGATCTTGGCGTCGACCAGTTGGCCCGCCACCAGGCGTCCGCCACTTCGTTGTTCGGTGACCAAATCGGATTGTGCGCTGTCGTAAACCACTTCTGAAACGCGACCGGCCGCGTCGATCGTGCGCGTCTGGCGCCCCTCAGAGTCGTAGGTCATGACGGTGTGATTCAAAAGATCACTTGGACCGCCACTGCCGACTGTCATCGTCAACGTGACGTTGCCGTCCGAGTTGTAGCAATGAATCGTGCTGACCCCGGTCGGATCGAGAATACTCTCGAAGCGAGTGCAGTCGTACTCCACCCCAAGATCCATCTCATTGGGTAGATCGGTAAACTCGCTCAGATTGGAACTGGGCGCAATGCCACCAGTGGGAATGGGTGTGCGCTCCGGTCGGATGAATTCTGTGCGGTTATTCTCGGCGTCAATGATGGTAATAAGTTTGCCATCGTCGTCATAGATGTTACGCGCTGCGCGCACGCCGCGCGGATCGATGATGTCGACCAGACCATGGTCGTTGTTATAAACAAAACGCGTGACATGCTGCGAACGATCAGTGACAGATATGAGATCTTCGTTCTCATCGTATTCATAGACGATGGCGTTATCCTCGGGATCAATCACGCTTGTGATCAAGTTCGAAGCAGGATCGCGCTCGAATCGAATGACGTATTCGGCACTGTCGCCACGACGAATACCGCCTTCTTCGAAGATGATTTGATTGCCGAAGCGATCCGTAATGCTGCGCAAGCTATAGCTGCCGAGCGGAAGGGGATCCTCGTTCGGGTGGTTTATCACGCTATCCAAATGATCGCTACTGAACTCGAATTGGGTGCCGTCTTGGGTTGTGACCTTGTAGCCCGTCGGTTCCCACGGCGTCGCCGGGAACGAAGGGCTATACTCGGAAGTCGAGAGCACGCCGAATTCAGTGAGATCGTTGGTATCCGCCTGCACGTTGATGGGCGTTACCCCAAGCGGCTCCAGCGTCGAACTACCCCGCGAGATCAGAATGAAATCAACCGGATCTTGATCATCAAGGGCGTAGAAGATGCAGCCACCAATGTTGGCACCTTGAATGGCGTTGTTACCAGCCCCTCTCAGCTGAGGCCGGAATACTTCAACGCGTCCGTCCGGCCAATTGACGGATACTGTATGGGCTCCAAATGGCTCATAGCCACAGAACCCGTCCTGGGTATAAACCTGCCAATCGTATCCGACCGGATACGATTCTTGCACGGTCATACTGGCCAAGCCCAGCTGCCAACCGTATCCGAAATCGCCTTTGAACTTATCGCGGCTGTCGTATGAGCGTGTCACGGTGGCAGGAATGCCAACAACCGGAACCTGAAGGTCATCGAACGCAATGGTGAAGTTGCCGACCTTGCGATCACCGGTGACGATGATGGTCTCCCAGGTCGATGCGCTCGAACCATCCAACGCGTATCCCGTTAGAACGATGTCGTAGGTGCCGTTGGGCATCACGGTGGTGTCCAGCATCCCCAAGCTACCGGTCGACGATTCGGATACTGCATCGTAACTCGTATCAAATATGTACGGATCGATATCTGTGCGACCAACAGGACGATAGGCCAGCTCATAACGATCAAACTGACTGGTCGGAACGGATAGATCTTCACAGTACCCGTAAATGTCGAGAATGCCTTCAACTTCGGGGACAATGCCGACCGTCGCTAGCGTGTTGGACAACTCGTCGACCAATGATGTGATCGCCAAGTGGGGGCAGCTGTCGGAATCCGCGCCTTCACAGGTTAGCGAAACTGATGAGTCTAGGACGCTCACTGTTTTCGTGGCGACCGATTGCTTTCCGGCCGCGTCGGTGATCGTCGCAGAAATGCGATAGACACCGGTCGCTGGTGCCACGTCGAACGAAGCGGTCGCTTTCAGAGGATTGGGGCCGATTGCCTCAGCACCGGAGGCGGATACCAACGATAATGGCGATGTCGGATTTAGGCCTACCGACGTTGGTGAGCCACTGGTGAAGTCGCGCTCAACTACGACAGTCACCTGCTCTGTACTCAAGAAGGGTAGATCGTCGCTAACGAGTACCACAAAGTCGACATCGACCGTTGCCGGAGCTTGCACGCCGGTAATGTCGATCGGATCCCGCTGGGCAAGGAGCGGATTACCGGGGGTATCGGGCTCGAATCGGATGTCAACAAGAGGTGCAAGAGTATCAAGCGCATCCCAATCAGTGGGCACACCATTGATCGGATCAACGACTTCCAATGTAACCGATACCGAATCACTTAGTTCGCCATCTGTGACATCGATGTCGATCGTGACCGTGCCCGTCGCGTCCGGCGTCCAACTGAATGCCGGACTCGGTGTTGGTTGCGGCGGAACAACGGATGGTGTCGTCGTGAATTCGGGCGGCGCAGTTAAGGTAAGCGTCCAGAATAACTCGTCTGGTTGGTGATCTGGATCCAACGCTGTTAAGTCAAACTCAAACAATTCATTGACGAACAACGTCGTTGATGGCGGAAATGACGTGATCTCTGGGCCAACATTCGGAGGTTCCGGATTGACGTTGATGGTGAACACGTGGTTCAACGAGTTGGAGCCGGCGGTAAATGCCAAATCGATATCGTAAGGTCCGACATCTGCTGCCGTAGGGGTATCCCACTCGAGCTGGAAGCGCGAAACACCCTCGGCCAAGTCCGAGGACTGACTACTGATGTCTGTCAACGTCATGCCGCTCGGTGGCGATGCCGGATCCACAATGTCGCCGTTCAGCGATGCCTGCGTGATCTCGCAGATGTTGAAATCGTCACTGAGATTGAGAACATCAATTATGTACTCGTATCGTCGCTCGGCGTAAGCCTCGACCACCGGTTCACTCTGGACTTCAATCACGTTCCCGTTACACGAATAGACCGGGACATTGTTCAACTCAATCGACGATGGTGCGCCATTGCTGTCAACCGCAGCGATGACAAAGTTGTATATCGCAAAATTCTGTCCATCGGGTATGTCATCCAAGACCGGATTCCATATCGCAACGTGCGCGCCGACGGTGAGATTGCTGTCGTCGGCATCAGGGAACAGGTCGCCGTCTGTACCCGGTGCGGCAGATAAAACGACTGAAACATCCGCATCAGAGTCATCACTGACTGTGAAATTGATGTTGAACGCCTCGCCAACGATGGCATACGCATCGTGACTGGTGATATCGATCACCGGTGAGGAATTGCTTTCGTCAAAACCGCCGTCCAAGGCCCTTACGTCGATGGCCCATATTTCGGTAGCTGGCTCCGAAGACGCGTCTCCATCGTAAACTGCAATTTCCACAGGGTGAGGACTATTGAAAATATCACCGGCGGTAGGGCTCCATTCGAGTTTATTGGGAACAGTACTGTCGAAATGCATTCCCGTGGGGCCGTTTACCAACTCGAAACAGATTCCGTTGAGCGTACCTAAACCTGCTTGGATGCAGCTCGCCTGACCATCGGGGTCGTATGCATCCACAAGATATTCGTAGTCGATACCTGCAATCACCGAATATGGCGCGCGCGATCGAATGACCGGAGGCACATCGACTCGTGCGACCTCAATCGTTATGGTTACATCAAGCGCTGCAAGCTCAGCGTCTGTAATCCGTAGGTTGACATCGATCGCCTCCACGACCTTGTAGAGCGGTACGAAGTCCTGGGGAACATTCCAAGTGATGCGGCCACTATCGGCATGAATACCGAGCCCTGAGGGCAGCGGGCTCATCGGGTCATCCAGAATCTGATAGCGCAGACGATCCCCGTCGATGTCCGAGGCTTCGACGATATAGCTTAGATACTCACCTTCGTCGATGTATTGCGTGAGAATCGGTTCATCGAGCTGCGGCACTGCATTGCGATCTTCGACGATCAAGTTGAATGCAAACTGACCGCGACAGGTACCCGATGAATCGCTGCCGTAGTAGGCGCTGATGGTGACAATCTCGGATGAACTCGAATCATAGGGAGGCGTCCAAGCGATCAAGCCCGTGGTTGCGTCTATCTCCATACCAGTGGGGGCCGTTTCTAACGCAAATGATACGTCGGGCAATGGTGGAGAAAGGACGGGTTGGTACTCCCAGGATTCGCCTTGAACCGCTTGGGTAGGGAGCGTTGCCGTGTCAAAGACCGGCATCGTTTGACCGGCACCGCACGGCGTGTCAGTAATACGGATGTAGTAGCTGTCGGTGGAAAATGCTTGTGCACAGCTGTTCGCAGTGGGTGGACAGTCTTCTATCGCCGGATCGCCACAATCACAAGCAAACAACTCGACGAGGTAGAGGCCAGCCTCAACATTACCCGACTGCGCATCTACAAACGCTGCTGAATCCCAAATGATGTCAAAGGATTGCGTCGCGCCACCGGTTACCCCATTGAATTCGTTGTCAGCCGGCCCTGTTGTTGCGACCACCTTAAATGCATCGCCATCAGGATCGTAAACCGAAATTGGAATAGAAATACTCTCGGCTACCGGATTGCCGCCGGGCGCATCCAATCCGTCGATGTCGTACAGGTCCACATCGAAAACAACGTAGTCCGATTGGAAAATCGGTGGCCGATTCTCTTCTGTAACGGCAAAGCGAATTGTCTGCGTATCACTCTCGTAACCGTCAGAAACCGTGATTCGCACTGCTACATCAGTAGCGCCTCCGAACGATTCATCAGGCGTCCACGTTAGGAGACCGGTTTCGTAGGTGAGGCTCATCCCGGCAGGGATGTTCGCGGCAGGATCCACCGACTCGAGTACATACTGCAACGGTTGCAATTCAGGATCACGGGCTTCGACTTGATAAGCGTAATATTCGCCCTCGGCCAACGTCACTAGAAACTCGGTGAGATGAATCGGATCGGGATTAGGATCGACGATTCCACCATCGGGATCGGAGATAATGATCGGCGCCTGCTGCCGTAGATATGCAATTGGCTCAAACCCGAACGGATCTGCCGATGATTCCGATTCCGAGATGCCTTTGGGGACATACCATTCAACAATTTGGCTGATGGTATCACCAGCAGCAAGCGTATCGCCGTCGATGACCATCGTGACATAAGGACCAATATTTGCGTAGGCTGCTGTTGTCGCGTCGAAGCCTTTCAATGTGGCTTCGTTTGCTGGCGACAATCCGTCAAATGCAAGAACAATGTCACCTTGCAAGCGGTACGGCCCTTGGTTCGTGATCGTCATCTCGGAGGAGTGGACGTATTGAAAGTCGACTGCGGTTGTTTCAGGCGGGTCCACCAGTTCGACCGTGTGGTACTTAGCCGAAACAACCAAATCGATTGGCGCTTGCACCAATTGCCCGTCTGCGACGGCTCCAACGATATCGACGACATGTGAACCTGTTCCAACATCTCCATCACTGTCGGTCACTTCTGCCGTGAGCGTGATCTGTCCCGGGGTTGCGAATGACTGAGTATAGACTCCCGCTGCCGGCCAAGGTCCAGACGCGATCTCGATCAGCGGATCACCGGTGAGCCAACGAACACTCACGATATCGTCGCATGGTGTAAAAGTTGACGCTGTGAAACTACCCAATTCACCGACTGCAAGTTCGACCGGACCGATGACATCGACCAACGGCGTTGAATCGATATTCAGCGTCAGTGTTGTCATCTCAACACAAAGGCTAGCCGTATCGGTGACGGTCAAGGTCACGGTGTAGGTAGCAGCCTCAGATGGCAGGACGTCATCTAATACTGCGTAGAAGTCAAATGTCAGGCCATCGCCAGAGGCGACTTCGTCCATGCCATCCTTCACGCTCCACGAAAACGTCAAACCACTGGCGGGCAGTGTGTTCGCACCGCTGAAGACCAGCGAGTCGCACTCCTGAATCGCGACACTTCCACCCGCGAACACCGTCATGGAACCACCATTGATTGAGTATGTGATTGCGGGGGTCAAGACCGGGCATGGTTGATTTGCACACGCGGCGTAAACGATATTCCGAACCAGTGCAGCAATATTTGTCCCCGAAGCGGTTGAGGAAATGGTAACCCCACCAGTATTTGAGGATATCGCATCAGCTAATCTCAACAAACAAACATCCAGACCATTTACGCGCTCTTGGACTGGTGTTGCCAGTGGGTAAGTTGGGGGCGATGTAGGGAGGGCTACCGATGAAAAAATACAAAGTCCCGATCCGTCGTAACATGATTCGAATAATTGCGAAATAATGGGTGAGACAATGACTTGATTTTCCACAGCAGTTTCAATCAATAAATCTGTTATGCTGAGGTGAGGAACGAACTCCGCATCGTCAACGGCAATATCATGATTACTTGAATCACATCCGCCGCTAGTCCCAATCATCGGACCATCGATATTAATTTGCTGTTCCGACAGGCAGCTGTAGGCGAATGGATAATGACCCTCAACTAACGCTTTGCATGTTGAGTCGAGGGAAGTCGAATGATTGAGGCCACCACACGGCCAAGTATCTGAAACGGGTATGAGTATTCTCAATGCCCCCTCCCGCCAAACAGAATCGCCCCCTGGGGAAGCCGCCTCTTGTGCCAAGAAGACACTGGCAATTCCCCAATCTTGCGTGTGCCATTGATATGTCGTGGCGTCGATATGTTCCGGTACCGGCAAACTGGTTCCGCAGCAATTCTGCGAAATACTCTGCTGATCGAATCGCACTTCAGCACTGCTCGCCACGATGATGTTTTGGCTCTCACCCTGAAAGCCTGACTGCATACAAATCGCGGTGTAACCCGAAGAGAACGGATTGGCAAAATCGTCACTCGAAACACTCATGATCGTGGCTCTTGCATCGATTCCATCAATCATCGCGAGACTATCAACGAGGTCAACAATTCCACCTGCGCCGCCGGAACAAAGATGCGTAAACTCTTCAATCGATGACGACGTATCGAAGATGAAGACAAGATCAACCTTCGGACAACCCATTTCACGAGAGTCGAGGACACAATTACTGTTTGAGTCGAGAGTTGGATCTGCCCATATCTCAAAATAATCGGGAACACCATTATTATCATTGTCCACACAGGATTCGGACTGACTCGTCGAGGAATCGCAGCAACCTACGTACGGAAATGGACAAGAATTCGCAACGACTTCATAACCATACACGGCTCTCCGATCTAAATCGTCGGAATACCCTCCAAACTTTCCCATGTCCCCCACATCAACTACCACCGAATAACTTCCAAGACTGCTCGTATCTAGCTCAAAGTCAGGTAACGTGCTAATCGAATAGGGAGGCGTCAGGATTCTCTTTGACTCGATGACATCGCCAGTAGGTGTGAACTGAGTCACGCGAATTATCAGTCGATCATTTAGTTGCTGTAAATTGGGACCTATTAGAAACGGAAAGGATTCAGACACACTGTCACAGTAACTCGTGCTTGGCGAAGGATCGATATCACAGGCCGAGACACGAATAAACGCATCGTCACCGAGACAAAACTCAGGTCGACGTGTGACGCCCGAGCCGATACAGTCAGCTGCACAATCGACACCAAGAATAGGATCAAGACATCGTCCGTTTTGGTCCGTGCCCGACTGGCAGACAAAGAAGCAGTTCTCTAAGGGGTTGGTGACGTCATCCACGCCGCACTCAGTCGAATCAAGACAATTCTCCTCAGCTAGGTTCTCAAAACAATTACAGGTGTATGCATTGGGCGTGACACCAACACCACTACTTGCAGGGATAGACAAATATTCGCTTTCGTCGCCCTGGAAACCGTCAGTAAAGAAGTGAGGCGAACCTGATCGACCGGGAAGACCATCAGCAAACAACTGAAACGAATCATAAGGCTGAGAAATGTCATTGATAGGATATTTGTTAAAATCGACTGAGACGACCCCAGGATTGTCTTGCTCGAATGCCGACTGATCAAAATAATAACCGAGGCCGATACTTGAATTACACGCTAAGAAGCCCGCTTGAAAAGCTCCGAAGCCAGCTCGTTCTAATACCGCAGAACCATCGAAGTAACGGACCGTTCGTGGAAGTCTAGCAAGATCGACATCGATCGGCGTATTCGTGGTCCAACCGTCGAGCCAGCCTCCATAAACAACGGGTAAGTCAGAAAGGTCCGAGACAATAATGTTCTCATCAAACCCTGTTGGCCCATTTACAGAATCGTAGTAGCCAGCTTCTAAGCGAAAAGAGTAGGGCAAATCAATGAACGATGACGTGTCGTAAAAACTCGCTAGATAGCCATAAGTGACGTCGCGCACATTATTGGAATCGGGTGGCAAGGTCGAGCTATTATCGAAGGATGAGTTGCTACAAATCACCCACGGGTCGGTAACTGTAAAGCAACCACCAGTTCCGTTGTTGCAACCGATGTCCTCAGCGATTTCATTATTACTCAGGGAATTGGCAAGGTACGGCGCTGTTGCCGTAGCGTTAACGGTTGGTCCATTTAACGTAAATAGCGTATTCCTAATTTCTACCGGATTACCCAAGATTATTCCATCTACCCATACTGCCGCCGACGCATATCCAAGATCCACCCCGTTCGGACCAAAAGCAGTGCTAGCAGATGATGCATTTAGCGCAATCGTGCAGTTTCTTATTTCTGCCGTGACGTTACTAAAGAAAAAAGCACCGCCACGCCCACGTCCAGTCTCAGTGGTTGATGCAAAAGCTAACCCTTCATGTACTAGGCAGTTACCGAATGTAACTGTCGGGTTTTCAAGCGGATCAGTACTGATTGCATAAACCGCACCCCCATCACCCTGTTCGCCCGCAGATAGCGCTATGGCGACATTATGCCTAAAAATACAGTTCATGAAGTGTGCAGAGCCGCCACCAACGCCTGAGAATGCGCCACCGATGTCAAGTGCTAGGTTGTCGATAAACCGCGTCCACCTCACATACATATTCGCCGTGTCTGCCGCTTGCGACCACATGGCTAATGCGCCACCTGCTTGAGCGCGGTTATATTTGAAGCGGCAGTTGTCTAAATAGAGTTCGCCATCGTCCTGGGCGACAGCGCCACCTTCTTCGGCGTAGCAGTATCGAAATTGAACATCCTTGATGCGCACATTGGCACCAGGCGCATCGACGTACACACCACCGCCGCGCGTGGCCGTTGCTGTTGGGCCGGCGACACCGTGCTGGACGATCACCCCTTCGAGGGCCGCATATGCGCCGGTCGCCGTATCATCGAACGTGATGACGTGATACGCATTGTCCTGAAACGCGGGCCCATTAACGAAGTCGGTACCGTTATCGTTACCGAGCAAATCGCCCGTCAAAATCGTCTCAAACACATCAGGCTTTTGGTCGTACGGAAGCGCATCTCCCCACGTCGATCCCGCGAAGCCACCGATCACCCGTACGCCCGCTGAAATCGAGAACGTCGAATCGCGCGAGGACGTACCGTCATCGGGACGATAGACACCCTCGGCGACGAGAATGTAAACCGGAGCGGAACTGGCAGGAAAAATGCTGTTTACATAATTCAACGCAGCTGAAAGCTCTGTAAATGCTCCTTTGGCTGTGGACCAAATGCTGTTTGGATCGGCACTGGCAGCATTCTTGTCGACATGGATGACAAAGCCATCCGAATATGGCGTCGAGACGCTACATGTTTCGCCTGAGGTCCACGTGAAGCCTGCATCACACTCTGCCTGAGTGGTTTCGCGACAAGATTCAATGCCTGCGATTGTATCTGTATAGACACAGCTTCCACTTTGCCCGAATGCGCTAGCCTGAAAACTAGCCAGCATGATGGCAGTCATTACCCATGGGATTAGGTTTGCACACCGAGCTCCGAACGCCAAGCAATCGGCCCGCAGGCTGCGAATCATGCGATGAGTACTTCGCAATGTATGTGGCTCATCGTTATTTGAACGAATCTCGATGATTCCGCGTAAGAGCATTGAAAAGACCTTTCCTCAATTCGGCGCGTGACCATGTATCTGCATCATCGCAATGCAGGTTTTCCAGTAGCCTTGCTCGGCGCTTGGTGTGCTCCGAGGACCAGCCCAAGATTCACTGCCGTCATCCGACGCGGTTGCTGCCATTCTGCATTCGGTCGCGTCGCAGTTGAACTGAATGTGACGATTGATATCGTGGATTCCTCCCGGGCCTTTTGAAAAAAAGTAGCGACTGCTGGGGCGGATGTCAATGAATCTTGCGTCTTGGAACACCTCGAAATGGCGAGGCGGTGCCGGTCCATTGATGTTATATCCGGCGCAATCCGTTGGCGTAGGTTTATTTAGAACTGCTTTAGTACGGATTCATCATCCAGAGTTCGCTCGCATCAAATTGTTGTCACCAACGAAGTTGATTCAAGTATTGCGTGTGCCCGATTGATAACGACTGACACAATTACGATAGATATAAGTCGCGACTGCCAATGTGTGTGATACATACTTTGCTACTTTCATGTTTCATGTTGATATCATTGGTATTGGATATATTCGCAGGTCACCTGATCGCACTTTTACCAGCAATCTTCTTCGCTGCATCATGGAAGGAAATTCGGTTTGTCGAGCAAACGTCCAAGGTTGCGACCCATTGTTCTCATCCATGACATAAGGTGTGTTGTTGGATTGATAGCGCCGTCAAAGCACGGCAATTCCAAGTAGCGCAACCGTCCATGATCTTCTCGCGATACATACGATCTGAGCGCATGGGGATTCGCTCCAGGTCCGGCAAGCCCAACACCGCTGATGGTGTAACGTTGATCCTGCCACAGCGATGAAATCGACTCGAAGTCATCGGCGGCATCCAGGCGTAGGCCATCACTGATGACGATCGCATGCACCGGTTCGGGAGCAAAGCAACGCTCTTGCAGAATGTGAATCATGGCGTTGCCGATGTTGGATAGCCCACCGAAAGGTGCGAATTGGTACACGCAAAGCGCATCGGTTACAGCGCTTGCGAGGTTGGGAATCGCTCGCACCGACATGAACTCGACTGCCGACTGAGGAATTCTGTCGAACAGCGCCACCATCACCTGTGCCTGCGGTCGTTGTCGGGCCAGCATCTGGCAACACGCTTGGGTGAAACCCACCGCACGAGCCAAGCCGCTGGTGCCTCCTTGTATTCGCATCATCATTTCGGATTTATCGATCAAAAACGCATGCAAATCCATCCTAGAACAGCCCGGCATAAGCACATCGATATCCCAACCGTTCATGACGCGGGCGGCAGAACGGCAGGCGGATTCGATCACCGGCAGGTGCGTGCGTTGTATATGTTGTGACCGTCGAGTTTGAAACATGGTTTAGGCCTCCGGTTGACGAAGCATGCACTGCACAAGGTCAGCGATCGATGAATCGGTAGATGGTGGTGGCGGTGGAACAATCACAAACGAAACCACCGGTTCGGGTTGGTTGCGCGCAAGCTTGAGGGTTGGCATCTCGAAGTCGAGCGTTCCCGTGCCAATGTCATCAACGCGTGGGATGGGGATGGGTTGGCATCCCAAGTGCGCCAAGGCGCCACGCCATTGGTCGGGCGACGGTGCCGCGTCAAAGCGATCGGTCGTAACCGCGGCCAAAAAACAATCTAGTACCGCCGGGTGTAAGCCCTGAAGCTGTTGATTGACATAGTCCCAGCCCGCACCAGCTTGCATGTCCAAGGCATCCTGTTCGAATAGCCCACCATCACCTGCCATGGGCGCATGGACATCAATGGTCAAGAACTCGGCGATCAAGATCGCCAGTGCAACCCGATCGGCATGTGCGCACCAGGTCAGGCGCGCATCGGTCACATCTTGCTGTGCAACAAATGGCGCGAGGTATCCGGGTGTTCCGCAGGTAGTTGCAGCTGGAATCTCCAGGTGCGGTAAGAAGGCCGATTCAAAATCGATCAGATAAACCCTATCTGCTGTGGGATCAATGAACACGTTGCCGATCGACAGATCGCGATGAGCGCAGCCCAGCGCTTCTAACAAGGCAACCGCTTCGATCAAGCCATAACACCAAGCAATGCGTGATGGTAGTGGTGTGTTCCATTGCCCACTGCGCAGCTGATTGGCCACAGTCGCCCAATCGCTGCCAGGTACCTGCGGCATCAGAATGGCTCCGTCGAGTGCTTCCGCCAAGGCAGCATCGTGGTAGCTGCCGGCCGCAGACCCAAGTGAATGGCGATCCAGAATCTGCCGCTGCTTGACCGCCATAAAGACCGCTTCGTTCGGCAACAGGTCGGTTAATTGGGTCAGGTAGTCCGTGCCGATCTGATCGGGCGCATTGAGAATCTTGAGCATCCAACGCGCTCGATCGTCGGCTTCCAACACATAGGTGGTCGCCTGATTGCGCGTCAGTCCAGCAGCTTGATCACCAAACACGGGATGCGGCTGTGGGCGGAGTCGGTGTCCAGCAATGGCAGCGCAACGACCCGATTGCAACCAAAGATCGAGGGGCGCATCACTCATGATCATCCTCCGCGTCGGGATGGAGCCAGATGAAGGAAATGTCATCATCGCCACCTCTGTCACGTAATTTGCGATGCAGTTGTGACAGCAGTTGAGATCGTGCTGACGGGTTATGCCAGGCAGCACGATGCCGCGTCAGCCATTGATACAGGTCGGGTGCCGAATCAAAGGCGTCGATCAGTCCATCAGTGGCCAACACCAATGACGTGTCGGTTGGAAGGTGCAATACGTGATGCGAAAACGCAGCGCTGTCGGCATCGTCGGGAAGCACTAATGTGGCACAGCCGTTGTGCGGTAAACGACACCACTGCGCGGCCTTGGTCTCCACATCAACCCAGCGTACCAATGGCGATTGAATCAGCGTACGCGGTCGCTGACCATCACTTCGTAACCAGCGCGGTACGACGACATATTGATCCGAGGATCGGTCTCGTGCCGCGTTGCTCGTTTTTAATTGCGCTACGTTAGTAGCCGACCAGACATACCAATCGGCTGCGTCTTTCGCTTGCAGTCCCGCTCGTTTCAACACCTGGTTGCGTATCTTTCGATCGCGCACGCTTGCGAAACGGTAGGATGTCTCTCCATCAGGCAATGACATTTCCTGGACACCGGTGTATCCCAGCGACATCAGCAAGCGTCCCTGACCGTCAAATGCCAGGATGGGCGAGTCGCCGCATTGCAATAGCTTCACGCACAGCAGATTGTCTTCGGCAGATAATTGTACGGCACTGAGTGTGCATTGATGACTCTCGTCGAGTTGTTGATCAACGACTTCTGCCAAGAGCGGGTTGTCGGCCCACGGCTGGGCCTTGCGCACC
>JGI12316J15309_10007555_pt1 | contig 23514 bp, 26 predicted proteins | sample MarCyaLeptolynsp_FD_15309 | JGI IMG/M metagenome (IMG submission 15309) | reverse complement strand
TTGTTTGAACTTTCGGACGGCGCCAGTGTGACACCGGACAATCCGGCCAACCAGCGTTCGATTCTGGTCGAGATCGACGATGCGGTTGCCGCGAATGTGGAGTCCGTCGTCTTCAATCTTTTCGATCTGGACGGGAATCTTGTCCATTCCAAAACGGAAAACTTCGTTCCCTATTCGCTTTACGGGGATTTCGCCGGCGATTTTGCGGGATCCGATCAGGGTCTGCTGCCGGGTGCCTACACGCTCGAAGTGGAAGCCTTCGATCAGAACAGAGGACGGGGGAACCTGATAGCCGAAGACACGATCAGTTTTATCCTCGACGGACGGACCGGTCTTGAACTCGACGGCACAATTCGGTCCGATATACTCACCGCCAGTGCGTTCGACGATGTTGTAACATCCGGCCGCGGCAACGACCGGGTGTTTGCGCTCTCCGGTGACGACCGTGTCTCCGCCGGGTCCGGCAACGATCGGGTCTCTGGCGGTGATGGCGCGGACAACCTTCGCGGCCAGTCCGGAAACGACGTCCTGGATGGCGGCGCGGGACAGGATACACTCAGCGGCGGTCGCGGTAACGACCGACTTGTCGGCGGCCTCGACGACGACCTTTTGAATGGCGGTCGCGGAAATGACAATCTTGTCGGCAATCAGGGCAACGACGTCCTTAGAGGTGGAAACGGCAACGATTTCCTGGTCGGTGGCCAGGGGAGCGACCTTCTGATCGGCGGCAGCGGTTTTGACGTTGCACTGTTCGACGGTTCGATTGACGACTACGTCCTGCAGGGCACCGTTCTCACACATGCCGCGAGCAATGAAACGGATACGCTGCGGAGTGTTGAATTGCTTGTGTTTGAGGATGATTTCCAGTTTTTGTAAAGGTGTCGGGTTTGACTGGGCCGACACTTCTGCGATGAGGTTTTTGGTGCACGGCCGGAACAGGTTTGTCTGCTTCGCGATTGGAGGTACGGGACCTTGCGCGTCCGCGGTAGACTACGCGACGCCGGCGGGTTACCCATGGCTTGGGTACAACCTGTTACCCATGTCTTCGGGCTGAGCCCCGAAATATTTGGTAGCGGAGGAGGGACTTGAACCCCCGACACGCGGATTATGATTCAGTATTCCCTGCTTTTCATGGCTTCGCATACGTTTTATTAAACTATTGAAATATATGAATTAATACACTATTCTCTGCTCATAGCTGCACATGGAAATACCCTCCAGCACACCCAATTTAAGAGCCTAGGAAGAGCCTAAGAATGCCCACCATCGCATTGACCGACGTGACCGTTCGATCGCTTGAAGCGCCCCTAAGCGGCCAGACCACCTATTGGGATGAGAACGTTCCTGGCTTCGGAATCAGGATCTCCCAAGGTGGTACGAAATCATTTGTGGTCCTGTATGGCCCCAATCGACAACGGCATACGCTTGGTCGGTATCCGACGCTGAATCTCAAGACCGCACGAAGTGAAGCAAAGCGTCTGCAGGCGGAATTGGTCCTTGGCATCCACAAGCAATCCACTGTCACGTTCGTTGAGGCATTTGAGCAGTATCTCGATCATTGCCGACAGAAGAACAAGCCACGCACGGTGACTGACTATGAACGTCTGTTCGGTCGGCATTTCAAATTCGGAAAAGTCCAATTGCGGGATATTTCCCGCACAGACATACAGCGACGCCTGGACAAACTGAAAAAGACGCCAAGCGAGCAGCAGCATGCATTTGTGGCATTGCGCATCTTCTTCAACTGGGCACTACGAGAAGAACTGATTGACGCAAACCCAATGGCGAATATGCGCAAAGCCGGCAAGACCGTGGCGCGTGAACGGGTATTATCTGATCAGGAATTGATGCAGGTGTATGAAGCGGCGCGGGAGCACCCCTATCCCTTCGGTCCAATCATGCTGCTGTTGGCGCTATTGGGACAACGACGCGGTGAAATCGCTGGTTTGCAATGGGATTGGATCGATCAAGCGGAACAAACCATCACTTTGCCGGCTACCTTCACCAAGAACAAACGATTGCATGTGTTTCCGTATGGGAATCAGGCTGCGAAGGTATTTGATACGCTGCCGCAAATGGGAGCGTATGTGTTTCCTGCGCGAACCGAAGCTGGCACCATCTTCAATGGCTGGGGCAAGTGCAAGGCGCGGTTTGACGTTCAGCTTGACGGTGTGGAGCCGTATACGCTGCATGACCTGCGGCGGACGTTCAGTTCAAATCTGGCCCGACTGGGTACACCTATTCACGTGACCGAAAAGCTTCTGAACCACGTGTCTGGAACTGTCTCCGGCGTTGCCGCGATATACAACCGGCACTCGTATATGGATGAGATGCGGGAGGCTGTTGCGAGCTATGAAGAGTACTTGTATGGGTTGTGTCGCTAGCGCAAGCGCGTTGCTGAAATGGAATCTTGTGATACGTTTTTGATCAAAATTCAATCGTTATTGATTCTCAGGATTGTCACTGATGCGACTCGAATTTCGATCACAATATGCCTCAATAGATCGGTTTTCTCCCGTTGAAATACCAGATTTTACTGTTTTGACTGGAGTAAATGGTTCAGGAAAAAGCCATTTACTTGAGGCCATAAACAACAAAAGTGTAAATGTCCAGGGACTTGAAAATGGGCACATAGTCCTGTTCAACTATGAAAATTTTCGACTGGACAACGAACCATCGTTCACCGGTCATCAACTTTCTGCGGAGAGTGAAGCCGCTTGGCAATTTCTGCAACAGAATGTTGCGGGCCAGGCCGTCAATTGGAGGAGCAATTTAGGAGATAAATACTCAACAGTGAAAGAAAAAGCCAGGAACGAAAAAAGAAGTTTTTGGAATGCGGGCGGTGATTTAATAAGAGAGTATAAGAAAAATATTCAAAATTTTTTCAAGTCAGATGCCTATAAAAATAACTCCCAAGCACAGTCAATATATTCTCTTACTAAGAATATTCCCTATAGTGTAGATGAGATAAATCACGACGAATTTATTCAAAATTATAAGCCTTTTACATTCAAGAATGATTTCCTACCAGTCCAATTAGGAAAGGTGTTTTGGGATTATTATGTGAAATATCGTAGCAATCAGGTTAATCGCTACGAAAATGAGATCAATGGAAACAATTATCCCGTTTTGAATGAAGATGAGTTCCTGCAGCAACATGGAGGGAAGCCGTGGGAATTGGCGAATAAAATATTGCAAGCCTTTGATTCTCTGAAATATACATTTGCTTCTCCAGAAGGGTCAAATTTTTTTGGAAGCTATAAATTAAAACTTCTACATACAGAGAAACCGGGTTTGGAAGTAGAATTTGATAAGCTCTCATCAGGAGAGAGAATATTGATGGCATTGGTGGCTTCTATTTACAAAGCATCCTCTGATGGAAATTTTCCAGGCCTACTCTTGCTTGACGAAGTTGATGCGTCTCTGCATCCATCTATGATGAAAAACATGCTGAGTGTTATCGAGGATGTCTTTTTACCTCAAGGGGTTAAGGTAATATTGGTTACGCACTCACCCACGACTATCGCGCTATCTCCCGAAGATTCAATTTTTGTGATGGCCTCATCGGGCACAGACAGGATTCAAAAAAAGTCCCAGAAAGAAGCCCTTTCAATTCTGACACAAGGATATGCCACCATTGAGGAAGGCCTGAGATTCTTCGACGAAATCGCAAAAACTGGCCTCACCATTATCACTGAAGGTTATAATACGAGACTCATTTCCAAAGGCTTAGAATTGCACGCGATTGAAGGCGTGGAAGTTCTGGAAGGTATTGAGAATGCTTCTGGCAAAAATCAGTTAAAAACTTTATTTGATTTCTTTTCTCGTATGAATCATCAGAATAGAATTCTTTTTGTATTTGACTGTGACGTCAAATTGAACTTGTCTCCAGTTGGAAATACGTTTTCATTTGTATTTGGGAAAAAACGAGGAAAATGCGATTGCAGAAAAAGGTATAGAGAACCTCTTTACGTCGGAACTTTGCTCGCAATTTGCAGTTAGAATTATTAAGCCAGATGGGTCAGAGTCAAAATCGTTCGATAACTCAAGCAAAAGAGCGTTTGAAGAATTTATTTTACAAAGGAACAACAAAGCTGATTTTGTGCATTTTCAGGAATTATTCGACGAAGTGAATCGTATCAAGGGGTTATGATATTACATACTTTGACACCGCTGTGGCTGAGGGCTCACATTAGCGATTACCGAGCCATACCATCGGCCGGGAACGTCACCGACAATCTGACTACCCTCCGCCAGTATTACGAGCAATTGTAATCGCGTGATCTCTTGATCCCCACGTTCCCTGGAAGTATGCGTCGTGCTCTTCGCCTTGTTTGTAAATCGGCTCACCCCCGAGGGCATCCCAGTCACCGCGAACGGAATCCCCGATTGAAAACTCACCTTCGCTTCCGAGAAGTTCAACAACAGCAAAGCCATCGTCGTGTCTAACGACGATCATGCCTCGGTTGCCAGAGACAAATACGACGTGTCCAACTGCCAAATTTTTGGCTCCCATTGATTAGTGTTCAGTGTCCCGAGGTGGATTAGGATCATTGCCGGGAGCGATTGTGTCCTTGCTGCGGATTCTGCCGTCAACACCTTTCGTTGTTAGTTCGCCACCTCCTTGATTGTGAAGCATTTCACGAGCAGCTTTTTCCGCCTCCTTTTGAGTACGGTGGACACTGGACGCCTTGACTGCGTCATTCCTTTTATTCGCCCAGTTCCCATCGGGACGCTTGTAGACCATGCGGTCGCGATCTTTGCTCATATCGATCAACCCTTTGGTTAGAGAACATATCGCAAACATATATTGATTCTCGAGGAGTGTGGAGTCAGTGCAAAAAGTACGCGTATGAACCTGTTAGCAAAAGCCCGCTATGAGTATCTTCTCGGAAATATGTGGAGTAACTCAGCCAAGTGCATTGGGTGAAAAATCAGCTTCAATCTAGAATCCTCATTATTCGCACAAATTGTATTTTCTGCTACCCTCCACCCCGTCCTAGGGCGTTACCCCGGGGCATCGCGATGCTCCTCAACATGAGGAGTTATCGTGATGAGAATGTTGAGCAAGCGTCAAGTGAAGGAACTGGTTTTGTACTCCCCTGCACACATCGCACGCCTTGAAGCTGCAGGCCTATTCCCCAAGCGGGTACAGCTAGGCAGCAACAGGGTTGGATGGGTGGAGGCGGAGGTATTGGACTGGCTCCAGAAACGGATCGACGCCCGTTGATCAACACGTCTGACTCTCCTTTTGTGAGAGCGAAGAGGGCCGGTAGCAATGCCGGTTCTCTTTCTTTTTGTAGGGATAGCCATGGGGATACGGTATCCCTATCGAGCATACTCGCAAAAAATACAAATACTTGCTCGTATGAGTTCATGGCGATACATTTTATTTTCAAATAACGGCAAGAATCACGAAGAAGAAGCGTATTCTTTGTGATATGGGGGCATCATGCATCTGTTACTCAATCGCAACCAAGCTGGCGCGTCGGTTTTTTCGTTGGTGCCGCTGCGGATTGGAAGTGGGGTCACATTCACGCTGCATGCAAGCCTTGAGCTTGATGAGGAAGAAACAGCGTTGTTGCAGCACTACCAACTTGCCAAGGCACCGTTGGTGTTGAGTGACCCGATTGACGATTTGAAGCAGAGTTTTCGCCCTGCCATGCTGCTTGGTTTTCTGGCATTCGTGGGATCGTGGATATTGGTTTCCTTTGGCGTGGCAACCGGCATTGGTATTGTCGTCACGTTGATAATGACAGCTGTCTATTTCAAGACGTTGCGGGAGCAGATCATTGTCAGCGAATTGCTCGCCGGCGGGCGGAAGTTTCGCTGCGACAGCATCGTGTCACTCATCGAGAAAGAAGCCTATCTGGAGCACATTTGTGGCTTCTTGCGGCAGGTGCTTGAGAGTGCCAAACACTGGCATGACCGGGAAGCCATCCCGATACTGCCATTGAGCAAAGAAGAAGCGAAACAGGTCGTTTTGCGTCATAGAGGCTGACCGTGAGCTTCCGTCCCCTCTATGAAGGATGGGATGTACCTGGACGCATTTCGCGATCGATCAGGCGGACATTTGCGGGTATTGGATTGCGGAAGGACGTGCAGGGCGCGCATCAGCTTGCGAATACCGTTGCACGGAAACTGCAGGCACAGGGCCTGGATACACCGCAAGGACAGCGAGCGTTTGCAGACAGCATCGCTCAGCATGTGGTTGAAGCGCACGGTGGCGCACCCGATCAACCATTTTGTGCTCATCTGGGTGCATGCGTCTTTGACCTCGCCTTGTTTGAAGGGTGGTTTGCGGTGCCGGAATTCGGGTCAGCCATCGGTCTGTCGCGTGCGGATCTATGGGAACTTGAGGACGAACTGAAGCGTGTGGAAACGATTGTCGATCACATTGACGATGTTCGCACATTGCTGGCTGCGTTCCTGGGTGCACTCACTTCGCCGGTTATCGAACAACACCCGCAATTGCTTGCGCACGCTCCGTCAGACGCCGGCGATATTGTCTTTGATGCGAACCTAATTGATATGCTGCAGGAGACGGCACGGCTGGTTGAACATCTGCTGCAGGTGCCGTTTGCTCCTGAGCTTGCCGAGATTGATTTGGTGCCGCGTTTGCAAGAACGCCTGGAGTTTAATCTGACGGTCGCCTCAGGTGGTGTTCCCGGAGACATTGAGTCTGTACGCAACCCGAAGCTTCCCACCAAACAATCGTCCATACCCGAACAGAAGCTGTTTGAAGCATACCTTGGCGGTACGCCGATTTCCTCGCTGTGCACGTTCCCGCTTTGCATCGCGTTGCCACGCACTACCCGATTTGAGCACCACCACATTGTTGCGGGAAGCGGGCACGGCAAAACGCAAACACTGCAGCACTTGATCTTGCATGATTTGGCAGCTGTAGCGGACGGCAATGCCTCGATTGTTGTGATCGACAGCCAGAGTGATCTGATCAACAACATCGCGGGATTGGAGGTGTTTGCGCCAGGAGGGCCGCTGTCCGATCGGTTGGTACTGATTGACCCCACCGATCTTGAATGGCCGGTGGCGCTCAATTTATTTGATGTGGGCCTCGATCGACTGGATCAGTATTCCCAACTTGACCGGGAACGCCTGCAAAACAGCATTCTAGAGCTGTATGATTTTGTGCTGGGATCGTTGCTTGATGCAGCCATGACCCAAAAGCAAACGGTGATTTTCAGGTACATCACGCGTCTGCTTCTGCATATTCCGGGAGCCACCATCCATAGCCTTCGGGAGCTTCTTGAAGACGGCGGGTACGACCGATACCAGGAGCATATAGCAAAGCTGCAGGGTTCAGCCCGTGCCTTCTTTGACAATGAATTTAACGGCAAGGAATTCCAAGGCACAAAGCGCCAGGTGCTCCGCCGATTGTATGGAATCTTGGAGAACCAGACGTTTGAACGAATGTTCAGCCACCCGAAGAGCAAGCTTGATCTGTTTACCGAAATGAACGCCGGCAAGGTCATTTTGATCAATACTGCGAAGGATCTCTTGAAAGAAAGCGGCACAGAGATATTCGGACGGTTCTTTATTGCCATGATCGCGCAAGCTGCGCAGGAGCGTGCGGTGTTGCAAGCCTCGGATCGGTTGCCGACATTCGTGTATATCGACGAAGCCAATGACTATTTTGATCGCAACATCGGTATCATTTTAAGCCAGGCGCGGAAATACAATGTGGGGATGGTGTTGGCGCACCAATTTCTCGGGCAACTGGACGGCAAGCTGCACGAGGCCATTGCTGCCAATACGTCGATCAAGTTTGCTGGTGGTGTGTCTGCGAAGGACGCGCGCGCCCTGGGAAATGATCTACGTACCGACGCCAGCTTCATTGAAAGCCAGCAGAAGCTTTCGTTCGCTGCGTTCATCAAGGGGCAAACGCGAGGAGCCGTGTCGCTGCAGATTGAAGCGGGACGCCTTGAGCGATTGCCTCGGATGGACGCGGAAGATCGTGATGCGATGCGTGATCAGATGCGAAAGCAATATGCGGTGCATTATTCGATGCTCAATGGGAAGATCCCCGAGCACGTGAATACCCCGGAGGAAGACGAACCGGATGATGGGCAGCCGCAGGAATGGTGAGCAATTTGGGAAGTTGCAGTATGAAATGTGATCGGGCGGTTCGATGGTCGGTGTTTCCGCACCAATCGGCATGTCCGGCAAGGGTAATAACGGGAAGCAACCTGCTCGCTCAAATCTGTTGAACAATTGCAATAACTTTGGATAGGGATTTAACTATGCGTCTAAAAAACAGTCTACTTTTGCGTATTTTCGGAATCACTGCCGTAGCAATATATGTATCCTCCTGCACAAGCATACCAACTGAAGATCCTGCTTTGAGATACGCTAGTAATGACCGTGCATACATACTCGATACGCACATGAATGCGGCCAAGTTTGCCAGCAGGTTGAAGGCGCGAGGCATTAAGGTGATCGGCCGGTATTATGCCCGGAGGAAGCAGAGTGATTTAGGTCAAAAAATACTTGCCAATCAAACACACAACGGACGACCGGAAGTTGATGTGCTTCTCGAAAACGGGTTTTCAATTCTTTCGATTTATCAGTACAGAAGTTCGAGTCGGAATAAATTTGTCTATGGATTGCGTGATACCGGTTCAGCGAAAAAAGAAGCTGAGGCTGATGCTCGAGCGGCTTTGGCACAGGCGAGAAAAGTCGGCCAGCCGAAGGAGTCTGCGATTTATTTCGGCGTGGATTTTAATCTCAAAAACTCGGATGAACGGGGCAAGCGAGCGGTTGTTGCGTACTTCAAAACACTACGGCGCGTAATAGGAGATAACTATAAGCTGGGTGTCTATGGAAATGGCGTTACGTTGCGTCTGTTAACACGAGTCGAAAAATCAGGTGATTCAACAAAAGTGAAAAAACCACTTGTTGATTATACGTGGGTTTCGCCTTCTGTGAGTTACGACCAAACCGTAGACTACTTCAATGAATTGGATAAAAAAGGTAACCAAAAATGGACCCTTATCCAACATCAAGTCGATCGGTTCTCATATGGTCGCCCGAACAAATGTCCCGATTGGGGTAGATGGCATTCCTATGACCTCAATGTACAAAACCCGGCAATGAAAGACGCTGGTTTTTGGGGAAACGCTGATTTAGGGCGCCGACAGGCAAAAGCTGTTTTTAACGCCCGCAGGTTCTCAAACTCAAATAGAGCCTATGTCAGAAGAGCTCCAGATGAACGAGCGTCCCTAATAAAAAAGAGACGCTGTAGACTGGTGACCGCGCTAGATAAAAACGGAAAGAAGATCTACAAAAGTAATGGTGATGAAAAAAAGGTCTGGAAATGGCTGAATGAGCGGGTTGTTCTGAGATCACGAAGTGTCAGGGTGCGTGAGGCAAAAAACGCTCCAGATTGGTTCGAGGTAGACATTGATGACGATACTATTTTTGATGGCTTCATGCTGAAGAGTTCACTCTCAGACAGTTTGAAACAAATGCCGAGCTATCGAAGATGATGTTTGATCGATGATATTCAATGAAGGCCACTTCGGCTGGGAGCAGATATAAAAAAGGAAATACTTTTTGACCAACTTCATAGCGTCTCACTGACTTTATCTGGATCGCATGACTGCGCATACCGAACGGTGACAGAGCCGTTTTTCTCTGCTTGCTGGATAGATGTGCCAGCAAGCAGGAGAACGCGCATGCCACTGGACACCCTCGGTCGCCGAACTCGTTTCAAGCGAACCCCAACCGGTAAACGCCTGATACTCGGAGAACGGGACGTTGCGATCCTTCGGTACCTGTATCGGTACCGCTTCCTGCGCCAGTCGGATCTGATCCGTCTTCTGCAGCCGAAGTCGCCCAAGCGGTTCACCGAGCGTCTGGGAGATCTGTTTCATGAGACCGGATACATCAGTCGACCGACATTCCACATTTCGCAGTTCGACCAACGGTGCGTTTCCATGCTGTATGAGATTAGCAGCGCTGGCGTGGCGTTCCTGGAGGCACATAACGAGCTTCCCGACCGAGCAGTGACGTTTTCCCGCCGAGCACGCGGTACATACAACCCGCAGCATCTGCACACCATGATGATTATCGAGGCGCTTGTAGATGTGGAGCTGGCGACGGAACTGGAACCAAATCAACGCTTTGTTCCGGTTGATGAGATTCTCAGGAAAGCGCCTGAGAGGGCCAGGAACGCGAAAAACCCATTGTCGATTCCAGTGACGATCTATCCGAGCGCCGAACATCCGATTGTGCGCAAACGCATGGACACACACATTATCCCTGATGCGCTGTATGGCATCGAATATCTGATTGACGGAGAAGCACGGTACCGCTTCTGGGCACTGGAGTGTGAGCGGACAAGTCCGAAATCACGGTCGACGACCGAATTTTCGAGCACTGCGTTAAAGCGGGCAGCGTACGCGGCACTGATACAATCGAAGCAATTCAAGGTGCACTGGGGTATTCCGAATATGAAGGTGCATATGGTCACCTCCGATGGTGATCATGTGTATTGGTAGTTCATGTATACTGTATTGGTAGCATGAACATTATGCCGTATTCTGTTCAGAACATGAATCTTCTGTCAATACTCTTTTCGAATTTTCATGCGCTGTGTACATGCTCCATTGTATGAAGCAAACACTTAGTAATTCACGCGGTCAGCGGCTATATCTCACGCGCACAGAACGCATGCGGTTCCTGCGTGTGATTGAAACATACCCGGGCCATACGCGTAGTTTCTGCAAGATGATAACGCTCACCGGCTGCCGGATCTCCGAAGCACTGGCGTTTGAACGCATGCGGATTGATCCTGACGCATGTCTGGTGGTGTTTGAGTCATTGAAGAAGCGGAAGCGCGGGGTGTTTCGTTCGGTGCCGGTGCCAACGGCGTTTATTACTGAGCTGCAGGAGATTGTCCCGGACGAACACGGCAGATTATGGCCCTGGTGCCGCACCACGGGATATAGCCTCATTAAAAGAGCGATGCACGAAGCAAAGATCGTGGGGCCACAGGCATCCCCCAAGGGGCTGCGTCACGGGTTTGCGATCAATGCGCTTGAAGCACAGGTACCGCTGACACTCATCCAGAAATGGATGGGTCATTCCTCCATTGAGATTACCGCGATCTACCTGCAAGCGGGTGGCGAGGAAGAATATCGGATGGCCAAACGGATGTGGAGGGAAGACCGCAGACGTTGAACAAAATACGGCATTCTGTTCACCCGTCGTGAGACATCCCATGAAGCTGTTGTATGCAGTACTCCTGTTGTCCCTTGCAACGCCTGCGGTAGCCGCCGACAAGGAACCACCACCCACACTCGGAGGCGGTGACGATCGTGGTGGCGGCAGCGTCCACACCGACAAGTGTTGGTCTGTTGGCGGAGGCGAAGAAGGCAGTTGGTCAGCTGGTGGTGGTTCTGACTGCCACAGCACACAGGACACAGATGGTGGCGAAGGACAAAGCGGCAGCCTTGCTGCGCCTATTTTTCTCCAGTCGCTGTGCATCGGAAAACCAACGGATTATCTGATCAGCTTAGGTGTGCCCATAGAGGCGTGCCCGAACTGGGACATCCAGCCATACATCTGTCGGAGCACACCATTGTTTCGACCTGATTTGCCTGCTGTGCCATCAGCATACCTGCATGACTTGGGCTGTGTGCCCGAGCGTCCGCTACCTTCCATTCCCCGAGAAAAGAGATCTTGATTATGAAATACGTCCTCGTTGCTGCTTTTGTGTCCCTTGGCTTCTTCGGTCACGCGTCGGCTGAAACATACACATACAGAAATACCAAGGGGAAACTGGCAACGTTCACCGGCAGCGCCCGCAGTATGAGCGGCCCCGCGGGTTCAATTCGAAACAACGCTTACGGCAATGCCACCTATACGCTTAAAGGTGCCCGATTTTCCCCACACAATGGCTGGGCGCCGTCAACAAAGACCGTGAAGAAGGGATACAAGTGGGTGCATAATTTCACTGCTGCAGGGAAAGCCAGGCGGCGTACCTGCAGAGTGTCCAAGGTTGGCACCGTGCGAGTGAAGGCAGGGTCATTCAAAGGCTTTGTGGTGAAATGCGACAACCAGCTTCTGTCCGCGCAACGCCCCAACCGTGAGACCATCACGTTCCGGGATGATCGTCTGTTTCTGAAATATAAAAGCAGTGATCGGGGATCGTCTGAGTTGGTGAAGATTGGGCGGTGACAACAAAAACCCCTGAGGGCTAAGTTTCTAGCGCCCCAGGGGTGACTATAGCGAACTCACGCAGAGATCCCTAGCTTTGGTACCTTGTCCGCAAAGGCAGTCATCCAAAACCGCGCGCGTGGATAAGGGCAATCTTTTTGTTGGGAGGATATCCTCCATGTATGTCGCGTCAGTCATCTCTGACGCGGCATTTTGCATTGCTCAATATTCTTCTGGCAACATGATCGTGAGAACCCGTCTGGTTTGCTCTGGATCCGTTGGATCGTCAGAGTGATGCAGAAGCTCAAGATCGTAATAGTCGATCTTGAACAAGACTCGATGCCCATCCGCATCGACAATCGCGCAATCATGCTCACCGTATGGGTCGTTCTCGGGTGTGAACGCGTCGTATTGCTGCACTGCCTCTATGAGACATTGCCGCACCTCAGCCGGCAACGACAACATGCCGGCGGTGAGCATAACCGTGCCGCCGGAGAAGGTTTGTCGAAACGCATCATTGAGCGCTCTGATTTTTTCGTTTTCTGAAACAACTATGTCCATGGTCTCTTTCCGTTTCCCTTGCTGCGTGCGAAGGATTTCGTACGCAGGGTCGGAGAACCAAAAGAAAGCGCCTGATTATCAAAGCGCGACACCGTGCTCGCACCCGTCAAGGCAACCTCCTATGGAGGTGGCTTCGCCAGCCTTGACGGCTGCTGTGCGCGATGTCTGTGTGGATGATGCGTCGGGACGGAGAAACGCGCTTGTGCATCAAACAAAGAAACTATGCGGGTTTGTGCTGCGGGTTGTCGATGACAGACAGTGCAAGATGCAACGCTTCGAAATAGATTGTGCCGAATGGTTCTGATTGCCAGATCCGCGGTTCTCGCGGCATCCAATATTCCAACTCGGGAAACCGTTTGCACAGGGCTCGGGCTTCCTCATATTTGTTCTTGAAGGTCTGGATGCGTGGCACCAGGACATCAAGCAGATTTGCTTCCTCTGCAACCTGGGCAATGACTCCGGAGATTTCCTTGGCATGCGCGCCTTTGCGGGATTCCTTGTCCATCTTCTCGGTCACGACAACGTCTGGCGTGAAGAATGAAATCAGTTGTTCGGCGTAGGTGCGGGCGTTATGTGCTGATCTGCAGGCAATCTTCGACATCCGCCAGTCCTTGAGAATCTCGTCAGACAAGAAGACATAGCCAATGCGGCCGGTTGCCACCGCAATGGCAAGCACCCTAAGCCGAGCCATACGCAGGAGGTCCATACTCATCCAGACGAGCAGCAAGGCGGTTGAGCGTATTTTGGCGGATAAAGCGTCCAAGCCATCGGTTTGACGGCACGGGCAAGGTACCCAGACGTTCCTTGAGTGTCGCATGTGCTTCTTCGAGCATGGTGCCAAACAGGCTTTCAAATGATTTCCCATACAGGAGTGACAGCGTGCAGATCTCCAGAACGCTTGGTAACGTCTTGCCTTTCTCCAGTAATGAGATTCTTGTTTTGTGTACGTCCAATAAGTGAGCGCAATCTTGCTGCGTCAGCCCAGATTTTTTCCGGGCGAACTTCAGATCAAGCGCAAATGAATGTGTCATATGTTTTTGGTTATGATGCTAATACCAGTATCGAGTGTATCGCTGATTCCAGATGCCCCGTAGACGTCCTGAGTTGCTGATATCGAAACTAATAATATGCAACACGTTCCCCACGATTTGTTCAGTTCCCATCAAGAAAATCACCAATCCGTCATAGGATTTTCCTTCTCGCAGGGGTGAAACCCCTGCGTTTGGTAACCTATAACGAATTGGTGGTTGTACTGTATACGTGGACAAGTGTTGGTATGGTCAGGATATCGGAATCGAAACTCGATACAAGTAGACCTCGATTGTGATTATGCTGATTGAGGCCGTCTATAATACTGACGCATGCTTGCTACACTTCTTTCATGAAACACCAACCAGACCACATTCCCGAAGAATTGGAACGATACTTGGCGCTGTGTGAGCGTATCTATGAGCGTATGGAACGTACGGGTACTTGGCCGTGGTCGGATTCGCCAGATTTTGAGGATGTGGTAGAGTCAGATGATAATTCTCAATCATCATGAAATCTTGTTTTGGCTATGTGCGCGTCTCAACTTTGAAGCAGGGGGAGGGTGTGTCTCTGGAAGCCCAAAAAGACGCCATCGAGCGTTTTGCTGCACAAAACGACATCACCATCACAAAGTGGTTTCAAGAGAAGCAGACGGCAGCCAAGCGCGGAAGGCCCGTATTCACCAACATGCTTGCGACACTGAAGAGGCGTGGTGCTGACGGAGTGATCATGCATCGCATTGATCGATCCGCCCGCAACTTCTTCGACTGGGCAAAGCTTGGAGAATTGGCCGATCTGGGCATCGAGGTGCACTTTGCCTCCGAAAGCCTTGATTTCTCATCCAGAGGCGGACGCCTGGCCGCAAATGTCCAAATGGCCGTTGCTGAAGACTATTGCCGGAATTTGAGCATTGAAGCGAAAAAGGGGCTTCTAGGCCGCATGAAGCAGGGTATCTACCCATTCAACGCTCCTATTGGGTATCTGAACAACGGCAGCGGGCAACTGAAAACCCATGACCCAAAGCGTGCACCACTCATTCGCAGAGCATTTGAGCTGTATGATGCAGGCGAGCACTCCATCAATTCGCTCGTTCCAGAAATGACGCGACTTGGATTGCGATCACGCGCTGGGCGACCAATCTCACGCCGGTGCATCGAGAACATTCTGCAGAATCCATTCTATTGCGGATTGATACGCATGAAGCGATCTGGAGAAGTGTTTCCTGGCGCTCACGAACCGATCATTTCAGCGGAGCTGTTTGAGGCCGTGCAGCGTCGCAAGAGTGGCAAGGCTCAGAAGAAATCGACGTTCCACAACTACACCTATCGTGGCTTGTTTCGATGTGAGGTTTGCCGGGGTGCCATGACCCCCGAAAAGCAAAAAGGGCACGTGTATTACCGGTGTCACTCTCCAGAATGCCCCACAACTGGCGTCCGAGAAGAAGCGCTCGAGACGAAAATTGAAGCCATTCTCAATACGCTGCGTCTCAGCGATGAGCATATTGCGGTACTTGGTGCCCGTGTGGACGAACTGTGCGCGCGTGGTGCTGATCCTGAAACAGCCAGGCTGTATGCTATGCAACTGAAACAAATCGATGAACGGTTAGAAAAGCTTGATGATGCCGCAATCGATCAGATTATCGACAAAGAAACCCACGGGCGGCGCAAACAGGCCCTCCTGCTCGAACGCACAAAAATCAAAGACGCACAGGAACGGATCAGCAATTTACGCCGGCAACCCAATATGCTGCGTGGATTCTTCGAACGCCTGAAAACCCTTGCAGAACACTACAGATTTGCTCCACCAAGCGAAAAACGCCAAATCACAGAATTGACCACTTCGAACCGGTTGGTGAATCGAAAAAACGTTTTAGTTGAGCCGTCAAAGTGGTTGTTGGCATGCCAAAATGCCTTGGCTGTCCCATGTGGCGGGCCAGACGGATGCACTTCTCGAAAACGGTCTGAGTTGCGCGATCAGCAACTTGAAGCACTTTCCGAGTTAATCGACTTAAATATAGTAGAAAGACTAGAGTCTAAATCTCAAGTAGACAAAGGATTGTATGAAACTCACTGAAATCAGACCATATCTGGAGATTAATTTTGAAGAATATTTAAAGAATGATATCTTGGTGAATAGAATTGATCATGATGTCCAAGGAGCATTAAATGTCCAACAGTATCCACTTGCGTGCTGCTGCAACAACACCAAGATCACCTAACTACCCTCATAAAGAACTTAATCAGATTGAGCAAAAAATGCGGGAACATCGACGGAAGTTTAAACAGGAATGTTTGGACTACGATTTAGACAATGATAGTTCATCAGAATTGGATCCGAAAGCGGTAGCCAGATTCTTAAACGCATATGAATTTGGTGACGCATAACAAAACAGTATACCTCCCTTTTTGGGAGGTATTTCTATATATGGTACCTGAAATAAATAAAGTTCGATAACCCATATGCCCTGAGGACATATGACGTACCAAGTTGCGACGAAAAACCCTTATTTTGAGCCAGTTCGAAACTTGTCCCATGTGGCGGGCTGTCTCGAGTTAGAACCGTGTGGTACCAAGCCCTGTTTGACCAATTAACTATTTTTCCGATTCTGGTTTGATAGTGTCTCGAGCGCTATACTTCTGAATCAAGAATTTCTTTCATAGAAAACCCATCTCTACCAAAGTTTGGCCACAATTCTCCAAAGCATATACTATCTTTTATTCCTCCAACAAAGAGAATTTGCTCAAATAGGTATCTATCTGTATTAAGGTTCTCTTTTGCAAAATCCAGATCTAATTCACCAGAAGATTTCGGTCCGCCTAAAAATAATAGAAGTGCTCCTGAAACATTTGAGTATTTATTTGAAATTTCATCATTTAAATAATTAAGGACCGTTTCGCTCAAAGTCTCTCCGTTCTTGTTTAAAATCCTTTTTGCTTGAAAAGCAATTCCTGATGCTTTCCCTAAACCTGTGTAATCATTTACACAAATTTCACTTTCCGGAACCAAGAAAAAGTCTATATGCGTATTTTCGTCCAAGTAACCTGAGAGAGCCGTTATTAAATTTTCATCAGAGTATTCTCTAGGCAAATCCCTGTCGATATTCTGTTGTGCAGGCAATCCAATGTGATATTTCTCTCCAAATTTTAACGAGTGCAATTTAGCTAACAGCAGTGCTAGGAAAAGCTCATAATGCTTAGTTTCAAATCCCTGCCAATGCTTTTCTAGATACAGATGAAGATCTTTATAATTAATGAATATTGAGCGTGTTTTCATATCGATATTACAAAACTAGCACGAGACAGGTGTCTCGCGCCAGCTCTAGATGGCGGGCCAGACGGATGCACTTCTCGAAGACGACCTGAGTTGCGCGATCAGCAACTCAAGTCCCTGACCGACTTGGTTGATACGAATTTGGTTGAAAAAATCGATCTTGTGCATTCAAAATCGGAGAATGGTGGGAGAAAACCAATACAAATATACCATCAAATTCGCAACAAGGTAGACCCTCTCTAGCGAAATCTTTGCTATTGTGAAAGCGATATAGACCCAATTTTACCCATGGAAAATCTTATGAAAAAACCTGTCGGTGTTACAAAAGATGTTCTTGAAAGATTTATTCGTGAAGCGAAGAACGCAGGTATCTCGGAAGATGTTGCAGATGCGCTACAAGAGTCATTGATCGAGAATGGAAATTGCACCGAAAAGGCATTGCTTGAAGCCATTTTTCCCGAGAACAAACCATGATAAAAATCGAAAAAATTCATATTACGAAATTCCGTGGCATTCTCGATTTTCCTATTGAATTGGACGGGAAATCATTTGTGGTGAGTGGCCCCAATGGAACGGGCAAAAGCGGGGTCGTTGATGCGGTTGAATTTGCGTTGACGGGAGATATTTCAAGATTGAGCGGAAAAAATCGCGGTTCAGTTTCGGTGAAAAAACATGCACCACATGTTGATTACCAAAACCATCCTGGCGATGTGAAGGTTCAATTGGCTGGAATAGTAGCCAAAACGGGAGAAAAATTCTCGATCACACGTTCAGTCGAAGATGTAAATAATCCCGAAATCGAACCAAAGATCGCATCGGTTTTAGAGACATTGGCGGAGTTAGGGCGACACCGGAATTCCACATTGTCTCGACGCGAGTTAATCGAATATGTCCTATCAACTCCAGGCAATCGAGCCGAACAAATACAGGCGCTTTTGCAGCTCGACTTTCTGAGAGATACGCGTCAAACACTACAGAAAATTGCCAGAGCCCATGAGACCACTCGAAAAGCTTTTGTAAAAGAACGAACTGATGCCAGCAACGATCTTGCTGCCGCGCTTGGTATTCCGACGCTTAAGTCCGAAGAGCTGTTAATCCAAGTCAACAAGCGAAGAGAAACTCTGGAATTGCCGCCGATTGAGTCTTTGGAAGCGCAAACTTCGCTGAAAGACGGGTTATCGGTAGCAACTGCCAAGGCGAAATCAACATTTTCTAAGTCAATCGCTTTGGCTGATCTTTTGTCTTGCTCGGAACTGCTGGATGCTTTCTCCTCAACTGATTCGATAAAGAATGTGGCGATCCTTATTGATCGTATCAATAAACTTAAGGAGAGTGGAGAATACGAGAAAGGTGTTGAAAAACAGGAGCTTCTCGACCGAGCATTGAGATTAGTCGATGAAGAAAACTGCCCTGTATGTGAAACGGAATGGAAGCCAGACGACCTTGTTTCACTAATCAAAGATAAGATGTCAAAACTCGAAGGAGTCGTGTCTGAGAAACGGAAATTGAGCGGTGAACTGGAGCCGGTGTCAACAACCTGCAGCACACTCGAAAAGTCGCTTCGAAAAGCTGTCAATATCGGAACTTCGTTAGATCCCAAGGAAAACGTTGATCACCTTGAGGCCGCTTCGGATCATTTTCTCGATTCGAGCAAGGAAATAAAGAAGATAACCGATCTGGATGAGGTGGTTGCAGCTCTTGAACAGATGCGATCCCATGATAGCGCAGCCAAGGAAAATTTGGCCAAACTGCGGGAGCGGGTCCAAGCTCTTCCAGATACATCAGAACGAGATGCAGCACGCGATTTTTTGGTCGAAGTGGACGTTCGGCTCGGCAGGTACCGCGAGGCGCGGCGAAAAGAGCAAAAAGCGATTGCGGACGCAGAGACCACGGAGATCGTCTTCGAGACCTTTAAGAACACATATGCTGATGGCCTAAATCAAATCTACGTGGATATCCAAGATGGGTTTGCAAAACTCTACAGTGAAATCAACAAAGATGACGAAGCTAGCTTTGCTGCAGAGATGCCGATTCAAAACGCAGGACTCGGTTTGGACGTCGATTTCTACGGAAGGGGGAAATTTCCGCCTGGAGCGTATCACAGTGAAGGACATCAGGATGGCATGGGGTTATGTCTCTATTTGGCGCTAATGACCCATCTGTACGGTGAAAATTTTCAGTTTTGCGTACTTGATGATGTACTGATGTCCGTCGATAGCGGGCATCGTCGCGCGGTCTGCTCAATGCTCGGCAAGGAATTCCCCAACACTCAGTTTATTTTCACGACTCACGACGAAGTCTGGCTAAAAAACATGCAGTCTACCGGTTTGGTGGGAAGTGAAAGCGTCGTTCAGTTCCGCAACTGGAATGTTGACAGTGGACCAACGGAATGGGTTCCGGGTGATATATGGAACGAGATCAATCAGTTGGTCTCGAGCAACGACATCGCAGGTGCATCCGCGAAAATGCGACACTATCTCGAATACATAGCCGGAGAACTGTGTCATGAGTTGGGAGCATCCGTGGTGTATCGTGGCGACCATCGATATGCGCTCGGTCAATTATTGCCAAACGCAAGTGCGCGACTTGGGAAACTTCTCAAACTTGCCAAAACAGCCGCTACGAGCTGGAAAGACGAAGATCTGCAACTAGAAATCAAAGTCCGCGAAGAAGATCTCAAAGCAAAAATCGCCGTAACCAAATGTGAAGAATGGGGCGTGAACGCGACTGTACACTACAACGACTGGGCAACGCTCTCGAAGGAGGATTTTCAACCAATCGTCGATGCCTTTAAAAATCTCGACGCGGCCGTACGATGTCAGAGTTGCGGAAGCATACTCTTCGTCAGCCCACACGTTGGCACGCCAGAGTCACTGCGTTGCAAATGTGCCAAGGTGCATATCAATCTGGTGAAACAAAAAGCCTCACATAGTTAACACCGTGAATTCTGAGTTCGTGCACTTTTGTGGGTTGCGAAATATATGACTATGACAACGCCATACAGAGTAACAGCTGTGCCTTACCGCTAAGAACGGGACCGTCTTTCCGGATATGTCGAAGCTGGACACAATGGTTTTGTGGAACACCAAGCGCAAAACATTACATACCTCGGAACAAAACTCGGTCGCCAGCCGCATTTGTCTTTCGGTATCCGCCAGCCTGACCGCCTCTTTCATCAATACATAATCGGTCAAACCGGTACGGGCAAATCGACGCTCATGCTGAACATGATGTGTCAGGACGCCGAAGCTAGGCGCGGCTTTTGTCTGATTGATCCACACGGGGATTTGGCCGAAGCGGTTAGAACGAATGTGGATTGTGAGGTGGTGTATTGGGATGCCAGTGATCCGGCATGCTCGTATGGATACAACCCAATAACCCACGTGTCTGCTCCCCATCGTCCATTGGTGGCGTCGGGCCTCATTGATACGCTGAAGAAGCAATGGTCTGACGCCTGGGGCGCTCGCATGGAGCACCTGCTCCGATACTCAATACTGGCATTGTTGGAGCGGCCTGGCTCCACGTTGCAGGATATAATGCCTATGTTTATTAATAGTACGTTTAGGAAGCACGTGGTTGCCCGTGCTCAGAATGCGCAGGTCAAGCATTTCTGGGACACCGAATTCCCCAACATGAACTATAAGACGACGGCTGATGGTGTGGCGCCCATTGCAAATAAGTTAGGGGCCTTTCTCGCACATCCAGTGGTGCGCAAGGCGGTGTGCGAGCCTCAGACGCCGCTTCGGTTCCGCAGGATCATGGACCAGGGACGGGTGTTGATCGTGAACCTCGCAAAGGGCAAGCTTGGATCAGACGTATCCAACATTCTTGGCGGTTTGATCGTTTCCAGCATCGCGCATGCGGCCTATGGGCGGCAGAGCCAGCCTGAGCACGAACGACGGCCCTTCTTCCTCTATATCGACGAATTTCACGCGTTCACTACTGAAGCATTATCCGGAATGCTCTCGGAGCTTCGAAAATACCATATTGGCATAATCGCAAGTACACAATTTGGAAGACAGCTGAGTACTGAGGTCCATGAAGCCATTCTCGGGAACGTGGGCACGATCATGGCGTTTCGGGTTGGGGCGACTGACGCCAGTGTTTTGGCGAGGCAGTTCGGCTTAGATGTTCCAACTGAGCGAGATCTCGTGAATCTTGCGAATTATGAAATGTATATTCGGCTGATGATTGGGGGCTTAGGGAGTCGGCCATTTCTGGTCAGATCTAGAGTTTAGTTTTTTTAGTTATGCCGGAGTATACGCTGAATGATCATTTAGAATGGGGAGAGCTACTGCAATGTAAAACAATTTTAGTAAATCGAAAATGCTGGGTAATTATTTTAGAATTATTGACTAAATAATCGGAATTATTTTTTTTGACATGAGTGTAGTATTTAACAAAAGTGTTGCATTGAAACAGCAAAATGGGATTATGGAAGCTGAGCATGGGATTCCATTTTTGCAGAAGGGACCTTATCGATGCAGGTATTAGTAATTGGTGGCATGGGATTTCTAGGGGCGGCGATAGTCCGTGAAATTCGAGCCCGTGGAGATGACGTGACGGTCGGAGACAGATCTGGGTCACCTGAAGAATGCCGCAATATGTTCGGGGAGGGGGTCAGTTGGACAAGGATGGACATACTCGATGAAAAATCTCTCCGACATGCATTCCGAGGGATGGACGAAATTTATCACTTGGCCGGATTGCTAGGAACTTCAGAATTAGTGGAATTTGGTGGAAAGGTTGAAGAAAGCATAAATGTTAATATACTAGGTGCGATAAAAGTATTTGAGATAGCAAATGAATGTGAAGTAAGTCGTGTATTTTATCCATCTAAGCCAAATCCATGGATTAATACATATTCAATAACAAAATCAGCTTCTGAACAATTTTCCCTAATGTATACCGAAAATGGAAATGTTCCTATTCGGTCGCTCAGATACTTTAACGCCTATGGGCCTGAGCAACATCTCTATCCTGTGCGAAAAATCGTTCCTACTTTTGCAATACAAGCAATGAATAACCTGCCTATCGAGATTTATGGCAACGGTGAGCAAATCGTAGACATGATCTACTCAACGGATCTTGCGCGCATAACAGTGGATTTTCTTCGAAATATGGAGAAAAATCACGTTTGCGACTTGGGTACAGGAAAAGGAATTTCTGTTAACGAAGTCGCTGAATCGGTGAATAACTATTTTGGGAATAAGGCTGGATTGAAGCATGTCGAAATGCGTATCGGTGAGGTACCCGACACTAAACTAATATCTGATAACTCGCTTATTAGGGACGTGCTGGGCGACCTTGAATTTACTGCATGGGATATTGGATTGGAGGAAACGCTAAAATGGTATGAGTCTTTGTCTAACCAAGAGGTTCGTTCGGCGCTAAATTTTTACGGAATGTAAACAGGTGTTATGGATACTGAAATAGCTTAAATTTGCAGAAGATGATACAAATAGGTAATGCCTGGCGTAATAATAATTCTTGGTGGATCGAATGATAATAGAGGTAATTTGTCTGTAAATACTGTTTTGAGGATAGAATTGGCATTAGACGTTTTCAGTCAAAACCCGGAATATAAAATACTCGTTACTGGTGGATATGGAGAGCATTTTAATTGCACTAATCGACCGCATTATTATTACATTCTAAAACATCTAGAAAAGAGAAGGGTCAGAAAGAGAGATTTACTTTTGCCTGTTATGAGCAATAGTACAATAGAAGATGCTAGGAATTCCAAAAATATTCTTTACATGTATGGCGCCACAAATATAATTTTGATAACTTCCAAATTTCATATGCTAAGAGCGAAAATAATATTTCGCCGAGAATATGGAAATTTTAATATACGCGGTATAGGCGCTGTTTCAGTTGGTACATTGCAAGAAAGAATTGGGCGACAATTACACGAATTTCGCTCTATCTTAAAGCTAATTCGTAATGCAGGCAATTTAGGTTTATTTTTTTCTCGAAAAAATACTAACAAAACCTACCTGAATTTAGAAAAAAATGAAGAAATACTTGAAAACTGACGGTTGTTGTTTTATGAACCTGGCGAACTGGGATTGATCATTCGATACAACTGTAGCTTCGATTAACGGTTTCTCGCTGAGCGAGATCTGTTCCGTTTGCCGAATTATGAGATGTATCTGCGACTGATGATTTACGGAACGGGAAGCAAGCCGTTTTCGGCAGAAACGTTGCTCGACAGTTCGTGGAATGGTCAGGTGGCAGCGTGAGACTTTTCTGAACGGTAGGTCAGATATCAGAGCCTAAGAAGAGCCTAAGCGCCCCGCCAAACTTCCAATTTCCCGCTAAGTGCTTGAAATATTTGGTAGCGGAGGAGGGACTTGAACCCCCGACACGCGGATTATGATTCCGCTGCTCTAACCAACTGAGCTACTCCGCCAACCGTCGCCCGAAAGGGGCGGACAATTGTTCTTGCCATGCCTTTGCCGAGCTGAACCG
>JGI12316J15309_10001278_pt1 | contig 23609 bp, 22 predicted proteins | sample MarCyaLeptolynsp_FD_15309 | JGI IMG/M metagenome (IMG submission 15309) | reverse complement strand
GTGTGACGCTCGATCCGGACGCCCGGGAAGATAATGATCTCACCCAGCGTTCCTTCGACAGGCTTGCCGGTCCCGGCCGCAGCTTCCTCGGTTCGGCGGAATTCCAATATGGTCGCCATTCTTGGCCTCCACGGGTTTGCTCTCGCCAAGAGCGCGATTCGCGTTTGCCCTACGCGCCTGCCCGGAATTAAGGACCCGGTAAGGTTAACGAAGCCCTAACCGCGGCAAGCCCCGCTCACGTCTCGACGAGAGCGTCATCGAGGAAATGCCGGCCTGCTGTGTCTTCCACTTCGACGATCCACAGATCCGAATCGAAGTCGAGCTGCCGGTCCAAGAACGCACGCGCATCCTGCACGGTGACGGAAGCGCCTTCAAAACACCGAACCCAGCGTCGGTCCGTATCGCCTGCGGCGAGGCCCGCAGGTGCTGGGCCGTAGAGACGGACAGTCCCGTCCAACAGGTCCACCGAGATGAAGATGGCGCCGGCGGCCGCGTCCCCGCGGCGGACCACGACCGCCTGGACGAATGCCGCCTGGCAGCGCCGAAGATAGGCGCTCACCCAAAGCTCGCTTGTGATGCGCATGGAAAAGGAGGTTAGCGCGAAATGCTCTGCTGCGTGTACAGGCTGGTGAAGTCGCGCCCGGTGACGCGCTGGAATTCGCTTAACAGCTCCGGCGTGATCTGCCCCGTCTGAGCAAGATTGCGGTCGCGCTGAAAGGCGCTGATCGCGCGCGCCGTGTTCTGACCCCAGGCTCCGTCGACCGGACCGGGCGCGTATCCGAGATCGGCAAGTGTCTGCTGCACGGTCTTCACGGTCTCATAGCCCGCCGCGTTGGCTGCAATGCTCTCGGTCTGCGTCACGGACCCCGTCGCCGCGGCCGGTGCCACGCTGTCACCCAAGAGAATTTGTCGCAGCAAGTCGTCGCTGGGCTGACCGGTCACCGCCAAGCCCTCGCTGCTCTGAAAGGCTGCGATCGCCGCGCGTGTCTTGTCCGACAGATTGCCGTCCACCGCACCAACATCGTAGCCCCGTGCCGCGAGCTCCCGCTGCACGGCTCTGACGATGAGCTGAGACTCTGCTGTGTCCGGCGCCAACGGCGGCAGATCTGTGCTGACGGACGCCATTCCGCCTGAGACTGCCGGCGGATTAGATGGGCGCACGGGTGGCGGTGGCGGCGCCTCGAATCGGGGTGCCTCATCCGGAGGAACCACGGAAATGGTCTGGGTGGCCGCCGCGAGGTCTTCGGCAGGCGCATCGATGCTGGCGACACCCCTCAGGACATGCTCCTGGAGGTAGAGCGCGTTGTAGATGATGGTCCCCGTCAGGCCCAGGAAGGCCAAAAACACGATCCGCGCTGTCACTACGCCCATGGCTCTCAAAAACCGCTGTCAGCAAAGTAGAGAAGAGAAGCCCGCCGCTTCCCCTCTGGCATCTTGGCGTCCGAAACTAAAGAGTTGCTAAACGCTGCAGGCGCGAGGCCCGGGAGCCTCACGCAGCCGATGCTGCTGGTATGGAGGCAGGGGGCTCCTCTTCCGCCTCGAGCGGCAAGGCGATGGTCACCGTCGTTCCCGTCCCGAGCGTGCTTGTAAGCTCAAGCGTGCCGCCATGAAGGCGAGCGAGGCCCTTCACCACCGACAATCCGAGCCCCGCCCCGTCATAGTTGCGGTCGTAGGAGCCGCTGGCCTGCACGAAAGGCTTGCCTAGCCGCGGCAAGTCTTGAGCGGAGATGCCGATACCGTCGTCGGCCACGCAGAACAGAAGATCGTTCTCGCGACGATAGGCCGAGACTTTGACGTGGCCGCCAGACTCGGTGAACTTGATCGCGTTGGAGATCACATTGAGCAGCATTTGCTTGCAGGCCCGTTTGTCGGCCATCAGCGCGGGCGCATCCGCCGCCACGTCGAGCTCCAGACTGATCGATTTCTGCTCCGCCATGTGCCGCATGACATCGCAGCAAGAGGTCACGAGCGCGGCGACGTCGAGCGGTTCGCGCACGATCTTGAATATGCCCGCCTCGATCTTCGACATATCGAGGATGTCGTTCACGACATGGAGTAGATGATCGCCACTCTCGTGGATCAGGCGTACGTAGTCGCGATAGCGCGCATCTCCCAGGCTCCCGAACAGCTCCTTGTTCAGCATTTCCGAGAAGCCGATGATCGCATTGAGCGGCGTCCGCAGCTCATGGCTCATATTCGCCAGGAACTGCGTCTTGGCGCGGTTCGCGCTCTCCGCCTCGTCGCGGGCCTTGAGCAGCTGCTCCTCTTGCGTCTTGTATTCGGTGATATCGCGCGTGATGGCCACGATGCTCGGCCGGCCTGGGCCTGCGCCCTCAACGGCCGGCATGGGGCGGCATCGCATCTCGACCCAGGCGTAGCGGGCTTGCTCGCCGGCTCCGGGGCGGCGCACGCGGAACTGCACGGCGATCGTCTCGTTGTTGGCATGGCATTGCGACAGCGCCGTCAGATAAGCCGGCCGGTCCGCAACGTGAACGCGCTCAAACAAACCGTCTCCAAGGACCTTCTGAACCGGCGTGCCGAGCAGGTGCTGCGCAGCCAGCGAGGCAAACACCACGTGGCCCTTGGCATCGTGGGTGGTGATCATGTCGTTGGCGTTCTCGGCGATCAGCCGGTAGCGCTCCTCGCTCGCCTGGATGGCGCTTTCCGAATGCCGGTGCACAACCTGGCTCATCACCGCGAGGCCTGCGGCGTAGGCCGTGGCGGAGGCAGCGCCGATCAATGCGAAGACGTGTGGCGACAAGAGCAAAGCAGACGCAGGCACAAGACCCGCGGCATCGAGGATCGCCAGCACGGCAAGTCCAAGCGCCGATGCGACCCCCGCCCAGATGACGATCCGCCTGTCGGTGGCAAGTCCCGCCTCGAACGGGACCGCAACCAGCCAGGGCAGAAGGCCGGAGGCAAGACCCCCGGTCAGCCACGCGCAATAGGTCACGAGGCCGGCGAAGTTGACGGCGGATATCAAATGGGCCGCGGCGAACCGGCCCGTCCGCGACAAGAAGATCGCGATGGCGATGGGCGACAACAGCCAAAGGAAGGCGGCGGCGCCCAGCAGGGACGGTTTTCCGCCGACGACCAGATAGATGGGGAATACGCACAGGGCCAGGAGGCCGCCGAGCAACCGCGAGGCGATGAACGACCGGTGCCGCGCGAGGGTTAAGGCGTCGCCGCGCGCGGATTCATGAACAAGCGAGCCGAAATAGACGGACAGGCCGCGAAAACTCTCATTGCCAAACACGCGCATCTCGGAGCGGCCGCTCGCCACTTCGTCCCCGATTGACTCGAACGAGGATTATTCGCGGCCGTGCTTAAGGAAAGCATAAGGCGCGAATCCGCCAGCCACTTCGCGTCATGAGACGCTACGAGGCCGGTCGAGACGACCGTGAGGCACAATTCTTGCTGATCCATTTCGGAATTGAGTCAAAGGCAGCGAAAAATAGAAGGGCGCTGTAAACAAGTACTGCCGAAGTAATAATCTCCGCTTTGATCCATCTTCGATTCAAAGTTTAGGGATTGCGGTGAAGGTCCTTTATTTCATTTGCGCTATAGTGCGCCAATCTGCAGGGGAATTGCAGAAACACATACGACAGACAAGTCGTAGTTAACAGAGAGGGCAAATCGATGATGTTTCTAGTCAAGACGGGCTTCTGGCTGCTCGTTTTGATTCTGCTGCTCCCGACTGACGAGGATCAGCAGAATCAGATTTACGGCACCGCTCAATCCGCGGTGAACGACGTGGTCGGCTTCTGCGACCGCAATCCAGAGACCTGCGCCACAGGTCAGGAGGCCTTTGCGGTACTGGTGCAAAAGGCCCAATACGGCGCAGAGGTCGTGATGGCGCTGATCGACGAGCAGACGGGCATGCCCGGAAACGTGCTCGACAACGCCGGCGGCTTCCAGGCTAGCGATTTTGGGCCGGTACCCATGCCGCACAATGAGGGTGTCATGCCCGTCCCGGCAGCCACACCTCTAGAGCCTGCGTCCTGGGATGCTCCGCAGCCTCAAGCTGCGCACTCTCAAGACACGTTGAATCCGCAGGACCGGGCAACCGCCTGGGGCGGTCCCGGCATCTAGGTGAAGGGCGCGGACTCACGGTCCGCCGGTGAACCAACGTCCTCCGGCTGTCATTGCGGCCGGAGACCAAAAAACGGGCCCGAAGGGTTGGAGCCCAAGAGCTTTTGGCAGTCCCCCGCCTGCCAATCGAGGGCGCGCAGTTGGGAAGGTTTCCGCCCTTTCCCCTCCCAAACTGCGCGCCCTTGTTCCTTTTTGCCGCAAGGCCATCGCAGCGCTGTCCATCCCCCACTATACTTGGCACATGGATACCGCGACCCCCACACAAGCTCCGACATTCGACGAGATCATTGCGGACTTCGAGCTTCTCGACGAATGGGAGGATCGCTACCGGTACGTCATCGAACTTGGGCGCAAGCTCAAGCCGCTGTCGGATGAAGATCGCAACGCCGAGAACAAGGTCCAAGGCTGTGCCAGCCAAGTTTGGCTCTCCACGACGATCGAACGCGATGGCGCTCCGCGCCTGACGTTCATCGGAGACAGTGACGCCCACATCGTTCGCGGCCTGATCGCAATCCTCTTTGCGCTCTACTCCGGCAAAACCGCAGACGAGATCCTCAGCATTGATGCCGGGGCGACGCTTGGCGAACTGCACCTCAAGGAGCATTTGACGCAGCAACGCTCCAACGGGCTCATGGCCATGGTCAAGCGCATTCGGAGCGATGCGGCCACCGCAAACGCGGCCGCCCTCTAGCGCTCCTCTTCGCCACGTGCAGCGCCGGTATGCGCACCGTCAATGCGTGGGCGGTAGTCCGCCTCCCCCCAATGACGCAGGCCACGCGTCCGCCGCTCCTGGGCGACGGATGTCAGACCATAGTGTCTTGCAAGCCTGGTCAGCGCGATCTGAAGCACAACCTTGCCGGCCCGTTGCGGCCAGCCATTCTCCTTCTCGGCCTCCTCTAGGCCCTTCAGCTCGCAACAGATATCGACCAGGATTCCGGAGATCTCGGGCCCTACCGCCATCAAAGCGCGCATCACGCGTTCCTTCGCGGCCAGAACCTCGTCGCGCAGCGCCACTGGATTCGCTGACGCCCCGCGCCGCACCCGCGCTACCGGCGCAAGCCCGGACCAGTTCGCCGTCACTTTCGGGCTCATATGCGCAAACCAGTAATCCGCGCGCAGACGCTCCCCCGCCTCGAACTGAGCGTCGTCAAGCAAAGGCTTGCCGTTGCGGTCCTTACGGCTCCGCAACCATCCGAGCGGACTCTCGCCGTCATTTACGGTCACCTGACGGCGCAGACCGTCGATGTCCCGTTCGACTGTAACCCGGAGTTGATGCTGCTGCTGGAAGGCATCTGTCTGACCGGCTGCGAGCCTGCGCAATCGCTGCCGCCCAACATGAGAGATCACCAAGCACCCATCCGCCCACCGGACCCAGTCGCCGGCCAAACAAGCCTCGACGATACGCCGTCCCACAGATGTACCGTCCGCCAGGCAGTATCCGCCCTCCTCGTTGCGCTCGATATGAGCGCCATGGCCAAGCCGCCGGAGGAGACGAAGCACCTCGGCCGCTTGCCTCGCTTGGCGGCCGCTCGCGCGCGGTTTTGTCCGGGTCATGACCGCTCCCGGCACCAAGCCAACGCCGCCACGAGGGCGGCGACCGCTCGCTCCAGATGCTCGAGCCGCGCATCGAGATTGGGGTCGTCTCGGCGGTCTTCCACGACCTCGCACGCATGCGCCACTGTTGTCCGGTCGCGGCCAAAGAGCGCGCCGACCTCCGTCAGGCTGAGACCGCAAACAACATGCGCCAGGTACATGGCCACCTGGCGAGCAAAGGCCGCTCGAGGCGACCGGCGTGTAGCCGCGCTCAGATCGCTGACGTCCACGGCGAATACCGCCGCGACTGCCGGGTCGATTGCCGTCCGAATCTGGAGGCTCGCCCCCGGTGCAGAAATCCGCTCTGTCTGCGCCTTGTTTCCCTCTTCCAGCACTGCACTCATCAACGTCTCCCGTGATAGGAATATGATCCTATCACACTCTAGAGGAAGCCGAGCCGCCGGGGATAGCGGACAGGGGCTGATGCGGGACCCGCGCCAATCCTCGCCCAACCCCCGCGGGTGCGAACGCGGTGCATGCTTCCGGGCGCAGCGAGGATTGGAGAGCAGAGGATGTCAGGCAGGAGCCGATACCGAAGGCGACCGCGCGGCAGCGGCGGTCACCAGAACGCCAAAGGCCAATTTGGCGCCAAGCCCATGGACGCCAAACGCCTGTTCGGGGGCGCGGTGGCCGCTGGCGCGGCGACCTATGTCCGATCGCGGGACCTGCCGCGGTTGTTGGCTCTGTGGCCCCGTGAACTGGAGGATGAGTCGGAAGCGGGACGCGCGCTCGTCTTGGCAAAACTGCGTCGCGCGCTGCGGACCGAGAGGCGCCGCGCACGCGCTGCCCATTGGAGCTACGACCTGAACAAGCACCTCGGATTGCTCAGCGCTTACAAGGCCGAACTTGCCGGTCTCAGAAGCCGGAACGCATTGCTAGGCAAACGACGCTTGCGGACTGGGCGCTAGGGGGACCGGGAGGACATGCGGATAATGTTCCGGCTCCGGCCGGACGCTGCCCATCTCAAACGGAGCAGCGATGTCGAGACAGAGAATACGATCGACACGGCAGCCATCGTCCGACAGAGGCAAGCGCAACCAGAACAGAACCACGTGATCGCGCCCTTGCGACGGCCCGTGTACGACGCCATGCCCCGGCGAGCCCAACGTGGCAATGCGATCGTGGATCCGGTGCCAATAGCGGGCGCGCTCCCCGCGGAAGACATCGGACAGACGCCGTCCCGTGATCTCCTGGCCATAGATATCGCGCAAGCGTGTCCCGGCGAGCCTGAACGAACCCTGGTCGATCCCGCCTCGAAGATCGATCAGTCCGATATGGGGCAGTAGCCTTGGAACTTTGAGCGGATCGAAGTCGGCCCGCGACGGCATCATGCGTGCGCCAGCAGACTGCTGCCAATAGTCGTAGAGCTCGCGCTGTCCTTGCACGACGAGCTGAGCGCGCAGCGCGCATTCCGATTCCATTCCGATTCCCCCCCGCGGCGCAGCCCGTGCGGACGCGCGCGAATCGTTTGACCTCCCCGACTATGTGGAGTTCGCCTGTCACATACAAGCACGGAGACCGGATTCAGGTATGAGTCACAAAGGCTTGTAGAAAGACCAATGACGGCCACCCGATCTTGCGGGCGCCGTCATTGAAGATGGAAGAACTACTGGACCTGATTGGGAGCCGCGCGGCCCGCCGTTAGCGGCGGCGCTGACCGAGCCCCATGCGCTTGGCGAGATCAGAACGCGCAGCAGCATAGTTCGGCGCGACCATGGGGTAGTCGTGAGGCAGGCCCCACTTCTCGCGGTATTCTTCCGGCGACAAATCGTAGTGCGTCCTGAGATGACGCTTCAGCGATTTGAACTTCTTGCCGTCCTCGAGGCAGATGATGAACTCGGGCGTCACCGACTTCTTAATCGGAACAGCAGGCTTCAACTCTTCCTTCGCGGGCTGACCAGTCGCGTTCGAGGCTTTGTTGAGCGCTTCGAAAACATTTTGGATCACGCCAGGTAGGTCGGCCGCCACGACCGTGTTGTTGCTGACATAAGCCGAGACGATCTCAGCTGTCAGTTCAACCAGTTCGTTCTTCTCTAAGTTCGCGTCCATAAACTCAGCTCCTTGATCCGCCCAATGTCCGACCTGGGGCCACACAGACCGCCGATTGGCGGTTGCTGGCTCGGCCTGCTAGCTCTCAGGCCTTCTTGAGTCACCAGATTATGCCGTTTTTGTGGCTAGAAACTTCGATATTACACAGCTACAAGCCATGTAGACCAATAAATTCGCATCTTATCTATCTCTATAGCATCTCGGGACGAACTTGCAACTGAGGTCTTCTGACGAAAACTGCACTTAACCACGTAGAATTGACGCACAGAGTGCTTTCTCCGGTAAGCGTGATCAGATCCCAAGCTTGAGGCAAGTGAACGAACGACGTTGCGTCGATTCGCGCAGAAGATATCCGTCGCAGGCTAATCAAGCCTGCGTGAGGCATGGGAGAGCTCTTCGGCAACCGGCGAAAATGCGTATAGTCTGCGTGTTCGCCCGCAAACCAACTTCCGAGCCTTCAAAAGATGACCGCAACCGAGAAAAAGCAGACAAAGAGCAAAGAGCAAAGAGCCGGTGCGAAAGAAGAGTGGCGCGACAAGCTCACGCCGGAACAGTATCACGTCACCCGTGAAGGCGGCACAGAGCGCGCTTTCAGCCACCCCTATCACGCAGAGAAGCGTCGCGGCATGTATCGCTGCGTCTGTTGCGGGGCGGTCCTGTTCGACTCCCAAACGAAGTTCGACTCCGGCACCGGCTGGCCGAGCTTCTCCGATGTAGCGGCCGCCGACACTGTCACCAAACACGAGGACAGCTCTTTCGGTATGCGCCGGGTCGAGGTGCGGTGTGCGAACTGCGAGGCGCATTTGGGGCATGTGTTCCCGGACGGCCCCGGGCCCACGGGTCTGCGATATTGCATCAATGGCTGCGCGCTTACGCTTGACACCGATGATGCAAGTGGCGAGACCACGAGCTAAGCGACCATCCCAGCTGAACCGCGAGACATGACCGAATCCTCCTCCTTGGCGCGCGCGCCGCGCGCTGAACGCCGCCCATCGCTCTCACGCCATCACGGCATCGACCGTGAGGACGACTACGCATGGCTGCGCGCGGACAACTGGCAAGCCGTCATGCGCGATCCGGCGGTGCTGCCGGCGGATATTCGAACGCACCTGGAAGCCGAGAACGCTTATACCGCCCAAGCGCTGGCGGACACCGAGCCACTTCAGGAGACGCTCTTCGCCGAGATGAAGGGACGCATCAAAGAGGACGATGCCAGCGTCCCCGCCCCAGATGGCGCCTTCGACTACTACACGCGCTACGAAGTCGGCGGGCAGCATCCTCTCTTCTGCCGCAGGCCGCGCGGTGGCGGCGAAGAGACCATTCTGGTCGACGGCAATGCGCTCTCGAAAGGGCACGCCTATTTCCGCATCGGCGGTGTCTCCCACAGTCCCGACCACACGCTCATCGCCTACGCCGTCGACACCAAGGGCTCGGAGTTCTACGCGGTCAACGTCATCGAGGCCGGCACCGGCCGGGTCGTGGACTCCCACATCACGGACAGCAACGCGGCCCTGCAATGGGCGGCCGACAGCCAAACCCTGCTCTATATCTGGCTCGACGAAGAGCACCGGCCCCGCAAGCTCCTGGCCCATACGATCGGCGCGGACGGCGAAGACCACCTCATCCATGAGCAAGCCGACGCGGGCTTCTTCGTCGAGATCGGCGAAACCCAAGACCGGCGCTATCTGTTGCTCGGCGTACATGACCACGAGACCGCGGAGGTCAGCCTGATCGATGCGGCCGACCCGACGGCGCCGCCCCGCATCGTGGCGCCGCGGGAGCCCGAGCACGACTACTCCGTGGATTATCATGAGGGCCGCCTGATCATCCTGACCAATTCGGGCGGCGCGGAGGACTATCGCATCGTCGATGCGCCTGCGGACAGTCCGGGGCCGGAGAATTGGCGCGAGATCGTGCCTCACCGGCCCGGGCGGCTCATTCTCGATGTCGTCGCCTACAAGGACTTCCTGGTGCGCCTGGAGCGGGAGGACGGCCTGCCGCGGATCGTGGTGCGGCACTTCGAGAGCGGCGAAGAACACGCCATCGCCTTCGACGAGGAGGCCTACGCCCTTGGGCTGTCGCACGGCTACGAATACGACACGAAGACGCTGCGCTTCACTTACGCCTCCATGACGACGCCGACCCAGACATTCGACTACGACATGGCCTCGCGAGAGCGGACCTTGCGGAAAACCCAAGAGGTTCCCAGCGGCCACGACCCAAGCGCCTATGTCACCCGCCGCGTCATGGCACCGGCCAAGGACGGCGAGACCGTTCCGGTGTCCCTGCTCTACCGCAAGGAGACGCCGCTCGACGGAACCGCGCCGCTTCTGCTCTACGGCTACGGCGCGTATGGCATCACCATGCCGGCGGGGTTCTCCACCAATGCCCTGTCGCTGGTCGACAGGGGCTTCGTTTATGCGATCGCCCATATCCGCGGCGGCAAGGAGAAGGGATATCGCTGGTACAAGGATGGCAAGCGCGCCAAGAAGGTGAACACCTTCACCGACTTCATCGCCGCCGGCGAGCATCTTGCGGCGGAGGGCTTCACCTCCCGCGGGAACATCGTGGCCCATGGCGGCAGCGCCGGCGGCATGCTCATGGGCGCCGTGGCCAACATGGCGCCGGATCTCTTTCTTGGGATCATCGCGGAGGTCCCATTCGTCGATGTGCTGACGACCATGCTCGACGACAGCCTGCCGCTGACCCCGCCGGAATGGCCCGAATGGGGCAATCCGATCGAAAGCGCCGAGGACTACCGGACCATCGCCGCCTACTCGCCCTACGACAATGTGGGCGGCCTGGCCTACCCCAATATCCTGGCGGTCGCGGGACTGACGGACCCGCGTGTGACCTACTGGGAGCCCGCCAAATGGATCGCCAGACTCAGGGACTGCGATCAGGGCGACAAGCTCACCCTCCTCAAGACGAACATGGGCGCAGGGCACGCCGGGGCCTCCGGCCGGTTCGACCGGCTGAAGGAGGTGGCGCTGTCCTACGCCTTCGCCTTGAAGATCACAGGCCGCGCGTGAGCGGCACCCTCTAGGCGGTACGCCGAAATCTGTGCAATTGTGCCGCCCATGCTGCTCTCCAAAGACAAATGCCAACTCCTCATCGTCGACGTTCAGGACAAGCTCCTCGACGCCATCGCCGGCAAGGACCGCGTCGTGGACCGCTGCGTGATCCTGGTCTTGGCCGCGCGCAATCTCGGCATCCCCATCACGCTGTCCGAGCAATACCCGCAAGGCTTAGGCCCCACGCACGACTCCATCCGCGACGCCTTTGCCAATGACGGTTTCGTGGCGGACAAGACCGAGTTCTCCTGCGTCAGAAATGTGCGCCTGCGCGACCACCTCCACGAGTTGCGCCGCCAAGGGCGCTCCCAGGTCGTGATCGGCGGCATCGAGGCCCATGTCTGCGTCAACCAGACCGCGATGGACTTGGAGGCTCAAGGGTTCGAGGCCTTCGTTGTGGCCGACGCCGTGGGCTCGCGCTCCAAGGTCAGCCGCAAGCTGGCGCTCTCGCGTATGCAGAAATCCGGCGTCGACATCGTGGACCTGGAGATGGTGCTGTTCGAATGGATGGAGCGCGCCGGGACGCCCGAGTTCAAGCAGCTCCAGGCCCTGATCAAATAGCACCGACCCAGCCTGTATGAAACTGAACGGAACCTGCAGCCCCGGTTCAGCTTGCGTTCAGGTGCCAAAACGCACTCTCCAAAGCGTCAGATCCCTGTAGCTGATGTAGCGAACCTTCCTCGGCACCGGGCGTGGAGTTCAGGGGCTCCACGCCCACCCTATCCACCGACGAAACGTTTTTTCCGCCGCTTGCTTCGCTTTCGGGGAGGCTTTAGCTTGCCTCGTCTTTCCTGTTTCACCCACATCTCGCGGAGACCCGAAAGTGGCATTCGAACTCCCACCCCTTCCCTATGCCTACGACGCGCTTCAGCCCTACATGTCGGCCGAGACGCTGGAGTACCACCACGACAAGCACCACAAGGCTTACGTGGACAATCTCAACAAGCTGATCGCCGGAACCGATTACGAGGGCAAAGACCTCGAGACGATCGTCAAGGAGAGCTTTGGCAAGGACGCCGGGGTTTTCAACAACGCGGCCCAGGATTTCAACCACATCCAGTTCTGGCCGTGGATGACGAAAGATGGTGGCGGCAAGAAAGTGCCGGGCGCGATCCTCGCCCTCATCGACCGCGACCTTGGCGGCTTCGACAAGTTCCGCGCCGACTTTCTGCAAGCCGGCGCGACCCAATTCGGATCCGGTTGGTGCTGGCTCACGCTCAACAAGGACGGCAAGCTTGAGGTGATCAAGACGCCCAATGGCGAGAATCCGCTCGTGCATGGCGGCTGGCCGCTGCTGGGCTGCGATGTCTGGGAGCACTCCTATTACATCGACTACCGCAATGCGCGGCCCAAATACCTGGAAGCGTGGTTCGACAATCTCATCAACTGGGACCACGTCGAACAGATGTATGCGCAGGCGCCAAACGCCTAGGCGTTTTCGCCACGGCTCACTTCAAAACGGACGCCCTAGGGCGTCCGTTTTTGTTTGCCCCTTGATCTTCGCAGGAGAGTCTATTACATTCTATAAATCTATAGAATGATAGATAGACATGGTTCGGACCGTTTCGGCAGAACAACGTGAAGAGGCTGCGGCCATCTTCAAGGCGCTCGCGGATCCTGCCAGGCTTCAAACGCTGCTCATCCTCGCAAGAGGCGAACGCAATGTCAGCGAACTGGCCGAGATCGAAGGAGAGAAGACGGGCACTGTCTCTGCGCGACTGCAGGTCTTGTTGCAGGCGCGTCTGGTCAGAAAACGGCGAGAGGGCAAATCGGTGGTCTACGCCATTGCCGACGACCACGTCTTGAATCTTGTGACCAATGCGATCGAGCATGCATGTGAACACTGAACAAGGAGCCGACATGACGACATGCAAACTTCCCCATCACGCCAACCACCCGCACAAGCACGGCGCGAATTGTGGCCACACCGCCGTCAAGCATGGCGACCACGTGGACTATCTTCATGACGGTCACCTTCACCATCCTCATGAAGACCATGTCGACGAGCATGTGATTGAGGTCTCCAACACGAACCCGGATCGCTGCACGCCGGAGCATGACTGCGGCGGCCACGAGAAGGGGCATGTCCATGGACCCGGCTGCGGCCATGAGGCCGTGCCCCACGGCGATCACACCTGCTATCTCGTCAACGGCCACCTGCACCACCCTCATGGCGACCACTGCGACGACCACGGCCCGTTGGAGGTCGTGAACAACTAGCCATCGAAAGCGCTGCGACAACCGAGACACCGGGCGCCTCAATGGGGCGCCCGTTTCGCGTCAGGCGTCCGCCTTGCTCGTCGCCGCTTCAATGGCCTCGCTCGCGTCCAGCCAGCGGCTCTCCGCATCTTCAATGGCGCGCGTGAGGGCTCCACGCTCTTTCATGAGCGCGCTGGCCTCCGTCGGCGCCGCCTCTGCAAGCTTCGCATCCAGAGCATCGCGCTCACCCGACAGCGCCTTCAGGTCGGTTTCCGCTTGGCTGACCGCCTGGCGCAGAGCCTTGGTGCGTTCACGGGCATCCGCCGCGGCCTTACGCTGCTCCTTGCGGTTGACCTTCGCGGCGCGTCCATCGTCCTTGCCTTTCGCAGACTTACCGGCGCCCAGGACCGTGTCGCGATAGTCATCCAGACTGCCGTCGAACTCGCGCGCCGTCCCGTCGGCCACCAGCAACAGACGGTCGGCAATCAGCCCCAAAAGATGCCGGTCATGGCTCACCACCACCACTGCGCCGCCGAAGGCGGCAAGCGCTTGGACGAGGGACTCACGCGCATCCACATCCAGATGGTTCGTTGGCTCGTCCAAGATGAGAATATGCGGCGCCTCGCGCGTGATCAGGGCCAGCGACAGCCGCGCGCGTTCGCCGCCCGACAACTGGCGCACGGCCACGCTCACCTTGTCGCCGGAGAAGCCAAATCGGGCGAGATGATTGCGCACTTCGCCGGGCTTGGCGCCGGGCAACAGACGCTCCATGTGCTGAAGCGGCGTGTCATCCTCCACCAGCTCCTCGATCTGGTGCTGCGCGAAATAGCCGACGCCGAGCTTGCCGCTCGCCGCAAGCTTTCCGGACATGGGTGAGAGTTGCCTCGCCAGAAGCCGCGCCAGCGTGGTCTTGCCGTTGCCGTTCCGCCCGATCAAGGCGATCCGGTCGTCAGGATCGATGCGCAGATCGAGCCGAGAGAGCACCGGCTTGTCGGGCCCATAGCCCACCGCCACATCGTCCAACGTCAGAAGCGGCGGCCGCGTCTCCTTCGGGCTCGGAAAATCGAACACAAGCGAGGCGTCGTCTATGGCTTCGGCGACCGGTTCCATCCGCGCCAGCGCCTTCAGGCGGCTCTGGGCCTGACGGGCCGTGTGCGCCTTGTAGCGCCAGCGGTCCACATAGGCCTGCAGTTTCTTGCGCTTCGCGGCCTGGTTGGCCCGCGCCGCCGCGGCTTGCGCCTGCCGCTCCCGCCGCTGCCGTTCGAACTGGTCGTAATTCCCCGCATAGAGCGTCGTCTTGCCGCGCTCCACGTGCAAAATGTAGTCGACGACACCGTTCAGAAGGTCGCGCTCATGGCTCACCAGGATGAGGCTCTTGCGGTAGGTCTTGAGGAACGATTCCAGCCAAAGGGCCGCTTCCAAGTCCAGATGGTTCGACGGCTCGTCCAAGAGCAACAGGTCCGGCTCTGAGAAGAGGAGCGCACCGAGCGCCACGCGCATGCGCCAGCCGCCCGAAAAGGTGTCCAGCGGCTGATGCTGAGCCTCTTCGGAAAACCCGAGTCCGGCGAGGATCCGCGCGGCCCGCGCGGGCGCGCCGTGAGCGTCGATGGCATTGAGCCGCTCGTGGATCTCCGCGATGCGGTGCGGATCGGTTGCATGCTCCGCTTCAGCCAAAAGCGCGGCCCGTTCCGTCGCCGCCGCGAGCACGGTGTCGAACGGCGTAGCCGAACCGCCCGGCGCTTCTTGCGCAACGTAGCCGATCCGCATGCCGGACGGCTGCTCGATCCGCCCCTCGTCTGGGTCGTAGACACCTGCAATGAGCTTCAGGAGAGACGACTTGCCGGCGCCGTTGCGGCCGACCAGGCCGACACGGGCCTTGGGCGGCAACGACGCGGAGGCACGGTCCAGAATGACGTGGCCGCCGAGCCGCAGGGAGATGGCATCGAGCGTGAACATGGCCGGCGTGATACCACGAGAACGCCCGCGGGTCCGTAGACCTATCGCCGCCGTTGAATGCCGCCGAGTGCGTTGCGCCTGATGGCGTCTTCCAGCACGCGCGTCGCCATGGGGACCACGGTGCGGACGATGGATTTGCCCAAGGCCGTCCAGAAGCTATCACCACGCCGCCCGCCGGAGCGCTTGCGCGACGTCTTGGCTTTTTCTTCGGCGGCTTCTGCCTCGGCGACCTCCTTGGCACGCTCCTCCGTCCGCTTCTTTAAGATCTCGTAGGCGGACTTGCGGTCCAAGACCTCGTCGTAGACACCGGCGACCGGACTGTCCGCGATGACGGCCTTGCGCTCCTCGGCACTCAGCGGTCCCACCTGCGAGGAGGGCGGCTTGATGAAGGTGTGCTCGACCATGCTCGGCTGACCCTTTTCGTCGAGCGTCGAGACCAGAGCCTCGCCGATCCCCAGCTCCATGATCGCCGTCTCAGTGTCGATACTCGGATTCGCGCGGAACGTCTCCGCAGCCGCCTTCACCGCCTTCTGCTCCGACGGCGTAAACGCGCGCAAAGCGTGCTGCACCCGATTGCCGAGCTGACGCGACACCGTGTCGGGAACGTCGCGGGGATTCTGCGTCACGAAATAGACGCCGACGCCCTTCGAGCGGATGAGGCGGACCACCTGTTCGACTTTTTCCAACAGCACCTTCGGCGCGTCGCGGAACAGCAAATGCGCCTCGTCGAAGAAGAAAACGAGCTTGGGCTTCTTGGGGTCGCCCACCTCCGGCAGCTCCTCGAACAGCTCGGACAACAAAAACAGGAGGAACGTGGCATAGAGCCGAGGGCTTTGCATCAGCTTGTCGGCCGCGAGCACACCGATATAGCCGCGCCCGTCCGGCGCCGTCCGCATAAGGTCCTTCCGCACCTCCAGCGCAGGCTCGCCGAAGAAATGCTCCGCGCCTTGCTGCTCCAAGACCAAGAGCGAGCGCTGAATGGCGCCGATCGAGCGCTTGCCGACATTGCCGTACTTGGTCGTGAGCTCCTCGGCCCGGCTTGCCAGGTTCTGGAGCAGGGATTGCAGGTCCTTCAGGTCGAGCAGCGGGAGTTTCTCATCGTCGGCGATGCGGAAAGCGATATTGAGCACGCCTTCTTGCGCCTCGCTGAGATCCATCAAACGCGACAGCAGGAGCGGCCCCAATTCCGTGACGGTTGTGCGGATGGGGTGTCCCTGCTCGCCGAACAGGTCCCAGAAGATCACCGGATGGGCGCTGTAAGGCACCTCGTAGCCGAGCATCGCGGCGCGCTCTTCGATCCAGCCCTTCTCCACGCCCATGGCCGCCACGCCCGACAGATCGCCTTTGACGTCTGCACAGAACACCGGCACCCCCTGATCGGAGAAGCTCTCCGCCAAGCCCTGTAGGGTGACGGTCTTGCCGGTTCCGGTGGCGCCGGTGATGAGCCCATGGCGATTGGCAAGCTTGAGGAGAATGTACTCTGGCTTAGTGCTCTTGCCGATGAAGACGCAATCGTCCGGCAATTCTATGGGCTCGGCCGCGACGGTCTCGACTGCGACGGGTTCAGCGGCCGCGTCCTCCGCCGAAGCCTCAGCCTTCGCCACCGGTTTCTTCCGGGTGGACTTGCTGGTGGACTTGCTGGTGGACTTGCGGGCCGTCTTCTTTTTGGCGCTAGTCTTGCGGGGCGTTCTCTTTCTGGGCTTCTTCTCTGCTGCCTCGGTCTCCGCCTCCTCGCCCTCATCCTCCGGCGTCGTGCTCCGCCTCGCCATCCCCCGATCTCCTCGCTCTCACTATCGACCTTGGCGGCACTGTAGCTTCTGCACGCTCTCAACGCCAAGACGGCCAATCGGCTCCCTGGGGCAGCCAAAATCGCCTAGGAAATTCCGCCCGTCCCACGGGTTTCTCGGCGCGCGGGCTTCGTGCTAGGAAAAATCGAGGATCATTCTAGGGTTAGTAGACATGGCTGAACTCCCCCTTGCCCGGGACTTTCCGGCCGCCGATGAGGCGACCTGGAAAGCGCTGGTGGAAAAGGCGCTCAAGGGCGCGCCCGTCACCTCTCTGAAGTCGGAGAGCTATGACGGCATCGTCATTGAGCCGCTCTATGGCCGGGCGGAAGGAGCGGACGTCATCCCCGGCCGGGCCCCGGGAACGCCGTGGGAGGTGATGCAACGCATCGAGATCGCCGATGGCAAGACGGCCAACCGGCAAATCCTCGATGACCTGAACGGCGGAGCCGGCGGCCTGACGCTTGTGTTCGAAGGCTCCGTCGGAGACCACGGCTACGCCATTCCGCCGTCGGAGGCCGCACTGCGGGAAGCGCTCGACGGTGTTCACCTTGAGTGGGGCGTTCCCCTGGAACTCCAGTTGGGACCGCTGTGCAAGGACGCCGCGCTGATGCTCGCCAATCTCGTGCAGCAGCGGGGGATTGCGCCGGCCGAAGTGAACATCCGCTTCGGCTTCGATCCCATCGGCGTGCTCGCCGCCAATGGCTGGAACAACGTGATCTGGCCCGACATGGCCCATGTGTTCGCAAGCCTGGCAGGCGAACTGGTCGCGCAAGGCTTCAAGGCGCCGCTTGCCGTCGGTGACGGCCGGCCCGTGCACGCCGCCGGCGGCACCGAAGCTCAGGAACTGGCCTTTGCCGTGTCCACCGCGCTGGCCTATGTCCGCGCCGCCCATGAGAACGGCGTGCCGCTCGATCTGGCGCGCCGGTTGGTCTTCTTCCGCCTGGCGGCGGACCAGAACCAGTTTCTCACCACCGCAAAGTTCCGCGCACTGCGGAAACTGTGGTCGCGCGTCGAGGAGGCCTGCGGTGTGGACCCCGAGCCCGCCTTTGTCAGCGCCGAGACCGCCTGGCGCATGATGACCAAGCGCGACCCCCAAGGGAACATTGTGCGTGCCACGATCGCGGCCTTTGCCGCCGCCGTCGGCGGTGCGAACGCGGTAACCGTGCTGCCGTTCAGCGCCGCCATGGGTCTTCCGGACGCCTTCGCGCGTCGCGTTGCGCGCAACACTCAGACGATCCTGTTGGAAGAATCAAACCTCTATCGCGTGGCCGATCCGTCGGCCGGCTCGGGCGCCCTGGAAGCTCTGACACACGCGCTCTGCCTGAAAGCCTGGGCGCTGTTCCAAGCCATCGAGAAGGAAGGTGGCGCGGCGGAAGCCCTGCGGGCGGGGCTCATCCAGGGCGAGGTGGCAAAGGCCCGCGACGCCCGTGCCGCCGCGATGGCGCGCCGGTTGGACTCGTTGATCGGCAGCAGCGACTTTCCCAACCTCGCCGAGGACGATGTTGCCCTGCTCGATGCCACGCCATCAGGCTCCTTCGAGAACCAAAGCAAGCAGACGGCAGAGCCTCTGCATCGCATGCGTCTTGCCGAGCCGTTCGAGGCATTGCGCGATCGCAGCGATGCCTATCTCGCCGCGCACGGCGCGCGGCCCAGGGTCTTCCTTGCGGGCCTTGGCCGGCCAAAGGACTTCAACGCCCGTGCAAGTTTTGCCAAGAGCCTGTTCGAGGCTGGCGGCATCGAAGCAGTGGCCCCTTCGGCGGCGCAAACGCGCGAGGAGATGCTCGCGGCATTCAAGGCATCGGGCGCAACGCTCGCCTGCCTCTGCTCGTCGGATAAGGTCTACGAGACCGAAGGAGCAGACGCTGCAGCCGCGCTGAAGTCCGCGGGCGCAACGCACATCTATCTGGCCGGCAAGCCGGGCGGCCTTGAGAACGACTTTAGAACCGCGGGCGTTGAGAGTTTTGTCGCAGCCGGCGGCGATGCGCTCGCGACCCTGAACGGCGCGTACGAAAGTCTGGGGGATTAAGTGACTGGCATTCCGAAATTCACCGAGATCGACTTCCAGGATCCGCGCGAGCCGGCGCTTCAGTCTGCGGCGGAGCCATGGGAGACGCCGGAGGGGATTGCCGTGAAGCCGGTCTATGGACCGGAAGACCTGACCAACCTCGATTTCCTCGACGGGCTGCCGGGCGTACCGCCCTATTTGCGCGGCCCCTACCCCACGATGTACGTGCAGCGTCCCTGGACCGTGCGTCAGTACTCCGGCTTCTCGACAGCGGAGGATTCCAATGCGTTTTACCGGCGCAACCTGGCTGCCGGTCAACAAGGCGTCTCCATCGCCTTCGATCTCGCAACGCACCGCGGTTACGATTCCGAGCACCCCCGCGTCACCGGCGACGTGGGCATGGCGGGCGTCGCCATCGACTCCATCTACGACATGCGCACCTTGTTCGACGGCATCCCGCTCGATCAGGTCTCGGTCTCGATGACCATGAACGGCGCTGTGCTGCCCGTCCTCGCGCTCTTCATTGTGGCAGGCGAAGAACAAGGCGTGGCCCACAAGGACCTCTCCGGCACCATTCAGAACGACATCCTGAAGGAGTTCATGGTCCGGAACACGTACATCTATCCGCCCGAACCTTCGATGCGCATCGTCTCCGACATCATCGGCTACACGTCGAAGGAGATGCCGCGCTTCAACTCCATCTCCATCTCCGGCTATCACATGCAGGAGGCCGGGGCCACGGCGGACCTGGAGCTCGCCTATACGCTCGCCGACGGCATCGAGTATGTGCGCGCGGCGATCGCTTCCGGTCTCGACGTCGATACGTTCGCGCCGCGCCTGTCGTTCTTCTGGGCCATCGGCATGAACTTCTTCATGGAGATCGCCAAGATGCGCGCGGCGCGTCTCCTCTGGGCGAAGCTCATGATGGAGGAATTCAGCCCCAAGAACGCCAAGTCGCTGGCTTTGCGTACCCATAGCCAGACGAGTGGCTGGAGCCTCGCTGCTCAGGATGTCTACAACAATGTGATCCGCACCTGCGTCGAAGCCATGGCGGCGACCCAAGGTCATACGCAGTCCTTGCACACCAACGCGCTGGACGAGGCCCTGGCTCTCCCCACGGACTTCTCCGCGCGCATCGCACGCAACACGCAGCTCATGCTGCAGAAGGAAAGCGGCACCACCCGCGTCATCGATCCTTGGGGGGGCAGCTACTACGTGGAGCGCCTGACCTACGACCTCGCCGCGAAGGCGATGGAGCACATCCACGAGGTCGAGAAGTTCGGCGGCATGGCCAAGGCCATCGAGGCCGGCATTCCGAAGCGCATGATCGAACAAGCCGCGACGGCCACCCAAGGGCGGATCGACTCCGGGCGGCAGACGATCGTGGGCGTGAACAAGTACCGCGCCGATAGCGATGCCGACATCGCCATCCTGAAGGTGGACAACCGCGCCGTACGCCGCCAGCAGCTGGAGAAGCTGGAGCGCTTGCGGGCCGAGCGGGACGAGACCGCCGTGCGCCAAGCCCTTGACGCGCTCACCCAATACGCCGAGACAGGCAAGGGAAATCTGCTGGAGGGCGCGGTTGCCGCCGCCCGCGTCAAAGCGACCGTCGGAGAGATCTCCGACGCGCTGGAGAAGGTCTACGGCCGCCACCGCGCCAACGTTTCGGCAATCACGGGCGTGTATAAGTCCGAGATGGGTCGCAGCAAGGATGGGAACATGGCCCGCGTCGTCGAATTGATCGATGCCTTCGAGACCAAGCATGGCCGCAGGCCCCGCATCCTGGTCGCCAAGATGGGCCAGGACGGTCACGATCGCGGCCAAAAGGTCATCGCCTCGGCCTTCGCCGATCTCGGCTTCGACGTGGATATCGGCCCGCTGTTCCAGACGCCGGACGAAGCCGCCCGTCAAGCGGTCGAGAATGACGTTCACATCCTTGGCGTGTCGTCGCTGGCGGCTGGCCATCTGACGCTCGTGCCGGCCTTGCGCGAGGCGCTGGAAGCGCAAGGGCGGGGCGACATCATGATCGTGGTTGGAGGCGTCATCCCGCCCCAGGATTATCCGGAGCTTTATGAGGCGGGCGCCAAAGCCATTTTTGGCCCTGGCACCCCCATCGCCGAGGCCGCGATCGACATTCTCGGCAAGCTCGGTGTCGACAGCACCCAGATTGCCGCCGCGGAGTGACGGCGGCGATCGCAGCTTGCGCTTCCGCCCGTTTGCCCCTACCCCGCATGCCATGAGCGGCAACACCGATACCCAGAGCGTCGAAGACCTGGCCGAGGCCGTGCGCGGCGGCGATCGCGTCGCCTTGGGCCGCGCCATCACCCTGATCGAAAGCACGCGGCCTGAAGATCAGGCGCTCGCCCGCGACCTGCTGAGGACGTTGCTACCCAAGACGGGCAAGGCAATCCGCGTGGGCATTAGCGGGGTGCCGGGTGCGGGCAAGTCCACACTCATCGATCAGCTCGGCATCAACCTCATCCAAGCCGGCCACAAGGTCGCCGTGCTCGCGGTCGACCCGACCTCCTCGCGCACCGGCGGCTCGATCCTGGGCGACAAGACGCGCATGGGCCGATTGGCGTCCGAGGCGAACGCCTATATCCGCCCCTCGCCTGCCGGCACGAGCCTCGGTGGCGTCACCAAGACCACGCGGGAGACCATTGCCCTTGTGGAAGCCGCAGGCTTCGACGTCGTCCTTGTGGAAACCGTGGGGGTTGGCCAATCGGAAACCGCGGTGTCGAACATGGTGGACGTGTTCGTAGTCGTCGCCATCCCAGGCGCTGGCGATGAACTCCAAGGAATCAAGCGCGGCCTCCTCGAACTTGCCGACATCATCGCCGTGAACAAGGCCGACGCGGACAATATCGAGCGCGCCAACCGCGCCGCCACCGAATACCGCACGGCGTTGCATATTCTCGCAGCGGGCAACACTGCGTGGCAGCCGTCGGTCTTGACGGTCTCCGCGCAGGAGAACGCGGGGCTCGACGCGCTGTGGCAGAAGATCGGCGAGTGCCACGCAGCCCTCGACGACAGTGGTGTCCTGGAGGCCCGCCGCGCCGAGCAAGCTGCATCCTGGATGCGCGAGATCTTCGAGCAACGCCTGCTTGCCGCTTTCAAGGGCGGGCGCCGCGCCGCGCGCCAATACCAGGACATCGAGGACCAAGTGCGCGACGGGACGCTAAGTCCCGCCGAAGGCGCGGAGGCGCTTGCCGGCCTGCTGGGGCTGAAGGAGCCTGAGTAAACCAGCGCGCACGAATTCCCTTTCCTCGCGCCCAGGCCCCTAGTAAGCCGGGGATATGAAACGGTCGCGCGTCCTCATAACGGGCTTCGGCCCCTTCCCCGGCGTCCCCGAAAACCCGTCCGGCTGGCTGGCCGAGACCCTGGCGGCACGGACGCCGCCCGAAGGCTGGGAACTCCGCGCCCAAGTTTTGCCCACTGAATGGGATGCCGTGACCACCCTAACGCCGCACTTGTACGCGACCGTCCAACCCGATGTGATGATTCACTTTGGTGTCAACGCGCGCGCCAGGACGGTGCGCCTCGAGCAGAGCGCGCACAACCGCGCCGCCTGCCAGGCCGACGCGAGAGGTATGGTTCCAAGCGCCAATGCTATCTCGCCGCAAGGGCAGCACCGCCTCGACACCAGGCTTCCTGTGAAAGCGCTCGCCGCCCACTTGCGCACCCAAGGCCATGCCGTGAGGGCGTCGCGGTCGTGCGGGCGCTATCTCTGCAATTTTCTGTACTACCGGTCCCTGGAATGGGCGGCGCGCCAAGACCGCGACGCGCTGTTTGTCCATGTGCCGATGACGCGCACAAGCGACGGAGATTTCCAAACCGCGGCGCTCCTGAGCGCGGCACAAGAGACACTGCGCTTCGTTGTCGAAGCCCAGGCGGCGCGCCGATGAAGATCGGACGCCGCGACCTCATGCTTGCCGGCCTCGGCACCGGACTGGCCCTAGCGGCCGGCCCGCGCGGTACCGCTGCCCGCGATGCCGCAACGGAAGCCTTCAGCACCTATGGCATCGTTCCCGCGGAGGGAAACGTCGACCAGACCTCGACGCTCCAACGCGCGGCCGACGCCGCCGCACAGTCTGGCACGCCGCTCTACCTGCCCGCCGGGACCTATACGACAAAGCGCCTCGTCCTGAAGACGGGGACGCACATTCACGGCGTACCGGGGCTCACCATCCTGCGCCACGCAGGCGGCCGGGCGATTATCGAGACCAAAGGCACGGACAATGTCCGGTTGTCGGGACTTGTGTTGGATGGCGGCGGGACGGCGCTCGATGAAGACGGCGCGCTGCTGATCGCGACCGACGCAACCCATCTCGACATCTCGAATTGCCGTATCACGGCCTCCAGCCAAGTGGGCATCATCCTCCGCAAGGTCTCCGGGCGGATTGCGACGTGCGAGATCGACACGATCATCAAAGCGGCCCTGTTCAGCGAGGACGCGAAAGGGCTGGAGATCAGTCAGAACCATGTGCACGACTGTGGCGACAACGGCATCCTCGTCTGGCGGTCGCAAGTGGGTGAAGACGGGACCCTCGTCAGCGGCAACCGCATCGAGCGCATCGGCGCAGAAAGCGGGGGCAGCGGCCAGAACGGCAATGGTATCAATGTGTTTCGCGCCGGTTCTGTGCTCATCTCGCAGAACCGCATCACCGACTGCGCCTTTTCGGCCATCCGCTCCAATGCCGGCTCCAACTGCCAGATGGTGGCCAATTCCTGCGCGCGGCTCGGCGAGGTGGCACTCTATGCCGAGTTCGAATTTCAAGGCGCGGTGATCGCCAACAACATCGTGGATGCGGCAGCCATGGGCATCTCCGTCACGAACTTCAACGAAGGCGGCCG
>JGI12316J15309_10000667_pt1 | contig 23669 bp, 32 predicted proteins | sample MarCyaLeptolynsp_FD_15309 | JGI IMG/M metagenome (IMG submission 15309) | reverse complement strand
CCCTGACCATGAGCGCATTCTAACATACCATTTTCGTCGGATGCTAAAGCGCATCTACATAACTGAGAACACCTCTCAATAAGAAGCACCCTAAAGGGCCTGAAACCCTTACGGGACAAGGGGGCCGGGGGATCCGACGAAAGAATCAGCATTTCAGCGATCGGGCGACCCCAACGAATGACCCAGGTAAAAAGTCAGATTGGGCAGACGCTACAATAACCAAAGGATCATTTGTACTCATGCCCGCCCAATCCGCCAGCCTCCGCCAGCAACTCCAGCCCCCAACCGTAACCACCATCCCCGGCAGTGGATCGCTTTCAACTGGCGGCACCCTCTACCTCTGGCTGCAGGGCAGAAACAGAGCAGGCTACAATCTCCCCTCGCAGGCCGTGATGGTGAATTATGATGCGGGCGATCGCATCGACATCACCCTCAACTCCACCCACCGCGCCACCGGAGAGGACATCTATTTATGGAACCTCTCTGCCAGCCTGACCAGCGATCCAACAACGATGTCCCAACTGGCAGAAATCCAGGGCTACGAGTTTATCGGGGGCGAACTCTCGTTAACCCCACTGCCTGTCACAATCTCGCTCTCAGAAGATGCCCACCTGGAATTAGGCGCAACCGTCGCCGATGAAGCAAGCCTGCCTGCTAATGCCGATTTAATCCACGGCATGGTACGGGGTGTGAATACTTACGGTGCCTTGTACCGCTACGATGCAGGCAGCACAGCCACCCTCGATCCCATTGGCCATACCGTCCTCTCTGCTGTCGGCAACTCCGGTCGCTGGCTCCCTTTCGGAGCCTTCAACACCAACATTTTAAACACCAGCGATCTGGGCGGTAGCGACGCCCATGTGGCCGCAGTGGCCAATCCAGTCGATCCGCCCGACTACCCGGCAGATGGCACGCGAGACTACCCCACCGATCTGTGGTGGCTGGCCAGTCCTAACCGGATCGTTCCGGCGGGCACGCCCTTTAATCTAATTGTCTTCATTAATGGCACGAACAGGACGCAAGCCAGTAGCAGCGGGTTCAGGATCGAAATTCTTGGATCGGTGGATCCGGCAACCGGGGTACTCGACGCTGGAGTCGCACAGTCAGAGGACTGGTTTGAAGCGGGCAAGCACGGAGCCTATATCCTGCCTGCCGATCTCCCCGCTGGTCATGCGCTAGCCGTCCGGGTCAGAAAGCAGTTTGCCGCCGACCAGTTCGACGGCGATCTGACCAATGGCTCTCGCATCACCTATAATTACCAGCGATTGAACCAGGCGGGCCGCTATGTCGGCGGCCTTGTCGAATCAGTCATCTATGCTGAATCGGATTATCGCCGGATCGTCCAGGGCAGCGGACTCGATCTGATTGCCCTGAAGGGTGCAGGCATGGTGGCTAAAACCGAGTTCCCGACTCAGGGACGGACGCCAGTGACAGGCGTCGCAGCCAATCAAGCCAACCAACGGGTTATCATCAACCGCCACGGCGTTGTCTACGTGCGCGACTCAGCCTATCAGCTGCGACCAGGGGAGGCGATCCGGGCAATTGTTAGCACTGCGGCGGGGCGATCGCAGCCCGGAGCCTGGTCAAACTACGGGGCGATCGCAGCCAGCGCCATCGTCACCATCACCATCAGCCATCCTTATAATGAGGGCAGCGATCGCGCCACCATCCGAGCCGACTACCCGGACGAGCGCATCGCAGGCAGCGCAGCGGGAGAGCTACCTTTATCAGGACTGGTCGTCTACGGCCAGCGCCAGTCAGATGGCGAGATCCGAGAGTTCAGCGACCTGGTGGTTGAGGATCCAACCCAGGAGGTGCAGATTGCCAACTGGTCAGATGGGACTCTCATTGCCAGCGGTCCGTCGGCTCCATCAGCGGATTTTGGTCTAATTGCTCCAGGAACATCAACTGCATCCACTTCAAGCGGAGCCTCTGATTTCATTGCTGATAACTACCGCTGGTGTTTCGCCTATGTCAACGATGGCAACCAAATCAGCACCATCTCTCACGATCCGTTGCTCGGGTGTATCGCTGAAATGGGCGCACCCTTAGAGGAGACAGTCGAGCTAGCAAAGTTCGCGCCGATCGTGGTCAGCTCTCCCACCCAGGCGAGGGCGATCGCGCCAGCAAAACTGCTCAATACCCGCATCGTTCAGATCGCCAGCAAAAGCCAGCCCTTCTACTGGTTTGATGCCACCTCAACTGAGGCCGACGATCTAACGGATAGCTCGCCAGTCTATCAACCCACTGCCATTACTGGAGCGGGGCGGATCGTCCCGTTAATTCCCATGAACCAAACTGTTGTCACACCTGTTGCCACAGTTCAAGCCACTTCAACCGGGCTGTCTGCAACCCAATACGATCCAGGGGACGCGGTTGGAACCACGCCCTTGGAGTTCGCCAACGCAGTCCGAGAGAGCGGGGGATCTGCCCTGGTGGTCTCTGCGATTCTGTGGTGCGAGGTCGCGATCGCGGGGGACTACCGGCTGCTCATCTTCAAAGACGCGATCGCGCCGCAGACCGACAATGCAGCACTTTCTTTGACTGATACTGATGCTAAAAAAGCGGTCGGCCAGATCGATTTCCTAGCATCGGATGCCCAGGACATGGGCAGCAGCATGACTCAGGTACGCTCCAGTCAGTTCAGCCCGTTTCTCGCATCTGCTGTCAATACCTCCCTCTATGGAGTTCTGACCGTGCCAGCCACCGGAACGGCGTTCGCTCTGAGTGGGGTTACAGGAACGGGTATTGAAGTTGAGTTGGGGGTTGAGCAGCGATGATTCCATCGGCGGCAACGATTGGGATGTATTGGCGGCGCGATCGCGGCCAATCCTCCTCTCCCACACCAACAGGGAACAGCATGATAATCGTGCCCACTGGAACGGAAGCCAGTCACCTGGCAGCACCCAGGTTAATTGCCTATCGCTACGATAGCGATGGGGTAGTTCCGCTCGATCTGGCAGGGTTAGAGCGTGTCATCCTGGACTATAGCACCAGCCCGTCTGGAGCGACTCAATACAGCGTCAATCCCATGACCCCGGTTGAGTTGGGTTCATTCTTTTCAGTCGGCGATATCAACCGAAAATACATTTTCACTTACTGGGATGGCGTCAGCCCAACCTTTCTGGGTACTGGCAGTTTGACGGTTAATTCTGCGTCCACAATTGTAGATGTCAGCTCAAATACTGAGGAGGGGCAAGAAACTTACTGTCACGACTCCAGCGCTCCTATTTTCGGAACAGGCTTGAGCGATAACCGATATGTCCTGGTCGCAACCATCCAGTCGTTTGAGGGACTGGCGTCAGTCGAGCTTGAATTCAGTAACGTTTTCTGATGAGTTCTCCAGCAAGAGAGTTCGCAGAAACCCTAGAAAGGCTCATCCTGGACGGTCGCAATCTTCTGCCAGGTCGCGCTCTGCAGTTTGTTAATGCGGGTGCTCCTGTCAAGGTGCGGGTGGAAGGACTGGGGACGTTGGACGCGATCGCGCTCACCCCCATCACCAAACCTAAGATCACCGTTGCTCGCACAGGATCGCGAGCGTACGCGATCGGCGATGTCCCAACCCAACAACAAGAGCGACCCGTCAGCGAAGTCAGACGGCGGCCTAAAGCAAAGGAGGCGCTGGCCAGGATCGCAATCGTGTTTACGGAGCTGGTTGATTTTTCGGCTCCATTTGGCTCTTCAGCACGCGAGTTTGTCTATTCGGTGCGAGTCGGCGGTGACAGAAAGCCGACCCAGATCGCATCAATCTCAGCCACAACTGCCCTTAACGGCTATGCCGAGCACGATGTCTGTTTCCCGCATTTAACCAAAAGCGGCACTATCGTGCTTGACACGATCAGAGTCAATAACAGCAATGAAGTGGTTGCCAATAACCAGGTAAAAGTAGGGGGTAATGGCATCTCCTGGAAAACGCAATTTGCGATCGCAGCCGTTACAGGTGTGGGTCAAACCCTGACCAATCAGTGTCTGATTGATTCGTTGGGGTATTTTGCCCTGGATGCCAGCAGTCCTGTCATACGGGGATTCAGGGGCTATTCACGGATCGGTAAATGGATTTCGACTGCCGCGATCGCTATCAAACAGGAAATAATACTAAGCGGGACAAACGCCACTCTCAATGAAGGCGAGTTTGAGCAGCTGGTCAAACAATCTCAAAAACCGATCGCAGCCAGAGTTGTCTTCAGAGAAGCCAACACCGATCCTGCATCGGCGACCGAAGACTGTTTGTTCGGTAGAATGAAAGAGCAACCGGCCAAAATTTTGCCCCTGGGAATCGAAGACCCGGAAGAGCAGGTACAGCTAAATCCATTCCTCACAGCCAACAGATGGCAGATCGTAGCAGTTTTGAGTGCCCCCAGACGGTAAATGATGGTTCTCCCATTTGGTGGATTAAAACTGGATGAGTTTTTTGACTCGCTGGGTTGGCGAGACGCGATCGCACGCTACAACGGCATCGAATTCAGCAACCCAAAAATCCCGGTCACCCATCTGGGCCTCAATGACGATCCCAACCTGGGAGAGCGATTTCCAGGGCCGGAGGTACACAACACCTGGGTCATCAGGCCCAGCAAGGAACAGCTCAATGCCCTACTGGGAGCGTCTGCGATCAATGCTTTGCAGGTCAACGCAAACTGGGAACTGGAGACGGAGGAGGGGACAAAACGTTTGCGCGTGCTCAAAACCGCGATCGATCGCGGTTTTCGTTGGGAAATCCATCTTGTGCCGATGGGGATTGGTGATGCTGTTTTTTGAGGGGGATTGGTGATGTTTAAATTTCTGGAACGACTTTTACCAAAACAGGGCTTACCCAGTCTCCCTGCAGAGGCAATCCCACCACCGCCACCGCCACCAGAAAAACAACTCCCTGAGACGCCTGTAGTTGAACATGACTGAGTCGACATTATATTTTAGGTTGGAATTCGAGGGCGAGCAGCTCGCGATCGCCGCAATGGATCGCATCGGCAACCTGAACCAGAGGGAGGCTCACCAGCAATTCCATCGGCAGCACTATCTGCCTGAAGCTCGCAAACGATATGCTCAGATAAGAGCGCGGACGCCTTACTCGCCGCGATCGGTGGGTGGCATCAAACAAGTATCGCGCAAACGTCGCGGTTATCCCGGCGATCCGGGGTTCGGTTATGATTCAGGTACCCTGGAGCGACAACTGACAACGGAGGAGGGACTGCTGATTGGCTCGGATTATTCGGAGATCGGGAGCGACCTGCACTATGCCCCCAGGATTCACGAGTTAGTCAAGCGCAAAGGGCCGTTTCCTGGACTGGGATTGCTCTTTATTCTTGATGCGGATGCTGACGTACTTGGAGCCTTTTTATTTAAGAGGATCGAACATGAATGGAGCCAATAACATAAACGGGTTTACTTTTGGAGACTCTTACGGGTTTATAGAGGAATTAACAGATGAGGATCTGAAAGCTCTGAGAGCTTTTTTGAGCGATCGCGACCGACTCAACACCTGGCAAAAAAAGATGAGTCAGGTCTTAGATCGTATAGCAGAAGAGCCTTTCCGTCCAACAACGGATCGGCTACAGTCGGCGACGGATGAAACCTGTTCGCGTACAGCAGGCCAGATGATTGCAGATATCGAAAAGCGGGTTGAAGATATCAGGGCCTATCAACGAGAATACCCGGATCCGATCGCAGTTGCGACCCATTTGAATCGCTGCCATCAAGAGGTTGAAGTTCTGGAAGAAAACATTGCAGAAACTCAGAGAAAAGTCGGCTGGTTTCATTTGCCCATTTATTTTTGGCCAAGGATGCCAGAACGATGGAAAGCATTTTACGATCGTGAAGAGATGCAGCGATGGTTTGACGAGTACGCACAAGAGGGCGATCGCATGCCAGTGAGGTAATATGGCCAGCGAGATTGAAACCATCATGCTGGGTGGTCTGACAATCGGGGAGACCGTCTATCCATCCAAAACCCTGAACGGCCAGACATATAAAGGATTGATCGCAACGCTAGAAGGCGCTCTGCAGCTCAAGGGCAGGGTCGGCCTTTTCCGCCGTTTTCAGATTCGGCCCTGGTCGTTTAACAGGTTCGGTGGTCAGCGAGCTGGATTCCAGTTCGGTAAATCAATCAGTCAGCAGCGATCGCGCAACAGTTTAACGATCGAGCGCGAGATCGTTATCGTCTACATGCTGGAGGCCGACAACTCCGGCGAAGACCAGATTGCTGCTGCTGAGCTGGAAGAGTGTTTGGATGGGACAATCTGGCACTGGGCCGGGACGCCAGGGTGTTATCCCGGCGTTCAGTTGATTGGCGACATCACTGGTGGTCAGTTCAGGGAGCAGGCAGCAGGAACGAGTAGCGGCGATCCGAATGCCTGGTGGATTGGGATTGAGCGGATTTTTACGCTGCGCTACGATCGCGTGGCCTGAAAAAGATAGCGATCGCGGTTGGAACCAAAGACCGCGATCGCGCTGACTTAAATCCAGCTGCTTAATGCCTAGATCAACTATACTAGTTGACAACACAAAGCGCTAAATTAATTTGTTATGGCGATCGCAGGTGATTACAGCAGACCGGCAGCAACGGTTACTAACGACGAATCCTATTCCTATACAGGGAACTTAATTGATGCTGACGATGGGGTGTTGACGGTGGACATCAAGGACACAATCAACGGCTCGGAGCGGTTGATGTTCAGGCTGCTCATCCACCTGCCCATTACAGGGCAAACATTGGCTCCTGAAGTCGAGCTGCTGCGATTTGATTCGTCAGCGGCGGCGACCTATGTCAACACAAAGGCATCTCCTTTTAGTGATGCTGAAGCCGATAACAATGGTTCCAGTCAACGAATCAAATTAGGGCAGCAGATCGATTTGGACGCGATCGCGACAACGGCGGGATCTCCTAGAACTTAGTCATGAAATATCCCATCCTGAACCCCGAAAAGAAGCAGTACCTCGCCAGTATTGGTGGCAGGGTTGAAGGCGATTACTGGTTCGTTGCTCCCAAAATCGCAGATCCCTTTGTCCAGGATAGGACGGTAGCCGTCGCCAAACAGCCCGCATCAGGTCGGCAACGCAAAAGCACAACTGCAAAAGCAACAGGTGTTGAGGAGTAGTCTATGGCAATACGCATTTCTGATACTGCCGGGTCGCGACTGACGGATTTTGGTCTCATCTTTGATGGCAATCCACCGGTTGCACAGGCAATGGAGCCACCCTCTGAACTGACCTTGAATCCAGGAGTCGAGGAGATCGTCACCCAGCGGCGATCGCGCACAGGCCCCAGAGAAGTCTCCAGGGTCATTCTGGATGCGGAGCAACCGATTATTCAGGCAACCTTCCCCGGATGGACGCCGGGAACGTTGAGCGTTCGACTGCAGCGGATGTTCGAATCAGTGACAAACAAACAGACCACTGTCTACAACACGTTTGTGGCAACAGGCGATGTATCAGGAGCCAACAGCGGTGAGGAGGGCTTTGGCATGCCCCCAGACATCCCGACCTCGATCGCCTCAAAGATCTCAAGCAGCGGCCTTTCCATTCCCCTCACGCGACAGGTGTACGCAACGTTTAACCCAGCAGTTGACGATACCTTTGCTCAGGGTGCAAATGGAGCGCTAAAATTCTCCAGCAATATCTATCTCAATGGGGGTACAGAGGTTACTGTCGCATTAGGCCCCTACACTCTGACCAACCCAAATGCTGTTGCGATGACGACAAAGGCGTTTAATAAATTCCGGTTGGGTATGGAATTCGTCAACAACTCACTTCAGATCGTCAGAGTCGAGTTTCCATCCGTCAATATTAAGGGGGATGAAGGGGACATCAATTTTGGTGGAGATGCTGCCCCAATCACCTTCCGCCATGCCTCAAGCGGTCGTTGTCTCCCCTACGAAATTTTGTTTACTGGCGATGCCCGCGCAGAATGCTAATGCTGTACGCCTCCAACACCCACACGATAGAGTTTCCCAGCGATCGCACCATCGAAATCGCGACGGTTCCGCGCAGCAAACTGACCCGACTGATGACGCTGTTAACCCGGCTCCAGGCCCTATGGATCCACCTCAGTTTTGGCACTGGCGAGCTTGCAGCATCAAAGGCAGGATGGAAGTTAATTGGTGCAGTTATCGATCTAATTCCAAACGCAAAAAATTTATCCCAGTTTGGCACGGACTTCTTCGACATCAATTTGCTGGATGGCAACTACCAGCTGATAGAGAAGCTATTTCTAGCGCAGTCTTACAATCTAGCTCCCGACTCATCAAGTCTCAACCTCGAAAATTTCACGCCTTGTGTGCTGCTTGAAATGAATCGGGTGAGCGGCGTAAAAAAGCTGGTAGAGGCATTCGCCCTCAACGATCGCCTGACGAAATCGTCAACTCAGGACAACCCCTCAAACCCGGAGACATCCCCCTTGAAAGCAGCGGCATAACTGATGCCGACCTGATCGCTAACCTCGCTAATGGGTTCGGCATGGAAGCTGCGATCGCGCTCTATCAAAACTTCGACGCCTCCTTCATTGATGCGTTGATCGCTCAATATAACGAGCTATCCAAAACGCCAGAGCAACGACTGGATGAATACATCGCCAGCTATGCCGAGCGAATCCGCGAAAAACGCAGGCAGCAAGGCGGGCATTCGCCGCTGATGGTTCAGATGGCGCGTCGCGTCGGCGGTAAGGTAATCCAAATTAACGCGAGCTAATCCCGCGATCGCTTGAAAGGGATGGAGTTTGGTGCAACTTCTGCACCCGACCCCCACTCTTCAACTGCAACGCTGTCCCACCCAAAATCTGTTTCACCTCAGTCCTGAACAGCCCTTTGATTTCCTGCGCTAGCTGCTGCGCTAATATCCTAGTTCTCTGGTTCATGCTGCCCTTTCCTCAACCTAGATTCTGCGGATATCTGCTTTGTCTGCATCTGCCATATAAAACTCCTCATGGGTCGATCGAGCCAAATTAAAAGAGCCGCGAGATTATCAACTGACGGCTTTCCGCCTTGCGCCATGCGACTCAAGGCTGAGATATGAACGCCGCAATCTTTGGCAACAGCACGCCAGCTTAATCCCTTTTCCTTCTTTTTCTTGTCAAGCGCTGCATAAAAGGCTTTGACATCAAACCAGGCTTTCACTATCCCTCCTGCGATCGCAAATCCGCGAGCGATCGCGCTTTTGTCCCAACAAAACGCCCACTCCCACCAGTCCACCGCCCAGCATCAGCGCCGCTAGCACCTCAGCATCAGACGCAACCAAACAAAGGCCAGTCAAAACCGCCAGCCACGGTGACAGTGCAGGCAATTGCTTGCAAATGGCTGCCAGCGTGAGGGTTGGGGTTGCTGGTTTGATGTCATGAGATTGCGCCATAATGCGATTGTAGCTCAAATGTTCTACATGACTGATTTGAGCCAGAGAGCCATTAAACGGATCCTGTTCGAGTGCCCGGACGCTATCAGGGTACAGTTCGCAGTACCCGACGATCTGTTCGAGCCAGACGCGGCCAATCCCGATCAACTGCTGACGAATCCGCACTGGCTGACGCTCTCGCTGTCTCCGAAGGGGAGCGAGTACAAACGGGTGGTGGCCAACGTTGGCGGCGATCTGGTGGCGATCGGGAATGCCGCAATTTCAGTCAGTCCAGTTTCAACCACCCTCAGCTTCAAAATCAAGGTGATTGGTTGTAGTGCGATGCTCTATTGGATCGTGATGCAATTGAACGATATTGCATTGGCGAGTTTCAGGCCGGGTGGAAGCAGGCAGCCAATGCGGGTTCGAGATTACTGCGGGCCGGAGGTGGTTGATGTGCTGACAGCAGCGCCGGGATCGGAGCCTTTTACGGAGCGGTTTGGGCTGATCGTGCCGGAGTCGGTGGATGTGGGCGCGATCGCCGGGTTGCCGGGGGCGGAATGGTTGGCGAATGGATTTGGGTTTGAGTTTCGGGAGCTGGTGCGGCGGTAGTATTAACCAGCCATCTTTTTTATCGTCGCTAAGGTTGCAAGGCAATCACCCAATGCAGTATGGTCACCGCCTGGAAGCTTTTTGAATTTGTAACTGCCGTGGGTGTCGCTCCAATCGCCAACCCACTGAGCGTACCAGCGCATCGCGCAGGAAACTCGTTGCTCGTCGGTAAAAATCTCTGGCAGGTCATGGGCGAAGCAGCAATTCCTAACGACTTGAATGTCGAAGGCGGAATTATAGATAATGACCTCTCTGTCTCGGAAACAATCCACAATCAGGGGATAGAGGTCGGGGAATCCTGGGGCTTGGGCGACCATATCATCAGCAATACCGTGGGCGCGAGTTGCTCCAGCGCCGATGGGTTTTGTCGGTTTAACCAGGGAGTTCAGGAGTGTCTCCCCAGTGCCGCTGATGACGGCGATCTGACATGCCTGGGGGATGGTCTTTAGGAGACCTGTTGTTTCCGTGTCCAGAATGCACCAGTCGTCTCTCTGCAGGAGTCCCTGTGCCCATTTCTCAGCAGCGAGGCGATCTCGTTTTTGGTTCATAGCTCATCTCCATTTTTCCCTTGTTGTTTGTGGCTTTCGAGAATTTCTAAGACAATCTGCTCTACTGGGATTTCACGCCGTCGCGATTCTGATTCTAGCCATTCATACAGGTCGCGATCGCACTCAATCTCAACCATCTTCTTAGCAGACTTCCGCGTCCTCTTCTGCTTGCGAAAATCACCAGCCTTTAGATTCGCCTTCTGCAGGATCTGGCTGGCCATGCCCTGACTGATTCCCAGTTCTGTCGCGATCGCGGTCAACGACTTATCCGCCTTTAACCCGTCGATGATTTGCCGCAGTCGCGGATCTTCTTCCTCCTCATCTACGTACTCAAATTGCTCGCCTTTGCAAGCCCGGTTGCCCGCGATCGCATCCCGGATTGCCTGGGCAGTAACCCCAACCTCTTCGCCAGCTGCAGCAACACTGGCAAAAACTATGCCATCGCTCAATCGTCTAACCTTTTTGCTGCGTTTAGCCATGTCTACCTCAGAGAGCTTCAGGTGAGGGTCTGATCGCCTACCCACAGGGGTTAGGATTAGTATCGCATCCACGCGATCGCGTGCTCTTGATCGGCACTCAATTCAGCCAGTCCTGCCTGCTGTCGAATTCTGTTAACCGCGAACTCTGGGATATTGCCACCTTCCAGGAGCGCGAAGGCTGCAGCGGCGCTGGAGCGATCGTAGGCTCCAGACATTACCATCAGTTCGATACTCTCTTGTTTTATAATTATAATTGCAATTCAAATTTTATTATTTTACAAGGTAAGAAAAGATTTTTTTGGCAGATGGTATCCATGTACCATCTGCCAGGTATCTACTCTTCTTCTTCAGATTCAATCCACAACTGCTCTGGTGTCAGAGGCTCCCCTTCTGGAGGGCTGTCGAACATTGCCTTTGTCTCCTCCCAGCTGGAGTCACTAACTGGCTCGCTGGAAGGGGTGTCGGATTGGTTTTTCAGGTTGTTGGATTGGTTTTGGTTTTGGTTTTGGTTGGCAGACATCTTTATGTCCTCCTCTTGATTTATACTTATAATTATAATCTAATTATTAGTATAAATCAAGAATATTTGAGAGATTTTTGGAGTTTTTTTGAGGATTCTTTTGTGGGCATGGCAAGATGGAGGGGCGATCGCGCCTTCCTCCTCTTGGTTTTGGTTGTTGGGCGCGATCGCTTTTGAGTTGGGGCGCGATCGCGGTTTTGGTGTTGAAGGGTTCTATGAATTTAGAACATTTGATCTATCCTAAAAATGTGAATAATCCAAAATTAAAAGACTTATGACTGCGACTATCCAGATTCCTTCCAAAGAAAAGTGGGAATTCGACGAAGAGGTTACGCAGGTCTTTGATGACATGTTGCGACGATCGATCCCTCAGTATGAGGTAATGCGTAATGCTGTTGCCGACATCGCGGAACGTTTCGCCAGGACAGGATTTTTTGTTGTCGATCTTGGTTGCTCTCGCGGCGAAACAATCTCTCAGTTATTGGCTCAGATCGGCGGCTACTACCACTACGTTGGTGTAGATGTCTCCCAACCAATGCTGCAGATTGCACGCGATCGCTTCAAGAGCTACGACACTGGAATTGTTCGTATCGAAGAGTGCGATCTCAGACGCGAATACCCACTCGTGAAACAAGCTTGCGTTACGTTGTCAATTTTGACATTACAGTTCCTGCCAATTGAGTACCGTCAGAAACTGATTAGTAATGTCTACAAAACAACCTGCGAAGGAGGGGCTTTTATTCTGGTTGAGAAGGTTTTGGGCAAAACAACCCAAATAGATAGTTTAATGGTTGATTTGTACTACAAGTTAAAACAAGAGAACAAATATTCTGCTTACGAAATTGAGCGCAAGAGATTGGCTTTGGAGGGTGTATTGGTTCCGGTAACCGCTGGCTGGAATGAAGAGCTTCTGTGCTCGGCAGGATTTCAAAAGGTTGACTGCTTCTGGCGGTGGATGAATTTTGCCGGGTGGGTCGCTATTAAGTAATGGAGTTTTGGAGTTTTGGAGTTTTGGAGTTTTTGGAGGTGATAACGCGCGCGATCGCGCGCGTTATAATACAAAACAACTAACGATCGCTCATACTCGATGAAAAGCCAAGTACCTCTCAGCAGATTCTCTCAGCACGAACGCAACGCCAATCGCGGCACAGAGCGAGGAAGGCGCGTCCTGGCTGACTCACTAAACAACTATGGGGCGGGTCGATCGATCCTGGTAGACAAGCAGAGACGCGCGATCGCGGGCAACAAAACCCTCAGGGCATCACAGGAGTGCAATCGCGTCAACCAGGCGATTGAAGTCACCTCGGATGGCAGCTGCCTGGTTGTTGTCCGGCGAATGGATCTGGACTTAAGCGACAAAAATTCCTCAGCTCGACTGCTTTCAGTGGCTGACAATCGGACTGGTGAGTTGGGACTGAGCTGGGAGCGCGAGCACCCTGACCTAGAACTCTTTGAGGTTAACCGGGCCAGCAAAAACATTCTGAGGGATGTGACTCAGGTCTGGGTCAGAGTTGGCGAATATCGTTTCAATATTCCCAGAGAGACTTACAGGGAATGGTTCAGGGAGGTTCAACAAGAGTCAACTGAGCAAGGCGTCTCGAATGCCCATGTCGTTTGTGACAGATTGGGGATAAGCAGCGATGAAGTTGATTGACCTGCAGGAACTGACTCCAGACCCGGAAAATCCCAACCAGGGCACCCCTGAGGGCAAGATTTTACTGGAGCACTCAATCCGGAAACTGAAGTGCGGGCGATCGATCGTTGTCGATCGCAACGACTGCATCATTGCGGGCAACAAGACTTATCATGCTGCGATCGCAAACGGAGTTGAGCAGGGGATTGTAGTTGAGACAAGCGGCGACACTCTGGTTGCTGTTATGCGTACCGACCTCGATCTCGAAGAGGAGACGGGCCGCACAATGGCAATTGCCGACAACAGAACAGCAGAAATTGGACTGAGTTGGTCTCACGAGAAGGTTTCAGCAATTGCCGAAAGCGGGCGCGATCTATCCGGCCTGTTCTCTGCCACTGAGCTGGATGAGATCATTGGCGAGACCAACTGGGAGACGGACGATGGATTAAGAGACTCCCTGTTTGATGATGACGGTCGCAGCAAGAAAGACCAAACCATAGTCGACCCAACAGCAGTCACCGACACTGCAATCTCGATTGGTGATATCTCTTTCCGTATTTCACGTCACGCCTACCTGGAGTGGAAAAACAACCTCTTTAGTAAAGGACAGGTCTCGCGGCAGCAAGTTCATAAAGCCCTGATGGAACGATTAGGTTTATGCCACAGCTCGTAAGTACAGATTCAGTTAGGCCGTCTGCCTATAACCCCAGAGAGGCGGATGAGGATAGGCTAGACCTGCTTGAACTATCCTTGAAAAAGTTGGGTTTTCTCCTGCCTCTGTACGCCGACGAGGATGGCAACCTTCTCAGCGGCCACCAACGGCATTACCTGGCAACCGTACGCCTGGGAGTTCAGCTGTTGCCAGTTGAGATCGTTGCCCGGAAAACCCTGGAGCAGCGAAAGGCGATCAATATTGTTTTCAACCGAGGAACCAACGACATGGCCTGCAATGATTCCCCGGCAAAATTAAAACAAGCAATTACAGAAATCAATACCGAATCCCTTGCTGCTAACTTGCCAGATCTTAGCCCTTCAAGTCCTGGCTTCTACCGCTGCATGAGTACCGAGCAGATCGATCCCAAGACGCTGATCGCTGCCAACCGCGATCGCTGGAATCAATACGCCTTTAATCTAGCAAAGACACTAGCAATGCAGGGTATCAGGATGCCAATAATCATCAATCAAGAAGGCGAAGTGATCAACGGCATCGGGCGCTTACAACTAGCACTGGACAAGCGGAGATCTGAAATTGCAGTCGTTAAGCTCGGTCTGCAAGAATGGGAGTTTGCTCGCGCTATGCTCAATCTATTGACGATGGATTTTTCGCTGCACAAAAAATATGACGATGTATTGCGATACAATTCTTTTAGGCGAGCACGGACAGCAACAAAGTATCTAGGATGGGGTTTTGTTTTCGCTTTGAATGTAAAAGCCTGCCACGAGTTCAATATTAGCGACCGAGGACACCGAAAAAAATGGGTCGCCGTACATGGCAAAACAGTTCTCGATTTCGGGGCTGGCAGGATGATTGAAACGAGTTTACTCAGGAATGCTGGTATTGACTGTACGCCATTTGAGCCTTATTGCCTTTTCGAAGGAAAAAACGAGATCGATTTTGAGACGAGTGTTGCAATCGCCAAACAGTTCCTCGTTAACGTTGCTAGTAAGAAGCAATGGGACTCGATCTTTATCTCCTCAGTTCTAAACAGTGTGCCATTTCTCCAGGACAGAAAGCACATCATCAGGCTGACTGCAGCACTAGCATCTAAAGATACCCTGTTATTTGCCACCAGTAATGGGGCTAACGATGGTAAATATAAAGCACAAATTAGCGAGCATGGTAATTCCCTGAGCAAAGTTGCCAGTGATTCAATTAAGTGCCTACTTGACTATGAACCAGGGATAACTCTGGGAGAATTTAGCAGTAAACCAAAAGTACAGAAATACCACACCCTGACTGAATGGCGAGAGCTATTCGAGGCTGGCTGGTACCAGGTGAAGGTTGATACCACTTCGTCCAAAGTGAACGCGATCTGCCGTCATCCTAGACCCGTCTCCCACAAACTTCTGGCTGAATCTATCCGCTTTGAATTTGACTTGCCTTACCCAAATGAGCAGCGCATGAGTCTAACAGAAGAAGCCTTAGACGCTTTCTCGGCTCGATTAGGAGTTGACCTGAAGCAGGCTGAGTTGACCTGAAGCAGGCTGGGTCTGACGAGAAATGGGGGGCAGGCTTCCACCAAAATCAATGTAAACAGGCTTGCCCGAGTCTCGATACACCCATTCCTTGAAGTGCGATCGCGGCCTGGAAGTCCAGGCAACGCAGACGATCTCGCTGCCCGGATAGGCAATCAGGCGATCGTATTCGCAGTTAGCCGCAACCCACCTGAGCACTTCCCTAGAATCTGCGTTGTAGGTCGCAATATCAGCGGCACCGCCAATTATCCCTCGATCGGGTTGGTAGCGATGGAGGGCGCTCGCTCGCCTAATATGTTTTGCTAGCCCTGGACTGACATAGCCGTAGGTGATACTCACTGGGCCAAAATGTTCAACGATCGGATCTAAGATATTAGTACACAAGTTCTTCATGCCCTCAATTTCAGGGCAATCGTAAGAAGGAGGAAGATTTGAAACACCTAGCGAAACTGCTGTCTCGCTGTAGAGAAAATCAGATAAGCGGAAATATTTTCCCACTTTTACGTCCTGGGGCCGGGTTTTCGGTCTCCACTTCCTTGTCATTATTGCAGCCTCTAAACTTAATTTTTGACTATATACATTATAATCTTTTTATGTGCTTAAAAAACTATTTTTATATGAGAAAATACTGAGAATGGCAAAACCCAGCAAGCTTAACAAAGATAGAAAGGAAAGGCTGCTGGAAAGCATTGCTGCTGGCAATTATCTTAAAGTTGCCTGCGCTTATGCAGGAATTAGTTACTCAACTTATCGCAACTGGATGGTTCAGGGAGAACAGACAACTAAGGGGCAATATCGCAAATTTTTTGAGGAAGTGAATGAGGCAATCGCTGAAGCTGAGGTGGTCAGTGTTGCTCGAATAAAAAAAGCTGAGAATCGGGATTGGAGGGCCGCCGCCTGGCTGCTGGAGCGGCGACATCCAGAACGGTGGGCAAACACTCATCGGATACAGCAAGAAGTCGATAAGCAGCAAGAGGCCACCCTGGAAGCGCTAGAATCGAAAATGCCCGCCAAATCCTATGATGACTTACTCAAAGCCCTCGTCAGTTTGGATCAAGATAGCTAGACAGAAACTTGATGCGATCGATAAAGCGCGATCGCAGCGACAGGAAACGATCGCGCGATGCTATGAAGTCGGCGGTGCCGACTTTTTAGAGCGGGTCAGACGATATGGCTGGACATATAAGCCAGACATACCACTGGAGTTTACGCCTTGTTTTGAGGAGCTAATCTTGACGATTGGTGACTTCAGGATCGCTAACACCTACACCACAGGCCCAGCCCAATGCGGCAAAACAATGGCGCATGTCTTACTGACAGCTGACACAGTTCTATGTCTAAGGCTCGATACAGCTTGGTTCTACCATCGTGAAACAAGCCTGAACGAAAACGTACCAGGGCAGTTCAGGCCGGTGGCCGATCGCTACTGCGATCGCGTTGAGCAAGCAACAGAAACAAAAATCAGACGAAAGGGCGATCGCAGAATCAACAAACGGATGCAGTACGGCGGGTACACCGCAATCTTTAGTTTTGCCAGCACTTCACGGCCTACTGAAAAGAGAGCTGGCAAAGCCGCAATAGACAGTGCCGGTGTATCGTTTACTGGCAACCTCCTCATTAATGAGGAGCGATCGCAGTGGCCGGATGGGATCGACTTCAGCGATCGCCTAGAAGCAAGTGCCTTGGTTACGAGACCAGAACGAGACCTGGGAACCCCTGGTGGTGGGAGCGGTATCGAGGCCAGGATGACTGGCCTCGATCGCTACTTTTACCCGCACTATCAATGCCCTAATTGCGGTGCGATCGCACCACTGGATCCAAAAGGTTGTCTGCTGCGCTTGATGCAGCGACAAACTACCACTGGGCAAGTAATAACTGATTACCTGTCTGAATCTGGCCGACCCATTGAAGAAGGGAGGTATGCTCAGGGGCCCGACACAGGCAAAACGGGTGCAGGCTGGTGGCACACTGACCCCAGCAATCCTGTAAAGAGTGCCTATATCGGCTGCTCGAATTGCGGGTACCCTCTACCAGAAGAACTTAGAGTTAATGTGCATCTTCACTGCACTCAAACTGGACAAACAGCTCTTGATTTTTTAGCTGAAATTCCTCCAGGTATTCCCGATCGAAAAATTAGAGTCGGTATACATCTCAGTCCGCTTACTCGTAAAGGGGTTATCAATCAGGCCGAAGAAATAATTTTAAAGGGGCTTGGCCATGACTCAGTCTCCACCAACCCCGACAACTGGCAGCAGCAAAAACTGGGGCATCCCTCGACATCGGGACAGAGCGGGGTAACTGAGCAGATGATTCGCACCTGCATCGCCGCCCCCAGAATTAACGCGGGCTTTGATGTTATCGTTGCAGGCTGCGACCAGGGCCGCAACGAAGATTGGCTCTGGGCAATGGGCGTATTGCTGCCCTTTGAGCATGAGTCGCTCTCAATTGCTCAGATCTGCGATCGCGCCATCCGAACCGTATTACTAGCCAGCGACCTCAACCGCGATGAAGTTTTGCCCACCTGCGATTATCAGGGAGTCAGCCTGGGGGCCTGGGATAACGAACCAGACCGTGCCGAAATTGCCGCCCTGTGCGCGGACAGTTGTTTCGTAATGGTCGATCAACGAGACCAGCGAGATGATATCCGAGAGGGTAAGGTTGCCTCTGGCGGCAGAGAGTACGATTGCTACCTGATTGACAATCAGGGATTCCAGACCAAAGTCCTCAACAATTTTTTGCTGCTAGCAGAAGATGGCTATCCCCTCTACCGACTGCCAGAGGTCTGGCAGCGCTGGTACAGTATGCCGAGCGCAGAGAAAAGCCCGCTGCGACATTTAACCGCCCCCAAGCGAGATCCAATCAAGCGCCGATGGTCGCGACCCACCGACAACATTGACGATCTGTGGTTCGCGGCTGCAGATGCTGAGGTGGCGCTGATGTTGTGGCTGCTGCGATCGCGAGGCTTGATCGAACTGGAACTACAACAAAAGATAGAAGGAGAAATTTACAACTCCATCGACACCTTTGTAGCCAGACGCCGTGGCTACTACTAAACTGTAGGGATGAGGAATAGTACAAATACTCTAAATACCTGGCTAAATCCTCGCTGGTTCTGGTGGCGGGTGCGATCGCTGTTCCCTGCCAAGCCCACTGCAATACAGGGCACTCAAAGACCTGGCATAACCAGTCTCTCCAGATCGCCTCGCCAGGTTGAGTTTAGAGAGCCAATCTTCCTGGGCGGTGAGGTAGCCAAACGACTGGTAGAGATGGTTGAATGGAGCGCTGATATCAGCGCTGCTTTGGATTATGCAGAACGGGATACATTTTTCTCTACTAGTGGTGATAGCGCGAGCTGGGAAATCGCCAGGTTACTAGACAACCGCAGGCCCATTAATCCAGTCGCATGGTCGATTCTTTACGATCTGAAGTGCCGCATGAACGATGACACACCAGTCATTGGGGGTCTGCGCTTGCAGAGAGCAATCAGGGAGGCGTTAGGGTATGGAGATAGCTTCCTCTCGTTCAGTGCCGATTTTGATGGCATCAGCCATAAAGAATTATGCATCGTGAAGTCGATGTACCTACCTGTCTGGACAGTCAGGCGGGTAGAGAGCGATCGCGGCGATCTTCTTCACTACGAGCAATTCAACTCGCCTTATGATGCGACGCCAACTCAGATAGAGAAAACCTGGGTGGTGAATTTTTCGCACAACCGCAAGAACGGACGGGGTAAGGGGCTATGGCACAACGAGGCAATCTGGCGATGGGAAGACTACAAGGATCAGATGGAGGATTTCCCGCCAGCCATCCGGTCTCTAATTGCCATGAACTTACATCAAGCCCCGAAAGGGATCGACAACAAGGAGATAGAAAGACGGAAACAGAAATGGCGGCAGGATATGGCCGAGGGTGCCATCACCGATGCCTGGGTGCCTGACGGCTGGTCGCTTAATCGACTTAGTGGTGGCAGCATTGACGCCATGTTCAAAAACAATTTGCGTTTGCGTCATGCTCTAATTCCGGCTGGCTTTCCGCCCTGGTATTTCCAGGGCCTCGAACTAAGGGGAGCAAAGGACATTGCGACCCAACCTGCCCGAAACTATGCACGAATGCGAAATAGCTGGTGTGCTTTACTCTCAGAGGGGATTAAAAAGCTGTTTGAGGTTGAACTCAAAATAAAGCTAGGACTCGATCGTTACGAGGAAATCAGACGCGAGGGCAAGATCGGCATCGAGTGGCCAGTCTTCCACCTGGAGACTCCCCCCTCACCAGACGGGAACCTGGCAACCAGCGAAGCCGAAGAGGAAGATGAAGACGATCGCAACGCTGCCGGTATAGGCACCATCAGGCGATCGCGGGACGGTCAAAAGAAGTTTTGCGTTTTTGTTTAGAGGTCAATTATGGAAGAACACCAAATTCAGGCACTAGTCAAGCGGCTTAGCGAGGGTAACGGGGATTTCACCGAAGCTCAGATCAGGCAAGAGGTCGAAGCCGCGATCGCGAGCCAGCTCGAACAGCAGCACATGACCCAGGCCGCGATCGCGGCTGAAGAGCTGCTTGCTAAACACGGGATGCCAGTCATGGGCAAGCCCAACAAAAAGCAACTGCAGCAGATCAACCAATTCCGACCTAACGGCAGCGAACCGTTTACAGAAGATGATATTATCTCAGTCCCCTTTATCGGTTCAGACAATCTTGTTCACAGCGATGTGAGGGGGGCCTGGACAATTGACACGCTCAAGGGGATGGCAAAAGATTTTCCCGGTAACCCTCTCATGCTCGACCATGCCTGGGCGCTAGACTTCCTCCCAGAGATGCGTCGAGACGATCCGGACTTAGGATTTGTCTGCAACGCTCGACTGGTTCGTCGCGATCGTCCACCAGAGAGGTTGATGCGATTTGGCGACAAAAGAGCAATCAACAAAACCATCGTCGAGGAGTCTGGCTATCAATTCATTTTATTTGAGGCAGCGATAAGATCGGATCATCCCGTACTTGAGAAGCTCAAGTATCGCCAGTCTTCGGGGGTCAGCACTGGCACCTTCGGACAAAAACTGCTCTGCCCCCACTGTAAAACTGAGTTCGGTTACGGCAGGAAAGATAGCGATTGTCCTCACACCCCACCAACAAACTTCTTACTTTGGTGGCTGGGAAACTCAGACGATGTCCAATTTGCTGATTATTTTCTAATTGATGGGTTCGAGCGCTCTATCGAGCTGAGCCTGGTCAAGGTGCCAGCCTTGGTAGGAGCGTCTATCGTTGTCAGCAACGATAGACGGATAGCAGCCTAGCTCGCCTCTATAAAAACGTTGATGTCAGTTTCAGTGGCGATCGCGATCGCTCTGAGTTCGCGCCATTTGGCCTCAAGCTGGCCGCGCTCGATCTTACTCAGGCGCGACTGATTGATGCCGATCGAGCCATCAATTTTTCTCATTTCAGCAATGCAACCTTGCTGGGTCAGTTTTGACGTGCGGCGACATTGACGGATCGCCCGTCCAATCTGAACGTCGGTAGGAGAGAAGGTCTGTCTCTTGATGTTCATATTGAATAAATTATATCCAAATTGAATATTCATCAAACCAGCTTGAGAACAGCGGTTAGAGTGGTAGTCAGAACAGAATTACTATCAACTTCTATGGCTGGCAAAAAAGGGTTCAGTGAAATGGTTGCCCAGGCGCGATCGCAACGACGATCTACAAGTGCGATTGACGAGGAAGCGATCGCACGTCAGGCACTTGCTAGTCTCAGGGCAGCAGGAAATGAGGCGGCAGCAAACGCGATCGCAGAGGCGCTACGCAGCCCTGATAGCACCGTCATTGCAGCCAGCGGCCAGTCTCAAACAATTATCCGATCTGCTGATTCTGCCGATAGCGAGGGATCGGTAAACGAGGACGATGCTCAGACGTCAGCGACTGAAGAGCCAGGACTGGCTGAGTCAGTCCGACTCCTGCAAGAGCAGATGGCTGAAGTCAACAGAAATCAGCAAGAGCAGTTGAGACAGACAGAGGAACGGTTGGAGCGATCGCATCAGGAAACAGAGGAGGCGCGATCGCAGATCGCACAACTGCGGGAGCAACTAACCCAGTCACAGGCGGCGACAGACGAGGCACGGCAAAGGGTTGAGGAACTGGAACCCTTGCAACGTTTAACTGAGCTGCAGGGCCGAACAAGATTTGATACGGATGGGACGGGGACGCGATCGACTGCGTCGCCATATAGCGATCGCAACTTCAATACGATTGTTAATCCGGCGCGCAACAGTCCTCACGGATTTGCTGAGGATCTGATGGCAGCGCGATTGTCGTCTCGTCAACTGCTCAAAAATCCTCAGAATGGGCATAGCGGCTATGCCTACGATCCAAGCGATGTAAACAAGTTACTCCGGCAAGCAAACAGAGCGCGAGAAAGGGGCGGTGCAGATCCGTTTACAGATCTAGATCTCTACTTCAAGAGAAATGGACTACTGAGCGGATCTGAGGCAAAAACAACCGCAATTCTTGCCGAAGCGGGGCCGACCATCGGAACAGAAGGGTCGATCGGAGCTTTCTACCTTGACACCCTGTCTGCCATACTCCGATTGAATAATCGAAAAGGTGGCATATTCTGGCAATTCACGTTCAACGCTTACCAGCCAGATGTGCGGATAGGACAGCTGCACCTATTGCCACGGGTTCATTTCCTGCCAAAACCCAAAAACACGCAGAACTACAAGCTTGCTTCGACAAACACCTATCGGGCGATCCCTCCAGCCTCTGGTACATCTAGCGATTCCCAGGCAATTACAGCTTCAACAGTTGGCATTGAAAGCTGTGAGTGGGGCATCGGCAGCGGCCTGGAAGAGGGCGCATTCCCTGTCTTCATTCCTGAATTCCATGCCGCGACAAATCTATTTGGCGCTATTGACGCGATCGCGAACTCGCTGCTCTGGAATCACTACTTGGAGTGGGAGGAAGAATGGATCCGCGAGCAATATGAAAAATCGGAAGCGATTTTCTACAACAAGAAAAATCGTCTACAGTCAACAGCTGGCAACATTGAAACTGGTGACGACGCCACCATGACCCTTGCCTTCTTACGGGCCGCGTACGCCCATAAACTGTCAAACGGCGAGCCAACCTTTCCCCAGACTGGGCGCTACATTGCTGCAATGCCGCCAACTGCAGTCCTGCAACTGCAGGAGGACTTAGACACCCGATATCGGCCACCGACCCCCGATCAGATGCAGTTCATTTCGGACGTCTTGCGCCCAATCTCCAAGAGCGAGATCGAGCGGGTATCCAATTATATTGGCTCCTACGGCGGTTTCGATATTTTCGAGGGAGCCACCTTTGGAGCGGGTGAGCCGAATTCATCGCCGACCAGCCTGATGACTCCATTTGGAGCGGGTTCGGTGCATACGGTTGATACCTTCACGATCAGCCCTGGTGCTGTCGGCCAGGGAACTTCAATGCCCTTTGAGATCCGGCCAGCCAACTGGAATCAGTATGGCAGGGGCGACTCCTTGGTCTGGATGATGTGCGGTGGTATTGCTCCTATCGATCTCGATCCTGGGCGCACTGAGGCTCGGGATGGGGAGCTATCTCGCTGTCAGCGTTTAAGGACTGCAGTGCATAAGGTCTAGGAGGAGCAATGGCAGCGTACTCGCAAGAGCTGTTGAGCGCGATCGCGGAACTAGAATCCATTCCTCCATCCGACTGGAGAGAGGTCAAGAAAAGAGCTGCAGCAGTCGGAATTGAAAAGCCTGACGACAAAGAATGGTCTGAGATGGCTGAGGCGATCGCGATCGCTGAGTTCAAAAAAAGCGGTCAGCCCCTCTACCCCGATTCAGTACCCCCACCTGAACCCGATCCGGCAGAACCTGCAGCGATCGCAAAACCTGCCCAACCTACAGAACCCCAGGCCGTCACTGAAAAGGTGCCCCCTGAATCCGTCACCGATCCGATGGCCGATGGCAGAGTAGCCATGTTTGAGCGTTTCAACGTGCCTTACTGCAAGGAGTGCAAAATGCAACTGCAGAGCGATGCATCAGGTCGGATTTGTTCGGCAGGACGCGATCGCGCCAACTGCCCTCAACTCAATTCTCAGCTGAGCTAAACATCAAAACACAGGAGGTCAACCTTGGAGACACAAGCAGCCAGAGCAAAGGCTTTTGCTCAGACCGGCCTGATAACGGCTGAATACGATGTCGCCAAGCACGGCGGCGAAGTTGGCAGCATCCCCATTGGCCAAAAAATCCCAGCCAATGCGATCGTCACGAGTGGGATAGTGAAAGTGCTCGCGGTTCCGACCTCAAGCGGTGCTGCCACAGTGGCCATAAATTTGGAATCGGCTGGAGACGTAAAAGCAGCCACCGCGATCGCGGCCCT